>OMBZ01000012.1_pt1 | contig 87086 bp, 75 predicted proteins | sample 1673831 | NCBI WGS metagenome assembly OMBZ01 (sample SAMEA103958129, study PRJEB25191) | human gut metagenome | reverse complement strand
TCTTTAGATATAAGGACATGATGCTACGAATTATAAAAAGGAAGCGCAAGTGACGATCCGCTGTCAACCGTGAGCTAAGATAATTGCTGTGGGAAAACATACCTAACAGGAACGGGCTGAAACGATTTGTGTCAGCCGGCTTGGACGAAATATGCAATAAGGTCAACATTATCAGAATAGTGTTTGCCGTACAAAGCATTGCCCAAGAACAGAAAAGCAGCAGCGCCACATGTTTGGGCACGCAAGGAAAGAGGAAGCCATGTCCCACTCGGGAGGAAGAAAAACTTTGGGAATTTTCCGGTTTTGCTGCTTTGTTTTGAGTATATATTAAATGGCATGGATTGCTTCACATGAATTTTTGCGATGTACTGAATATCGAATTGATCAGAGTGGCGGACTGGACCCTGACAGCGCGGGGGTGGAGCCGGCGCCTATTTTAATCCGCCGCTGCGGGGAAAACGTGCTTCGCCTGCACATCCTCATGTTCGGCGGAGGGCCGGCAATCCGGGCAAAGACTTATCGCGTGTTTCACAAACACAGCACGAAAGTTGTGTTGGATAAAATTGTGAATTGGGCAAGGGAGGCGGTTGCGCAGCTTGGATGCTCGCCCTGTACGCTTGCTGTGGGAGTCGGCAGATCACATTTTGAGGCAAGCTCCCTGATGCTTCAGGCGCAGGTGGATGGACGATATGATAGCCAATCGGAGATGGAGCAGGAGATAACAAGGCGAGTGAACGAAGCCGGCATCGGGCCGCTCGGACTGGGCGGAGGCACTTCGGTCATTGCGACATTCATGAAGGTTGGCCCGCAACGGGCTTCGGGCGTACGCATCGTCTGTCTTCGCCCCGCGTGCTGCTTCGAGCCGAGAATTGCGACGGTGGAGCTTTGAACAACGAAGCAAAAAACCGTTGCCGTTGCGGGGGTACAGCGCCGCGTTTAACATCCGTGCGACAACATGCCGGCAGTGCGATCCGAGCGCATTCCCTTCGTTGCCCGTTTTGTGCGGGTTACCGGAAAAGGGCGGCCGCTGCAGGGCGGCTGCTCTTTTTTAATGCGATTTCGTCTGGAAGGCTTTTCACTGAGCTTCTTGGCATGGGAAAAATCCTTCTTTTTTGCCCCGTTTATTCCCCTTTCCCCCGGACTGTGGTATACTGGTGCCCAGGGCGGCCGAATGGAAGCAAGCCGCCGGAAACGGCGCCGGCCGGGGGCAAGTGGCCCCCTTATGAACGGGGAGGGAAGCGCCGACGTTTGTAATGGGCGGAGTGGAGCTGGCGTTGGGCTTGCCGGCTGAAGAGGAATGATCGGAAATGGCGGCCGGCTGCGACAAACGAGGCCGGACGATGCTGGATGCGCGTTCGCGGCAAATGGCGGCGCTGCAAGCTTGCATGCCGAACGCCGGCGCCGACTTCACAGCGCCCCTTCTCTGCCATGGATGCGGGCGGCCGGGGCCCCGCCTGACCGACCCCTTTCCGCCGCCTTGGCGCCGGACAGCGCAGGGACGACGGGGGGCAAGGCCGTGGCGGTTATGCAAACGCGGCCGGCAAGCCGAAGGACCTGCGCGCAGGGAATCTCTTGTATCTATGCCATGGAAGCCGGTAGCAGCGCGATTGGCGTGCCGGCGGGCGGCGAAGAAGCGGCCGGACAAAGCGCCGGAAAGGAAGGCGGATAATATGGTGGAGGATTTGAAAGTGAACGGGGAGCAAGGGAACGCGACGGAGAAGAAGATCATCCTGACGGGCGACCGGCCCACGGGGCGGCTGCACCTGGGGCATTATGTCGGCTCGCTCAAACGCCGGGTGGAGCTGCAAAACTCGGGCCTGTTCGATGAGGTGAACATCCTCATCGCAGACGATCAGGCGCTGACGGACAATGCGGACAACCCCCGCAAGATCCGGGACAACATCATCCAGGTGGCGCTGGATTATCTGTCGGCCGGCATTGACCCGGACAAGGCCACCATCTGCGTCCAGTCGGCGCTGCCGGCGCTCCATGCGCTTACCTTTTATTACATGAATCTTGTGACGACCGCCCGCGTGTCGCGCAACCCCACCGTCAAGGCGGAGATGCAGATGCGCGGCTTTGCGGACGAGGGCCTGCCCGTGGGCTTCTTTGTCTATCCCGTCTCGCAGGCTGCGGACATCACCGCCTTTGACGCGACGGTCGTTCCCGTCGGCGAGGATCAGCTTCCCATGATCGAGCAGACGCGCGAGATCGTCGAGAAGTTCAACCGCATCTATGGCGAGACGCTCGTGCTGCCCACGGCGCTGATCCCGGAGAACGAGACGCAGCGCCGCCTGCCCGGCGTGGACGGCAAGGCCAAGATGAGCAAGTCGCTGGGCAACTGCATCTATCTCAGCGACGATGCAAAGACCGTCAAGCGCCAGGTCAACGGCAAGATGTTCACCGACCCGCAGCATCTGCGGATCGAGGACCCCGGCCACATCGAGGGCAATGTGGTGTTCACATATCTGGATGCGCTCTGCTGTGACGATATGTTTGCCGAGTATCTGCCCGCATACGCCAATCTGGAGGAGATGAAGGCGCATTACCGGCGCGGCGGCCTGGGCGACGGTACGTGCAAAAAATTCCTGATTCAGGTGCTGGAGGAGACGCTGGCCCCCATTCGTGCCGCGCGCGCAAAGTGGGAGGCGGATATCGACGGCGTGTACGATATCCTGCGCGCAGGCACGGCGCGGGCGCGCGAAAAGACGAACGCCACGCTGGCGCGCGTGCAGGCGGCAATGCAGATCGATTACTTTTCGGACCGGCGCATCGTGGGCGAGTGGGAGGCGCTTCTCCGGCAGTAAGCGGGCGGGCTGAACGGCGCGGCTACCGTGCCCTTTTCTCCTGCAAAAGCCATTCGCTTTTCAGAATGCCGTAGCACACCGCGTCCTCGAAGACGCCGTTTTTGAGGATGTGTTCGCGCAGCGTGCCCTCAAGTTGCATGCCGTTCTTTTCCATCACGCGGCCGGAGGCGGGGTTGGAACCGAAGTGTTCCGCAGTGATCCGATGGAGCTTGAGGGTCGTAAACGCAAATGCGAGCAGCGCGCCGAGCGCCTCGGTCGCATAGCCGCGCCCCCAGTACGGCTCCCCGAACCAGTAGCCGGCCTCGGCTCGCCGGTTGGTTGCATCGCACTCGAGCCCCATGCAACCGTACAGCGTGCCGACAGTCCTGCCCGTGACGGCAAAGGTGTAGGCGCGTCCCATGGCGGCCCGTTCCGCATGCGTGCCGATCCAGGCGCGTGCATCCGTCTCCTCATACGGGTACGGCAGGAGCAGCACGCGCCGGTTGAGCCGCTCGTTGTTGCACAGGCGCGCGACCTCCGGCGCATCGTCCTGCGTGAATGGGCGCAGCACAAGCCGCTCGGTCGTCAGGCAGCCGTGGTTGGTTTCGCTGTGCATGGTGCCTCCCTGTGCGGCGAATGGGCCGCCGGCGTTTTTTCATATTATAATGAATGGCGCCGGGGCGGTCAAGGGGATGAATTTACGAAAATAAATGCAATATATTTGCATAAATATACTTGACAAGCGGAAATAAAGCGCGTATCATGTATAAACATTAAAGAACACGTTGCAGAACGCGGTTTAGGAGGAATGGACATGAAGAAGATCAACAAGGTTGTGCTGGCCTACTCCGGCGGACTCGATACATCCATCATCATCCCGTGGCTTAAGGAGAATTATGACGGGTGCGAGGTCGTAGCCGTTTCGGGCGACGTCGGGCAGGGCAGCGAGCTGGACGGCCTTGAGGAAAAGGCGCTCAAGACCGGCGCTTCCAAGCTGTATATCGAGGACCTGAAGGAGGAGTTCGTCACGGACTTCATCTATCCGGCGGTCAAGGCCGGCGCGGTCTATGAAAAGGAATACCTGCTCGGCACGGCGCTGGCGCGGCCGGTCATCGCCAAGCGGCTCGTGGAGATTGCAAAGGCCGAGGGGGCGGACGCCATCTGCCACGGCTGCACGGGCAAGGGCAACGATCAGGTGCGCTTTGAACTGACGGTCAAGGCGCTTGCGCCGAAGATGGGCATCATCGCGCCGTGGCGGGAGTGGAGCATCAAGTCCCGCGAAGAGGAGATCGACTACGCCGAGGCGCACAACGTCCCGCTCAAGATCAGCCGCGAGACGAACTATTCCAAGGATAAGAACCTCTGGCATCTTTCGCACGAGGGACTCGATCTGGAGGACCCGAAGAACCAGCCGCTCTATGAGAAGCCGGGCTTTCTCGAGATGTGCGTTTCGCCCAAGCAGGCGCCGGACACGCCGGCGTATGTGACCATTTCGTTTGAAAAGGGCGTGCCGGTGGCTGTGGACGGCGTGGCGCTCCCGCCCGTGGCGCTGGTGGAGAAGCTCAACCAGATCGGCGGCGCGCACGGCATTGGCCTGGTCGATATCGTGGAAAATCGGCTTGTGGGCATGAAGTCCCGCGGGGTGTATGAGACGCCGGGCGGCACGATCCTGTATCGGGCGCATCAGGTGCTTGAAACGCTCTGTCTCGACCGCGACACGCTGCATTACAAGACGCTGGTGGCCGAGCAGTTTGCCGAGCTGGTCTACTTTGGCAAGTGGTTCACGCCGTTGCGCGAGGCCATCTCCGCGTTTGTGGACAAGACGCAGGAGCACGTTACCGGCGACGTAAAGCTGGAGCTTTACAAGGGCAACCTCATCAACGCAGGCGTCAGCTCGCCCTACTCGCAGTATTTTGAAGAGCTGGCGACGTTCGGCGAAGATCACGTATACGACCAGAAGGACGCGGCCGGCTTCATCAACCTGTTCGGACTGTCGTTGCGCATGAACGCGCTTGCGCGCGAATACGGGCTGAAGTGATCCGGCGGGCCGGAACAATCGAAGGCATACAAACGGGGGCGCCGGTATCGTCGGCGCCCCTTTGGAGGAAAGGGAGGCGCGGCACAGCATGAAGGCGATGTGGGCGGGCCGGTTTCAGAAGGAACTGTCCGCCGAGGTCAACGATTTCAACTCGTCCATCCCGTTTGACGCGCGGATGTACCGGCAGGATATCGAGGGGTCGCTTGCGCACGCCGCGATGCTCGCCGCCAAGGGCATTCTCACCGGGGCGGAGGCGGCGGCCATCGCGGAGGGGCTTGCCGGCATCCGGGAGGATCTCGACAGCGGCGCGCTGGCCATCGATCCCGAGGCGGAGGACATCCACATGTTCGTCGAAGCGGAGCTTACGCGCCGCATCGGGGACGCCGGCAAAAAGCTGCATACGGCGCGCAGCCGCAACGACCAGGTGGCGCTGGATCTGCGGCTGTACCTGCTTTCGGAAACGGATGCAATCCGGGGCTTGACGCGGCGGCTGCTCGGGACTATACTCATGCAGGCGGAAGCGCATGCGGAGACGGTCATGCCGGGCTACACGCATCTGCAACGCGCCCAACCGGTCACATTCGGGCACCATCTCATGGCATACGCGAACATGTTCTGGCGCGACCTGGACCGGCTGGCCGACTGTGAAAAGCGCATGCGCGTTTCCCCGCTGGGCAGTTGCGCGCTCGCCGGGACGACGTTTTCGACCGACCGGCAGCAGACGGCGGCGGCGCTCGGGCTTTCCGGCGCGTGCGAGAACAGCATGGACGGCGTGTCCGACAGGGATTTTGTGCTGGAGCTGGCCGCCTGCCTTGCGGTGATGATGATGCATCTGTCCCGCTTTTCGGAGGAGATCGTGCTCTGGTGCTCCTGGGAGTTCCGCTTCGTGGAGCTGGACGATGCGTATGCCACCGGGTCGAGCATCATGCCGCAGAAGAAGAACCCCGACATTGCGGAGCTTGTGCGCGGCAAGGCCGGCCGGGCGTATGGCGACCTGATGGCGCTGCTGACGATGATGAAAGGCCTTCCGCTTGCCTACAACAAGGACATGCAGGAGGACAAGGAGGCCATCTTCGACAGCGTGGATACGGTGCGGCAGTGCCTGTCCGTGTTCGAGCCGATGCTTTCCACCATGCGCGTGCGCACGGACAATATGCGCCGTGCGGCGTCCGCCGGGTTCATCAACGCGACGGATTGCGCCGATTACCTGGCCGCGAGAGGCGTGCCGTTCCGCACGGCGTATCGCATCACCGGCGAGCTTGTGGCCCATTGCATTGCGGCCGGCACGACGCTGGAAGCGTTGCCGCTTGAGGTTTACCGGCGGTTTGCGCCGCAGTTTGACGAGGACGTATACGAAGCGATCGACCTGGACGCCTGTGTGCGGCGGCGGCAGTCGTTCGGCGGGACGTCGCCCGCGTCCGTGCGCGCGCAGATCGCCGCCATGAAAGGACGGTTGTCGCTGTGATCCGTGTGTTCATCGACGGCAGCGCAGGCACGACGGGCCTGCGCATCCATGACCGGCTGCCCGCGCGCGCCGACATCGAGCTGATCCGGCTTGATCCGGCGCTGCGCAAGGACCCGGCCGCACGGCGCGAGGCGCTCAACAGCGCGGACGTCGCCTTTTTGTGCCTGCCGGATGCGGCGGCGCGCGAAGCGGTCGCCATGGTGGACAATCCGCGCACGCGCATCCTTGACACCTCGACGGCGCATCGCACCGCGCCGGGCTGGGCATACGGCTTTCCGGAGCTGACGCATGCCCACCGCGAGGCGGTGCAGGCCGGCAAACGCATCGCGGTGCCGGGCTGCCACGCGAGCGGCTATCTGGCCATTGTGCGGCCGCTGGTCGAGGCGGGCCTGCTCGCGCCGGACGCGGCGCTCAGCTGCACCTCGATCACCGGGTACAGCGGCGGCGGCAAGGCGATGATCGCGGATTACGAGGGGGATGAGCGGCCGGAGGCGCTCCTTGCGCCGCGCATTTACGGCCTGGCGCAGCAGCACAAGCACCTTGCGGAAATGCGCGCGCAGTCGCTGCTTGCCGCGCCGGTGTTTTTGCCGGTTGTAGCGGATTTTTACAGCGGCATGCTCGTGACCGTGCCCCTGCACGCCGGCTTGCTCTGCCGCCCGGCCACGCCGGAATCGCTCAGCGAGCTGTATGCGGCGCATTATGCGGGCTGCGCGTGCGTGCGCGTGCTGCCGCCGACGGACGAGGGGATGCTGGCGGCCAACGCGCTCTCCGGGTGCGACGGCATGGAGCTGATCGTAACCGGCAACGGCGAGCGGCTCGCGGTTCATGCGAGGTATGATAATCTTGGCAAGGGCGCTTCGGGCGCGGCGGTCCAGTGTATGAACCTGCTGCTCGGCGCGCCGGAAACGGAAGGACTTAAACTCTGGAGGGAATGAAGCGACCATGAAGCAGGTATCTGGCGGCGTTTGCGCGCCGAAGGGATTTACGGCCGCGGGCGTACACTGCGGCGTCCGCAAGAACAGGACCAAGCGCGACCTTGCGCTGATTGTCAGCGAGGAGCCTTGCGCGGCTGCGGCCGTTTACACGCAAAACCTTGTGAAGGGCGCGCCGCTCATCGTGACGCGGGCGCATCTGGAAAACGGGTTCGCGCAGGCCATCGTCTGCAACAGCGGCAACGCCAACACCTGCAACGCCGACGGCGAACAGGTCGCCGCCCGCATGTGCGAGGCGGTGGCGCGGGAGACCGGCCTTGACCCGGCGGACGTCGTGGTTGCATCCACGGGCGTGATCGGGCAACCGCTCGACCCCGCGCCCATCGAGGCGGCCATGCCGGCGCTTGTCGCGGCGCTTTCCCGGGACGGCAGCGGCGACGCTGCCGAGGCGATCATGACGACCGACGTGGCGAAGAAGGAGGTTGCCGTTGCATTTGAAGCGGGCGGCCGCATCTGCACGCTCGGCGGCGTGGCCAAAGGCTCGGGCATGATCCATCCAAACATGGCCACTATGCTCGTGTTTTTGACGACGGACGCGGCGATCAGCCCGGATATGCTCCGTCTGGCGCTCGCCAACGACGTGAAGGATTCGTTCAACATGATCAGCATCGACGGCGACACCTCGACCAACGATATGGTGGCCATCCTTGCCAACGGCCTTGCCGGCAATCCGGTCATCGACGCGCCCGGCAGCGATTATGCGGCCTTTGCCGAGGCGCTTGCCTGTGTGACAAGGCGGCTGTGCCGTGCAATCGCCAAGGATGGCGAGGGCGCCGGCCGCCTGCTGACCTGCCGCGTCAGCGGCGCAAGGAGCGCGGCGGATGCGCGCACAATCGCAAAGGCGGTCATCTGCTCGAGCCTTGTCAAGACGGCGATGGCGGGCGCGGACGCCAACTGGGGACGCGTTCTCTGCGCGGTGGGCTACAGTGGCGCGGCGGTGGATGTGAACGGCGTGGCGGTGCGGTTTTCCTCTGCGGCCGGGACAGTGGCCGTCTGTGAGAACGGCCACGGCGTTCCCTTCAGCGAGGAGACGGCCAAAGCGGTGCTCTCTGCGGACGAGATCGATATTCTGCTCGATCTTGCCGACGGCGACGCCTGCGCCGAGGCGTGGGGATGCGACCTCACGTGTGAGTATGTGAAGATCAACAGCGATTACAGAACCTGAAGCGGAGGATGTTTTCATGCAGTTGACCAACGCGCAGCGGGCGGAAGTCCTGTGCAACGCGCTGCCGTATATTCAGGCCTATAAGGACAAGATCGTCGTCGTCAAATACGGCGGCAACGCCATGGTGAACGAGGACATCAAGCGCAGCGTGATGGGCGATGTGATGCTGCTGCGGCTCATCGGCGTGCGCGTGGTGGTCGTGCATGGCGGCGGCCCGGAGATCTCCGGACTACTCCGGCGGCTTGGCAAACGGAGCGAATTTGTGGACGGCCTGCGCGTGACCGACGAGGAAACGGCCGAGGTCGTACAGATGGTACTGGCGGGCAAGGTAAACAAGAGCCTTGTGAGCCTGCTGCAAACGCTCGGCGGACGGGCCATCGGCCTGTGCGGGCTTGACGGCGGCATGATCGAGGCCAAACAGCTCGACGAGCGGCTGGGGCTTGTGGGGGAGATCACGCGCGTGGACCCGCAACCGGTGCTCGACGTGCTGGAGAAGGGGTATATTCCCGTTGTTTCCACCATTGCGCGCGGCGAAAAGGGTGAAACGTACAACATCAACGCCGATACCGCAGCGGCGCGCCTTGCCGCAGCCCTGCGGGCCGAGTGCCTGATCTCCATGACCGATACCGCCGGCGTGCTGCGCGACCGGGACGATCCGGGTTCCGTCATTCCGTACATCGGGGTGAGCGAGGCGCCGCAGCTCATGCGCGAGGGCGTCATCTCCGGCGGCATGATCCCGAAGATCGGCTGCTGCATCGAGGCCATCCGCCGCGGCGTGAAAAAGGTGTTTGTGCTGGACGGCACGACGCCCCATGCCATCCTGATCGAGATTCTGACCAACGAGGGCATCGGCACGATGTTTCGTTGACGTGCGGAGGGACGGCATGCGGGAGGCTCTGCGCTTTGCATTTTTCAAGACGATCCCCGTCCTGCTCGGGTATCTGTTCCTCGGCATCGCCTTTGGCGTGGTGCTCCAGCGAAACGGTTACGGCGCGCCCTGGGCGTTGCTTGCAAGCACGGTGGTCTATGCCGGCTCCGGCCAGTTCGTCATGGCGGACCTGTTGGCCGCCGGGGCAGGCCTGCTGACCGTAGCGGTGACGACGCTGCTGGTCAACAGCCGCCACATCTTTTACGGGCTGACGTTTGTCGAGCGGTTTCGCGGCATGCCCGGCCGCTGGTATATGATTTTTTCGCTGACGGACGAGACGTATTCGCTGCTGTGCGCGCTGCGGGTGCCGGATGGGATCGATGAAAACCGGGCCATGCTCCTCATCGCGCTGCTCGACCAGAGCTACTGGGTGCTGGGCGGCTGCATCGGCGCATTGCTCGGGCAGGCGCTGCCGGTGGATCTGACCGGTATCGACTTTGCCATGACGGCGCTCTTCACGGTGATCCTCGTCGAGCAGGTGCGCGTGGCGGGGCAGCGGCTGCCGGCGCTCATCGGCGGTGTGAGCGCGTTGGTGATGCTGTTGCTGCTTGGGCCTGAGGCATTCCTGCTGCCGTCGCTGCTCGTTACGGTGACGCTGCTCGTGTGCGGGCGGGGCCTGCTCGTACGGAAGGGGGCGGCTGCATGACGGGGCCGGTCTATGCCCTGCTGGTGATTGCGGTGACGGCGGCCTGTACGCTGCTCACGCGCCTGATCCCGTTTGCCGTGTTCGGCACCAGGCGGCCTGTGCCGGAGCCGGTGCGTTATCTTGGGCGCATCCTGCCGCCGGCGATCATGGCCACGCTGCTGGTGTATTGCCTGCGCAATGTGCAGCCGCTTTCCGGCGACCACGGCCTGCCGGCGCTGCTCGGCGTGGCGCTCACGGCGCTGCTGCACCTGAAGTGGCGCAATACGCTTTTGAGCATCGCCTGCGGCACGGCGGCATATATGCTGCTCATCCGCGTGGCATTTCCTGCATAGGAGGAGAAACTTATGGACATTCGCGCGCTCGACAGGACGTATATCGCCAACACGTACGACCGGTACGACCCGGTGCTCGTCTCCGGGCAGGGGTCGATCGTGTTCGACGACGCGGGCAGGCGGTATATCGACATGGGTACCGGCATCGCGGTCAATGCGTTCGGCGTAGCCGACCCGGTGTGGGCGGCGGCCGTGGCAGAGCAGGCGGGGCGCATCCAACACGCCTGCAACAAGTATTACACCGGGCCGCAGGCGCTGCTGGCCGAGCGGCTCTGCGCGCGCACGGGCATGCGGAAGGTCTTCTTCGGCAATTCCGGCGCGGAGGCGAACGAGTGCGCGCTCAAGGTCGCCCGCAAGTACGGCAGCGACCGGTATGGCACGGCGCGGCCGAACATCATCACGCTGGAAAACAGCTTCCATGGCCGCACCATTGCAACGCTTGCCGCCACCGGACAGGCGGCCATGCACCAGCATTTCGGTCCGTTTCCGGACGGCTTTCGGCATGCGCCCGCGGGCGATGTCGCGGCGCTCGAACGGCTGTTCGACGGCACGGTGTGCGGCATGCTGATCGAGCTGGTACAGGGCGAGGGCGGCGTCAATGTGCTTGATCCCGGCTATGTGCGCGCAGTGGAACGGCTGTGCCGCGAAAACGACGCCCTGTTCATGATCGACGAGGTGCAGACCGGTAACGGCCGGACCGGCACGCTGTATGCGTATCAGGGCTACGGGGTCGAGCCGGATGTGGTCACCACTGCCAAGGGCCTCGCCGGCGGCCTGCCCATTGGCGCGACGCTGCTGGGCGCGCGCGCGGCGGACGTGCTGAAAAGCGGCGATCACGGTTCCACGTTCGGCGGGAATCCCGTCTGTGCGGCGGCGGCGCTCAGCATTCTCGACCGCATTGACCAGGCGCTGCTTGCCGATGTGCGCAAAAAGGGCGCATATCTGAAGGAGACGCTTTCGGCTGCGGCTGGCGTGAAGAGCGTCACGGGCCTTGGATTGATGCTCGGCGTGGAGGCGGAAAAACCGGCGGCTGACATCGTCCGCCGCTGCATGGAGCGCGGCGTGCTCGCGCTGACGGCCAAGAACAAGGTGCGGCTCTTGCCGGCGTTGAACATCCCGTTCGAGCTGCTGGCCGAGGCTGCGGAAATTATCAAAGGAGTGATCGAAGAATGAAACATCTGCTCAAACTGTCCGATCTCACGGCGGAGGAGATCACCGAGATCCTGAACCTGGGCGATCAGCTCAAGTATGAGAAGAAGCATGGCATCGCGCATCCGCGCCTTGCAGGGCAGACGCTCGGCATGATCTTCCAGAAATCGTCTACCCGCACGCGCGTTTCGTTTGAGGCGGGGATGTATCAGCTCGGTGGCAGCGCGCTGTTTTTGAGCGCCAACGACCTGCAACTCGGGCGTGGCGAGCCGATCAAGGATACGGCGCGCGTGCTTTCGCGCTATCTGGACGGCATCATGATCCGTACCTACAAGCAGAGCGACGTGGAGGACCTCGCTGCCTACGGCACGATCCCCATCGTCAACGGCCTCACCGATTACGCTCACCCGTGCCAGGTGCTGGCGGACCTGATGACGATTCGGGAATATAAGCAGTCGCTCGCAGGGCTGAAACTCTGCTTCGTGGGCGACGGCAACAACATGGCCAATTCGCTCATCGTCGGCTGCATCAAGATGGGCATGCGCGTATCCATCGCCTGTCCGGCCGCCTACCGGCCGGATGCAGAGATCATGGCGTGGGCGGAGCAGACCGGCCGCTTCACCTGCGTGGAGGGCGTGGAAGAGGCCATTGCGGATGCGGATGTGGTGTATACGGACGTGTGGGCGTCCATGGGCATGGAAGCGGAGGTGCAGGCGCGCCGCGCCGCATTCCAGGGCTATCAGGTCAACGACGAGGTCATGCGCCTTGCCAAGCCGGACGCAATCGTGCAGCACTGCCTCCCGGCGCACCGTGGCGAGGAGATCACCGACGAGATCATGGAATCCCATGCCGGGGAGATTATAGACGAGGCGGAGAACCGCCTGCACGCGCAAAAGGCGGTGCTCGTGCTGCTGATGGAACGGTCGTAAGCGGATCGGGGAAGGACAAACGCAACAGGGGCCGGGACGGCGATGCCGTCCCGGCCCCTGTCATTTCCGGCACTGTCCCGTCTGCCGGCGGGGTGCTGCGCTCAGACGAACGCGAATCCGACGAGCGGCTTGCCGGCCGCCTGCAGCCGTTCGGTCTCCCGCATGATATCGCTGACCGTCGTCTTCCGCTCCTCCAGCAGGATGGCGGCGTCGGCCGCCTGCAACTTTGCTACCGTTTCCGCACTGACAAAGACGTTGCCGCCGGCCACAAAACGGAAGCAGCCCTCGCAGGCGGCGTCGAGCGCATCGGCGATGGCCTGCAGCCGCGCAACCGGCAACATGCCGGTGAGCAGGACGGTCCCATGCCCGCCGGCGGCTTCGGCCAGATTCGCGGCGACGAGCGACAGGCTCGCCTTCTCGTCCAGCGGGTTCTTGTCGCCCATCAGCCGGTCGGCCAGCCCGTCGAGCCCCTTGCGGATGCACTGCGGCTCGAGGCTGCCCAGATAGCGCAGCTTTATCGCCTTGGCAAGCTGTTCGGCGCTGCGCGGCCTGTCGCTGAAGATCACGAGGCAGAGAATCAGGCAGACGCCGATGACGAGCCCCACGATCAGGCCGAGCGCCCCATACTTGATGCCGCTTTTTATGGCGCTTCCGAGCCCGGCGGTCTTCATCACGGGTTCCACAAGGTCCTCAAGCGCCGTCGTTTGCTCGGCAATTTGCGCCGAGATCTCGGCCGCCTTGCCCCTGTTTTCAGACTGCTTGAGCGCAAGCTCGCTGTCGACCGTCACGCTTTCGTTGCAGGCGAGCACGCTCAGCGTATGCGCCTGTGTGGTGGCGGCCACATCCGCCTGCCGGGATACGGCGTATTCATACAGGGCTTTCGCCGCCGCCGTTGCGTCCAGTTCCGGCGTTCCGCATACTTCGATCACCACCGTACCGTCGCCGGCGTTTTGCACCTGGACGATCTCCTCGAGGAAGCGATCCTGCAGGCTGTCGGGCGCGATGCCCGCCAGCAGTTCAGCAAGCGGCGCGTTGCGGAGCGCAAGGACGTAGCGGCCGGCGATGCGGTCGGCGACCTGGGAAGCGAGGTCAACGAGGACAAGCTGCTCCATGCCGTCCACCTCCGCCCCGGCAACCCCAAGCGCGCCGTCCACCGCCGTATCCACGCAGAACACCAGGCTGCATACGTGTTTGTTGTAGGGGTCGACGCGCATCAGCAGGCTCCTCTCGTTGTACAGGGTTGCCTGCTCCAGGTTTGCGTTCAACTGTTCCAGCGATTGTTCCATGCTGTCTTTATTTAGATTGTACGTTTCCAGCTCGCGCGCATAGGTCGCCTCGGCTTCGACGTCTCTGCCGCCTGTCGGCAACGCCTTTACGGTCCGATAGCCGCCGAGCAGGACGGCAACGATCAGGGCGATTGCGAGCAACAGCCGCCAACGCCGCAGCATGGCAACTAAGATATCCCGCAGGGCGATTTCGTCGTTCATAGCATTCTCCTTGCAGTGGATTCGCGCCCGGCAGCCCGCCGGGCATGTTTACAGGATGCGGGCGACGCGGGACGCCCCCGTATATTCCCTTTCACTATATCATTAGTTCCGGGCATTTGCAAGCGCCCCTATACCGGCACGACCGTTCGCGCCGAAAGCAGCACGACCAGCCGTTCCTGCACCGGGTGGCCGGTGAGCCGGTGCAGCGCCTCGGCATACAGCGCCAACTGGGGCGCATGCCCGGCGGCCTGCTGCGCAGGCGATACGCCGGGTAACGGGCGATCGGTCTTGTAGTCCACGAGCACCCAGCCCGCCTTTTCCCAAAAACAGCAGTCGATTACGCCCTGCAACAGGACCGCCTCCGCCGCCCCGTCCGAGCCGAACAGTTCCGCGGCGGGCACGAGGTGTGAAAACGGCAGTTCGCGTTCGCAGCGCGCGCTTGCCGCCATGCGCGCCCAGAGCGGAGTATGGGTAAGCCAGGAGAGTGCGGCAAACGGCAGCGCGTCCTCCTGCGCCTCGGTGAGTTGCCCGGCGCGCACGAGCGCTGCGCAGTGCGCGCGCACAGCCGCTTCGGACAGAGGCAGCAGCGGGAGCGTGGACAGGACGGCGTGGACGGCTGTGCCGCGTTCGGCCGCAGAGAGCGGCGCGGAAGCCGGTTCGCCCGGTTGGGCGCCCTCTTTGGCAAACGCAGGCGTCTCAAATGCAATTCGCGCCGTCTGCTGCGGCGCCTGCGCATCCGCCTGACGGACGATGGCGCTGACGGCGGCCTTGGCGGGCAGCGCGGCGGCCTCGGCAAACGGATAGCGCCAGGAGAGCCGCCCTTCGAGCGCGGCAAGAGCGTCCGGATCCGGCGCGGGAACGGCCGGTTCTGCCCGCTGCGCGCTTGGCGCGGCGAGGAAGGCCTCGCGCGCATGAACCGTGGTCGGGCAATGCGCCCGCGTGCCCATGAGCGCCCACTGTAGCGGGGCGCGGCATGTGAGCACCTGCGCGGGGGACGGCTGCGCTTCTGCGCGGTCGAGCAGGCCCGCCGCCTCCTTCCAGGAGCCGATCAGGATCAGCCGGTGCTGCGCGCGCGTCATGGCCACGTACAGCACGCGCATCTCTTCGGCGAGCTGTTCGCGCCGCAGGCGTTGTGCGATCATGCGCCGCGCCGCCGTGTCGCGCTGTACGCCGCCGTCGAGCCACTTGAGCCCGACGCCCGCCTCCCCGTGCAGCAGCAGGTCCTTGCGCTGCGCGTCCATATGGAACCGCCGGCCGAGCCGGCACACGAGCGCGACCGGGAACTCCAGCCCCTTGGAACGATGGATCGTCAGCACGCGCACCACGTCCGCGCCGATCTGTTGCGCCGCGCCGAGGCGCGCGCTGCTCTGGCCGGCATGGTCCATAAAGCGGAGAAAGGCGCCGACGCCGCGCTCTGCGCCGCGCGAAAAGGCGCGCGCGCGGCCGAGCAGTGCGTCCAGATTCGCCTGCCGCTGCGCGCCGCCGACAAGCGCGCCCATCTGCGCATAAAGGCCGGTTTCCTCGTACAGACGGCCGAGCAGCGCGTCCAGGGGCAGCAACAGGCTGTCCTCGCGCCAGCACTCGAGGCACGCGAGAAACGAGGCGCATCTTTGGCAGAGCGTGTCGCCGGCGCCGTCCTTTGCCGCCGATGCGGCGGCTTCAAACGCCGCAAAGAACGTTCCCTCCCGCTCGCGCATCCGAATGCGCGACAGTTCCTCGGCCGAAAACGGCCCCGTGTCCGCGCCCGTAGCGCGCAGGACCGACAGCAGGGGAATGTCCTGCCGCCGGTTGTCGATCACGCGCAGCAGGTTCAGCGCGAGCATCACCTCGATGGAATCGAAATAACCGCCGCTCATCTGCGCATAGCAGGGGATACCGGCCTGCGACAACGTGGCTGCAAAGTGTACCGCCTCGTCCGTGGCGCGCAACAGGATGGCGAAGTCGCCGTAGCGCAGTGGTCGGGGTTGCCCCGTCTCGCGGTCGGGAATCGTTTCGGACGCCATCAGCTCGCGGATGCGCCGGGCGGCCAGCCGCGCTTCGATCTCCGCGTCCAGCGCGTCCTCCGCCGCATCGGTGGAGGACGCATCCTCCTCCTCTTCGCGCTCGCGCGCGACGGCGTCCGGCGGCGTGTCCGCCGCGGCCTCCGGTTCCGCGCCGCCGCGCTCGATCACGTGCAGTTCGGCGCCGCCCTGCAACTGCGCCAGCCCGGGTTCGAGCCGTGCGCGCGCATCGTAGTCCAGCTCGCCCGCCTCGCGCGTGAGGATGGCGGAAAACACGTCGTTCACGCAGGCGAGCACGTCGGGCGCACTGCGGAAATTGCTCGTCAGGTCGATGCGCGTACCGGCCTCGCCGCAAAACCGATCCAGTTTTTCGAGAAACAGTCCGGGCTCGGCCTGACGAAAACGGTAGATGGACTGCTTGACGTCGCCCACGAGGAACAGATTGTCCGGGCGGCGCACGGCGTCGAGCAACGCCTCCTGCACCCGGTTGCTGTCCTGATACTCGTCCACGGCAATGTACAAAAACCGTTCGCGGTACTCCGCCGCGACCGCCTCATCGCCGAGCAGGCGCAGCGCCAGATGCTCGAGATCGGCATAGTCCAGCGCGCCCAGCCGTCGCTTTTCGTCGGCATAAGCATCCCGGTAGGCTTCCACTACCGCCCTGAGCGACGCAAGCACCTCGCCGGTGCGCAGCAGCAACGCGCTTTCCTGTTCCGCCGTGCGGGAGAATTGCGCCTGCTGGGCGGCGATCAGCTTTTTGAGCGCGTCGCGCGCGTCCTTCACATCCGCCTTGTCCGCCTCGGCGGTACCGCGCGGGAAGGTCAGCCGGCCGGGCGCATAGGCGAGCAGCGCCGCCCGGTAGGCATCGTAGTCCTGCTGCAGCAGTGCGGCACGCAGGGAGAGCAGGTCCGCGTCCAGCACGCCGATCACGCCGGCCCAGTCGGGCGGCAGCGTATCGCGCACGGCCTGCAGGGCGCGGAGCGATTCCGAGAGCGCGCTGCGCGCATCGTCCGTTACCAGGCGCAGCATTTGCGCGATCCAGGCAGACTCGGCGTACTGCAGCGTCGCGCGCTCGAGCCACGCCTCCGGTTCCGGCTGGGTCTGCAGGAACGTGGAGATCTCCGCAACCGCCGCCCAGGCCGCGTCCTCGCTGCCGAATGCGGCGAGCAGCGCGCGCCAGTGCGCGTTTTCCTCCGCCCCAAACGCGGTAAGCAGCGCATCCTTTACGCGCTCGGACAGCACCGGCGCCTCCAGCTCGTCGAGCACGCGCATGGCGGGCGGCAGGTCGATCCGGTGTCCGTGCCGCCGCAGAACCCGCGCGCAGAATGCGTCGATCGTCGAGATGTAGGCGCGCCCGATTGCGCCCGCCTGCGCGCGCAGATAGGCCTGTTGCTCGGCCGTCTGTGCCCGGGCGGCCGCGTCGCGCAGGTTTTTTTCTATGCGCTGCTTCATCTCCGCTGCGGCGGCGCGCGTAAACGTGAGCACAAGCAACCGGTCCACCGGCGTGCCGGAGGCCACGATGCGCGTCAATCGCTCCGTCAGCACGGCCGTCTTGCCCGCGCCCGCCGCAGCCGATACGATCAGGTTCCCCTGCGTTTCAATCGCGCGGCGCTGTGCCTCCGTCCAGTTGCGCATTGGCTCGCTCCTTCCTTCGTTCGATGCTCCGGCCCCGCGGGGTGGCCCCGCTCATCGGTCAGGTTCCGCCGCATGGCGGCTACAGTGTTTCAAAAAACGCCCGCTGCGACAGCGTGCGCCTACGGCGCGTGCGGCAGCCTGGCAGACGCGGGTCAAAGCGGCAGATGCTCCTGTGCGGGCAGTAGGCGCAGGCGCCCTCCGCCGGCGCGGCGGCGGCAACGCCGTCAAGCATGTTTTCCAGTGTGGAAACGGCTTTGTTGTGCGCGGCCGCAAGCAGCCCGGCAAACGCCGCTTCATCCGCAGCGGGCCCGGACAGCGTGCCGTCCCGCCGGCGGCGCAGGCCGTATACCACGTCGGACGCCGCCGCCGTTTCCCCGGCGAGCGCCGCATCGGTCAGCTCGATGACGCGCGGCTGCGACAGCGTCAGCCCGCGCAGGCGGAAGGCAGCGGCAAGCGCCGCCGCCTCATCCTCGCCATCGGCCACAGGCGGCACGCGCACGGGCATATAGTACATGCCGCCGCCACAGCCCCCCGCCTGTATGACGGCGGAGAGATAGAGCGGCAGTTGCAGGGTCAGTCCGTCGGCGATTGCGGCAAAATCGAGCGCTCGCCCGCCGGTCTTGTAGTCGATGACACGGCGCACGTCCTCCGCCCGATCCACGCGGTCAATCACGCCGTGCAGCAGCGCGCGGCGGCCATCGCGCGTGGTCAGCTCGATGGGCGGGAAGGCGCATCCCTCGCCAAAGCGCACCTCGGTGCCGTCGAGGTCGAACGCCCCGGCGGCAAGCTGGCGCACGATGGCCGCAACGCTCCGGCGCAGCGTTTCCACGAGCAAAAACAGCACCGAGCGCAACCGGTCGCTGCCGAGCAGCACGCCGTTGTTGTGCGCGGCGATGACCTCCGGCAGCACGTCGTCGAGCAGGGCCTGCTGTTGCGCTGGAGTCAGCGCGCGAGCGGACAGCCCCTCATCGGCAGCGCGGCGAAACACGGCATTGAGCGCTTCGTGGTAGAAGGCGCCCAGATCGGCCGGACGTTCGCGGTATTCGGGGCGCTCCTCTGCGCGCAACCCGTAGGTGATAAAATGACGGAACGGGCACGCATTGAATTGTTCCAAACGGCTGGCGCTCATGGCGAGACGCTCGCCGTAGAGCGCCTTTGCCAGAGGCCGGGGCAACATCTCGCCGGCCGCCGCGCGCCCCATGCCGAGGATACGCCGCGTAAAGGCGGGAGTACTTTTAAGAAAATGGGCCTGTAACGCCGGCAGCTCGGGCGGCAGCACGCCGTCCTCCGCCTGGCGGCGCAGCGCGGCGACCAGACGCTCCAGCGCGTCCGCCTCGCAGGAGGGGAGCGCGTCCGTGCGCAGCAGGTCGGTCCCAGCCGCGGCTCGAGGGAAGATCGCCCGTATGCGGGCGATCAGGGGGGACGGCGGCAGTTCGCCCGACTCACCGGTGAACGGATAGAACAGGTACAGCCGGTCCGACGGGCGCGAGAGCGCCTCATAGAGCATAAGCCGTTCATGCGCCGCGAGGAACGAGGCGCCGCGCATCCGCGGCAGACCCAGCGCGAAGAGGGAATCCCGCTCGGCCTCGTTGAGCAACCCGTCGTCGCCATGATCGCGCGGGAGCAGCCCCTCGCTGCAGCCCAGCACGAACAGCGCATGCACGCCGCCCCCGCCGGCCCGTGAGAGCGGCGATAGGCGCAGCGCGTCAGACGTGTCGGGGATCACGCCGAGGCTCGCCTCGGAGAGCCCCTCTTCGAGCACGGTGAGGAATTCCGCCCGGCTCATCCGTTCCGCCCCCATGATCGCGTCGATCTGTTCCAGCAGCGCCATGAGCGTGTTCCAGACCTGCGCATGTTCTTCCGCCTGTGGGATGCGCCCGGCTTCGAGCAGGCTGTCGGCGCGGCGTTCCAACTGGCCGCGCACGTCGAGTGCTACGAGATAGTCGTAGCAGGCGCGCGCCTTGTCTCCCGCCGCAGGCCGGGCCAAGCCCTCGCGCAATGCGAGCAGCGGCCCCGTCGTCGCCTGCCGCACGGCCTCCGCCGGGGCCGCCTGTTCTCCGCGGGTAAAGGGGGAGAGAAAGCGGCTGTGGCGCACGCCATACCGCAACACATGGTTTTCAAACAGTTCCGTATCTTCATGCGCGATGCCGGCGTATCCGGTTTTGATAAGATCGAGCAGGTCGGGCGCGGAAAAACCGCCCGCCACGGTACGCACGGCGCACAGCAGCAGCCGCGCCGCCGCATGGTCGCGCACCGGCCGGCGCGCGTCCAGGAACAGCGGAATGCCGCGGGCGGCGCATACGCGCTCCAGCGTGCCGCCATAGGCGTCCATGTCGGACACGAGCACGGCCATGTCGCGGTAACGCACGCCGCCGCGCGCCAGGGCAAGCACGGCGTCGCACATGGCGCGCACCTCGGCGGTGCGGCTGTTGGCGCCGAACACGGTTATGGCGGGAGCGGCCGCCCCATACGGCTCGTCCGGGTAGGCGAACAGGCGCCGCTCCAGATGGGAAAGGGCGGGGTCCGCCGCGCGGCGGCCCGTCAGGCGGCGCTCAAACAGCGGCAGATGCAGCCGGGCGGCCATGTCGCGCAGCGCGTCCCAGGCCTCCGCATTGGGCCCGAACACGTCCGCATCCGGCGCGCCATCGTCGATCGTCAGCGCGACGGTCATGCTCTGCACCACGGGGAGGAGCGCTTCGAGAAAGGAGAACACCTGCCGCGTGACGGCGGGCAGGCCGTCGAGATAGACCGGCACCCCGTCCACAAACGAGCCGGGCAGCAGCGCGGTGGCGGCGGCGTAAAAATCGTCCTCCGTGAGGTAGCGGCCGTTCAAATAGGTTTCGACGTCGGCGTACAGCAGCGCCGCGTCGTGGAGCTTGTCGGACAGCAGCGCGCCCGCCGGCAGTGCGTCCGCCGCCGAGAGGAGCATCTCCGGCGAGATGCAGGCCTGCTTGCAGGCGGCGATGAGCGCGGCGACCTCTGCGGCAAACCCCGGCCCGCGCGCCACGCGGGAAAAGGCGCGCAACTCCTCCTGCCGGTGCAGGGCCGCCCGCCGCACGACCATGCGCACTCCCTGCGCGGTGAGAAACGTTCGCCGGTTGCCCGCCGCCTGGAGGAGACGCTCCGAAAGGCGCTCAAGGCTCAGCACCTGGACGCCAAACAGCCCGCCCGCCGCTTCCGCCACGCGCCGCTCCGCTTCAAACGTATGCTGTTCGGGCACGAGCAGGATTGCGCGCTCGCCGCGACGCATGTGCGCCGCCAGCGCCTCGGTCAGCAGGCGCGTCTTTCCTGCGCCTGCACGGCCGGCGATCAGGTGCAGGCCGGGCTTTGGCATGGCCGGCTCGGTCATGTTGAGCGCCTCCTTTGCTAAAACTGGATGCGGAGGGCGGGCCGGCGCCGCACCGGCGCCCGCGCCGCTTCCGGAAGGGATGGGGTTCAGAGCGCCGCCGCGCAATCGCGCGGGGAAACGCCGGTGGCGTGGTCGCGCGCGGCGACGGTCACGCGCACCTCGCCGCCGAAACCGGCCTCCTCGAGGGCGGCGCGCACGGTTACGGCCGCGAGTTCCGGCGTATTGTTTTCCCGGGACAGATGGCCGAGGATGAAGTCGCGCATGCCGCGGCGGGCAAGGCGGACGATCGTCGCCGCCGCATCCTCGTTGCACAGGTGTCCGGTGTCGGACAGGATGCGCCGCTTGAGCGGATACGGATAGGCGCCCGAGAGCAGCATGTCCACGTCGTGGTTGGCTTCGAGCAAAAGCACGTCGCACCCGGTCACCAGATCAAGCATCCGGTCGCTGACGTGGCCCACGTCGGTCATAACCGCACAGCGACCGTCCGCGTCCTCAAACAGATAACCGACCGCATGGGCGCTGTCGTGCGGCGTGGAAAAAGGGAGCACCTGTACGCCCCGGAGCAGGAACGGCCGGTCCGGTTCAAACACGCGCATCCGCGCCGGCGCTACGCCGCCGACCGACGGCGGCAGCGCCGCAAAGCAATCCGCCGCGGCGTACACGGGCAGGCCGTACCGGCGCGAGAGCACGCCCACCCCCTGCACGTGATCGATGTGCTCGTGCGTGAGCAGGATCGCGTCGAGCGCGTCGGCGGCGGCGCCCGCTTCCGTCAGCAGGGCCTCGATCCGCCGTCCGGTGCCGCCCGCATCGATGAGCAGGCGCAGGCCGCCCGCCTCGACGAGGGTGGCGTTGCCGGAGGAACCGCTGCAAAGGGGGACAAGGCGCATGGTGACAGGAACCTTCTTTCTTCGTACCGATACAACGCTTTCAGTATAGCATATTTTTCGCCAGGGTGTGATACCTATCTTATACAGACTGTGATATACTGGTCATCATGGAGAAGATGATTCAGGAGCGGGCATATGCCAAAGTCAACCTGACCCTCGGCGTGACGGGGCGGCGCACCGACGGATACCACCTGCTCGATTCGCTGATGCAGACGGTCGATCTGCACGATGAGGTTACGGTGACGCGCAGCCGCGAGGTCGTCGTTACCTGCACGGGTATGCTGCTGCCGTACCGCAACACGCTGCGCGCGGCGGCAGAGCGCTATCGCGCGCTGACCGGGCGCGGCGCGCGCATCCATGTGTACAAGCATATCCCGGCCGAGGCCGGCCTTGGCGGCGGCAGCGCGGATGCGGCGGCGGTGCTGCGCGGGATGCAGCGCCTGTATGGTGAGGCGGAGGAGCGCGACCTCTACGACATTGCGCTTCGCGTAGGGGCGGACGTGCCGTTCTGCCTTCGGGGCGGCCTGTGCCGGGCGCAGGGGATAGGGGAAGTGCTCACGCCGTTGCGCTCCGGCGCGACGCTGGACCTCGTGCTGGCAAAGCCGGTGCGCGGCGTGTCCACGGTGGCGTTGTTCCGGGAGCTGTCCCTGCCCAGGCCCTTGCCGGATACGGCGGGCGCGCTGGCGGCGCTGGCGGCGGGAGACGTGCCGTCGCTTGCATCGCGCCTGTACAACGCGCTGGAGGAGGCTGCCGTGGAGCTCGTGCCGGAGATCCGCACGTTGCGCGAACGCATGGCGGCGCTCGGCGCGCTCGGCGCCTGCATGAGCGGCAGCGGAAGCGCGGTATTCGGCCTGTTTTCGTCTCAGGCGGCGGCGGAGGCGGCTGCGGCGGTGCTGCGCGGCGATCCGGCCTGTGCGTTCGCCTGCGCGGCCAGAAGCGTGTAAAGGCGGAAAAGATGTCCAAAGGAATGAATCGGATATTTCCGCAATGTGAAACATCCGTAAACCCTGCCCGCGTTGCCTTTACTTGTCACGCGCCATCCGTTACAATTATTTGTGGCGTGTGTTGCGCTGCCGGGCGATCGCCCGCAGGATCGGGGGTTCCCCATGTGCATTGCGGCGTGCCGCAGCGCGCATCCGTATAACAGAAAGGACGCTTTGTCATGCAGAGCCCGTTTCGGAGGTTCCAATTGAGGAAAAAGCTGGCGCTCGCCCTTGCGGCGATGCTGCTGCTGTTCTGCGTGCCGCTGGCCGCGCCCGCGAGCGCGGAGCCGGCGATGGTGCGCGTCCTGCTCTCCACGGAGGGCGCCTCCAGTCTGACCGTCACGGTGACCGGGACATACCGGCTCGTCGAGTCGGATGACACCTTCACCGGCGGCAAGCTCACGTTGACCGCCTCCGGTTCCTCCGTGATCGTGACGCACTCGTCCGCCGGCAGGTTGTACAGCGGCGCATGCGCGACCATCGAGCGCACGGACCTGGCGCGCACCGCCGGGCATCTGACGTTGCCGGTCGCCGGCTACAGCCGCTCCTATCTGGGACATCTCGTCGTAACGGCCGACGGCGGCGAGCTGCAAGTGGTCAATCGCGTGCCGCTTTCGCACTATCTCTATGGCGTGGTCGCCTATGAGATGAGCAACTCCTTCCCGCTGGAGGCGCTCAAGGCGCAGGCGGTCGCCGCAAAGAACTATGCCCTGCCGCGGCTGGGCAGCAGCGGCGCGTACGATATCGGCGACACGGCGTCCGATCAGGTCTACAAGGGTTATAACAGCGCCAATACAAATGTGATCGAAGCCGTCGACGCCACGATGAACGTCGTCCTGCTGCTCAACGGGGCGGTCATGCCCTGCTACTATTCGGCCAGCAACGGCGGATATATGAACAAACCATCGGACAACTGGTCGGGCGGGACGGCATATGACGCGGGGTACAGCTCCGGCTATGACGACTATGACATGAAAAACAGCCTGAGCCCGCGCGAGACGCTGTTCATCCCGTCGGAGTTTACCGAGAAAAGCGTGCGGAACGATGCGCTCTACACGCTTGTGATGGAGGCGCTTTCCGCGGCGATCGCATCGCCCGGCAGCATTCCGGACGGATATTTGTTCGAGGGACTTTCCCGCATCACGAGCGTGGTGTCCACGGACGATGCCGGCGGCATGGAGGGACTAGACCACACCAACGCGGTGTTTACGGCGCTGGTCACGGTCGTGCGCGACGAGGATGCCGGGTCGTCGTCCGCCACGCCGGCGCCCGCCACGCCGACGCCGGCCACGCCGACGCCGGCCACGCCGACGCCGGCGGAGGGGACGACGGAAGGCGGCCCCGTACCGCTTTCGGCAGAGGCAATGCGCTCGCAGAGCCAGGCCGGTGCAGCTGTGACGACGGTTGTCGCCGCAGCGCCGGTACCGGTAGACGGGGAGCCGGAGGGGGAAACGCCGACCGGCACGCCCGCAAGCGGCGAGGCGGAGGACGAACAGGCGGAGAGTACGCCTGCGCCTTCGGAGGAACCGACCCCATCGCCCGCCCCTACGCAAACGCCGGCGCCTGCGCCGTCACTTTCCGCCACGCTCAGCGAGATTGCGGAGGTGCCGGTCACGTTTACCATCCCGTTTGCGGCGATGGCGGAGGCGGGGCTGTTTACGGCGACCAACCTGCGCATCTACTATGCCACCCCCTCGGACGGTGGATTTACGATTACGCACGCCCGCTACGGGCACGGCGTGGGCATGAGCCAGCGCGGCGCGCAGCAGATGGCAAATGAGGGCAAAACGTACCGCGAAATCCTCGCCTATTATTACGGCGGCGCGACGCTTTCCTCCTATTCCTATACCCTGCCGGAGGAGCAGACCACCGTGGGCGGCACCGGCGGCGCCTCCGAACCGGTGATCGCCTCTGCGCGCGTAAAGGGCAGCGCCGTGAACCTGCGCAAGAGCGCATCCTCTTCGAGCGTCAGCGTCGCCACGCTGGCCAACAATACGATTTTGACCGTGAGCGGCCTGTCCGGCGAGTGGTACGCCGTGCGGGTGGACGCAACCGGAATGACGGGCTATATCCATTCCGATTATGTGGCCATGACCTCGGATGCCGCTCTGGCGCGCGGCTACGTCAACGCCGCAGCCGTGAACATCCGCACCGGTCCGTCCACGGGTTACAGCAGCCTCGGCAAGCTGGACCGCAACATCCAGGTGACCATCAACGCGCTCGAGCAGGGCTGGTATCGCGTGCGGGTGGACGCGACCGGGCAGACCGGATACATCATCAGGAATTATGTGACCGTCAGCACGGCGGCGGCGACTCCGCCCGCCGCAACTCCGTCCGCCACCCCGACGCCGGCCGGCGCGTCGCCCACGGCCACCCCGCAGGAAGACGGCCCGATCCCGGTGCCGACGGCGGACGCGCAGGACGCGACCCCGACGCCGGAAGGAACGGGTTCCGGCGGGACGACGCCTACGCCGGCCGGTACAGTTTCCGGGGCGGCAACGCCGACGCCGGCGGTGGAGACGCCCGCCTTCCTGGCCTACGGGCAGATCAACGCCACGCGCGTCAACTTCCGCAAGGGGCCGTCCACTTCGACGACCAGCATGGCCAAGCTCGACCGGCCGGAACAGCTTGGCATCTATGAAAAGGTGGGCAACTGGTACCGGGTACGGGTGCTTTCGCTCGACAAGGACGGCTATGTATACGCCAAGTACGTCACGCTCACCGGCAGCGCCTCCGGCGCCTCCGGCGAGGAGATGGGCGCCGGGCAGATCAACGCCACGGGCGTGAACATCCGCACCGGCCCGTCCACCGCGTATACCAGCCTTGGCAAGCTCGGAAAGCGCACGGCGCTGACGATCCTCGGCAGCGAGGGGAGCTGGTATCGCGTGCGCGTGGACGAAAGCGGGCTGGAGGGCTTTGTATTCGGCAAATACGTGACGATCACGGCCGACGGCGCGGAGGGGAACGATTCGCAGGCCACCACGGGGCAGGGCGTTGTCAACACGGGCTTGCTGGTGTTGCGGGACAAACCGGGCAGCGAAGCCGATTCCAAGGCGCTGCTGTCCATGCGCATCGGCTACACGGTGACGGTGCACAGCATCAGCGGCGAATGGGCGTACGTCACCTTCAACGGGAAGCAGGGCTATTGCGTCGCCAAGTGCATCCTCATGAACTGACGGCCAAGAGAACCGGGTTATGGAGAAGAAGGATCGAAAAAAACCGAACTTTACCCTCTTGTGTACGCTGCTGACGGCCGCCCTGCTCGCCGGGCTGTGTCTGTTTGCGATGCTGACCGGCCGCCATGGCGTTGCGGTGGAGGATTCGGACGGGTCGGGCAGCGTCGTGCAGGTCGAGGAGCTGCAACCGGAGATCCTGCGGCTTGAGCCGACGCCGGAGCCGACCCCGGTGCGTTATCCGATGCCCGAGGGCGCCGTGGAGATTCTTTCCGACGGGGTGCCGGTGCTGACCCTTTCCTCCCGGGCCGAAGCGGAAGCGGCGCTGACGGAGTACCTTGCCGCCTGCATGACCGATGGGGAGAACGAGCGCGCGCTCCATGCGACGTTCGATTGTGAACTGCTCATCGTGGAGGCGTCCGGCGTGCTGCAACTGAGCGAGCGGGCGGAGGCGGTCGCACGCCTGCTGGAAACGCCGTCGCTCGTGCCCGTACTGCTCGAGACGGAGCGGCGGGAGGTACAGGCGGCGTCCGACACGGAGCTGCAGACGCGCGAGGACGCGGCGTTGGCCAAGGGCACCCGCATTGTTTCGCAGTTTGGCGCGCCCGCCTATGTGGCGACGACGACGCAACTCACCTATCGTGCGGGCGAGCTCGTTTCCGGCGGCGATCCGGCCAGCGAAACGTTGACGGAGGCGCGCGCAACGATCGTGCGCACGGGGACCTATGCATCGAAAACGCCGAATGAGGAGCCGGGCAAGGACGAGGGAGAGGCCGGGCGCGACGCGGGCGACCTTGATTTTGCGGCGCCCATCCGCAACGGGCGCATCAGCTCCTATTTCGGCACCCGCAACGGCGAGATGCACTGGGGCGTGGACTATCAGGTGCGCGCCGGCACGCAGATCCTTGCGCCGGAGGAGGGCATCATCGTCTATTGCGGCGAACGCGGGGAATACGGGTTTGTGATCGATATTGATCACGGCAACGGCTTTGTGTCCCGGTTGACGCATTGCGACGAGGTGGAGGTGGAGCTGCATCAGCGCGTGTTCCGCGGCGAGGTGGTCGCCGTGCTTGCCGAACCGGACGATGTGGACGAACAGGCGCACCTGCATTACGAGCTGTTGATCGACAGCGTGCCGCATAACCCCGTCCCCTATCTGTAGAAAACCGTGCCTGTCGCGGGAACCGCGGAACGATTGCGATGGCGCCCGGATTCGGCCGGGCGCCTTTTTGGGCGCCGCATCCCGTTCTGGGCCTGCTCGGGGGACACTTTGCCGGTCCGGTCCGTCGGCGCTGTTTCGTTTTCCAACCTCCGCCCGGCGGCGCAGGAATTTGATGGAATTGTAAAAATTTTTGGACCGCCCGCGGGCGCTTGCTTATTTCCGGAAATCTGTATTATAATGAAAAAAGGTTTTATTGGCACGCGCACGCGTGCAATCCGCCGAACCGGGAAGGAAACACAGCGATGGGCAAATCACACATGCAGGTAAGGATCAATCTCTTTGGCGGTCTGGAGGTGCTTGCCGATGGGAAATCGGTCTTGAGGCAGCTCCAGCAGTCGCGCAAGACGGATCTTTTTTTGGAATATCTGATTCTTCAACGCGGACGCCCCGTTCCCCATGCCGAGCTGCTCGACGCGCTCTGGTCTGACCGCGAGAGCCGCAATCCGGCCACCGCGCTGCGCACGCTGCTGCACCGCTATCGGAGGATGGTCGAGCGGGAAGGAATCGGGCCGCTGGACCACTCCGTGCTCACCTCGCGTGGCTACTACCGGTGGAATGCGGCGCTGAAGGACTGCGAGGTCGACGTATACGAGTTTGAAGAGCTTGCCGACGAAGCGGAAGCGCTTGCCCCGGACGACGAGGCACGCCTTCCCCTGTACCGCCGTATGATCGAGCTGTATCGCGCGCCGCTGCAGATTTCGGCGGTGCAGAGCTGGATCGTCCCCATCACCGTCCATTTTCAGGAACTATACGTCCGCTGCGTGTATGCGCTCATCGATCTGCTCAAGGCGCGCGGCGCGCACGGCGAGGTCGCGGATCTGTGCCGGCGGGCGCAGGAGGCCGGCGTGAACGACGAGCGCCTGCGCCTCGAATACGTGCTTGCGCTGGCCCGTCAGGATGGCGCGCAGGATGCGCTGTCCGACGGCGATGCCCAGAGCGCTTACGATACCGTGCTGCAGGCCGACCGGCAGGCCGGGCAGGCCATGGAGGACCTGCTGCAGGCGATTGGGCCGGAGCAGGAAGGGGCGTATCTGTGCGAATACCCGGCGTTCCTCGATCTCTGCCGGGTGGAGCGGGCGCTCACCGAGCGCACGGTGACGGTACAGTTGTTGTGCGTGATGACGCTCGGCGATGCGGACGACGCCGGCCGGGCGCAGGCCGGGCGCCTGTGCGGGCTGGCTGTCCGGATGCTCCGCCCCGGCGATGCGGTCGCGCATGACGGCGCGAAGGTCGCTGTGTTGCTGACGGCGGCGGATTATGAAGCGGGCCGGGCGCTGATCGAGCGCATCAAGCTCGCTTTCCTCGAGGAGACGGGCCTGGCGGACAGCGGCCGGCTCTCCTTCCGGCTGCATCTGCTGCGCGCATAACCGGCCTGCATCTGGACGGCGCTGCGCCGTGCATCGGCGCAAAACCGTTTCGGATACCGGTTTGGCCGCGGCCGGTGGCTCGTCAACCGCATACATGGCGGCCGGCCAAAACGTTTCGGCCGCCCCCGGACTGTGCCGGGGGCGGCTTTCTTCTGCCGCCGGGCTGCGGCGCGCGGTCCGGCGCTATTCGCCCTTGAGGTTGGCGATGATCTCCACCTGCGTGGCCCGGTAGGCGAACAGCAGGCTGAACGCGGCCGTCAGCAGCAGGCTGCACGAGAAGAAGATCTGCCACGAGCTGGGGGCGATATAGATGGTCCACACCCTGCCCGCATTCCAGAGATTCCATGCCTTATACACCAGCATGCAGTCCAGCACCGCCACGACGGACAAGATGGTATCGGCGCCCAGCACGAGCGCGCCTTCGTAGAGGAATTGCCGCATGATGTCGAAGCGGGAGGCGCCCAGCGCGCGCTTGACGCCGATTTCGAAACACCGGGTTTCCAGCACGTTGGAAAAGCTGCTGTACAGGTTGATTGCCAGCAGGATCAGCATGACCGCCGCCGTCACGCCTTTGGCCCTGCTCTCCGTGAAGAGCACCCTGTTCGCCTCATCCTGCGCGAGCGCAACGCCCTGCGCGGGCATATCAAGCGACCTGGCGCAGGAGATGACCTCTTGCGGCGTGTCGCTGCTGGTGAACGTGGCGTAGCAAACGCCGTCCATCTCGTCGAGCGATACTTCGTCCAGGAGCGACTGGTTCAAAAACAGGCTCACGCAGCCAATCTGCGATCCGTTTTCCACAAAGAAACGATTCTGTTGCTGGTCTTCGCAGACGCCGACGATCTTGAGCAGCCAGAAGAGCACCCTCCCGTCGCCGACATTGAAGTGGGCGCTGATCGTGGTCGGCGGTTCGCCGCCGCCTTTTGTCAACGCTTTGTAAAAGCTCTCGTTGATGATGACCTCGTCCGGGGCGATCTGGAAAACCGGCTTGCCGGAGAGCATCTGCAGCGGCTGAACGAATGCCGTGGTGCCGATCAAGCCCTCCTGAAAGTACGGTGCGGTTACGCCCCCGTCCGGCAGGAAGACGCCTTCGGCTATGAAGGCCGCTTCCGCCCCATCGATGCAGTAATCATCCAGTTGGACGGGCAGGCGATAATAGGAGTATTCGTTTGCGTCGGAAACGGTGCTGTGCAGCTGGCTTAAAAACGCATGGTGCGCTGTTGCGTCATAGGTGTATGCGACGACGACCTCGCGCGGCAGCGAGGAAAGGAAAGCATACCGGTTGAAAAGGTCCGCGTCGATGGACGCCATGTAGCCCAGCAGGATGGTGAACGTGAGCACCACCGTGATGGAGAGCTTCCGGTAGGCCTTTCCGTTGCGCGCGACCATTGTGACCGCCGCGCGCAGATGCCGAAACGGGCCCATCGTGGGGGCCGGCGGTCTACGCATGTGTCAACACCCCGTTTTCCAAGTGAAAGACTTCCTGCGCCTGGGAAGCGGCCTCCGCATCGTGCGTGATCAACATGACCGAACGCCCGGCGGCATGCTCCTGCCGCAGGATGGAAAAGATCACATCCCGGTTTTCCCCGTCGAGATTGCCGGTCGGCTCGTCGGCCAGCAACAGGCCGGGGTCCGCCATCATCGCCCTTGCGAATCCGACGCGCTGCTTTTCCCCGCCGGACAGGACGGCCGTGCGCTGGTCGCGCAGGGCCGCGATGTCAAGCCGTTCCATCCATTCCTCGCTGCGATCGGGCAGGTCGCGCTCAAACAGCAGGGGGAGACGGATGTTTTCCCGGCAGGTGAGGGTTGGGATCAGGTTGTAGGACTGGAAGATAAAGCCGATGTGCCGCCTGCGCAGCGCCGCATAATCCTTTCCCGGCCGCAGCTCGGTGCCGTCAAAGAGGTAGCGGCCGCCGTCGTGCCGTTCGATGAGCCCCAGTATGTGCAGCAGGGTGGATTTTCCGGAGCCGGAACGCCCGAGCACAGCGTAATACCCGCCCTGCGGCAGCCTGAGATTGATGTCCCGCAGCACCGGCCGGACGTAGCTCTTTTGCACGTGCTGCAGCTCAATCGTAATCTGCTTCATCCATGCCGCCCCCCATGATCGCCGCGTATCCGCTATCCAGCCAGACGCCCTCTTCCACGCCGGTGACGCAGACCATGTCCTCGGCGGCAAAGCCGATCTTCACTTCGGCGTTGCCCACCACTTCGCCGTTTTCCGTGATGACGCGCACATACCACCGGCTCGTATCCCCGGACAGATGGAACAGGCATTTTCTGTTGACCACGAGCGCCCGGGTATAGACCAGGCCGGTGAAGAGCTTCGCGCCGTGATCGACGCGGCCGTACGCCCCGCCCTGCATCCGGAGCAGGAGCGTCGTCGTTCCATCCGGGTTCTCCCGCTTGGACACGTCGAGGAGCTCGACCGGCGCGCCGCTCTCGTCCGTCAGGGTGGCCGCCGCGGAGGTCAGGAGCCGGAGCGTTTTGGCGCTGACGTCGCAGGAAAACGCCAGGTCCTCCACGTCCTCAAGCACCAGATAGCTGTTTTGCCCCAGATGGATCTCCACGAGGAAGCCGGAAACCGTCGCAACGATCTCCTCCTTCCCGTCCGCCGTCCAGCCGATGACGTCCCCCGCTTCGATGTAGTCGCCCTCCCGGACCTGCCAGCGCGCCTCATATTGCCGGTTGAGCGCCGGCAGTTCCATGAAAAAGCGCCGGTTTGAGATATACTGACCGGAAACGACAACATATTCCGCGACGTCCCGGCGGACGACCTGCGATGGCGCGCCATAGCTGCGCAGCGTCACGCTGGGAACGTCCGCAACGGCGTAGCGCCGCATCTCCGCCTGCGTGACAAAGTAGATCAGCCCGAGCGGCAGCAGCAAAAGCACGCAGAACAGCAGGGCCCACGCGACCCTTGCCGCCGTCCGCAGGGGGAAAAGCCGGTTTTTCATGTCATCACCTCATTCCACCTCTTCGATGAGGTATATGCCATAGTCGTTCTCGCTGTCGCTGAGGGGAAAATAGTAATCCGTATAATAGGCCGCCACATCCGTTTCGGTCTCGCGGGCGAGGTAAACCTCAAAGGGGGAGGCCGGATACAGTTCTATACCAAGATCCATATAGACCTTCCAGACCTGCCCGTCCGCGTCGCGGTAGGACAGTTCCGCGGGCTGGTTTACCATGCCGTACAGCTTGCCCGCCAGCCGCTGGTCGTGCGCGGTGATGTACAGTTCCAGCACCTGTCCCTGGCTCAGGCGGATGGGCGATTGCGCGTCCCAGTAGAAATCTGCTGCGTCCAGCCATTCCCCATCAAAATATTCGTTGCCGGTGACCTCGTCCAGGCTGCCGGTTGCGCTGTTGAGCACCTTTGCCCGTATGCTTTCCACGGAATAGGGCGTATCAAAGGAGAGCTGCAGGTTGAGGATTTCCGCATCTTTCTGCGCCGCAAGGACGTCCCAGCTGGTGTGCTCTGCCAGCAGAAAGACGCCGTCCTCGTTGAACGACACGGACCTTGCGCTTGGAGACGTCAGCGGTATCACGTCCGCCCTGTCCTGCAGGGACGCCGCCGGGAACGGGGTCTCCGTGTCGATGGCGACGCCGCCGATGGGGAAGGAGTAAGGCGTGCCGTTGATCGTCACATCCAGCCTGTCGCACGTGACCGTGCCGGACGCGCCCACCTTCGGTTCTAACCGGACGGAGAGATTGTATTCGTACAATGCGGGCAGTTCTCCGGCGGCCTCGAGCGCGGTATAATCCTCCAGATACTCGTTTTGCGCCGCCAGCAGAGCGGCTTCCGCCGCGCTGCTGTAGTTTGTGTCGAGATATTGCCGCTGCAGCTCGGCATATTCCGACCATGCTTTCCCGCGATACGCCTGGTACAGATAGAACGGCAGAGTCCGCGGCTGTTCCCAATAGGGGTCTTCTGCCAAATAGTATTCCGTCGCCCTGATCCCGCTCTCCGGCGGCGTTTCAAGCGTAAACTCCTGGATCGGGAACGCGGCGTACACGGACAGATCGGCGTACACACTGTTCCAGCTGTAATCCATCAGATAGTGGTTTTCTGCCGGAATGCAGACATAGTCTTCGGGAATCGTAAAGATCGGGGCCGCATCCGGGCCGGACCGGCCGGCGGGCGCGCACCCCGCCAGCAACGCCGCCGCGACCAGCAGGCCGAGCGCATGGCGCGCATGTTTTTTCATCCTGACCTCCTTCGTTTGACGGGAAGTGTCTGCCGCGCAAAAATCCGTTTCGCGCAAGCGTCCCTGCGCGGCGGGGCATCCCCGCCGCGCAGGAGAATCGGGATGGTCAGAGCGTTCCCGCATAGACCAGCAGCAACCCATCGATATGGCTGGAGGTATGGGGGACGGCTGTGATGGTCTTCTCGAATAAGTATGACGTAACGGAGCCGTCGCCGCCATGGCTTTCGATCAGCTTGACGCGTTGGGTGAGCCGCTGTGTGGTAGCGATGCCCCTGATCTCATATCTGCCGGTGGGCTTGCTGGAATCGATGTGCCAGCGCATCAAAATGACCGTCAGATTTTTTTGAGACGTCAGCCCCAGGCTGCTGTTGTGGGAGCAGAAAACCGATCCATAACCGGAAGCGTTGCCGCTGATGTCGGAGGTTGCTGCTAACTGGAACGTTTTGGTGAGGCGTCCGGAGTCCTCCGTTCCTACGATGTGGTTGACATAGTTGCCGGTAGGGAGGAGCTGATTGGGGCCGGACGCGGTCTCGCTGATCGCATAGGTGGTATGCATGGTGGAGTGGTCTACGCAGGTGACTCTTTGGTCGGCAAGTGCGGTGGACGAAACGAACAAAAGAATGGCGGCCAATGCCAGGCTGATGATCTTTCTTTTCATCATAATATCCCCCTCTTCTTATTCTGTTGTCGATCATCGGACTCTGTCGTGCGCCGGGACTGCCGGCGCTCTGGCGCGCGGCGCGCCGCGCGTCCGCAACCGGAATCAGCCGCATCCCCCCTCTTGGATTGTGCTGCCGTGCGTACCGGGCCGAATGGTGGAAATGAAATGCCCGGATTTTTACAAACTCATAATATCACATACCGCCGGCAAATGCAAGCCTGTCTGCATATTTCTATCCGCCCCGCCCGGCACCTTTGCCATCCGCCCCGCCCGGCGCTTTGCCATCCGCCCGGCGCTTTTGCCACCCCGCCCGGCGCTTTTCCCATCCGCCCCACCCGGTACGCTTTTGCCGTCCCGCATGGAACTTTAGCCGCCCCGCCCGGCGCTTTTGCCATCCGCCCCACCCGCGCGCGTTTGCCGCCCGCCCGGCGCTTTTCCCATCCGTCCCCCCCGGCGCGCTAATTTGCACGAAAAAAACGCCGGAGCAAAGCGTACTTTGCTCCGGCGTGGTGGAGGCGACACCCGGAATCGAACCGGGGAATGAGGATTTTGCAGACCCTTGCCTTACCGCTTGGCTATGTCGCCGGGGATGGAGCGGGAGACGGGGCTCGAACCCGCCACCTCAGCCTTGGCAAGGCTGCGCTCTACCAAATGAGCTACTCCCGCAATGGTGCCTCAGAGTGGAGTCGAACCACCGACACAGGGATTTTCAGTCCCTTGCTCTACCAGCTGAGCTACCGAGGCATTGGCGACCCGGAGGGGGCTCGAACCCCTGACCTCCAGCGTGACAGGCTGGCATTCTAACCAACTGAACTACCGGGCCACATCTCTGGTGGGAACAACAGGGCTCGAACCTGTGACCCCTTGCTTGTAAGGCAAGTGCTCTCCCAGCTGAGCTATGCTCCCAACACGCAAACGCGCATTTATGAGTATAGACTAACTTTGCTTTGGTGTCAATGTTTTTTTGTCAGGATTTGTATAGTTCTTCAAATAAACTTTCCATGAGCGTTTCATCCGGCATATAACAGCGCCGTCCGTCGATCAATGCCGAGTCCACCGGGATCGTCCGGCGGCGGATCGCTTCCGTGTCCGTCTTCACCAGGCTTCGATAGAGCGCCCAGCCCGTTTTTTCCTTCAAATTGGTTTTGACCGCCGCTTGCAGCACATTCTTCGCAGCAAGCATCCGCAGCAGCGGCAGTTCGTGCAGTTTCTCAGTCAATGCCTGCAGAATAACGGCAAAGCGCTCTGCGGTCAGCAGGGGATCCTTTCCTGCGCTGTCCAGATACGCCAGCGTTTCCTCTCCCGTCCTCAGCTTTCCGGCGATGAACAGCGAACCAAGCGCGTCGATGCAATCCGCCGCATTCGTTTTTGAAATATAGGCATAGGTCTCATACCGTACCGGAACGACCTCTCCGACGGCCTCGAGCAGTTGTTCTCCTGCATACTCGGACAGCAGCGCGCCGCCAGCCGTCCGGCAATTTCCGGGCAGCGAAAGCAGCGTGGTTCTTTCGTCTGCCGAAACGAGCACGGCGACGCATTCGATGTTTCCCTCTGTATCGGTCATGCCGAATACCAGATCCAGCGCGCCGCAGGAAAACTGCTTTGGAGCCGATTGCACGCCGATCGCCGCTGCCGGCAGTTCTTCCGGCAGTCCTTCCGGCAGGACAGTCCCGTGCGGCAAAGGCGTTCTCTCCGGCTGTTCTTCCGTTGTCTCCGGCGCGACGCTTTCCTTTGGCGGTTCTTGCGTGCGAAGTTCTGCGGGCGACGGTGTGAATACCGCTTGCGCCGCATCGGTCTGCTTGCCCGGCTGCAGTCCTTCCGCGGCTGCCGCCGGCGTTTCCATGGACGCCTCCTCTTTTGTAAACTCTCTGGAGATCGTGCCGAACAGCAGTCTCGCCGCGCCATATGCAAGCAGGACCGTCACAAGGACAAATCCCGCCGTCGCCGCAACGGAAGGCTTTCGTTCCCCCTGCGTCCCCGCATGATCCTGTCGTTTCATTCTGCCGCTCCCTTCAATCATTTTCAGATAGTTTGCGCCTTTTGCATTGCCATATCCGTGAAAACAATATACAATTATCGAGAGGCGGCATTCGTCGAAACGCGCTGCGCCGCCACACGGCCTTTTGCCGGAATATAGAACTGTACGCCGGCGATCACGGAAATGGAGGTACTATTCAATGCCAAAGCCCATGAAACGTCAAAACCTACGCGCATTTACAATGGCCGCTGTACTGTCAGCTCTGATCATTGTCATGACCGTTATTCCGTATACCGGCTACATTTATTATGGCCTGATCGAAATCACAACGCTGCATATCGTCGTTGCGATCGGCGGTGTGCTTCTCGGCTGGAAGTACGGCGCATGGCTCGGGTTCGTTTGGGGCGCGACCTGCGTGATACGCGCATTTACAAATCCGCTGTGGGCGCCGTTTACAAATCCGCTGATCTCTCTTGTTCCGCGTGTCATCGTCGGCGCGGTGGCAGGTTTTGCCGCTGCCGGGCTGCGCAAGGCAAAATGCAAGCCCTATGTCGTCGGTGCGCTGTCTGCCGCCGCGGCAACGCTGACAAACACAGTGCTCGTCTTGTCCGCTCTCAAGCTGTTTTCCGCCATCATCAACGGTAGTCTCATTGAAACGATCTACATGACGCTTATCGGCGTCAACGGCTTGATCGAACTCGGCGCTGCGATCATCATCGTTCCTGCGGTGCTTGCTGCATTGCAGCCGCGTGAGCTCGTGCTCGGCATCGACTTCGGCGCTTCGGCGACAAAGCTCGCCCTCGTCAAAAACGGCCGCTGCCTGCGCACCCTGCGCAAAGAGGACACCGAAAGCCTTGAGGCGGCCATTCAGCGTCTCGGCGCCGAAAACGCCGCCCGCATTGCCATTACGGGCGTCGGATCGGCTTCGGTTCAGGGCGATATTCTGTCGCTTCCCACGAAACACGCGGATGAGTTTGCCTCGCTCTCGCGCGGTGCAAGCCACCTGGCAAAGAAGCCCAATTGCCTCGTCGTCAGCCTTGGTACGGGAACTTCCTTTGTCCGCGTCACACCTTTCCGCTCCTGGCATGTCGGCGGCACCGGGCTCGGCGGCGGCACCATGCAGAGCCTTGCCGCGCGGCTGTGCGGCGTGACCGATATGGACGAATTCTCCCGGCTGGCGCAAAGCGGTGATCTTTCGCATGTCGATCTTCAGCTGAAGGACGTCTGTGCAGGCGTTCTGCCGGATCTTACGCCGACCTCTACGGTTGCAAATCTTGCAAAGACCGGTGCGAACGTTACGCGCGAGGATCTTGCCGCCGGCCTTTGCAATCTCGTGTTTGAAAGCATCGGCGTCATGGCCGCTTTTGCCGTCAAAAAGCGTCTCACCCGCTCCATCGTTCTCGTCGGAACGATCAGCGACTTTCCTGCGGCGGCGCGCAGCCTGGACGAGGTAGCCGCGCTGCATCATGTCCGCTTTATCGTACCGGAGCATGCGCCCTTTGCCGTTGCGATCGGCGCCGCCATGGAGAACTGAACGAACAACCGTGATTTGACTGAAAGGCTTTTTCCGCATGAAACAGTATCAACTGGCTATCCTCGGCTTCGGCACGGTCGGCACCGGCGTATATCGCATTCTAACGGAGAATCACGGCGATCTCATGCATCGCGAGTCGCTCGACCTCTGCGTTTCGCATATTCTGGTTCGCGACATCGAGCGCGCGTCTCTTCTCGGACTTGCGCCCCGAGCCCTGTTTACCACGGACTATGACGACATTCTTTCGGATGCTTCCGTTTCCGTTGTCGTAGAATGCATGGGCGGCGTTGAGCCAGCCCGGAGCTATATTCTGCGCGCGCTGGAGGCCGGGAAAACAGTCGTCACCTCCAACAAGGAGGTCATCAGCAAGTTCTGGTTTGAATTTGAAGCCGCGGCGAAATCGTCGGGCGCGGGCCTGTATTTTGAAGGAACTGTAGGCGGCGGCATTCCCGTTCTCCGCACAATCACGGACTCCATGCAGGCAAACAATCTTACCCGCGTTATGGGGATCATCAACGGCACAACAAATTATATCCTCACGAAAATGAGCGAAGAGGGCAAGGACTTTTCGGACGCGCTTGCTGAGGCGCAGCGGCTTGGGTATGCCGAAGCGGATCCTACCGCCGATATCGAGGCTTTCGACGCGGTTTACAAGCTCTCCATCCTCTCGTCCATGGCGTTCCATGCGCACATGCCTGTCGATGTGATCTATCGTGAAGGCATCACAAAGCTCACCAAAGCCGATTTTGAGACAGCGAAGCTCCTCGGTTATGAGATCAAACTCCTTGCCATCGGTAAAAAAACGGGACCCCGCATCGAGGTGCGCGTCCACCCGACCATGATCCGGAAAACACATCCGCTCGCCTCCGTGCGCGGCGTTTTCAACGCGGTCTTTCTGACGGGACACGCAGTCGATGATATTATGCTCTATGGCCGCGGTGCAGGCCGTATGCCTACCGCCTCCGCTGTTGTATCGGATATTGTTTACGCCTGCCATGCGGTCGGACATCACCGCTACATGACATTTCGCAACGATGCCGCCATGAGTCGCGAAATCGATCTTGTACGGGACTTTCGCTGCATCTACTGTGCGCGTATCGAGGTATATGACGAACCCGGCACCATGGCCGCGATCGCGCAGAGCTTTGCCGCGCACGGCGTGTCGCTCAAGGACGTGCTCCAGCTCGGCGAGGCAAACGGCGGGTCTTCCCACATTTCGTTCATGACGCACGAGGCGCATGAGCTCAGCGTGCAGGCCGCGCTCGAGGAGATTCGACGGTTGCCCTGTGTAAAAGCTGTTGAAAGCCTGATCCGTGCGGAAAACTGATTGAAATTGTCACCGAAAACATGCAAAAAACTCTTGCCAAACCGGCAAGCATTCGCTATAATGGGTTTGTTGCGAATCTGCAACATATTGAAATAGCGATGCTGATGTAGCTCAGTCGGTAGAGCACTTCATTGGTAATGAAGAGGTAGGCAGTTCGAATCTGCTCATCAGCTCCATATCGAAGCAGGCGCGTATCGCCTGCTTCGGCCTTTTTCACCCCGGGCGGCATGCTTGCGGCCGCTTTCCCGCTTTCTAAAATCACGCGCCCTAAAATCGCGCGCCGGTTCGCCCTTTGGGCGCCGGCTTTTTGCGGGGCGACGGCCCGCAGCCGCAGGCGTTGCCGGGCGAGGGGGGGGGAAGCGGGAAACGGGCAACAACGAAAAACGGCCTGCGCCAAACGCGCAGACCATTTTTACTTGAGCCGATGCGCAGGACGCAGCCGCGCGTTGCGGACGCTTAATCCGGCAGGCGCTTGCCGCACCGGTTGCAAAAGGCAAAATTTATGTCCACGGGCGCGCCGCAGTAGGGGCAGAACAGGCTGCCGGACGGGGCGGAAGCGGACGGGGCGGAAGCGGACGGGGCGGAAGCGGACGGGGCGGAAGCGGACGGGCCCGACGGGCCGCCTGCAACCGGCGCCCCGTCAAACCGCTCGTTCAGCGGGTCGGGCTCCTCCCGTCCGTCGGTGATATCGTATTCGGAGTAACGGTTTTTTCCGGTGGCGTTCCTGAAATGATAGAGCGCCTGGACGACGGCAACGGCCACAAAGATCAGGCCGAATACCGCCATGAAGCCGCCGCCGATGCGCAGTGCGACGATGGTCCACGCCACGCCGAACAGGCCGATCAGCAGGCTCATTACGCCGCCCATCATCGAGGGCGCGCGACCGCGTTTGATACTTTTCATGTCGCTTTCTCCTCCTGCAACAGACCCATTTGCACGAGCGCCGCGTCCACGCGGGCGCCGATGGTCTCAATGCTCTCCAGCCGGCCGTCCCGCATACAGGGGATGACCCGCACGTTGGGCAGGCGCGCCGCATAGGCGAGGTATTTCTCGCGCGCCCGGCGCTGGATGTCCGGGATGGACTCGTAGATATCGCGCCCTTCGCCCACATAGTCGCGGTAGCCCTTTTTGTCCACGTTGCCCGCCGCCTGCGCAAGATCCATGTCGAACAGCAGGTAGGCGTCCACGCGCGGAATGCCGAAGTGCTCGTGTTCCAGCGCCAGCACGAAGTCGAGCAGGTCGGGCTTGCCGGCGTCACAGTCGCGGATGGACTGGTATACGGCGTTGGACAGCACATAACGGTTGATGAGCAGCACGTCGCAGGCGTCGCCGTCAAAATCCTTCAGCGCCTCGAACCGGTCGAGCGCAAACCAGAGCGCCATGCTTTTGCCGTCCACGGTATCGGCGCGCACGCCGTCGCTGCCGGTGAGCAGCTTGCCGACCTCCCGCCCGAAAAAGGAGCTGTAGATCGGAAACGAGAGCCGCTCCACGCGCCTGCCGGCTGCGAGCAGCCGGCAGGCGGCGCGCTCCATCTGCGTGCCCTTGCCGGTCCCGTCAATGCCCTCAAATGCAATGATGAACGCCATAGCCTCAGCCCTTTGTAATGCGCGCCATGGCGCGCAGCGTGTTTTCGCGCGTGGCGAACGCGGTCATGCGGAGATAGCCTTCGCCGGCCTTGCCGAACCCGGCGCCGGGCGTGCCCACGATGTGGTGCGTTGCCAGCAGTTCGTCAAAAAAGCGCCAGCTGTCGCCGTGCGGCACCCTGAGCCAGATGTAGGGCGCGTTGACGCCGCCGTAGACGGTATAGCCGGCCGCGCGCAGACTCTCGCGGATGATGCGCGCGTTCTCCATGTAGTCCGCCACCACGGCGCGCAGCTGGGCGTAGCCCTCGTCGGACAGGCCGGCGGCTGCGCCGCGCTGGGTGATGTAGGATACACCGTTGAACTTGGTGGCCATGCGGCGCGCCCACATGGCGTTGAGCGAGACCTCGTTGCCCAGGGTGTCGCGGCAGCGAAGCGCCCGGGGCACGACCGTATAGGCGCAGCGCACGCCCGTAAAGCCGGCCGTCTTGCTCATGGAGCGGAATTCGATGGCACACTCCACAGCGCCCTCAACCTCAAATATGCTGTGGGGCGCCTCCGGCTCCGAGATGTACGCTTCATAGGCGGAGTCGTACAGCAGCAGCGTGCCGTTTTTCCGCGCATAGGCCACGATATCGGCAAGTTGCGCCTTTTTCAGCGCCGCGCCGGTGGGGTTGTTCGGATAGCACAGGTACATCACGTCCGGCGCCGCTTCCGGCAGCTCCGGCATGAAGCCGTTTTCCGCCGTGCAGGGCAGATAGACGATGCGCGCATAGGCGCCGTCCTGGTAGCGGCCGCCGCGCCCGGCCATCACGTTCGTATCCACATAGACGGGATAGACCGGATCGGTCACGGCCACGGTGCAGTCCGGCGCAAACAGCTCCTGAATGTTGCCCACGTCGCACTTGGCACCGTCGGATACGAAGATCTCGTCGACCGAGATATCCACGCCCCGGCTGGCATAGTCGCGCTGCCGGATGGCTTCGCGCAGAAAATCGTAGCCGTATTCCGGCCCATAGCCGCGGAAGGTCGCCTCGTTCCCCATCTCGTCCACGGCCTGATGCATCGCGGCGATCACCGCAGGCACGAGCGGCCGCGTCACATCCCCGATGCCCATGCGGATCAGATCCGCCTCCGGGTGCGCCTTCTGGAACGCGGCAACGCGCTTGCCGACCTCGGAAAACAGGTAGTTGCCCTGCAACAGGCTGTAGTCGCCATTGGCCTTGAACATAACATGCCTCCGCTTATCGATTCTGTTCTTCCCAGTTTATCACACAAGCCAACCGGCTGCAAGCGCAGGACGGACAGCCGCCGCCCTGCGCGTTCGACGTGTTTCCGGCGCATGACGGCGGCCCGGCGGGGCGGAAGGCGGGCTTTGTGCCGCATTGGGACGGTTTGCGCCGAATGGCGGGCGAGAAAAGCTGTCCGTGCTTTCGCTCAATCCGAGCTTTTCGACAGGCGTGTGTTCTTATAATAGCAACGAGGGTGGATGTATGAGCGACGAGAGCGAAAGAGCCAACAAGCCGAAGCAGAACCGTTTTTTGCAGTATATCGGGCGGCGCGCCTTTGCCGGCGAGCTGCTGACGTTCTTTGGCGCGCTGCTGCTCGGACGCGTGTGCATCGCCGGGGATATTGCGCCGTTCGGGCTTGCGTTTCTCGCCGCGGCCACGATTTCCGGCTGCAACGCGCACTATGCGTTTGCCGGCGCGGTTTTTGGCGCCATTCTGCTGCAGGCCGAACCGCAGTATCCGGCCGTGTGCGCGTGTGTGCTCTATTATGTGATGCACCTGCTCTGGCTGTGCTGGAGCGGCAAGGGCGAAACACTCGACCGGCTGTTCCTGCTGTTCCTGGCGCAGGCGGCGATGCTGCCGATCTTTCATGCGTCCGACGTGTCGTCGCTGCTGCGCGCGCTGATCAACATAGGCCTGTGCGAGTTTGCGGCGCTCGTCATGCAGAGCGCGCTGCGGACCATACGTATGCTGGGCAACCGCCACGTACTCTCGGACGCCGAACAGGTGAGCATCAGCTTGTCGTTCGGCTTTTTCCTGCTCTCCGTGACCGATGTGCAGGCATTTGGCTTTTCATTGCCGGTCGTGCTGCTGCTGCTGTTTGCGATGATCGCGGCGCTCTCGCGCGGCGTCAGCGGCGTGGCGGTGTCCGTGGCGCTGGCGGTGGTGCTCGCCGTCAGCGGGGATTTCACGCTTGTGTTCGTCGGCAGCCTTGCGGCATGTACGCTTGCCGGCGCGCTCATGCGCCGGGCGGATACCATCGGCGTGTTTGGCGGCTTTCTCGCGTGCAGCCTGGTGGTCGGCACGTACGTGTATACCGCGTCGCACACGATCAACCTGCTGAACCTTGCCGTTTCCGGCGCGGTGTTCCTGCTCATCCCGCGCAACCTGCTGCTGGCGCTCTGCTCTTATCTGGATGCGGATATGGATCGGGAGCGTTTCAGTGAAAAGGCGATGAAGCGGATGCGGGAACATACGGCCGAGGATATCCGCCGCACGGTCGCCGTCGGACGCGAGGTGGCAAAGCTGTTTGAAATGCCGCAGCGGCAGGAACCGCCGGACGCAAAGCTGCAGTGGACGGCGCAGGCGGCCGCGAGCGTCTGCATGGACTGCTCGCTCAAAAAGATGTGCTGGCGAGACCCGCATCTGGCGGCGCAGGCCGTATCGGCCATGCTGCAGGCGCACGAGCGGGGCGAGCGCATCCGCATTCGCCGCCCGTTCGACCCATCCTGCAAGCACATGACGCAGATGGCGGCCGCCGCCTGGCAGGCGCAAAATCAGTACCTGGTGCAAAGCGCGCTGCGCAGCCGCACGGCACGGCAGTACGGCTTTGTCAACCGGCAGCTCAACGGCATGTGCGATGTGCTGGAGGGGCTGGCGGCGCGCGTGCAGGAGGAGCGGTGGCTCGACGAGGATCTGGAGCGGGCCGTGGCGCAGAGCCTCGACCGGCATGGCATCCGTGCGTTCGGCGTGGACGCCGCATTCCCGTCCGGCAAGCTCCGCCTGGACGTGCGCGTATCGCCGAACTATGTGGATGCGCCCCTGCCGGTGTGCGAAGCGGTGCATGCGACGCTGCGCCGGCCGGTCGCCGTATTATCGGCGCGCAAGGTGGGACGGCAGGGCATCCTCGTGCTGGAAGAGGCGCAACCGCTCAGCGCGCAGATGGGCGCGGCGAGCGCGCCGGTGAGCCGCAGTGGCGTGAGCGGCGACAGTACCGGCGAGCGGCGGCTCCCGCTGGGGCGGGTGCTGTATGCCATCAGCGACGGCATGGGCGCGGGCGAAAACGCGCGCAGCGAAAGCCAGGCCGCCATCCGGCTGCTGTTCGACCTGTTTGACAGCGGGTTTTCGCGCGACATGGCGCTCGAAACCGTGAACCGCCTGCTGCTCAAGCATGAGCAGGACATGTACGCCACGCTCGACGCGCTGTATCTGAACCTGCGCAGCGGGCAGGCGGAGTTCATCAAGTGCGGCGCGCCGCCAACGTTCGTCTATCGCGCCGAGAGACTGCATACCGTTTGCGCGGAGGCATTGCCCGCCGGCATCGTGGATGACGCGACCCCGGCCGTGCAGCGCGCGCGCATCCGCAGGAACGATACGATCATCATGTTTTCCGACGGCGCGCTGGACGCGCTGGGCGAGCGGACGCAGGAGCACATCGGCCGTGCGCTCGAGGATGGGCCGGACAGCCAGACCGCGGCGGACCGGCTGCTGCACGCGGCGCTCGAAGCCGGCGCGCAGGACGATATGACCGTCATGGTCATCAGGATTGCATAGCGCTATGGTATGGAACTGTCGATTGAGCTGTTTCTGCTCGACAACCTGATGATGGACCTGCTGATGCTGCACCTGGCGGCGGCCATCGGCGCGCTTCGGCTGCGGCCTGTGGCGGCCGTGGCGGCGGCGCTGGGCGGCGCGGTCTATGCGCTGTTGTCGTTGACCGCCGTGCCGCTGCTGCGCACGCTTCCCTGCAAGCTGCTGCTGTGCGTTCTCGCTTCGCTGCCGCTCACGCATGGGCTGCGCGACCTGCCGCGCGCGCTGCTGGCGCTGTTCCTCTCCGCCTGCCTGACGGGCGGCTTGCTGCTGGCGCTCACGCTGCTGTTGGGCGGTACGCTTTCCGGCGGTGCGCTCGTAGGCACGGTGCCGTTGCGCGTCGCGCTCGCCGGCGCGGTGGCGGCCGCTGTGCTGCCGCGGCTCGTGCGCGCGTTTTTCAGCGCGGTGCGGGACCGCAGCCGGCGCGTGCGCATGCGCGTCGTGCTCGAGGACCGCACGCTGGAGCTGACCGCTTTTGCCGACAGCGGCAATCTGCTGACCGAGCCGCTCAGCGGCAAGCCCGTCGTTGTGGTGGAGCGGATGCTCATGCCCCTGACGGAAGGGGGGCGCCCCGTCCCCTATGCGGCGCTCGGCGGCGACGGTTTTCTCTATGCGGTGCAGCCCCGTCTGATACAGGTGTATTGCGGCGGGTGGTATGCGGTGGATGCGCTGGTCGCGCCCGCCGACGTGCAGATCATGGGCACGCAGGCCATCATCGACAGCGCGCTGCTGCCAAAGGGAAGGAGAAATGAAGATGTGGAAACGCATGTGGACGTGGTGCCGGCGGCGGTACCTGCGCCTGATCGCCCGGCGCCAGCGGCCGATCCTGTACATCCATTCGGGCGAGACGCTGCCGGCGCCGTTTGCACCGGAGGAGGAGCAGCAGTGGGTGCAGCGCCTGAAGGCGGGGGAGAAGACGGCGGCGGACGCGCTGATCGAGCATAACCTCCGGCTGGTGGTGTACATTGCGCGCAAGTTTGAGAATACGGGCGTCGGCATTGAGGACCTGATCTCCATCGGGACGATCGGGCTCATCAAGGCGGTCAACACGTTCGATCCGGACAAAAAGATCAAGCTGGCCACCTATGCCTCGCGCTGCATCGAAAACGAGATCCTCATGCACCTGCGCCGGTCCAACAAGCTGCGGCTGGAGGTGTCGTTCGACGAGCCGCTCAACGTGGACTGGGACGGGAACGAACTGCTGCTCTCCGACATCCTCGGCACGGAGGCGGACATCGTCAGCCGCGACCTGGAGGACGAGGTGGACCGTGAGCTGCTGCGCGCGGCGCTCCAGCGGCTTTCCCCGCGCGAAAAGCGCATCGTCGAGCTGCGCTTCGGGCTCAATGACCAGCCGGAATGTACGCAGAAGCAGGTGGCCGACCTGCTTGGCATTTCGCAGAGCTATATCTCGCGGCTGGAAAAGCGCATCATCAAACGGCTGCACAAGGAGATGGTGCGCATGCAGTAAGGGCCCTCCCCAAAAACGGGCGCGCGCCTTTTGGCGCGCGCCGCTTTTCGCTTTTGTGGTGATTGTTACTCCAGAAAATCCTTGAGACGCTTGCTGCGGCTGGGATGGCGGAGTTTGCGCAGCGCCTTGGCTTCGATCTGGCGGATGCGCTCGCGCGTGACGTTGAATTCCTTGCCGACCTCTTCAAGCGTGCGCGCCTTGCCGTCGTCGAGCCCATAGCGCAGGCGGAGCACCTTGGCTTCGCGCGCGGTGAGGGAGTTGAGCACATCCATAAGCTGCTCCTTGAGCAGCGTTACGGCGACCGCCTCCGCAGGCGCGGGCGCATCCTGATCCTCGATGAAGTCGCCCAGATGGCTGTCGTCCTCCTCGCCGATCGGCGTTTCGAGCGAAACCGGCTCCTGCGCGATCTTGATGATCTCGCGCACCTTGTCCTCCGACACGCCCATTTCCCGGGCAATCTCGTCCGGCCGCGGGTCGCGGCCATACTCCTGCACGAGCTGGCGGTTGACGCGGATGAGCTTGTTGATCGTTTCGACCATATGCACCGGGATGCGGATGGTGCGCGCCTGATCCGCGATGGCGCGGGTGATCGCCTGCCGGATCCACCACGTCGCATAGGTGGAGAATTTATAGCCCTTGCGGTAGTCGAACTTTTCCACCGCCTTGATGAGGCCGAGATTGCCCTCCTGAATCAGGTCAAGGAACAGCATACCCCGACCGACGTACCGCTTGGCGATGGAGACCACGAGGCGTAGGTTTGCTTCCGCAAGCTGCTGCTTGGCCTCCGGATCGCCCTCGGCCATGCGCCGGGCGATATCGACCTCCTCATTGGCGCTCAGCAGCGGCACCTTGCCGATCTCCTTGAGGTACATGCGCACCGGGTCGTCGATGTTCACGCCCTCCACCGCGGCGAGGGTGCTCTCGATTTCGGCGATCTCCTCGTTGATGTCCTCCGGGACTTCAACCTCCTCGACCACGTCGATATTCATTTCCTCCAGGTGCTCATAGATCTTTTCGATCTGTTCCTGATCGAGCTCGAGCTCCTCAAGGGAGTCCATGATCTCCTTGTAGGTCAGGACGCCCTTGGCCTTGCCCGCATCGAGCAGTTCCCGAACCTTTTGCGCCCGGGGGTCAAGCTTCTCCATATCCGCTCACTCCTTCCCCACCGGCCGTGCGGCCGGCGCGTGAAAATGCTGTATTTCTGTATCCCTGCGGCTCAGCCGCGAAGCTCGCGCGTCAGGTGTTGTATCTGTTCCATCAGCGCCTGCCGTTCGTTGGCGGGCAGCGTGCTGTCGGTCAACTGGAGGGTCATCGCGTCGATCTGCCTGCGGCGGTCAAACCGGCGGATGGCGGCGGCGCAGTCGCGCACGACGCGCAACGGGTCCTTGGCGACGGCGTCCTCGCGGAATACGCCGGCCAGCCGGCCGGCCAGCTCCTCCGGCATGGCGGCGATGATGCGCGCGCAGTTGGGCGCCGTGTCCGCCGCGTAAGCGGCGATGATCTCCGCCGCCAGAAGACTGCGCGCATCGTCGGAGAAGAGCTCCGCCGCCCCGTCGGACACGGCGGCAAGCGTCGCTTCGCGCGATTGCGCCATGGCCAACAGCAGCGCGTTCTCGGCGCGGGTGCGGGCGTCTTCCTCAACGGGGACCGCCGTGCGTCGAATACCGGGCGATCGCCGGACCGGCGCCGTCTCCAGCGGGCTGCCGGCGGCGCCCTGTGCCTGCAGCGCCTCCACCGGATAGCCGGTCTTTTTGGCCAGTTGCGCATAGTAGCGCCCCTGTTCGACCGGCTGGAGCGAAGCGATGAAGCGGCACGCCTCCTTGGCATATCGCTCACGGTTGTTCTCGTCGGTGAGACGGTACCCGCGGGCCATGCTCTCGAGCTTGAAGGCATTGAGCGAGAGCGCATGATCCTTGAGTGCGTCGAACGCCTCCCTGCCGTGCGTCCGGATGAATTCGTCCGGGTCCTGCGCATCCGGGAACACGATCACGCGCACGTCAATCCCCTCGTGCGAGAGGATGTCGAGGCCGCGGATGGTCGCGTTCTGCCCGGCCGCGTCGCCGTCGTAGGCAATATAGACCAGCTGCGTGTAACGTTTGAGCAGCCGCGCCTGCTGTACGGTGAGCGCCGTGCCAAGGCTGGCGACGGCATTTGTGATCCCGGCTTCGAACAGGCCGATCACGTCCGTATATCCCTCAACCATCACCAGGTCGGCGCAGCGGCGTCCCTTTTGCAGATACAGGCCGTACAGATTGTTGCGCTTGTTGTAGATCGGCGTGTCGCCCGTGTTGATATACTTGGGCTTATCGTCGTTCAGTACGCGCGCGCCAAACCCCAGCACCCGGCCGGATGCGCCGATGATCGGGAAGATCACGCGGTTGCGGTACGCATCATACACGCTGTTCTTCTCCGTATTATGCACAAGAAGCCCGGCGTCCAACAGTTCCTGCTGCGTGAAGCCGGCCGCCAGCAGGTGGTTTTTCAGGGCGTCCCATGCGGCCGGCGCATAGCCGATGCCGAAGCGCTTGACCGATTCGCTGGTCAGGCCGCGCCCCGCGAGGTATGCGCGCCCGGGCGCGCCGTCCGGCCCGAGCAGCGTTTCCATGTAGAAACGGGCGGCCGCCTTGCATGCCGCATACAGACGTTCCTTGTAGGCCCGTTCGCGCTGCATGGCGGTATCGTCGGCGTTTTCGGGCAGTTCCATACCGGCGCGGTTGGCCAGCAGCTTGACCGCCTCCACAAAGCTCAGCCGTTCCATCTGCATGATGAACTGGATCACCGTGCCGCCCGCATGACAGCCGAAACAGTAGAACATCTGCTTGTCCGGCGAAACGGAAAACGAAGGCGTTTTTTCGCCGTGCAGCGGGCAGAGCCCCCAGAGGCGGCGCCCCTTGGGCCGCAACTCGACGTAGGAAGAAATGACGGAAACGATGTCGTTCTTTGCCAGCAGCTCGTCGAGCCATGCGTCCGGGAACGCCAAGCGAATCCGCCTCCTTTCTCCACAACCGTCTATCGTTTATTCGACAAATCGCATGCGTTTCCTGCCTTTTCAGGCCCAGGACTTCGGCACGAACAGCCGCTCAAAATCGTGGATGGCATAGTTGTCCGTCATGCACGCGATGTAATCTGCGGCGACGCGCTCGCGCCCGTCCGCCGCAAGCCGCAGCAGAAATTCCGGCGGGATCTCGTCCAGATGTTCGATATAGTGGGCAAACAGCTGCTCCATCATGCGCTTGGCCTTGCCCTCCTCGCTTTTGGCGGCCGGGTTGCGGTAGACCCGTTCAAACATGAACGCGCGCAACCGGTCGAACTGTTCGCTCACCTCGCCGGACATGAGGATCTCCGGCCGGTCGGTGCTCTGCGCGACGATATCGAGGATGATCGTGTTGATCCGTTTGCCGTGGCTGTCGCCGAGCATGCGCACGCAGGCGGCGGGCAGGTCCGCCTCCTGGATGACGCCGGCACGGATGGCGTCGTCGATGTCATGGTTGAGGTAGGCGATCCGGTCCGCAAAGGAGACGACCTTGCCCTCGAGCGTCGCCGGGGTGCCGTTCTTCTTGTGGTGCAGAATGCCGTCGCGCACTTCAAACGTGAGGTTCAGACCGGCGCCGCCGTTTTCCAGGTATTCCACCACGCGCAGGCTGTGCTCGTTGTGCGCAAACCCGCCCGGCACAAGCCGGTTGAGAACGTCCTCGCCGCTGTGACCAAACGGCGTGTGGCCGAGGTCATGGCCGAGCGCGATGGCCTCCGTCAGATCCTCGTTGAGGCGCAGCGCACGGGAGATCGTGCGCGCAATCTGTGCCACCTCCAGCGTATGCGTCAGGCGTGTGCGGTAATGATCGCCCTGCGGCGCAAGGAACACCTGCGTCTTGTGCTTGAGCCGCCGGAAGGATTTGCAGTGCAGGATGCGGTCGCGGTCGCGGATGAAATCCGTGCGCAGCTCACAGGGCGTGATGGGATGTTCGCGCCCGCGGCTGTTGCGCGAGAGCATGGCGTATTGCGAGAGCGTCGCCGCCTCCAGTTGTTCGGTATAGGCTTTGCAGGTCATGTCGCTTCCCTCCCGTGCGTTTTGCATTGCCCGCGCCTGCGCCGTGCCGCATGGCGTCCTGTTGTGATAAATACACCATAACTTGTCCGTTTCCTGCTATTCGGGGCAAAATCCGCATCGCTCCGTCGCGCCGGGTCGCCATACGACAAAATCCGCCCCGATCCTCCGCTGATCCGCCGTTGCGCTTTTTGGGGAGGCTGTGATAGCCTGATGGAAACGGGAGAAAAACGGGAGGGGGGCGGCGGATGTATCGGATCGAACGGGTTTTGCTGGGGCTTGGCGCAAGGCCGGACCGGCGCGGCTATGGCCAGACGGTGCTGGCGGCGGCCGTACTGCTCGAGAGCGGGGACGACCCGGGCGTAGAGGAGGTGTACGCGCGTGCCGCACGCCTGTGCGGCTGTTCGGCGGACCGGGTCGCCGCGGGCGTGCGGGATACCGTGCGCTGCATTTGGCGGCATCAGCGCGCGCTGCCCGGTTGGCCCATCCGGCTCTCGCCGCGGCGGCTGGCCGGCGGCGAGCCGGGCGGCAAGGCGTTCCTGTACGGCCTGGCGCAGCGGTTGCGCCTTGCGGGCGTTTTGCACGTCTCCTGGCCGCCGGAAGGGACGGCGGCATCCGCCGTTCTTGACCTTGCGGGCGAACGCCACTATAATATAGAAAATATATCGTGATGCATATCTGCAACGCAATTCTTGGAAAGGAAGGTTGTTTCAATGCAGATCACCTTTTTGGGCGCGGCGCACGAGGTCACCGGAAGCTGCACCTACCTGGAGGCGGCGGGCAAGCGGATTCTCGTGGATTACGGCATGGAGCAGGGCAAGAATTTCTTTGAAAACGCGCCCCTGCCGGTCACGCCCGCCGAGATCGACTATGTGTTCGTGACCCATGCGCACATCGACCATTCCGGGCGCATCCCGCTGCTGTTCAAGCAGGGGTTTGCCGGGCAGATTCACGCCACGGTTCCCTCGGTCCGCCTGTGCGACATCATGCTGCGCGACAGCGCGCACATCCAGGAGTCCGACGCCGAGTGGAAATCGCGCAAGAACAAGCGCCGCGGCGAACCGCCCGTCGAGCCGCTCTATACGATCGCCGACGCGGCGGGCGCGATGGAGCTGTTCTGCGGCCATCCGTACGACGAACGGTTCCGGATTGCGGAGGGGATCGAAGCGCGCTTTACCGACGCGGGGCATCTGCTCGGTTCCGCTTCCGTCGAGCTGTGGCTGACGGAGGACAGGGAGACGCGCAAGCTCGTGTTTTCGGGCGACGTGGGCAACATCAACCAGCCGTTGCTGCGCGATCCGCAATATGTGGACGGGGCGGATTATGCGATCCTCGAATCCACCTATGGCGACCGGCTGCACAACCCGCCGCCGGACTATGCCTCGGCGCTTGCGGAGGTGCTGCAGCGCACGTTCGACCGGGGCGGCAGCGTCGTCATCCCGTCGTTCGCCGTCGGCCGCACGCAGGAGATCCTGTATTTCATCCGTCAGATCAAGGAACGCGGCATGGTCAGGGGCCACGACGGCTTCACGGTGTATGTCGACAGCCCGTTGGCCATCAATGCCACGAAGATCTTTGTGGACAATGCGCCCTTCTGCTATGACGAGGAGGCGTCGTCGCTGCTTCGGGCAGGCATCAACCCCATTACGTTTGACGGGCTTGTGACCGCCTCGACCGTGCAGGAATCCATGGCGATCAACGCCGACGACCGGCCCAAGGTCATCCTCTCCGCCAGCGGCATGTGCGAGGGCGGGCGCATCCGTCACCATCTCAAGCACAACCTCTGGAATCCAAAGAACGTCATCCTGTTTGTGGGCTATCAGGCGGTGGGTACGCTCGGCAGGACGCTCGTGGACGGGGCGGACGAGGTGCGGCTTTTCGGCGAAGACATCGCCGTGCGCGCCGAGATTCTGCAGCTTCCCGGTGTGAGCGGCCATGCCGACGCAAACGAACTGATCCGCTGGATCACGCACATCGCGCCAACGCCGAAACACGTGTTCGTCAACCACGGGGAGGACGCCGTTTGCACCGCCTTTGCCGGGCGGCTCCACGATGAGTTCGGTCTTGATGCAAGCGCGCCCTATTCCGGCACGGTGTTCGACCTGCTGGCCGACGCCGTCGTGCGGGAGGCAGCCCCGCAGCCGATCCGCCAGGCGGAACGCGCCAAGCCGAGCCCGAAACCGCTGTTCGACAAGCTCATGCTTGCCGCCAAGCGCCTCTACGATCTCATGGCTGGAAGCGCCGGCCGCTCCAACCGCGATGTGGAGCGCATGACCCGGCGCATCAACGACCTGTGCAACGAGTGGGAGAAGGATTGACCCGTTTTCCGCTCCGAAGACCGTTCCCTCCGCCCGCCGCATTGTGCGGCGGGCGTCCTGTTTTCATGGACGCATGCTCCCCGGCCCCGCAACCGCCCGGGCTGGCCACGGACGTTTTCCTTTCGGGCGGACGCGCGACGCGCGGCGGCCTGTCCACATGTCGCATTCCGCCGGAGGATGCGTCCGGCCGATTTTGCCTGACGCCTGCGCGGATCGTGCCGGTATCGCTGAACGAGCGGGAAGCGGACGGCACCCTCCCGCGGGCCATCGCCGTCAACGCCGTGGACGGCGGTTGCATCGCCCCGGGACAGAGCGGCTGAACGGGAAACGGCGCCGCGATTGCCCGGTACCGCCGCCGGCAAGAGGGCGGCCGTTCTCCGCCGCGCCGCCCCCCATGCCTCGCCTTCGCGCGCAAAACCCGTTCCCTTGCATCCCGGCTTGCTCTTGCCAAGCGCGCGCTTTCAAACCGTTAATAAAAACTCGATGCAACCATTTTGTGGTTTTCGCAAGTCTATATAATAAAAGGTTTTCGCGCGGGTCGCGGAGCGACACGCCACGGCGGAAGGCCGCTCCTGCGATCGAGTAAAGGAGATAGCCGCATGAAACGGAAGACTAGTATGCTGTTCCCGCTGCTTGTGGCGGCGCTCGCGCTCTCCGCCTGCCGGCCGATGCCCGCAGGGGACGCCGTGGCGAATCAGGGAGACGGGGGATGCGGGCAGACGCTCGGTGAAGCGCAGGCGAACCATGCGCCCGGCGAGGACGGCCGGCAGGCGGCGACTGCCGCGCCGGTCCCCTATCTAACGGAACCGCACTGGCGGGAAACGCTTGCTTTTGGCGATTTTAACATCGACATCGATTTGGACGTGGAGGCGCCGGAAGTCGGCTGGTTTCCGGTCCATACCGTTGAGCGCGCAGAGTTTACCGACGGCGACGAGCGCGCAGAACTGGCGCTCGCTTGCCTCCTACGGGACGTCCGGGGCGTCCGCCCCGGCGGGGACACAAAAGAGGAAATCCGCCGGATCAGGCAGCGCATCCTGGAAGGCGTCTACGACCGGGAGACGGGCCGGAAGGTCCGGCTTCCCGAAGAGGAGATCCGTCGAATCATCGATGAGATGGAAACAGTCTATGCGCTTGCGCCCACTGCGGACAGCTATGAGCCGGCGCTGGGGCTCAAGCCGGTGGCCACCGGCACGCATTGGGCGTACTATCTGGCAAACGGCACGGAATGGGATGTCCTGATCGAGCCGGACATGCTGACGGTCCAGCGATTGCCGGGCGGCGCCGTGGAGCCGGAGCCCCGGGCGCCGGAGGGTACAGCGGCGGAGGGGGAGGCCCGGCATCCGCTCGAACGCGCAGAACTCACGCAAGCGGAAGCGGAGGCCGTTGTCGCGGACTTTTTGGCGCGGGCGAACATCGGTTCGTTCGGTATTTCCCTGATCGAAGAGGCGCGGATCGTACAGAATTATTCCGGCGAGACGATCTCCGAGGGCTACCGGGTGGAATGCGCGCGCGTTGGCTGCCTCCCGGCTTCTTCCCGTCAGTACGACGGCGGGAACGGCCTGCGCTTTTTGGGCGATGTGTATGCGACGGCCGCCCCGCCGGAAACGATGACGATATACGTGGACGAGGTGGGCGATGTGTATGCGACGGCCGCCCCGTCGGAAACGATGACGATATACGTGGACGAGGGCGGCATCCGCCAGCTCGTCTGGGCCGACCCGCTGGCCATTGCGGAGCAGGCGGCGGAGAACGCCGAACTGCTGCCGTTTGGCGAGATACAATCGCTCATCCGGCAGGCGCTTCGCGCAACGCTGAGCCGGACGGGGGACGAGCAAAGCGGGCGCGCGCTTTCGGGCGGGCGCGTGACGCGCGTCGTCCTATCCACATGCTGCATCCCGCAGGAGGATGCGCCCGGCCGGTTTTGTCTGACGCCCGCGTGGTTCGTGCTGGTGTCGCTGAACGAGCGGGAAGCCGACGGCGCCCTCCCGCTGGTCGTCGCCGTCAACGCCGTGGACGGCGGTTGCATCGCCCCGGGACAGAGCGGCCGAACGGGAAACGGCGCCGCGATTGCCGGCGCGCCTGCCGGACGGCCGGACGGGCGCGCTTTAGACCGCTTCAAACTGAGCGTGATACAGCTCGGCGTAAAAACCGTTTTTTGCCATCAGCTCCTCGTGCGTCCCCTGCTCGACGATATCGCCGTCGTTGACCACGAGGATGCGGTCGGCGTGGCGCACGGTGGACAGGCGGTGCGCGATGACGAAGCAGGTGCGTCCCTTCATGAGCTGGAGCATTGCGTCCTGGATGCGCTGCTCGGTCTGCGTGTCCACGTTGGAGGTGGCTTCGTCGAGGATCAGCATTGGCGATCCCAGCAGCATGGCGCGCGCGATGGTCAACAGCTGCTTTTGCCCTTTGGAGATGTTGGAGCCGTTGTCGGTCAGCACGGTGTCGTATCCGTCCGGCAGGGACATGATGTAGTCGTGGATGCGGGCAGCCTTGGCAGCGGCGATGACGCGCTCGATCGTCGCGTTCTCCCGGCCATAGGCGATGTTTTCGCGCACCGTACCGTGGAACAGCCAGGTATCCTGTAGCACCATCGTGTAGGCGAGGCGCAGGCTTTTGCGCGTTATACCGCGGATATCGCCGCCGTCGATGGCGATGCGGCCGCTCTGAGCGTCGTAGAAGCGCATGAGCAGGTTGATGATGGTCGTCTTGCCGGCGCCGGTCGGCCCGACGATGGCGGTGACGGAACCTGGCGGCGCATCGAAACTCAGGTTGGACAGGACGGCGCGGCCCGGCTCATAGCCGAAGCGCACGTTTTCAAACGCGACATCGCCGCGGACAAAGGCGAGCGTGCGCGCATCCGGCGCGTCGGCCGGTTCCGGCTCCTCGTCGAGCAGGCGGAACACGCGCTCCGCTGCGGAGAAGGTGGATTGCATCTCGGCCAGCAGGTTGGCGAATTCGTTGATCGGGCCGGAGAACTTGCGCGAGTACAGCACGAAAGAGGCGATGTCGCCCAGCGAAATCGCCCCGCCCATGTACAGCAGCGCGCCGAACACGCTTACAAGCGCAAGCGAAAGGTTGTTCACCAGATTGACCGACGGCCCCATGACGCAGGCGTAGTAATCGGCGTTGCAGTAGGCGTCCACGGCTTCGCAGTTCTTCTCGTCGAACCGGTCGATCATGACCTGCTCGCGGTGGTAGGCGCGCGTGGTGCGCTGCCCGCCGGTGACCTCCTCCACAAAGCCGTTGAGCTCGCCGAGCTTCTTGGAACGCAGGCGGAACAGCGGGCGGACCTTTTTTGAGCGGTAGCGCGTGATGAGCACGGAGATCGGGATTGTCACCACGAATACGAGGATCAGGATGGGCGAGATGGACAGCATCATCACCAGCGAACCCAGTACGGTGATGAGGCTCGTAAAGACCTGCACGATGTCGCTCGAAAGCGAGGCATTGATCGTATCCACGTCGTACGACAGGATGCTGATGACGTCGCCGGTCTGGTGCCGGTCAAAAAAGCCGACGGGCAGCGAGACGAGCTTGTCGAACAGATCCTTGCGCATATGGTAGACGACGTTGCGGCTCAGGCGGATCATCAGCCGCTGCAGCAGGTAGCTCATGGCGGCGGAGGCGACGTACAAAACGACCATATAGCCGGCGTAGCGGAATACGGTGGCGAAGTCCACGCGGCCCACGCCCGGCTCGATTGCGTCGATGGCCAGACCGGACAGCTTCGGGCCGATGAGCGCGAGCACGTTGCTCACGATGGTCAGCACGATGGCCAGCGCCAGCATCCATTTGTACGGGCGGAAATAGCGCCATAGCCGGCGCAGCAGATAGCTTTTGTTTGGTTTTCCCCTTGCCGCGCCGGATGACGCGGCGGTCTGCGTGCGTTCCATGTCGTTCTCCCTCAAACGGCTTCGCCCATCTGGACTTCGTAGATCTCGCGGTAATCCTCGCAGGTCATGAGCAGCTCCTCGTGCGTCCCCTCCCCGACGACGCGCCCGCCGTCGAGTACGAGGATGTGGTCGGCGTGCAGGATGGAGCTGATGCGCTGGGCGATGATTACGGTCGTCGTATCGTGCAGATTCCTGCGCAGCGCGCTGCGCAGCGCCCGGTCGGTCTTGTAGTCGAGCGCGGAGGAGCAGTCGTCGAGAATGAGGATCTCCGGCTTGCCCGCAAGCGCCCGGGCGATGAGCAGGCGCTGCTTCTGCCCGCCGGAGAGGTTGGCCCCCTTGGCGGTGAGCATGTGCGAGAGGCCGCCCTCCTTCTGCTCCACAAAATCCGCCTGGGCGAGCTTTGCCGCGACCAGGAGCTCCTCGTCCGCGATGCCGCGGCCGAAGTCAATGTTGGCGCGGATGCTGTCGCCGGGGATGAAGTCGTTTTGAAATACCACGCCGAACATCGCATACAATTCCTCCGGCGGGATGCCTTCGATCCGACGGCCGTTGATGCGGATCTCGCCCGCATCCGCGTCGTAGAAGCGCAGCAGCAGGCTGACGATCGTGGACTTGCCGCTGCCGGTCGGGCCGATCACGCCCAGGGTCTGCCCGCGCCGGAGCGCAAAGCTCACGTCCGTCAGGTCGTCGCGCGTCTTGCCGCGGGCCTTGTTGTACGAGAACGTGACGTGCCGGAACTCCACATGATAGGGGCTCTCTTCCGGCAGCGGGTCGCCCGGCAGCGGGTCTGCGGGCGCCTCCAGGATCTCCTCGATGCGTTTGGCGCTGGCCACGCCTTTGGAATAGATCATAAACAGGCGCGACACCATGAGCAGCGCGTTGAGGATGATCGTAAAGTAGCTCAAAAACGCGATGATCTTGCCCGCCTGCGAAACGCCGCCGTTGACACGGTAGGCGCCTACGACGACCACGGCCGTCAGGCCGAGGTTGAGCAGCAGACTCATCACCGGGTTCGTCGTGGCCATGACGGTGCTGGCGCGCTGGTCGCGCCGCACGACCTCGCGGTTAATCTCGTCAAAGCGCCCCGCTTCATACTCCGAGCGCGAGAGCGCCTTGATGACGCGCACGCCGGTCATGTTTTCCTGCACCTTGCGCACCAGCGCGTCCACCCCCTCCTGCACGTGCACGTAGAGCGGCACGCCCTTGCGGGAGACGCCGAATACGACGGCGGCGAGCAGCGGCAGCGTACAGGCGAGCGTGAGCGTGAGAACCGGTTCGAGCGCGAGCGTCACGCAGATGCCGCCCAGCAGCAGGATCGGCCCGCGCACGCCGAGGCGCTGCATCCGGTCGACCATCTGGTGGACGTTGTAGGTGTCGGTCGTGAGGCGCGAGATCAGCGACGAAAGCGTGAAGCCGTCCACCTGACGGCTGGAGAGATAGGAGACCCGCGCGAATGCATCGTGCCGGAGCTGTTCGGTAAAGCGGCGGGAGATGCGCGTGGACATGCGGTTGGCGATCACGTTGCCGAAGAATGCGACCGCCGCCGCAATGAGCATGAGAACGCCCCAGAGATACACCCGCGGCATATCCCGCAGCGGCACGACATCGTCGAGGATATAGGAAAGCATCCACGGCAGCAGCAGCTCCGTGATCGTTCCGATGAATTTGACAAACAACTGCAGGACAAGGCGCGCATATTGCGGCCGCAGATAGCGAAGTACAGTCCTCATCGATCCCCCGTCAATCCCTCTTCATCCCGTCGATGCGGGCGCGCGCCCGCTCTGCCGCCCGCTCGAGAAGCCCGGCGAACAGCGCACGTTCTTCGTCGGTAAACCCTTCGGTGATGCACTCGTTCCATTCCGCGAGCACCGCGCGCACCTGCGGCAGCACCTCAAACGCCCGTTCCGTCGGGTAGATCTCCAGTGCGCGCGAATCCGTTTCGCAGGGCCGGCGCTCCACGAACCCGCTCTGCTCGAGCGCGGCGAGCTGGCGGGCCACGTTGCTCTTGTTCACACAGAGCGCCCGGGCGATGGCGTCCTGCGTCAGGCCCGGTTCGCGGCATACGCGCAGGATATACGCGCAGTGCGGCCCGCACAGTCCGGTGCCGTGCAACCGTTCGGAACGGAACAGGTTGCTGCTGCGGGCGATGGTCATGATGTGGTGGTTGATGCTTGCCATGGGACCTCCTTGCCGCGGGAGTGGACGATCGGGCAAAACGTTGCATGCGCAACTGTTGCGTACGCAACGATTTCTGATACTATATCATATATATTTGCGATTGTAAAGAGGATTGGGCAAAAACGGTGGCGGCGCGTCCCGCGGCGCATTGCGGACGGTTCCCAGGAAATCGGGCGAAGGCATGGGGCGCCGCATCTGTAAAAAGGGCCTTCTGCGGACGGAAGCCCCAACCGCAGAAGGCGCCTGCAAGATTCCGGCATTGCGTCCGCCGCGGTGGCGGACGGCCGAAGGCTATCGCTCGCGCCCTGGCACCCACGACGTATTGCCGAGCCGCCGGACCAGGTCGAAGCAGAGCGCGAAAACGTCGTCCCGGTGCGCGGCCATGACCTCGTCGATGCCGCAGTCGGTCACTTCGCTGGTCATGCCGGTGCAGTAGTTGGCGATGATGCCGATGGCGGCATAGCGCATGTCGAGGTCGCGGGCCAGCGGCGCCTCCGGCACGATGGTCATACCGATGGCCTGCGCGCCGAGCATGCGCATCATGCGGACCTCCGCGGCTGTTTCAAAGCGCGGACCCTCCGTGCAGGCGTAGATCACGCGGCCGGCATAGGGCAGGCCACGCTCCAGAATGAGCGCCTCCAGCGTATCGTTGAGCCCGGGGGAAAAGACCTCCTCCATGCCCGTGTGCAGCCCGAGCCGGTGCTCGCGTTCGAACGAAGCGGGACGGGACCTGGTGAAGTCGATGAAATCGGAGAGCAGGCACAGGCTGCCGAGCTTGTGCGTATAGTCGCACGTGCCGACGGAAGTGATGCCCACCACGTTCGTCACGCCAAGGCTGTACAGCGCGTAGATGTTTGCCCGGTAATTGATCTGGCCGGGGTCAAAGCTGTACAGCACGCCGTGGCGCGAGAGGAACACGAACTCATGGTCATCCAGATGGGCGCGGAACACGACTACGTCCCCGTAGGGCGTCGTGATGGCCTGCTCGCGGTAGGGAATGGGCAGTGTTTCGATGTTTGTCCCGCCGATGATGCCGAATTTCATGGATGCTTCCTCCCGTCTGGCTGCTGATGTGACGGTATCAGTATACCACGTTCGGGGGGAAAAGGGTAGCCCCGTGCGGCGGCGGGGCGCTGGAGCGCGCCATTTTTCGGCAGGGCATGACAGCGCGATGGAAATGTGGTATGATGCAAGGAAAAGCGGAGGTAGCAATGGCATTGCGGGTGAACATCCGGCCTGCGCAGGCGGCGGACGTGCCGCGCATTACGCAGATCTATAATGCGGAGATCGACGGCGGCGTCGCTACGTTCGACGCGCGGCCGCGCACGGAAGCGGAGCGCATGGCGTGGTTCTTACAGCATGGTTCGCCGCGCTATCCCCTGCTTGTGGCCGAGGCGGACGGCACGGTCGTAGGCTATGCGTGCCTTTCCCCCTACCGCCCGCACGATGCGTATGCCTCCACGGCGGAGCTGTCGGTCTATGTGGATGCGGCGCATCGCCGATCCGGAATCGGCAGACGGCTCATGGAGGCGCTGATCGCGCAGGCGCGCGCCTGTGGCGAGCTGCATGCGGTCGTTTCCGTCATCGCGGGCGGGAACGACGTGAGCTTCCGCCTGCACGAGCGGCTCGGCTTCCGCTATGCCGGCACGCTGCCGGAGGTGGGCTTCAAGCGCGGTGCCTACCATGATATCGTACATTATTATCTGCTCGTTTGACGGGCGCTGCACGGCGCCCTACGGGAACGGCAAGGAGGACGGGACATGACGGAAGGTTTGCACACGGAAACCCTGGCGGAGCGCGCGCTGCGGCTCCACCGCGAATGGGGCGGCAAGATCGAGGTCACGCCGCGCGTGGCGGTCGATACGCGCGAGGCGCTTTCGCTGGCGTATACGCCGGGCGTGGCGGCGCCCTGCCTCGAGATCCGGCGGGACCCGGCCGCCTCCTACGCGCTGACGCGGCGGCACAATCTCGTGGCGGTTGTGACGGACAGCTCCGCCGTGCTCGGCCTTGGCGACATCGGCCCGGAGGCGGGCATGCCCGTGATGGAGGGCAAGTGCGTGCTGTTCAAGGCGTTCGGGGGCGTGGATGCGTTTCCGCTGTGCGTGAATACGCAGGATGTGGAGGCGTTCGTGGAGACGGTCTACCGGATCTCCGGCAGCTTTGGCGCCATCAATCTGGAGGACATCGCGGCGCCGCGCTGCTTTGCCATCGAGCGGGAGCTCAAGCGCCGGTGCGATATCCCGGTGTTTCACGACGACCAGCACGGCACGGCGGTCACGGTGCTTGCGGGCATGCTCAACGCGCTGCGCGTGGTGGGCAAGCGGCTGGAGGAGGCGCGTATCGTCATCAACGGCGCCGGCGCAGCGGGCGTGGCCATCGCGCACATGCTGCTCGACGCGGGCGTGGGGGAACTCACCGTGTGCGACCGTGCGGGCATCCTTGCGGATGGGTTCCCACAGGGATTGACGGACGCGCAGGTGACGCTGGCGACGCTGACCAACCAAGGCCGCCTGCGCGGCGGGCTGGCCGACGCGCTGAAGGGGGCAGACGCGTTCATCGGCGTTTCTGCGCCGGGCCTTGTCACGGCCGATATGGTGCGTTCGATGGGCCGCGACGCGGTCGTATTCGCCTGCGCCAACCCCGTACCGGAGATCATGCCGGACGAAGCGCTGCGCGGCGGCGCGGCGGTGGTCGCCACGGGCCGCAGCGATGCGCCGAACCAGATCAACAACGTTCTTGCGTTTCCCGGCATCTTTCGGGGCGCGCTGGACGTGCGCGCGCGCGACATCAATAAGCCCATGCAGCTGGCGGCGGCCCGGGCGCTGGCGGATCTGGTCGCACCGGAGGCGCTTTCGAGCGGCTACATCATCCCGGAACCGTTCGATCCGCGCGTGGGGAAGACGGTGGCGGCGGCGGTCGCGCAGGCCGCGCGGGACAGCGGGGTTGCGCGGCAGTAGGCGTCGAAGGTTTTCACAAAAAATGTGAAATTTATTCGGAAATCTACATTTTTCTAAAAGACTGTGGTATAATCACGCCGTCTTACTCCATGAGAATTGCGAGGTTTGTTATGCAACGATTGACTGGCCATAGACGAATGGCGCGCCTGCTGGCCCTTGCACTGGGGGTGTCGATGCTCGTCGGCTGCGGCAATGCGGCGCAATTGGCAGAAGACGATCGGCAATCCGTCGCCACGACGGCCACGCCCGCCCCGCAGGTGGTCTCGGTTGCCGTGCAGCAGACCGAGGTGCCGCCTGCGCCGACGGTCACGCCTTCCCCCATCCCGGAGGAAACGCCCATCCCGTTTTCCTACTATGCGCCCACGGTCAACATGACCTTTGAAGAGCTGGTCGGCAGCACGGACGATGTGTATGAGGAGGCGCGCGACCTTCTCAAGGACGGTTATCCGGACCCGGATACCTATTATATCATCGTGGACGTCTACTGGCAGGTCGTCATGGTGTACCGCAAGGGGGAGGACGGCAAGCCTGATTATGACCAGCCCGTTCGGTACATGATCTGTTCCACCGGCGACCCGCAGGTCGGCAGCGAAACGGCCCGGGGCATCTTTGAGATCAAGAAGCCGCGTGTGCGCTTCGGCCAGTTTCTGAGCGGCGAGACCGCCCAGTACTGGACGTTGATCCGCAGCCGCACCTATTTCCATTCCGTGCTGTATACCAAGGATAAGGATATCTCCTCCTACGATGTGGAGTGCTACAACAACCTCGGCAGCAAGGCTTCGCACGCCTGCATCCGCCTGACCGTGCCGGATGCGCGCTGGATCTTCTACAACATTGGCTATGGAACGATCTGCGAAATCCGCGATGGCAGCGCCAGCGACACGCAGACGCAGGCCATCCGCAGCCAGCTGATCCTTCCGCCCGCCAAGACCGGGTTAAAGCTTAAGGCGGGCGAGACGCCGTGGACGGACAACTGGACCATTGAGGAGGTCGCACATGAGCTGGAGTATAAGTATGAGGCGCCGCCCCGTCCTGCCGAGGACGACGATGACGGCGACACTCCGGCCGATCCGAGCGAAAACGTGACGCCTGCGCCGAGCACCACGCACGACGGCGGCACGACAACCGATCCCGGCACGACGACCAGTCCGGGCACGACGACCGATCCCGACGACGGCGATTCCGGCTCAACCGAGCCGCTGCCGGTGACGACGGATAAGCCGGACACGACGGGTGGAGACACGACCGGCGGCGACACGACGGGCGGCGACACGACGGGCGGCGACACGACGGGCGGCGACACGACCGGCGGGGATACGACCGGCGGCGATGCCGACGGTGCGGATGACGCGGCGGAATGATCAACAACGACCAACCGGGGATGTGGATCGAGCCGATCCACATTCCTTTTGCTTAGAGGGGGGAGGATGATGCAGGAGATGCCCGTGCGGCATTCGCGGCGGCGGCTCCGGCTGCTGGGCAGAATATTGGGTGGCGTGTTGCTCGCGGCGGTATTGGCGGTTGCCGCGCTGGTGGGCTATCTCACCGTGCGCGAATACCGGCCGGAGGCGGAGGAGCCGGCCTGGACCGCCGGGACGGCGCAGGCCGTGCTGGCGCGCGGCAGGAGCCTGTCGCTGCTGTCGTTCAACATCGGCTTTGCCGGCCTCGGCAAGACGTCCGACTTTTTCATGGACGGCGGCACGATGACGCGGCCGGCCTCTGCAACCGTCGTGGAGGACAACCTGGCGGGCGTCGAGGAGACGATCGGCGCGCTTGCGCCCGATATCGTGCTGTTGCAGGAGGTGGACGTCTCGGCTAAGCGCAGCTACGGCATCGATGAGCGCGCGGCGCTCCACGCGGCGTTCGGCGGCGCGGCGGCGTTTGCGCCGAACTATGTTTGCGACTACGTGCCATACCCCATCCCGGACACGATCGGGCAGATCAACTCCGGCCTGCTGACGCTCAGCCGCTTTTCCATGGAAGGGGAGACGCGCGTCGCGCTGCCGGTCCCGTTCTCATGGCCGGTGCGCATCGCCAATCTCAAGCGTTGCCTGCTTGTGGCGCGTCTGCCCATCGAGGGAAGCGACGCGCAGCTCGTGCTCGTCAACCTGCATCTTGAAGCGTATGACGACGGGGCGGGCAAGCGCGCCCAGACCGAGCAACTCCGCTCGCTGCTTGAGCGCGAATACGAGAGGGGCAACTACGTCATCGCGGGGGGCGACTTCAACCAGCGCATCGAGGGCGTGGGCGAGGCCTATCCGATGATTGACGAATCGTACTGGCAGCCGGGCGTGCTCGGGCGCGATATCCTGCCGGCGGACTGGACGTTCGCCTTTGCCGACGAAGCGCCGACCTGCCGCCTGCTCAACCAGCCCTATGACGCGGAAGACCCGCTTACGCAGTACTACGTCATCGACGGCTTCCTCTGTTCGCCCAACGTGACCGTGGAGACGGTGTCCGTAATCGACCATGCGTTCCGGTACGCGGATCACAACCCGGTGCTGCTGTGCTTCTCGCTCGACTGAACGGCCTGATGCCGAAGCGCATACCGCCGCCCTCCCGCTGCATACACTTGCAGCAGGAGGGCGGTTTTCAATGGATTTGGAAAAGCTGGACACAACGCCGTTTGAGACCTCGGAATTCCGGCGGCGCCGGAGCGGCATATATGCGAATCTGCGCCGGCGGGCGGCGAACGGCGGACGGCGGGCGCGGCGACAACCGGCGGTGGGCGCAAGCATGCTCGTCAAGATCGGCGTGTGCGCCGCCACGCTGGTGCTGGTGCTGGTGCTCGAGCTGTTCGTGTTCCCGACGGACCGGTCGGCCACGGAAACGGGGGCGGATGCGCCTGCGGCGACCGATGGAACGGGAACGGGCGAAACGCCGGGCCGCCTGCAGTTTGTGGATGGCGGTGGGTTGATCGGCGTGTTTGCCGGCAGCGCAAAGTGGAGCCTGCCTGTGTCGGCGCACGCGGCCCAACTGCTCGAGGACGACCAGATGCTCGAGCTTGACGCCGACGCAGGGGCGATCGTCTCCGCCAGCGCCGGCGGAGAGGTGCGCGCCATCGGGGAGGACCCGGCCCTTGGCCCCTATGTGCGCATCTATCACGGCGAGGATCTGGAAAGCATCTATTACCATCTTTCCGAGATCCGCGTCGAGGAGGGACAGCCGCTGCTGTTGGGGGATACGCTGGGCGCGGTGCCGGAGGACGGGAAGATCTATCTGCGCATCTACCGGACCGGCGCGCCGCAGGACATCGAGTCCTATGTAGACGTGCCGCAGGTCTCCTGAGATGCGCATCCTGTCGTTCGGACAGACGGAACTGCGCGTCCACCCGCTCGTGGTGGTGGTGGTCGCGGCCGCCTGCGTGCTTGGCCGTCTCGGAGAACTGTTGCTGGCCGTGTGCGCGCTTACGCTGCACGAACTCAGCCACGCCGTTGTGGCCTATGTATTTGCCTGCCCCGTGCTGTCGGTGGAGCTGATGCCGTTCGGGGGCGTCGCACGCCTGTCGCGGCAGGCGCTGTCCCCCCGGGCGGAGGTGTGCATCGCGGCCGCCGGGCCGGTAACGAGCCTGGTCGCGGCCGGTCTGACCGCCATGTGCGGCTATCTGTTCCCGGCAGTACAGGCGCGCCTCGCCGCCTTTTTGACGTTCAACGCAACGCTTGCGGCCGTGAATCTGCTGCCGGCGCTGCCGCTCGACGGCGGGCGCATTCTTCGCGCGCTGCTGCAGCGCCGAAGGGGTTACGGGCTGGCCACGCGCGTTGCGGCCTGGCTCGGCGTGACGTTGGGCGCGGCGATGCTCGGCCTTGCCATCTACTGCGCCTGCGACGGCGTATACAATCTTACGCTGCCGACGATGGGCCTGTTTTTGCTGCTGGCGGCCGCCATGGAACTGCGCGCGCTGCCGGAGGGGCAGATGAGCGCCTATCTGCGGCGCTACGACGGCGTGCACACGGGCGAGGCGTACGCGGTGCATCAGGTTGCGGCGCACGCGTCCATGCGCGCGCGCGAGGCGCTGCGCGTGTTGCGCCACAACCGCTACAACGTGCTGCGCGTGGTGGACGGGCAGATGCGCACCATCGGCGAGATGGACGAGGGTACGCTGATGCGCGCGATCGCGCAGGGGCGCGGCGGGGCGGCGCTGAGCGAGCTGCTGCCATTTGACCACGGCCGCCGGATGTGATATACTATTATCGGCTATATATGCGGCCGATGGAGGGAAACGTTGGAACAGGCGGCGCTGGCGCGCATTTTGCGCGGGGTGGAGAAACCCGCGCGCTATATCGGCGGGGAATGGAACAGCATCGCAAAGGAACATGCGGATGTCCGCTTTGCGCTTTGCTTTCCGGACGTATACGAAATCGGCATGTCGCATCTTGGCTCAAAGATCCTCTATCACGTGCTCAACAGCCGCGCGGAAATCGCATGTGAGCGCGCGTATGCGCCCTGGCCGGATATGGAACAGGCGCTGCGGCAGGCGGGCATGCCCCTGTATTCGCTTGAGACGAAGCGCCCGCTCGCTTCGTTCGACATCGTGGGCTTTTCGCTGCTGTACGAGATGTGCTACACGAACATTCTCGCCATGCTGGATCTTGCCGGCATCCCATTGCGCGCCGCGGAGCGCGGGGCGGACGCGCCTCTGATCGTGTGCGGCGGGCCGTGCGCGTGCAACCCGGAACCGCTCGCCCCGTTCATGGACGCGGTCATGATCGGCGACGGCGAGGAGATGATCGTGGAGCTGGTGGAGGCGTACCGTGCATCGCGCGACGCAGGCGAGGACCGGCGGCAGCTGTTGCACCGGCTGGCGGCGATCGAAGGGGTCTATGTTCCTTCGTTCTATGCGCCGTCGCCCGGCGGCGCCGTACCCGTGGAGAGCGGCGCGCCCGCGCGCGTTGCACGCCGCGTGCTGCGCGATCTGGAGCATGCGCCGTATATCGGCGAACCCGTCGTTCCGTATTTGAACGTGGTGCATGACCGCGCCTGCGTCGAGGTCATGCGCGGCTGCACGCGCGGCTGCCGTTTCTGTCAGGCGGGGTACATCTATCGGCCGGTGCGCGAGCGCACGCGGGAGACGCTGCTCTCGCAGGCGCGCGCGCTCGTCGATTGCACCGGCTACGACGAGATCTCCCTGCTCAGCCTCAGCACGGGCGATTACTCCGACATCCACCGTCTCGTGCCGGAGATCATCGACGGCATGGCCGCCCAGCGCGTGTCCGTTTCGCTCCCGTCGCTGCGCATCGATTCGTTCCTGAAGGAGGATCTGGAAAAGATGCAGTCCATCCGCAAGGCGGGGCTGACGTTCGCGCCGGAGGCCGGGACGCAGCGGCTGCGCGATGTGATCAACAAAAACGTGACCGAGGAGGATCTTTTCCGCGCCTGCCGCGATGCGTTTTCCGCCGGTTGGACAAGCGTCAAGCTGTACTTCATGCTGGGGCTGCCCACGGAAACGGACGAGGATATTCTGGGCATCGCGGCGCTTTGCCGGCAGGTCAGCCGCCTGTTCTATGAACTGCCCAGGGAGCGCAGGGGCAAGGGGTTGCGCCTGTCGGCCAGCGCGTCCACGTTTGTGCCAAAGCCCTTTACGCCGTTCCAGTGGACGCCGCAGGTGCCGCTTGACGAGATCCGCCGCCGACAACAGCTCCTGCGCGCGGCGCTCAAGGGCGTGCGCGGGGTGGAGTTCCATTGCCATCTGTCGCAGCTTTCGGTGCTGGAAGCGGCGTTCTCGCGCGGCGACCGTCGCCTGGCGGGCGTGCTTGAGACGGCCTATCGTCTGGGCTGCCGGTTTGACTCCTGGTCGGAGCATTTTCGGGAGCAGGCGTGGCGGGAAGCGTTTGCGGCGCACGGGCTGACGATGGAAGCGTATGCGCAATGGGCGCCCTCGCCGGGCGATCCGCTGCCGTGGTCGCACATCGATATGCTGGTCACGGAACAGTACCTTGCGCGCGAGTACGGACGGGCGATGGAGGGAAGGACCACGCGGGACTGCCGCGAGGGCTGCAACGGTTGCTTTGGAGGTCGCTATGCGGATATTTGCCACCTATCGAAAGGGTGAGGCGCTCGCCTTTATCTCGCATCTGGACATCCAACGCACGCTGCAGCGCGCGTTCCGGCGCGCGGGGTTGCCGTTGCGCTATTCGGAGGGCTTCAATCCGCATCCGCAGCTTTCGTTTGCGGCGGCCGTACCCACGGGCGAAACGAGCGAGTGCGAGTGGTTTGAGGTGCGCCTGGCGGAGCCGGTGCGGCCGGAGGAGTTTTTATGCCGCGCAAACGCTGCGCTGCCGGCCGGGCTGTCGGTGGGGACGGCGTTTGAAGCGCCGGTCCAGGCGGGCACGCTTTCCGCGATGGTGCGCGCAGCGGCGTACCGCGTATGCCTGACGGCCGAAGGGGGGCTTTCGGCCGGGGCGGTTGCAGAGGCGTTGGAGACGCTTCTGGCCGGGGAAATTTTTGTAAATAAGCGGACCAAGGGCGGCTCCCGGCCCGTCGATATCCGTCCGCAGATCATGCAGGCAAGCGTGGAGGGAATGGAGGAAACGGAAGTCGTTCTCCGCGTTCTGGGCAAATTGCAAGCCGATGGCGGGTTGCGCGCGTCGCTTCTGGCGGACGCGGTGCTCGACCGTTTGGATGCGCATGGCGGCGCGGCGCGCATTTGCCGCACGGCCATGTATTTTGACTCGGATGGTTCCCTGCCCCGCCTGTCGCCATGATAGAAAGTGAAGGAGAATGAACAAGGAAATTCTGGTGGATGCGAACGGGTTTTCCACCCGCGTCGCAGTGGTGGAGGACGGCGCGCCCGTCGAACTGTACGTCGAGCAGGAGGGCGCGCAGCGGCTCGTTGGCAACATTTACAACGGAAAGGTGCAGAACGTGCTGCCCGGCATGCAGGCCGCGTTCATCGATATCGGACTGGAGCGCAACGCGTTTCTGTATGCGGGCGATATCGTGATGCCGGACGATGCGGACGAGGAGATCGAACGGGAGAAGATCCGCTCCATGCGCAGCATCCGGGACATGCTCAAACCGGGGCAGACGATCATGGTGCAGGTGGCCAAGGACCCGGTCGGCACCAAGGGCGCGCGCGTGACCACGCACATTACGCTCGCGGGGCGCTCGCTTGTGCTCATGCCGACGATGGATTATGTGGGCGTGTCGCGCCGCATCGATAAGGAGGAGGAGCGCACGCGGCTGCGCCGCATCCTGACGGATATCAAGCCGGATAACATGGGCGTTATCGTGCGCACCGCTTCTGCCGGCAAGAGCCGGGAAGCGTTCGTGGAGGATCTTGAGAGCCTGAAACTGCTCTACGAGGACATCCAGAAGCGCGCCCGCAAACAGAAGGCGCCCTCGCTCCTGCATGCGGAACAGAGCCTGTTGTTCCGTACCGTGCGCGACCTGCTGATGCGGGATGTGGATCGCGTGTTCGTCAACGACGCCGGCGCGCTGGAGCGTCTGCGCGAGATTGCGGACGTCATGGCGCCAAAGCTCAAGCCGCGCATCCTGCTCAAGCAGAGCGAGGCGCTGTTTGACCGCTATGATACCGAGGGCAAGATCGACAAGGCGCTTGCGCGCAAGGTCTGGATCAAGAACGGCAGCTATATCATCATCGACCGCACCGAGGCGCTTACCTGTATTGACGTGAATACGGGCAAGTTTGTCGGCAAGGACAATCTGGAAAAGACCATCACGGCCACCAACTGCGAGGCTGCGCGGGAGATTGCGCGACAGCTGCGGCTGCGGGACATTGGCGGCATCATCATCATTGACTTTATCGACATGGAGCGGGAGAGCAACCGCAGCATGGTGCTCAACACATTGAAAACGGCGCTCAAGGACGATCATACGCGCTCGCATGTGTTCGGCTTTACGCACCTCGGGCTTGTGGAGATGACGCGCAAAAAGACCGGCCGGAGCCTCGGCGACACGCTGCAAACCCTGTGCCCCTACTGCGCCGGCGACGCGCACGTGCTTTCGCCCGAGAGCGTCATGGCCAAGGTGCGCAAGCAGACGCTTCAGGTGCTCAAGGGAAGCGAAAACAAGCGCATGCTCATTGAGGTGCATCCGGACGTGCTGCGCGCGATGGAGCAGGCGGAAAAGGAGCATGGCAGCGTGTTCCCGCCGGAAGCGGGGGGCACATATTATGTGCGCACGAACGACGCGCTCCATATCGAGAAATATTCGGTGCGCCCGCTTGCCGAACGCCGTGTGGCGGAAGCCAAAAAAGACTGTAAAATCGTGCATTGACACGGCGGTGCGCCTGTGGTAAAATCGGTCGGTAAGCCGCTTCGGGACGGCTCCTAAGCGCGCGCCTGTGCGCGCCGCCGTGCCCGAGCGAGTTCTGGGAACAGGAGGTGCAGCTACTGTGTATGCAATCATCCAAACCGGTGGGAAGCAGTATAAGGTAGAAGCGGGCGACGAAATCCTCGTCGAAAAGCTTGAGGCCGATGTGGACGCCGAGGTCGAGTTTGACACGCTGCTCGTTTCGGACGACGCGGGCGTCAAGGTCGGCAAGCCCGTGCTGGATGGCGTGAAGGTCAAGGGCAAGGTCGTTGAGCATGGCAAGGGCAAGAAGGTTGTCGTGTTCAAGTACAAGCCCAAGAAGAACATCCGCACCAAGCGCGGCCATCGCCAGCCGTACACCAAGGTCGAGATCCTCTCGATCGGCTGACGGACAGGGCATGATCCGCGTGACGTTCCTGCATCAAAACGGCCGGCCCGTCGGGTTTATCTGTACCGGCCACGCAGGATTTGCCGAAGCAGGCAGCGACATCGTGTGCAGCGCGGTTTCCGCGCTGGCGCAAACGGCGGTGTTGGGGCTTGTGGAGGTGGCGCACATACCGGCGGGGTATTCCGTCCGCGAGGAGGGAAGCCTGCGCTGCACGATCGGCGGGGATGCGACCGACGCACAGCGCAAAGACGCGGCACTGCTGCTGGACACGTTGGCAGCGGGGCTGCGCGCCGTAGACGAATCGTATCCCGGGTACCTCAAATTTTCAGACAGGGAGGTGTAACAGATGTTCAGGATGAATCTGCAGCTCTTTGCCCATAAAAAGGGCGTCGGCTCCTCGCGCAACGGGCGTGACAGCGAGAGCAAGCGGCTGGGCCCCAAGCGCGCGGACGGGCAGTACGTCCTCGCGGGCAACATTCTCGTTCGCCAGCGCGGCACGCATTTCCACCCGGGCAACAACGTCGGCATCGGCAAGGATGATACGCTCTTTGCCAAGATCGACGGCGTCGTTCGCTTCGAGACGAAGCATTCCGGCAGAAAGCAGGTCAGCGTTTACGCCGAGGCGGCGGGCGAGTGACCGTAACGGGCATACAAGGCAAGGGGCGGACCGGCGACGGCCCGCCTTTTTTGCGCGCCCGTGCGCTTTTTGCGCGCGCCAGCTTTTTCGCGTTTCCGCCCCGCCGAGGCGGCGGGCGAGTGACCGTAACCGACAGATAATGCAGGGGACGGACCGGCGACGGCCCGCCTTTTTTGCGTACCCGCACGCATTTTCGGGGGGGCGCGCTCACCCCCTCCGCGGTTTCGGCGCCCGTCGCTACTGCACGCGCCTGCGAATCATCCGTGGATGCGTTGCGACAGGCTCGCCACGTCCGCAATTGACAAAACGGCGCAGGAGTGCTATTCTCGTCCTGAGATAACGGTTTGTGACGACGGAGGGGATTTCATGCGCCTGACCCAGGCCTTTTCCGGGCGTTTGTGCGACGTGCTGCGCGTGCCGCAGGGCCTCACGGCCCTCGTCGGCGGTGGGGGAAAAACCACGCTGATGGAGCGGCTTGCGCGCGAGCTTGCGCCGCATGGCCGCGTGTTGATCGGCACGACGACGCATATCTTTCCCCCGGCCGACATGCCGCTGCTACTCGGCCCGACTGCCGGGCAGGTGCGGGAAGCAATGGAGGCATCGGCCGGGCGGCAACCGGTATGCGTGGGCGCCGAAGGGGAGGATGGCAAGCTGGTGGCCTGCGGCCTGCCGGCGGCCGAACTGCTCCAGCTGTCGGATTATGTTCTGCTCGAGGCGGACGGCGCAAAGCGCCTGCCGCTCAAGGCACCGGCGCCGCACGAACCCGTCATTCCGCCTGAGACGGCGCTTGTTCTTGCGGTCGCCGGTCTGGACGGTATCGGCAGACCGATTCTGGAAACGGCGTTCCGGCCGGAGCGCTATGCCGCGCTTCTCGGCCGTTCGGTAGACGATCCGGTAACGCCGGAGGATATGGCGCGCGTGCTCATCGATGCGGCGGGGCAGCGCAAGGGCGTTGCGCCCGGCATGCGCTTTGCCGTCGTACTCAATAAAGCGGATGATGCGGCCCGCGTTGCGCTTGCTGCGCGCGTGGCCGACGCGATACCGGACGGGGCCTGCGAGGCCGTCGTCTGTACCTCTTGGAAGAAGGGAAGCGCAACCGTATGCAACATCTGACGATCCTCGTCAAGGGCGCAGGCGACCTTGCCAGCGGCGTTGCCTGCCGCCTGTACCGAAGCGGGTTTTCCGTCATCATGACGGACCTGCCGAAACCCACCTCCATCCGGCGCACCGTCTGTTTTTCAGAAGCGATTCCAAACGGACAGACCGAGGTGGAGGGCATTGTAGCGCGCTTCGCGCCCGATGCGGACGCTGCGCGGGCGATTCTGCGCGCCGGGGAGATCCCCGTGCTTGCCGACCAGCAGGGCGCCTGTGCGGCGGCGTTCCGCCCGGATGCGATCGTGGATGCGATCCTTGCCAAGGAGAACCTTGGCACGACGATGGCCGATGCGCCCGTGGTCGTCGGCGTTGGGCCGGGCTTTACGGCGGGCGTGGATTGCCATGCGGTCGTGGAGACCATGCGCGGCCACACGCTCGGGCGTGTCTACTATACCGGCAGCGCCCTGGAAAACACCGGCGTGCCGGGCAACATCGGAGGCTTTACGATTGAGCGGCTGCTGCGCGCGCCCTGCGCCGGTGAATTCCATGCCGTACATCGCATCGGCGATACGGTGGAAGCCGGGGAGGTCTGCGCCTATGTCGGCCGGCTCAAGATCTGCAGCGCCATCCGCGGCGTGCTGCGCGGCATTCTGCCGGACGGCACGGAGGTTTATAAGGGCATGAAGAGCGGAGACGTCGATCCGCGCTGCCGGGTGGAGCATTGCTTCACCGTTTCCGACAAGGCGCTCAGCATCGGCGGCGGCGTGCTCGAGGCAATCCTGCACTTTCTGAACGCATAGGAGGAGGACCCCATGGAAGAGGAGATTAAACTGACAAAGCTTGCCAAATGCGCCGGCTGTGGCGCCAAGGTCGGCGCGGGCGTGCTGGCCAGGTTGCTCGAGGGCATCCGGGTGCATGAGGACCCAAACCTGATCGTGGGTTTTGACCGCGCGGACGACGCCTCCGTCTATCGCGTCAGCGACGAGCTGGCGCTGGTGCAGACGCTCGACTTTTTCCCGCCGATTGACGACGATCCATATACTTTTGGGCAGATAGCGGCGACGAACGCGCTTTCAGACGTATACGCCATGGGCGGCGAGCCGAAACTTGCGCTGAACATCCTGTGCATTCCGGCGGATATGCCCAAGGAGGCGGTGCATGCCCTGCTGCGCGGCGGGTACGACAAGGTGTACGAGGCGGGGGCGCTCATCACCGGCGGACACAGCATCCTGGATGAGGAGCCCAAGTACGGGCTGTCCGTGACCGGCTTTGTACATCCCGACCGCGTGCTGACCAACAGCGGCGCGCAGGAGGGCGATGTGCTGCTGTTCACCAAGCCGCTCGGCATCGGAATTTTGACCACCGCGCACAAGGCGGGCCTGCTCAGTAGCGAGGGAGCGGCGCTCGCGCGCAAGCTGATGACGACGCTCAACCGCGCCGCCCGCGACTGCATGGTACAGTTTCGCGTCCACGCCTGTACGGATGTGACCGGCTTTGGCATGCTGGGGCATCTGCTCGAGATGGCGCAGGGCTCGGATCTGACCGCGCGCGTGGATACCGCCGCCATCGACATCATCCCGGAGGCGCTCTCCCTCGCGGAGACGGGCGTGCTGCCGGAGGGGATGTACCGCAATCGCGCCTTTGCCGAGGCGCACGTGGAGCCGGGCGACGTTCCCCTGGCCGTGCAGGATGTGCTCTACGACCCGCAGACCGCCGGCGGGTTGCTCATGGCGGTACACCCGGATGATGCGGACGCCCTGTTTGCAATGCTGCAAAAAAGCGTCCCGAGCGCGCAACGCATCGGAACGCTGGAACGGGCGGGGGAGAAGCGCATCATCCTGCGCTGACCGCCTCCGCAAGCGCGGCCACGGCCGCGTCGATCTCGTCGTCCGTCGTCCCATAGCCGACGGAAAAGCGGATCGTCCCCTGCGGGAAGGTGCCGAGTGTACGGTGCGCGCTCGGAGCGCAGTGCAGCCCGCAGCGCGTGCAGATGCCGTGCGCCGCTTCCAGCCGATAGGCGATCTCCGCATTGTCCGCCGTCAGGCAATCGACCGATACCACGCCGACGCGTCCGTCCACGGTGGGAAGCCCCACAGGACGGACGCGTTTGTTCTGCCGGACGCCTTCAAGCAACCGGGCGGTAAGGCGGCGCTCTTCCCTCTCAAGCGCGGCGATGCGCTCGGCCGTCAGGAACTCCATTGCCGCCAGCAGGCCGAGGATGCCGGGCAGATTGAGCGTGCCGGATTCAAAACGGTCCGGCATGTACGGCGGCTGCTCCTCGCTGTCGGAGGCGCTCCCCGTGCCGCCGCAGATCAGCGGTTCGAGCTGCTCGGCAAACGCAGGCGCCAGCAGCAGCGCGCCGACGCCGGAGGGGCCGAGCAGGCCCTTGTGACCCGGTACGGCCAGCGCGCTCAGGTGCAGCGCATGGAAATCGATGGGTACATGCCCCGCCGTCTGCGCCGCATCGAGCACGAACGGAATGCCGCGCGCGTGCAGCAGCGCGCCGATCTGCTCGACCGGCAACAGCGTGCCGCATACGTTGGAGGCATGCGTCAGGACCGCAAGGCGCGTGTTCGGGTACAGATAGGGAAGGATATCCTCGGCGCACAACGTGCCGTCCGGCGCGCAGGGCACGCGGTCGACGGCGATGCCGACGAGCCGTTCAAGCTGCCTGAGCGGCCGCATGACCGCGTTGTGCTCCATGGAGCTGACCAGCACGCGGTCCCCCGGCCGCAGCAGCCCCTTGATGACCATGTTCAACCCGGCGGTCTGCCCGGGCGTAAACACGACGTGCGTAGGCGAATCAAAGCGGAAACGGTCGGCGAGCAGTTCGCGGCAGCGGAGCACGCGCATGGCCACATCCGAGGAAAGCGCATAGGTGGAACGGTTTACGTTGACGGCCGTTTCGCGCAGGTAGGCGGCCGCTGCGTCCGCCACGCCGGGCGCTTTTTTGCCGGAGGTCGCCGCGTGATCGAGATAGATGGTGCGCCGTTCGGGCATTTTCGTTATACCCCCTTGTGCATAACGCTTGTTTGTGATATTATACCACATGAGGATTCCTCAGTACATACTTTTCGGGAGGTTTTCATGGAAAAGAAGGAATCGTTTCTGAAGCGGTACTGGCTCATCGTGCTGACGGGCCTGATCGTCGGCGCTGCCGCCGTACTGCTTACCGCTTACGGCAACCCGCAGAACATGGGCTTTTGCATCGCCTGCTTCCTGCGCGACATCGCCGGCGCGCTGAAACTCCAGACCGCCGGGCTCACCGCCGAGACCGGCACCGGCATCGTCCAGTACATCCGGCCTGAGATCATCGGTCTCGTGCTCGGCGCGTTTGCACTCTCGCTTGTACGCAAGGAGTTCCGTCCCGTGGGCGGTTCTTCGCCGATGACGCGCTTTGTCATCGCCGTGTTTGTGATGATCGGCGCGCTCGTGTTCCTCGGCTGCCCGCTGCGCATGGTCATCCGCATCGGCGGCGGCGACCTGAACGCGATCGTCGGCCTCGTCGGCTTTGTGATCGGCATTCTCATCGGCGTGCTGTTCCTGCGCGGCGGGTTCAGCCTCGGCCGGGCGTACCGCCAGGGGATGCTGGAAGGCCTGATGTTCCCGGCGCTGATGGTGGCGCTGCTGCTCCTGCTGCTCTTTGGCGGTAACTTTGTCGCTTCGAGCGTGAGCGGCCCCGGCTCCATGCGTGCGCCCATTCTGCTCGCGCTTCTGGTGGCGCTGGTGGTCGGCGCGCTCGCGCAGCAGTCCCGTCTGTGCATGGTCGGCGGGATCCGCGACGCGGTGATGTTCAAGGACTTCCGGCTCATTTCCGGCTTTATCGCCATCATCGTGGCCGTGTTTGTCGGCAATCTGCTCACCAACAAGTTCACCGGATTCTCCTTTGCGGATCAGCCCATCGCGCACAGCGAATGGCTCTGGAACCTGCTCGGCATGGTGCTGGTGGGCTGGGGGTCCCTGCTGCTGGGCGGCTGCCCGCTGCGCCAGCTCATTCTTGCCGGCGAAGGCAATACCGATTCGGCCGTGACGATCACCGGCTTTATCGTTGGCGCCGCCGTTTCGCACAACCTTGGCCTCGCTTCGAGCGCGACCGGCATCGGCACCGGCCCCGTGGCGCTCGCGGTGATCGTCGGCATGGCGGTGTTGCTGGTCATTTCACTGCTCAACCGGCCGAAGGAGGCGTAACGCTATGGTGGATGCCCGCGGATATTCCTGCCCGATCCCCGTCGTCATGACGCAGCGGGAGATCGAGCGGACCAAACCGGATACGCTGGAGGTCATGGTTGACAACCAGGCGGCGGTACAGAACATCAAGCGCTTTGCCACGGCGCGCGGTTATGCCGTGGCAGTGGCGGAGCAGGGGGGCGGCGACTTTCTGCTGACCCTGAGCCGCGCCTGATATGCGCTGCGTCGCCACGTTCCATACCCATCTTTCCGCCATGCGCACGCAGCGCTCGCTGCTTGCGGCGGGGGCGCGCGCTGTGCTCGCTCCCGTGCCGCGGCGGCTCAGCGCCAGCTGCGGCACCTGTGTGCGCTATGAGGCGGAGGATGCGTGCCTCGCGTGCATGGATGCGGATGTCGATTGCGTATACGCCCAGCGCGAGACGGGGGACGGGTTTGACCTGTTGTACGAGAACCGCGCATAAAACCCTTTGCGAACCCGCTCCCGGTAGGGTATAATGGAAGCATCCTTGGGAGAGGGGACAACGCATGAACAGAAGGCACTGGCCGTTTTTCGCGTTCGCGCTGCTCATCTGTCTGCTCGTGTTTGCGGCAGCGGGCCTCGCGGACGCCGGCAATTTTGGCGGCGATTCCGACTGGGGTGGCGGCGACTGGGACAGCGATTGGGATAGCGACTGGGGCGGCGGCGACTGGGACAGCGACTGGGGCGGCAGCGGCGTCGGCGGCATCATTTTGTTTGACGGTTCCGGCGGCGGCAGCGATCTGCTCGTGGTGGTGGTCGTCGTGCTGATCATCGCGCTGTATGTTCTCCGCCGCAGCAGGGGCGGCAAACGGGCCGGACGCCGCAACGGCTCCGGCGGAGGCGCCTACCGCGCTCCTGCGGAACCGGCCGGGCTCCCGCTCTCCGTGCTCAAGGAGAAGGACCCGAACTTCAACGAACAGGCGCTGCTCGAACGGGTCGGCAACCTGTATGTGCAGATGCAGATGGCATGGCAGGCGAAGGACTGGGAGCCGATGCGCGCGTTCCTCACCGACGCGCTGTTCAACCAGATGGCGCATCAGCTCGAGGAGCTCAAGGCGCAGGGGCTGACGAATTGCGTGGAGCGCATCGCGGTACTGGATGCGTTTATCTCCCGCTATTATCAGGAGGGCGACGACGACGTGCTCGTCATCCGCCTCTCCACGCGCATCTGCGACTATACCATCCGGGACGACACCGGCGAGCTCGTGCGCGGCAGCAGGACGCGCGAGCTGTTCATGACCTACGACTGGAAGATGACGCGCAGCCAGGCGTTCACCACGCCGGACGCTTCGGGCATGAGCAGCGTCAACTGCCCCAACTGCGGCGCGCCGCTCTCCGTGCGCGCATCCGGCCGGTGCGAGTATTGCGGCACGGTTGTCACGCTGGCCGATCACGACTGGGCGCTGTCCGCCATCCGGGGCGTCTCGCAGCGCAGCCGCGATTGATGCCGCGACGGGGACATGACCTTTTCGCCCGCGGGCGCTCCCTCGCGGGCGATTCGTTTGCCCTGGCGCGCCATACGGCCTGCGGCGGGGCGGATTGCGCTGCGAACGGACTTTCCGCTTGCGGCCGGGCGTTCGCGCGCGCATGCTGCTGGAAAAACCCGTTGACAGCGCCAGTGAGGTGTGATAAGATAAATTCTTTTTTGACATCGCTTGAGATTTCCTCTATAATTATATTAGCGGGCTTATACCGGCGGATTGTTTGTTCGGAAAGGAGCGGTCGGCTTGTTCAGCGTGGGCGATTTGGTCTGCTATCCGATGCATGGGGTTGGTGTGATCGAAGCCATCGAGGAGCAGCAGGTGTTGGGGGAAACGGCCAGATACTATGTGCTGCGTTTCGTCGTGGGCCGGATGACGGCCATGGTGCCGGTGGCCAGCGCGGAAACGGTGGGCCTGCGCGCGCTGTCGGATTCTTCGGTATGCGAGCGCGTGCTCGGCTATCTGGCGGAGGATACGCCGACGGAGGAGAGCGAGAACTGGAACCGGCGCTATCGTGACAATTTGGACAAGCTGCGCGGCGGGGATATTTTTTCCGTAGCGGACGTGGTCAAATGCCTGGCCCGCCGCGACCGGGAAAAGGGGCTCTCTGCAGGCGAGCGCAAGATGCTGGCCACGGCGCGGCAGGTGCTGCTGGCCGAGATCTCCACCGTATGCGGGCGGGAGGAGACAGAACTCATGCCGCTGCTGGGCGGTTAAACCGTTGAAAGGAGGGTGATCTCCTGTGAAAAGGTTGCTCCGTGCCGCCGTCGCGCTGCTCGGTGCGGGGGCGGGGTGCGGAATCGTCGCGTTGATCCTGTATAACGTCCGGTATCCCGGCTATTCCTATGTGATGCGGTATACGACCGATACCGCCGTCATGATCGGCATTTATATTGCGGTGGGCTTTCTTTCAGGAATCATATTTTTTATTTTTGCCCCCCGGATCATTGACGGCGTACGGGCGTGGGCGCGGCGTGTGGATAACCATTTCCGCAGCATGCCGGCGCTCGACATCCTGTTTGGCATTGCCGGGCTCATCCTGGGGCTGCTCGTGGCATATCTGGCGAGCCGGCTGTTTCTGTCGCTGCGCATCCCGGCGCTCTCGACGATTCTTGCCGTTGCGCTCTATGTGCTTTGCGGTCTGTTCGGCTACCGGTTCGGCATCTCCCGACGCAGCGAACTCATGCACGGCGGGCCTGCGGCCGGCGGCGCGCGCCCCAAGGTGCTCGATACGAGCGTCATCATCGACGGCCGGTTGCTCGATGTGTGCCGCACCGGTTTTGTGGAGGGGGAGCTGATCGTGCCGGAGTTCGTGCTGCGCGAGCTCAGGCACATTGCCGACAGCGCCGATGCCACCAGGCGCAACCGCGGCAGGCGGGGACTCGACATCATCAGGACCATGCAGGAAGAGCTGGGCGCGCGGGTGCGCATCGACGGTACGGATTTTGCGGAGGTTGCGGAGGTGGACCTCAAGCTGCTGCGCCTTGCGGAGCACCTCGGCGGCGTGCTGGTAACCAACGATTATAACCTCAACAAGGTCGCCGCGGTGCAGAATACGCCGGTGCTCAACATCAACGAGCTGGCCGGCGCCGTGAAGCCCGTGCTGCTGCCGGGCGAAGAGCTGGAGCTGACCATCCTGCGCGAGGGCAAGGAACAGGGGCAGGGCGTCGGTTTTCTGGAGGACGGCACCATGGTCATCGTGGACGGCGGCAAGCGGTTCATCGGCGAGCAGGTGGAGCTGCAGGTCACCAGTTCGCTGCAGACGTCCGCCGGGCGCATGATTTTTGCGCGCCTGCGCGGCAAGGCGAACGTGGTTTGATTGGCGTGCGATTTTGTCAGAAAATCGCTTGACAGGGCGCGCCCCATTCCTCTATAATAGCAAAGGTTATGATCGTGTCGGCTCGTCCGCGCGTTCCATACGGGCGGCGCCTCGTGCGCGCCTGCAGATTCAATCGGGAGTGAGGTGTAAGGAATGGTACGGACCTACCAGCCGAAGAAGAGACAGCGCAGCAAGGTGCATGGCTTCCGCAAGCGGATGCAAACTTCCGACGGCCGCAATGTGCTCCGCCGCAGGCGTGCCAAGGGCCGCAAGAGGCTCAGCGCTTAACCGCCGGACCGTTTGCACAGCCGGCGCGGGTATGGATATGGGCGATTGCGGCAGGCATGTTCCTGCCGCGCGCTTTTCTTTTCCCCGTGCAGGAGGACGGCCTTGAAACGCAGCGAATCACTGAGAAAGAAAAAGGAATTCCGGTATACCTATCGCGTGGGCAAGTCCACCGGGCATCGCCTGCTGGCGCTGGTCTATGCCAGGAGCCGCGAACGGGCGCCGCGCATCGGGTTTTCCGTCAGCCGGAAAATCGGCAACAGCGTCGTGCGCAACCGCGTTAAGCGCCGTATGCGCGAAGCGGCGACGCCGCTTATACCGGAGATTCGCAACAACGTCAACCTGATCTTCATCGCCCGCGACGCCGTCGTGGACGCGCCGTTCCTTGAGATTCGCGCAGCCATGCGCGCGCTGTTGATCCGGGCGGGGTTGATCAAGGGGAACGAACCATGAAACGCATTCTTATCGCCGCGGTGCGCGGCTATCAGCGGTACATCTCCCCGGCCTTTCCCCGCCACTGCCGCTTTATGCCGACCTGTTCACAATATGCCATCGAAGCGTTGCAAAAGCATGGCGCGCTCAAGGGCTCTGCGCTCGCCATCTGGCGCATTCTGCGCTGCAACCCGCTTTGCCGCGGCGGCTACGATCCGGTGCCGTAGCGTTCCGGCGCGCCGGGCCTCAACACGAGAGGAGGGGACAATTTGCACAATGACTTTATTTTGACGCAGTGGATTTTTCTCGGCATGCGCTGGCTGTTCGAGTCCGTCACCGGGCAGAGCATCGCGCTGACCGTCATCATCTCCACCATTCTCATCAAGGCCATCACCATCTTTGGCGATATCAAGTCGCGCAAGTCCTCGGCCAAGATGCAGACGATCCAGCCGCAGCTCAACAAGTTGCAGAAGAAATATGAAAACGATCCGCAGCGCCTGCAGCGCGAGAGCTCCAAGCTCATGAAGGAGAACGGCGTTTCCATGTTCGGCGGATGCCTGCCCATGCTGTTCACGCTTCCGATCTTCTTCATGTTCATTGCGGCGTTCCGGCAGTGGGGCAACGAGATGATGGTTCACCTCATCACGACGCTGCATGCCGACCCCGAAGCGGGCGTGGAGATGTTCAAGAACTTCCAGTTCCTCTGGATTCACAACATCTGGCAGCCGGACAGCGGCATGCAGCCGGTCATCGCGTCGGCGCAGTCGCTCTTTGCCGGCGCCAACAACATCCACCGCCTGTTCTATTTCACGGAGCACCCGGAGGCGTTTGAACTGTTCAAGGAGCTGGGCTTTTTTGTGGAGAGCACGGCCAAGGGTTCGTTCAACGGCGTGACCCTCGCTACGCTGACGGACGAGCTCATCGCCAAGTACGACGCCATCGTGCAGCCCTGCGTGGATCTGTACGCCGGTTATAACAACGGCTGGTTCCTTCTGCCGGTGCTCTGCGGCGGCACGACATTGCTGTCCACCTGGCTGATGCAGCGCGGGCAGACGCAACCGGCCAATGCCGCCGGTTCCGGCAAGATGATGATGTATCTCATGCCGGCCATGACGTTCGTCTTCTGCCTGACCACGAATGCGTCGTTCGCACTGTATTGGACGGTCAGCAATGTGATTTCGATGGGTACGACATACTTTATCAACAAGAGCTTCAGCAATCCTGTTGCTGTGACAGAGGTGAGTAAAACATGAAGAGCATGGAATTTTCCGGCCGTACGGTCGATGAAGCGATCTTTCATGGCCTTACGGAGATGGGGTTGACCATCGACGAGGTGGAGATCGAAACGCTCCAGAGCGAAACCAAGGGGCTCTTCGGGTTTGGTTCCAAGATGGCGGTCGTCCGCCTGACGGAGCGCGAGACCCCGGTGGTCCCGGACATGGAGCAATACAAAAAGCGCAACGACGAGCGCCCGCCGCGCCGGGAACGCCGGGAACGCGGCGACCGCCGCGAGCGGGACGAGCGCAGGCAGCGGGACGAGCGCGGCAGCGCCGCGGCGGCGGATGCGCAGTATGATTACAGCGAGGAGCTTGCGCAACAGGAACCGGCCGCTGCCTTTTTACTGGAGTTGTTGGAGAAGATGGGCGTAGAGGCGCGCGTGCTCGCCGCCAACACGGACAACGGGCTGCGCCTGCGCATCGACTCCGACTCCATGGGCCTGCTGATCGGCCGGCGGGGGGAAACGCTCGACGCGCTCCAATACCTCGTGTCGCTGCACGTCAATCGCGGCGCGAAGGAATACCGGCGCATCACGCTCGACACGGAGGGCTATCGTTCCCGCCGCGAGGAGACGCTCTGCCGCCTTGCGCGCAAAACCGCTTCCCAGGTGCGCGCGACCGGGCGTCCCGTTGCCATGGAGCCGATGAATCCATACGAACGCCGCATTTTGCACAGCGCGCTGCAGGGCTTCCGGGGCGTGACCACGTACAGCGAGGGCGAGGAGCCCAATCGCCGCGTCATCATCGCGCCGGACCGGTAACGCCGGCAGGAACGGGGACGATCCCGCCCGGGGGAGCAGCTCCCGCCGGATACGCGCCGCCCATGCGGGCGGCGCTTGCTTCATGCAACCGAAGCGGAGGAGGTACGATATGCGCGAGGATACGATCTTTGCCCCGGCCAGCGCCGTCGGCGGCGCGGTAGCGGTCATCCGGATTTCCGGGGGCGATGCGCTGCATACCGCCCGGCTGCTTTCGGCCGATATCGCCGCCACGCCGCGCGAGCTGCGCTTTGTACGCATTCTCGACGGGGACGAGACGGTGGACGACGCGATGGCCGTGTACTTCCCCGCGCCCCGCTCCTATACCGGGGAGCACATGGTCGAGCTCCATTGCCACGGCGGCAACCGGACGGTACAGCGCGTCCTGGAACTGCTCTCCGGGTGCGGGTTCCGCCCCGCGGCCGCGGGAGAGTTTACACGGCGCGCGTTTCTGAACGGGAAGATGGATCTGTCCCAGGCTGAGGCGGTCATGGATGTGATCAACGCCGAGGCGGACCGAAGCCTCAAAGCGGCGATGGCGCAGTTGCACGGTAGCGTGAGCCGGGAGGTCGGCGCCATTGAGTCGCTGTTGCTGGATGCGCTCTCCGGCATCGATGCGGCGCTGGACTATCCGGAGGAAGCCGAGTCGGACGCCTATGCCACCCTGCCGCAACAGCTTGCCGCCGCGAGAGGACGCGTGGAGGCGTTGCTGGCGGCGGGCAGGCGCAGCCGGGTGCTGCGGGACGGACTGCGCGTCGTGCTCCTCGGCCGTCCCAACGTGGGGAAATCCTCGCTGCTCAACGCCCTGCTCGGACGGGAGCGTGCGATCGTTACCGGCGACGCCGGCACCACGCGCGACGTACTCGACGAGCGGACGGTGTTCGACGGCGTACCCGTGCGCCTGCTCGATACCGCCGGCATCCGAACCGCGCGCGACGAGGCGGAGCGCATCGGCGTGGCGCGTGCGCGCGAGGCGCTGGCCGGGGCGGACGTGCTGCTGGTGGTGTTCGACGGCGCACGGCCGTTTGCCGGTGGGGACGCCGCCCTGCTTGCGGAAACGGCGGGACGGCGCCGCATTCTTGTGCGGAACAAATGCGATTTACCGCCGGCCGCCGGGAGGGACCTGCCGGCGGACGCGCTGCCCGTAAGTGCGAAAACGGGCGCCGGGCTCCCGGAGCTGCGCGCGCGCATCCTTTCGCTCGCCGCGCCGCAGGAGGCCGATGCGGCCGCCATCACCAACGAACGGCATCTGCACGCGCTTGCACGCGCCCATGCGGCCCTGTGCGCGGCGGCGGAGGCTACGGAGCTCGATTGTGCCGCAACGGACCTGCGCGACGCGCTGCATCACCTGGGGTCCATCACCGGCACGGATGTGGACGAGAGCGTGATCGACCGCATCTTTTCAAATTTTTGCGTCGGCAAGTAATGACGTGCGCCCCGTATGCGCGGGGGAATCTCCGGTTGTATGGGAACCCGCTTCCCGGCAGGCCGGGGAGACGAGTTCTGTTTCCGCCCCTCGTGCGTTCACTAAAATTTCAACCGGGGGAATCCGGTACCCACCTGTCGCCCGCTGGGCTCCTTGTTTATTTGTTTATTTCGATGTGGCGGTCGCAACCGCGTTTGACGTATCGCCTGCGCAATACCAGCGCAAGATACCTTCGCAAAGCCCTTGGGCCATCGTCTGCTGAAAGTCGGGGTCGGCAAGGAGCAGCTCCTCCTCCTCATTGGTCAGATACCCCATCTCAATCCCGATGATAGGCCGCGTACACCAGTTAAACCCCGTCTGGTCGCCGCGCACGGTGATTCCGCCGCGGTCCTCATAACACATGGGGATGCCTGTTTTTTCACAATATGCCCGTATAACGTAATCCGCCGCCTGCTGACAGGTCTCGAAATGATCCGTTCGGTATTCTGCGGGGATGAGCATAAACGCGCCGCGCGCTCTCTCCTGATCCGAACGGTTGCAGTGCAACCGGATGGCGAGCGTGACATCAAGCGCATTGAAAAACTCCGCCCGTTCGCGGTTGGAGATGTTTACATCATTCGTTGTGCGCGTCATATGCACAGTTGCGCCGAGCTCCTCCAGCCGGTCGCGCAGCAGCAGGCCAACGGCCAGGTTGATCTCATATTCCAGCGCGCCGGTACGCAGGCCGCGCGCACCGCCGGCGACCTTTTGTTTCGTGCGCGAATCGCCCGGTGCGATGGGTTCCTGCGCAGGGTCGTATATGTATTGATGCCCGGGATCGATTCCGATGACCGCCCCCAGCAGCGGCGGCACGGGCGTGGGTTCCGGCGTCGGGACGGCCGTGGGACAAGGCGTAGGCGACAGCGGCGCTACCACCACCGTGCTGGGTTCCGGCGTCCAGGTGGACGGCGCGGCGGTAGTGCGCGTCGGGACGTCACCCGAACAGCCGAACAACAGAACGAAGGTTGCACAAATGGCGATCAGGAGCGGAGAAAACGACTTGCGATTCACGGCTCGGTCCTCCTTTATTCTGCGGACGGATTCAACGTGGGCCGTTCTTTGGCAGGAAGGCTGCGTCCAGCGCATCGAACGCGCCCTGCTGCTGTTCGGCCGCATGAATGGCGCGCGTGGTCAGCACGGTCAGCGCAGCGTGCACCAGTGGCGCGTTGGCGTGGAGCGTCAGCGTATACGGCAGATCGCTCTGCTCGTCGAACGAGGCGCGCCCGGCGACAAAGCCCAGCGGCACGGCCGCAGCGGAAAAGGCGGCGCGGCGGTTTGACGTGGCGAAGCGGAACGTCAGGTCGATGCGTCGCGGCGTGGCGACGTCATCGCCGCGTGCAAGCCTGTCCGCGATGAACGCGCGATTGGCGGCGGACTGCCGTTTGCCGGCGTCCGGACACAGGTATTGCCGGTATGTTTCCCAGCCCGGCTCCTCCGCCTTGGAGCAGGAGAGCCGCAACCCGCGCTCCCGTGAGCAGTAGGCATAGAGCGGCACGAGCAGGCGGGCGTCGGACGTGTAGAAATAGTGGCGCACCTGCGCGCCCAGCGACACCGTGCCGACGTGGACGCCGGCCTCGCCCAGCAGCGCGCGGCAGTGTTGCAGCATCGGTTCAAGCCGTCCCCGCTCCATGAATGAAAACGCAGCCGCCCCCTCGCGGCGCGGCACGGCGGTCACGAACAGAAGCGTGACGAAGCGTTCCCGCAGATCGGGCTGTTCGGCATATTGCAGATCGACGCGGAAGCGCGCGGGCAAGCCGCGCACCTCCCAGTCGTATGCAAACCACTCACTCATGGATGAGCACGGCCTTGATCCGCCGCACGCCGGCGGAGGAGGCCTCCTCCTTCTTGATGACAAAGCGGCCGAGCTCGCCCGTGTGCTGCACATGTGGGCCGCCGCAGATCTCCTTGCTGTAGCCGGGGACGGTGTAGACCTTGACCTTTGCGCCGTACCGGCTTTCGAACAGGCCGATCGCGCCGGCCGCCTTTGCCTGCTCCACGGTCATCTCCTCGCACTGAACGGGCACGTCCGCGGCAATCGCCTCGTTGACGAACGCTTCCACGCGGCGCAGCTCCTCCGGCGTGACCTTGCGCGGGAAGCTGAAGTCGAAGCGCAGCCGCTCGGCGGTGATGTTGCTGCCGCGCTGCGATACGGTATTGTCCTCCAACACCTTGCGCAGCCCCGCCTGCAACAGATGCGTGGCGGTGTGCAGCGCGGTCGTGGCCTCGGTGTTGTCGGCAAGACCGCCCTTGAAGCGCTGCTCCGCGCCGGCATGCGATTTTTCCTGGTGCGCGCGGAACGCCGCGGCAAAGCCCGCTTCGTCCACGGTCAGGCCGTTTTCAGCCGCCAGCTCCTTGGTAAATTCGATCGGGAAGCCGAACGTATCATACAGGTGGAAGGCCGCCGGACCATCGATACGGCCGTCGGTCAGCCGCTCGCGCAGGCGGTCAAATTCGCGCATTCCCTTCTTGAGCGCAGAGGCAAAGCGCATCTCCTCCTTGTTCAGCTCGGAGACGATGGCCGGCCGGGCATCCACCAGCTCGTGGTAGAAATCGCCGTACTGGTCGACAACCGCTTCCGCTACTTCGTGCAGCGTCCCCTCGGGGATGCCCAGTTGCATGGCATAGCGGATGGCGCGGCGGATCAGACGGCGCAGGATGTATCCCTGGTCGACGTTCGACGGCGTGACCGGCCGCCGGTCGCCAAGCAGGAAGGTAGCCGAGCGGATGTGGTCGGCCACGATGCGGAAGGCGCGCGTAGTCCCCGCATCGTCGCCATACCGGCGGCCGGACAGCCGGGCGATGGCTGCAAGGATGCCGGTAAAGGCGTCCGTATCATACACGCTCTCCACTCCCTGCAGCGTCGCTACCGTGCGGTCAAGTCCCATGCCGGTATCCACATTCTTCTGCCGGAGCGGTTCGAACACGCCGTCGGCCACCTTGTTGTACTCCATGAACACGTTGTTCCAGATTTCAAGGTATTTGCCGCATTCACAGCCGGCCTTGCAGTCGGGCCCGCAGGCGGGACGCCCGGTATCGTAGAAGATCTCCGTATCGGGGCCGCAGGGGCCGGTCTGCCCGGCAGGTCCCCACCAGTTGTTCTTCTTTGGCAGGTAGACGATGTGCGATGGGTCCACGCCCATTTCCACCCAGCGGTCGTGCGCCACCGTATCCCGCGGCGCATCCCCGTCGCCTGCAAAGCAGGTGAAGTAGAGCCGGTCCGGGTCGATGCCGAGCCAGCGCTCATCCGTGAGAAATTCCCAGGAAAACGCAATGGATTCCTTCTTAAAATAGTCGCCGAGCGACCAGTTGCCGAGCATTTCGAAGAACGTGCAGTGCGACGCATCGCCCACCTCGTCGATGTCGCCTGTGCGCAAGCACTTCTGCACGTCCACCAGGCGCACGCCTTCGGGGTGCTTTTCCCCCATCAGATAGGGGACAAGCGGATGCATGCCGGCGGTCGTAAACAGCACGGTTGGATCGTTCTCCGGGATGAGGGACGCGCTCTCGATGACCGCATGGCCCTTGGAACGGAAAAAATCCAGATAGAGCTCTCGAAGCTCCTTGGAGGTCAGTGCTCTCATGGTTGTTTTAACTCCTTACCCATCGTTTGCGCCCACAGGGAGTGGCGTTCGCAGTATATAATAGGATAGCGTAACCGCGCCCGCTTGTCAACGAACGGACAGGGAGGAAGGCAAAAATATTTCCGCAAATCACTAAAAAGGTGTTGACATTCAAATCAACGTTTGCTATACTACAAAAGCTGCCGAGAAGCGGACCGCGGGGAGCGGGAAGCGGCGAGGCGGCGGGAGCACCTTGAAAACTATACAGTGCAAGAAGAAACAAGCCAAGAAGCGCGGGCGGCGGAGCCGGGAGGCGAAGCAGCTCGCGAGCGCAAACTTAGAGACGACCAAGCGAAACAGTGAGCAACGGCTGGAGACAGCCGCAGGAATTGAACTCAAGAGTTTGATCCTGGCTCAGGACGAACGCTGGCGGCGTGCCTAACACATGCAAGTCGAACGGGGATATTGATTTCGGTTGATATCCCAGTGGCGAACGGGTGAGTAACGCGTGAGCAACCTGACCTTTTGAGGGGGATAACACCTGGAAACAAGTGCTAATACCGCATAAGACCACGGAGCGGCATCGTTCAGGGGTCAAAGGAGGAATCCGCAGAAGGAGGGGCTCGCGTCCCATTAGATAGTAGGCGGGGTAACGGCCCACCTAGTCGACGATGGGTAGCCGAGCTGAGAGGCTGATCGGCCACACTGGAACTGAGACACGGTCCAGACTCCTACGGGAGGCAGCAGTGGGGAATATTGGGCAATGGGCGCAAGCCTGACCCAGCAACGCCGCGTGAGGGAAGAAGGCTTTCGGGTTGTAAACCTCTGTCCTTGGTGACGAAGGAAGTGACGGTAGCCAAGGAGGAAGCCCCGGCTAACTACGTGCCAGCAGCCGCGGTAATACGTAGGGGGCGAGCGT
>OMBZ01000006.1_pt1 | contig 110973 bp, 102 predicted proteins | sample 1673831 | NCBI WGS metagenome assembly OMBZ01 (sample SAMEA103958129, study PRJEB25191) | human gut metagenome | reverse complement strand
ATCGTCCCGATGTTCACGTGCGGCTTCGTTCTCTCAAACTTTGCCTTTGCCATTATCTCATTTCCTCCATCTTCATTTTATCCTGATCGTTTTGCTAAAACCGCTTGCCAAAGCCATAGCGGTTGAGCATTTTCTCCGTCACGGACGAGGGTGCCTCCTCGTAGCGTTCAAACTGCATCGTAAACGTGCCTCGCCCCTGCGTCCTGGACCGGAGATCGGTCGCATAGCCGAACATCTCCGACAACGGGCAGACGGCCCGCACCACCTGCACGCCCTGGCGCATATCCATGCCGCTGACGCGGCCGCGACGCGCGTTGAGATTTCCCATCACGTCGCCCAGATATTCCTCCGGCACAAGCACTTCGACCTTCATCATCGGCTCGAGCAGCACGGCCCCCGCCCGGGGCAGCGCCTCCTTGACCGCGAGCGACCCGGCGATCTGGAACGCCAGCTCGGACGAATCGACCTCGTGATACGAACCGTCCACAAGCGTTGCCTTCACGTCCATGACCTCGTAGCCGAACGTCCCCGACTGCAGCGCCTCCCGGATGCCGCGGTCCACGGCCGGGATATACTCGCGCGGCACCACGCCGCCGACGATCTTATCCTCAAACACGTAACCGGTGCCGGGCTCCTGCGGCGAGAACTCGACCACCACATGCCCATACTGGCCGTGGCCGCCCGTCTGCCGGACGTACCGGCCTTCTGCCTTGACGGCCTTGGTGATGGTCTCCTTGTAGGCGACCTGCGGGTTGCCGACCGACGCCTCCACGTGGAACTCGCGGATCAGCCGGTCCACGATGATCTCAAGGTGCAGCTCGCCCATGCCGGCGATGATGGTCTGCCCGGTCTCCTGATCGGTATACGTGCGGAAGGTCGGGTCCTCCTCCGCCAGCTTGACCAGCGCCATCGTCATGCGCTCCTGCCCGGCCTTGGTCTTGGGTTCGATGGCCACGCGGATGACCGGCTCCGGAAACGTCATGGACTCGAGCAGCAGTTGCCGGTTCTCCGTGCACAGCGTGTCGCCCGTGGTCGTTTCCTTCATGCCGACGAGCGCCACGATGTCGCCCGCATAGATCTGTTCCACCTCGGTCCGGTGTTCCGCATGCATGAGCATGATGCGGCCCACGCGCTCCCGCTTGCCCTTGCTCGCGTTGTACACATACGAGCCGGTCTTGAGCGTGCCGCTGTACACGCGGATGAACGCGAGCTTGCCAACATATGGATCGGTCACGATCTTGAACGCCAGCGCCGCAAACGGCGCCTCGTCGTCCGGCACGGCCTCGACCTCCGCCTTGCCGTCGCGCGTCATTCCCTTGGCGGGCGGCACGTCGAGCGGCGAGGGCAGGTAATCCACGATGGCGTTGAGCAGCGGCTGCACGCCCTTGTTGCGGTACGAGGTGCCGCACGTCACGGGGATCGCCCGGCCGGCCAGCGTCGCCTTGCGGATGCAGGCGCGCAGCTCGTCCGGCTCGATTTCGCCGCCGTCAAGATAGCGCTCCATCGCCGCCTCGTCCTCACCGAGAACGTTGTCCAGCAGCGACTGGCGGTATTCCTCCGCCTGCGCGACGTACGCGGAGGGGATCTCCTCCTCGCGCACGTCCGTGCCGTCGTCGTTGTAGTAGACCTCCGCCTTCATCGTGACCAGGTCGATGATGCCGCGAAACGCCGCTTCGCTGCCGATGGGCAGCTGGATCGGGACGGGGTTTGCGGCGAGCCGGTCGCGCATCATGTTGCAGACGTTGAAAAAGTCCGCACCCGTGATGTCCATTTTGTTGACATACGCAATGCGCGGCACCCCGTATTTCACGGCCTGATGCCAGACGGTTTCGGATTGCGGCTCCACGCCGCCCTTGGCGCAGAACACGGCAACCGCACCGTCAAGCACGCGGAGCGAGCGCTCCACCTCAACGGTGAAGTCCACATGCCCCGGCGTGTCGATGATGTTGATGCGGTGCCCCCGCCAATACGCGGTCGTTGCTGCCGACGTGATCGTGATGCCGCGTTCCTGCTCCTGCACCATGTAGTCCATCGTGGCTGCGCCTTCGTGCGTCTCCCCGAGCTTGTGGATCTTGCCCGTGTAGTAGAGAATCCGCTCGGTCGTGGTGGTCTTGCCCGCATCGATGTGCGCCATGATGCCGATATTTCGAGTGTTCTGGAGTGCAGTATCTCTGGGCAAAGCGCTTTACCTTACCATCTGTAATGTGCAAACGCCTTGTTTGCCTCGGCCATCTTGTGCGTGTCCTCTTTCTTCTTGAACGCGTTGCCCTGCGAATTCATGGCGTCCATGATCTCGCCCGCAAGGCGTTCGCGCATCGTCCGCTCGCCGCGGGCGCGCGCATAGGAGACGAGCCAGCGCAGGCCAAGGGTCTGGCGGCGTTCCGGGCGGATCTCGATCGGCACCTGATAGGTCGAGCCGCCGACGCGGCGGGCCTTGACCTCCAGCACGGGCATGATGTTGCCGAGCGCCTGCTCGAACGCGTCGAGCGGTTCTACCCCGGTCTTTTCCTTGATGATATCAAACGCTTCGTACACCGCCTTCTGGGCGACGCCGCGCTTGCCGTCGAGCATGACCTGATTGATGAGCTTGGTCACGACGACGCTGTTGTAAATCGGGTCCGCAAGCACTTCACGCTTGGGAATAAATCCTCTTCTCGGCATATGTTTTCCCTCCCCTTACTTCTTCGGGCGCTTCGCGCCGTAGAGCGAACGGCTCTGCTTGCGGTTGGCGACGCCCGCCGTATCGAGCGCGCCGCGGATGATGTGGTAGCGCACGCCGGGCAGGTCCTTGACGCGGCCGCCGCGGATGAGCACCACGGAGTGCTCCTGCAGGTTGTGGCCGATGCCCGGGATGTACGCGGTGCCCTCAAGGCCGTCGCTCAGACGGATACGGGCGATCTTGCGCAGCGCGGAGTTCGGCTTTTTGGGGGTCATGGTACGCACCGCCGTGCAAACGCCGCGGCGCTGCGGGCACTGCTTCAAAATCGGGGCGGTGGACTTATACTCCACCTGCTCCCTTCCCTTGCGAACCAGTTGGTTGATGGTCGGCATGGATGTTCCTCCTGTATCGTTCAAATTCAATATCTATATGGTACAACTCCCTGCAACCCATCTGTAGGGATGATTGTCCTTCGTCAGCGCCGATCCGTCGGATCGGCCGCGCCGGCGCACGCCGCGCCCACAACGAGGCCGCACGCCGCGCCCAGCGCGCGCATGCTCTCCGCCGGCCGCACCTTGACCCCGTGCAGCGCGCACGCCGCTTCTATGCGCTCCCGGATGGAGCGTTCCGCATCGGCAGCCACATAGACCACGCCAAGCGTCCCCGCCTCCAGGGCGCGCAATACCTGCTTTGTTCCCACGACACGGATGCGCTTTCTGTCGACGTTCATCGCGTCCTCCCGTGCCGGGCAAGGCCGGCAAATGATTATTGTATCAGCATCCTGGGCGCTTGTCAACGGTCTCCATCGTCCGGCGCGCCCTCCCCGCCGCTCGGCGCCGTGCCAAGCCCGCTGCACAGGCGGCTCTTGCTGAACACGAGCCTCACGCCGTCGCGCGCCGGCACCGGAAACCAGCCCTTCTCGCGCATCTCCGCCAGCGTCGGGTGCTCGAGAACATCCACGTACATATCCGCCGCAAACCGCTTTTTGAGCCTGGCGCAGACAAGCCGCGCCGCCCCCCATGCAAGCGCCACGCCGCCCGCCCAGAGCAGGAACGGCAGGTATGCCGCAACGGAGGCTACCGCGTCGCTCACCGCACCGTCGGCCAGCAGCACCAGCAGGATGGCGCCCGCGACCGTCGGCACCAGCAGCGGTAGGTAGTCGAGCAACAGCAACCGCCGGCGGCAATGCTTGCATACGGCCAACTGCACCGGCACCATCGTCCCGGCCGCCGAGCGGCGCTTGCCAAAGAGCAGCCCGCGCTCCATGCGCGCCGGCTTCGGATGCGCCATGTTGAAGATGGCGTACCCCTGCCGTTTCCCGGCGTGCGTCTCCTCCCGGCAGAACCGGCAGGTTTTGGCCTCGAACAGCGGCGCGATGCCGCCTTCCGGCAACAGCGTTTCGTACAGGTCGAGATCCTTGCGCAGCATCTCCGGCGTGATCTCGGTACCCGGCCTCGTCAGCGGGCACTGCCCGCAATCGCGCATGTGCAGCAGCTCGCACGTATGCGTACCATACAGCGGGCAGCGCCGGTTGTTGATCGTTCTGTCCATGCGTGGCCCTCCTTCCCGCCGTCCGGTCGAATGCAGGCGACCGCGCCTATTCGATCATGGCGGACTTTTCGTGCACCGCCACGTTGCGATACCGCTTGAGGCCGATGCCGGCCGGGATCAGCTTGCCGAGGATAACGTTCTCCTTCAGACCCATGAGCGGATCGACCTTGCCCTTGATGGCCGCCTCGGTCAGCACGCGCGTCGTCTCCTGGAACGAAGCCGCCGAGAGGAACGAATCCGTCGCCAGCGCCGCCTTGGTGATGCCCAGCAGTTTGCGCTTGGCGATGGCGGGCTGCCCGTCGTTTGCGACGATGCGCTCGTTCTCCTCCTCGAAGCGGAAGATATCGATGAGCTCGCCCGGCAGCATGGTCGTATCGCCGGCGTCCTCGATCTGCACCTTGCGCAGCATCTGGCGGATGATGACCTCGATGTGCTTATCGGAGATCTCGACGCCCTGCAACCGATACACGCTCTGCACCTCTTTGAGCAGATACGCCTGCACGCCCTTGATCCCCTTGATCTTCAGGATGTCGTGCGGGTTGACGGAGCCTTCGGTCAGCTCGTCGCCGGCCTCGACCGTGTCGCCGTCCCTGACCTTGAGCTTGGAACCGAACGGGATGAGGTAGCTCTCGCTCTCGCCGTCCTCGCCGGTGACCACCGCCTCGCGGCGCTTCTTGGAGTCGTCGATATGCACGACGCCGTTGATCTCCGTGATGACGGCAAGGCCCTTGGGCTTGCGCGCCTCAAACAGCTCCTCCACGCGCGGCAGACCCTGCGTGATATCCTCCGTGGAGGCGACGCCGCCGGTGTGGAACGTGCGCATGGTGAGCTGCGTGCCCGGCTCGCCGATGGCCTGCGCGGCGATGATGCCCACCGCCTCGCCGATATCCACGTGCCCGCCGGTGGCCAGGTTTGCGCCGTAGCAGTGCGCGCACACGCCGTGGTCGGAGCGGCAGGTGAACACGCTGCGGCACACCACGCTCGTGATCCCCGCCTTCTCTATGCGCTCCGCCTGCTCGAACGAGATCATCTCATCCGCGCCGACGATCTGCTCGCCGGTGGCCGGGTCCACGACCGGATCGACCGTGTAACGGCCGAGAATGCGCGATTTGAGCGGCTCAATGAGCTTGTTGCCCTCGCGGATCTCGGTGATGACCATGCCCTTGGGCGCTTCGCCGCGCTCGGCATAACAATCCTCCTCGCGCACGATGACCTCCTGCGCCACGTCCACCAGACGCCGCGTCAGATACCCGGAGTCCGCGGTGCGCAGCGCCGTATCGGCAAGGCCCTTGCGCGCGCCGTGCGAAGAGATGAAGAATTCGAGCACCGAAAGCCCCTCGCGGAAGTTCGCGCGGATCGGCACCTCGATGATCTGGCCCGATGGATCGGCCATCAGGCCGCGCATGCCGGCCAGCTGACGGATCTGTGCCGTGGAACCACGGGCGCCGGAATTGGCCATCATGTAGATCGGGTTGAATGCGTCGAGCGAGTCCATGAGCGCCTTGGACACGCGCTCGGTTGTCTCCTCCCAGACCTTGATCACGCGGTCGCGGCGCTCCGCGTTGGAGAGCAGGCCCATGCGGAACAGGTTGTCGATCTGCTCCACCTGCTTCTCCGCCTCGGCGATATAGACCTTCTTCTCCTCAGGCACCTGGATATCCTGGAAGCCAACGGTGACGCCGCCGCGCGTGGAGTACGTAAAGCCGAGCTTCTTGATCCGGTCGAGCGTCTCGGAGGTCTTCGTCGGGCCGTACTTGCGGTAGCAGCGGTCCACGATGTTGCCGAGATCCTTTTTGACGACCAGATGATCGATCTCCAGCCGGAACATGTCGTCCAGCGTGTTGCGCTCCACAAAGCCGAGGTCCTGCGGAATGGCGTTGTTGAAGATCAGGCGGCCGACAGTCGTGTCGATCACGCGGCGGTACGTCCCGCCCTGCCACTGCCGCTCGATGCGCACGCGCACCTTGGCCTGCAGCGCCAGATCCCCTGTCTGATAGGCCATGATCGCCTCATCCTCGGACGAAAACACCTTGCCCTCGCCCTTGGCGCCCGGACGTTCCATGGTCAGGTAATAGCAGCCGATGACCATATCCTGCGTCGGGGAAACGACGGGACGGCCGTCCTGCGGCTTGAGAATGTTGTTGCTCGCCAGCATGAGGAAGCGCGCTTCCGACTGCGCCTCAACGGACAGCGGCACGTGCACGGCCATCTGGTCGCCGTCGAAGTCCGCGTTAAACGCGGTGCATACGAGCGGATGCAGCTTGATCGCGCGGCCCTCGACCAGCACCGGTTCAAACGCCTGGATGCCCAGCCGGTGCAGCGTGGGCGCGCGGTTGAGGAGCACCGGATGATCCCGGATCACGTCTTCGAGCACATCCCAGACCTCCTGGGATACGCGCTCGACCATGCGCTTGGCGCCCTTGACGTTCTGCGCCATGCCGCCCTTGACCAGCTTTTTCATGACGAACGGCTTGAACAGCTCGAGCGCCATCTCCTTGGGCAGGCCGCACTGGTACATCTTCAGCTCCGGTCCGACGACGATGACGCTGCGGCCGGAATAATCCACGCGCTTGCCGAGCAGGTTCTGGCGGAAACGCCCCTGCTTGCCGCGCAGCATGTCGGACAGGGACTTGAGTGGGCGGTTGCCCGGACCCGTGACCGGACGGCTGCGCCGGCCGTTATCGATGAGGGAGTCCACCGCCTCCTGCAGCATGCGCTTCTCGTTGCGCACGATGATGTCCGGCGCGCGCAGCTCCAGCAGCCGCTTGAGGCGGTTGTTGCGGTTGATGACGCGGCGGTACAGGTCGTTGAGGTCGCTCGTGGCGAAGCGGCCGCCGTCGAGCTGCACCATCGGGCGAAGCTCCGGCGGGATGACGGGGATCACCGTGAGGATGATCCACTCCGGCCGGTTGCCGCTCTTGATGAACGCCTCCACAACCTCCAGCCGCTTGATGGCGTTGGCGCGCTTCTGGCCGGAGGAAGACGCGATCTCCTCGCGCAGCTCCTTTTCGAGCGCGTTCAGATCCAGCGCGCACAGCAGCTCGCGGATCGCCTCCGCGCCCATGCCGGCCTTAAAAGCCTTGGGCCCGTAGATCTCCTGCGCCTCGCGGTATTCCTTGTCGGTGAGCACCTGCTTATACTGCAGCGCGGTATCGCCCGGGTCGGTGACGACGTAGGCGGCAAAATAGAGCACCTGTTCAAGCGCCCGGGGGCTCATGTCCAGCAGCATTTTCATGCGGCAGGGAATGCCCTTGAAATACCAGATGTGGCTGACCGGCACGGCCAGCTCGATATGTCCCATGCGCTCACGGCGCACCTTGGCGCGCGTGACCTCCACGCCGCACTTGTCGCACACGATGCCCTTATAGCGGCCGCGCTTATACCGCCCGCAGTGGCACTCCCAGTCCTTCGTGGGTCCGAAGATCCGCTCGCAGAACAGGCCGTCGCGCTCGGGCTTGAGCGTGCGGTAGTTGATCGTTTCGGGCTTCTTCACCTCGCCGTGCGACCACTCCAGGATCTTTTCCGGCGATGCCAGGCCGATTTGCAGCGCGTCAAAATTCGTCAGTTCAAACACGATTCTATCTCCCTTCGGGCATGTCGCCCCGTCGCAGGTGTCAGTCCTCGTCCTTCAGGTCGTCGTCCAGCGCCACGTCGATGTCGAAGTCGTCGTCAAACTCGTCGAGCGCCTCGTCCGACGCCGGCGCCTGCCCCTCGGCAAAGTCGTCGGCAAAGTCGTCGAATTCGTCGAACTCGTCCTCGAACTCATCGCCGGACACCTCCATGACGGGCTCAATCGGCGGCGCGTCCTCGATGCCGGAGATGTTGATATCAAGCGGCACGATATCGTCGTCATCCTCGCCGATGATGATCTCCTCGCGCGTGTCGGACAGCACCTTGATGTCCAGCGCCAGCGACTGCAGCTCCTTGATGAGCACCTTGAACGACTCCGGCACGCCGGCGGGCGGTACGTTTTCGCCCTTGACGATAGACTCGTATGTCTTGACACGGCCCACCACGTCGTCCGACTTGACGGTGAGGATCTCCTGCAGCGTGTTCGCTGCGCCGTACGCCTCGAGCGCCCACACCTCCATCTCGCCGAACCGCTGCCCGCCGAACTGCGCCTTGCCGCCGAGCGGCTGCTGCGTCACAAGCGAGTACGGCCCGGTGGAACGGGCGTGGATCTTGTCGTCCACCAGATGGTGGAGCTTGAGATAGTACATGTAGCCCACCGAGATGCGGTTTTCAAACGGCTCGCCCGTGCGGCCGTCGTAGAGCACGGTCTTGCCGTCCTCGTCGCAGCCGGCCTGCTTGAGCAGGCTCTTGATGTCCTGCTCGGTCGCGCCGTCGAACACCGGCGTAGCGATGCGGATGCCCAGCGACTTGCACGCCATGCCCAGGTGCAGCTCCAGCACCTGGCCGATGTTCATGCGCGACGGGACGCCGAGCGGGTTGAGCACGATCTGCAGCGGCGTGCCGTCCGGCAGGAACGGCATGTCCTCCTCCGGCAGGATGCGGGACACGACGCCCTTGTTGCCGTGGCGGCCGGCCATCTTGTCGCCCACGCTGATCTTGCGCTTCTGGGCGATGTAGACGCGCACCATCTGGTTGACGCCCGGGCTCAGCTCGTCCTTGTTCTCGCGCGTGAACACCTTCACGTCCACGACCACGCCGCCCTCGCCGTGCGGCACGCGCAGCGACGTGTCGCGCACGTCGCGCGCCTTCTCGCCGAAGATGGCGCGCAGCAGGCGCTCCTCGGCCGTCAGCTCCGTTTCGCCCTTTGGCGTAACCTTGCCCACGAGGATGTCGCCGGCGCGCACCTCCGCGCCGGGGCGGATGACGCCGAATTCGTCGAGCTGGGCCAGCGCGTCCTCGCCGATGTTCGGGATGTCGCGCGTGATCTCCTCCGGCCCAAGCTTGGTGTCGCGCGCTTCGACCTCGTGCTCCTCGATATGGATGGAGGTGAACACGTCGTCCTTGACCAGCTTCTCGCTGATGAGCACGGCGTCCTCGTAGTTGTAGCCCTCCCAGGTCATGAAGCCGATGAGGATGTTGCGGCCGAGCGCAATCTCGCCGCCGTCGGTCGAAGCGCCGTCGGCGATGACGTCGCCCTTCCTGACTTTCATGCCCTTCCTCACGATCGGGCGCTGATTCAAGCAGGTGCCCTGGTTGCTGCGCTGGAACTTCGTCAGATGATAGACGTGCTCCACGCCGTTGCGGTCCACGATGCTGATGCTGCGCGCGTTCACGTGGCTGACCGTGCCGTCCTCCGCCGCAAGAACCACGATGCCGGAGTCGGCCGCGGCCTTATACTCCATGCCGGTGCCCACGATCGGCGCCTCCGGCTTGAGCAGCGGCACGGCCTGGCGCTGCATGTTGGAACCCATGAGCGCGCGGTTCGCGTCGTCGTTCTCAAGGAACGGGATCATCGCCGTCGCCACCGAAACGAGCTGCTTGGGCGAAACGTCCATATAGTCCACGTCGGTATTCTTCGTCTCGATGATCTGGTCGAGCAGGCGCGCCGTCACGCGGTCGCGCTTGAACCAGTGGGTGTTCTCGTCGATCGGCTCGTTTGCCTGCGCGACGATGTAGTTGTCCTCCTCGTCGGCTGTCAGATACACGATCTCGTCCGTGATGAAGCGGTTTTTCGCGTCCACCTTGCGGTAGGGCGCCTCGATGAAGCCGTACTCGTTGATCCGCGCATAGGTGGACAGCGAGTTGATGAGGCCGATGTTCGGACCTTCCGGCGTCTCGATGGGGCACATCCGGCCGTAATGCGAATAGTGCACGTCGCGCACGTCGAACGTGGCGCGCTCGCGGTTCAGACCGCCCGGCCCGAGCGCGGAGAGGCGGCGCTTATGCGTCAGCTCCGCAAGCGGGTTGGTCTGGTCCATGAACTGTGAAAGCTGCGACGAGCCGAAAAACTCCTTGATCGCCGCGGTCACGGGGCGGATGTTGATGAGGTTGGAGGGCATGGCCACATCCATATCCTGCAGGCCCATGCGCTCGCGTACCACGCGCTCGAGCCGCGTGAGGCCCACGCGGATCTGGTTTTGCAGCAGCTCGCCCACGCTGCGGATGCGGCGGTTGCCAAGGTGGTCGATGTCGTCCGTGTGGCCGATGCCGTACGGCATGCCGATCAGGTACGAGATGGAGGCGACCATATCGTCCGGCACGATGTGCCGTGGGATCAGATCGTAATAATGCGCGTGCAGAAACGCCTTCTTCTCCGCCTCGTCCATGCTCTCCATCTCCGGCAGCAGCGCAAGCAGCGTCGGGATGTGTACGTCCTCGTTGAGGCCGGCCTCGATGGGCGCAAACGGCAGGAAGCCCGCCGCGCTGGCAAAGTTGTTGCCCACCAGCTTCACGCGCGTCTCGCCCGCGCGCACCCACACGGCGTTCACGCCCGCGTTCTGGATGGCGGCGGCCATCTCCGCGTCAATCTTTTGCCCCGCTTCGCAGAGCAGCTCGCCCGTGACGGGCGAGATCACGTTCTCATCCGCCACGCGGCCGGCAAGGCGCGCCTTGAGCGCCAACTTCTTGTTGAACTTATAGCGGCCCACGCGCGCAAGGTCATACCGCTTGTCGAAAAACAGGCCGTTGAGCAGCGACCGGGCGCTCTCCTCCGTCGGCGGCTCGCCGGGGCGCTGGCGCTTGTAAATCTCGATCAGGCCGTCGGCCACCGAGCGCGTCGGGTCCTTGGAAAGCGTGGCGGAGAGCCGCTCGTCATCGCCGAGCAGGTCGAGAATCTCCGCATTGGTGCCGTAGCCGAGGGCGCGCAGCAGCGCCGTGATGTGCACCTTGCGCTGGCGGTCGATCTTGACGTAAAGCACGCCGTTGGAATCCGTCTCGTATTCCAGCCAGGCGCCGCGGTTGGGGATGACCTGCGCGGCAAAGAGCTGCTTGCCGACCTTGTCGAAACTCTCGGAAAAATACACGCCGGGGGAGCGCACGAGCTGCGACACGATGACGCGCTCTGCGCCGTTGATGATGAACGTACCCTGCGGGGTCATGAGCGGAAAGTCGCCCATGAACACCTCCTGCTGTTTGACCTCGCCCGTCTCCTTGTTGATCAGGCGGACGCTCACGCGCAGCGGGGCGGAATAATTGACGTCGCGTTCCTTGCTCTCCTCCATCGAATACTTCGGATGGTCCAGATCCACCTTGTAATCGACGAACTCCAGCACGAGCTTGCCGGAATAATCCGTAATGGGGGAGATGTCATCGAGTACTTCCCTGAGATCCTCCTTTAAGAACCGGTAGTAGGAATTCTTCTGCACTTCGATCAGGTCAGGCATGTCGAGGACTTCCTGAATCCTCGAGAAGCTTTTGCGCGTCCTCTGCCCCATTTGCACGTCATGCATCATCGCGTTCACCCCTTGCCGATGCGGCGAAGCGCATCATTTTGCTGTATTTTTGTCCGCAGGACCCACCGTTGAGGATGCCCGTTTCCTGTCTTTTCCATTCGGAAAGTTCCCGAATAAAAGACCATTTTGGGCATACTACCACAGTATATCCATCATAAGTCAATTTTGTATGATATCAGTAGAAAATCAAGTTGTCAAGAAAAAATTGCGGCATACGATTGCTATTTTTGCGGCAACGTTGTAAAATGTTTTGGTTATTCCAATGCACAGGAGGTCAACCGCATGAAAACGCGCGATGAGGCGCTCGCCCTGCTCCGGCAATACAACGACAACGACGCCCTGCTCAAGCATGCATACGCCGTGGAGGCCGTCATGCGGCGCTTTGCCGCCCGCTTCGGCGAGGACGTGGAATACTGGGGACTGGTCGGGCTGCTGCACGACATCGACTATCAGAAATGGCCGGAGGAGCATCTGCAGGTCGCGCCGCGCCTGCTGCGCGACGCCGGCTTTGACGAGGCGTTTGTCCGCGCCGTCTGCGCGCACGGCTATGGCCTCTGCTCGGACGTCAAGCCAGAGCTGCCAGTGGAAAAGACGATCTATACCATCGACGAGCTGACCGGCCTCATCACCGCCGCCGCGCTCATGCGTCCCTCGCGCAGCGTAACGGACATCGAGGTCAAGAGCGTCAAGAAAAAATTCAAGGACAAGCACTTCGCCGCAGGCGTAAACCGCGATGTCATCCTTGCCGGGTGCGAAATGCTCGGCCTCCCGCTCGACGAGGTGATCGCCGAGAGCATCGAGGGGATGCGCGACGTGCATGAGGCGCTGGGACTCTGATGCAACGGTCCCGCACGCCGCGGAAGGACTATACGGCCGGATCGCATGGCGATCCGGTCTTTTTTTGCGCCGCGCCGCCTCGCAGCGACGGATCGTGCGCCCGCTCCTCCCCCACCGGCGCCGCTGCGGCGCAACGGCGGCAAAAAAAACTGCCGCCGCCGGTATCAGACAAGCCGTGCGGGGCATAAGGTATAAACACACACGATCCCGTCCATACTCGATGCAACAACATCAGCGAGGTGAACTTTTGATGGAAACCATGTCCCCACAGCAAACAAAGCGCGCCCCGCACGCTGGCTGGAGCAGCGGCGAAGACGCGCTCCTGTTCGAGCGCGCCACCGCAGCGCAGGCGGAGGGCAGGCCGCTCAAGGCCGTGTTCGACGACGTCGCGCGGGAAACCGGCCGGCGTCCAAACAGCGTGCGCAATTACTACTATGCCCGCGTCAAACAGGGCGGAGAAGCCGGCTACCGGCACGCGCCGGCGTTTGTCCCGTTCACCGAGCCGGAGACGCGCGCGCTGCTCGAGGCGGTGCTCGCGGCCCAGGCAGCCGGCGAATCGGTGCGAGCCTGCACGCTGCGCCTCGGCAGCGGCGATCAGAGCGCCATGCTGCGCTATCAGAACAAGTATCGCTCGCTCATCCGCAGCAAGCCCGCGCTCGTGCAGAGCGTGCTGGCGGACATGGCGGGACGCGGCGTTCCCGCATTCGACCCCTACGCCGCCGCGCCGGCGCGGCGCACGGGCCGCCCGCGCAAACACGCACGGCCGCTTGCCCGCACGGCGGCCGACGTGGTCGCCCGGCTCGAGCAGGTGGACGGCCTCGACGTGCAGGCGCTGCTCAACGCGCTCGGCACGCTGGCGCTACAGGCCGTGCGCGGTACGGCAGCGCCAGAGCCGACGGAGGCGAAGGCGCTGTACCGGCAGCTCGCACAGCAGCAGCAACGCTACGATGCGCTTTGCGCCGCTTTCCGCGCCCTGGTGCGCGTCAATGCGGACTTCCTGCGGCAGGCGGCGGTTGTCCGCACAAACGATCTGACGGACTATCTGCACGCGCTCGAAGCAAGCCTGCGCCCCTGCCAGCAACTGCTGGCGGAATAAACCCGCTCTCTCCAAATGAAAATGTGGAAACGACAAAACGCCCTGCGGGCCGCCGCAGGGCGCCCTTTTCCTCCGAATCCGGTGAAAATCTGGTGAATTCCGGTCGTCCGCTCATTCCGACGGTTGCATTTTTGCGCGGTTCTGCTATACTCCAAAGCATGAAGAAGGTATGTATGGAAACCGCGGGAGCTCCGGCCCCGCAGGACGGCGCAGCGGTGCGGCCGGGACAAAAGCCGGAGGAACGCGCGGCATGGAAGGCCGCGTGGAAACGGAACTGGAAAACCGAGCTGAGCACGCTCCTCACGATTCTCGCCATGGTCACGATCCAGTGCGTGGCCATCAACGGGTTGTACAAGCCGAACGGCCTGATCAGCGGCGGCCTTACCGGCATCGGCATGTTGCTCGAATATCTGACGGGATTTCCGTCGTGGCTGTCGATCCTGCTGCTGAACATTCCGCTGCTGGCGCTCGCGGTATGGAAGCTGCACTTCCGCTTCACGCTGTATACGATCATCGCGTCGCTGTATTTTTCCGTGGCGATGGCGTTTACGGCGAACATTCGCATCCCGTTTGACTTTACCAACCCGCTCTCCCAGCTCACCGGCGCGCTGCTGGGCGCCGTGATCTGCGGCGCGGCCGGCGCGCCTATCGTGCGGCGCGGCGCCTCCACGGGCGGGCTTGATATCGTGGCCATCCTGCTGGCCAAGCGGTTCTCGTTCTCCATGGGGACGATCAGCTACCTTTTTAACGTGCTCATCACAGGCGCGCTGGCGTTCGTCAACGGGTTGGATATCGCCGCGCTCGCCATGCTCGTGCTGTTCATCTCCAGCGCGGTGTTCAACAGCGTATTGCAGGGGCTCAACCGCACCAAAACGCTGTTCATCATCTCCGACCGCTGGGAGGAAATCGCCCCGCACGTACTCAAGGAGGTACACCGCGGCGTCACGCTCATCCCGGCCAAGGGCGCCTACACCGGCCATGACCGCACGGTGGTTTACGTCATCGCCCGCACGACGGAGCTTGCGGCCATCCGCCGCATCGCGCTCGACGTCGATCCGGGCGCGATGCTCTCCATCATCGACACGCGCGAGGTCGTCGGCCGCGGGTTTACGCCGAACAACTGACGCGCCGGGCTTGCCCCCGACGCAAGACGAATTGTGAATCGTATAAATAGTATATATGTAATACTCCCTCACCGGGTTTGACAGGAGGCAGATTATGCAGGACAACCGGGAATATTTGCAACGCATCGACGCCTGGATTGACGAAACGTTCGACCGGCAGGTGGGCGACCTGCAGGCGCTGGTGCGCATTCCGAGCGTGAGCCGCGGCACGCCGGAGCCGGGCATGCCGCTCGGACGCGACGTGCATGACGCGCTGACCGCAACGCTGGCGCTGGCGAACCGGCTGGGATTCCCGGACACGCGCTCGCTTGACGGGCTGTGCGGCACGGTCGATTACGGCACGGGCGACGAGCTGCTCTGCATCATGGCGCATCTGGACGTCGTGCCGGCCGGCGCCGGCTGGGAGGGAGACCCCTTCTCCGGCGAGGTGCGCGACGGGCGCATCTGGGGCCGCGGCACGCAGGATGACAAGGGCGCCGCCGTTTCGGCGCTGTACGCGCTGGCCGCCGTCAAGGCGGCGGGCGTGCCGATGCGCCGCCGCGTGCGCGTGCTGCTCGGCTGCGACGAGGAGGCCGGCTGGCGCTGTATCGACCGGTATCAGCAGACGGAACGGGAGCCGGATCTGGCGTTCACGCCGGACGCCGACTATCCGCTCGTCAACTCGGAGATGGGCATTTGCCACGCGGTCTATTCCAAGCCGCTCGCCGGCTGCGGCCTGTCGCTTGACTGTGGCAGCGCGTCGAACGTCGTGCCGGGCGAGGCGGCGGCAACGCTGCCCTGCGCCGCCGTGCCGTGCGCCGCGCCGGAGGGCATGGAAGCCTCGTTCGACGGGCCCTCCATCCGGATCAGGGGCTTTGGCGGCCATGCAGCCAGCCCGCAACTGGCAAAAAACGCGCTGCAGGGATTGCTTGCCGTGCTCGCGCAGCAGCCGCTGGACGCGGAGGCGCTCCCGCTCGTGACCGGGCTGCATGCGCTGCTCGGCTTCGACCTGCACGGCGAGGGGTTCGGCCTCGACGTAACGGACGCATCCGGCAGGCTCACGCTCGCACCCACGATGTTGCACGTGGACGGAGACGGCGCTCGCCTCACGCTCGACTGCCGCTTCCCGTTCTCCGTATCGCAGGAGCGCCTGCTCGGCGCGCTGGACGCCGCGTTCGCCGCGCTCGGCTTTGCCCGCACCGATGCGCAGATAAAGCCGGGGCACTTCATCGACCCGGACAGCGAGCTGGTCGGAACGCTCCTGTCCGTCTACGAGCGCCACATCGGCCACCGCGCAGCGCCGCTGTCCATCGGCGGCGGCACCTATGCGCGCGCATTTCAAAACGCCGTGGCGTTCGGCGTCATCCCGGAGGGCGATCCCGGTTGCTGCCATATGCCGAACGAATCCGTGCCGCTTGCACAACTACGCTTTAACACGGCGGTCATGGCGGAGGCGATCCTGCTGCTGGCGGGGAAAGCCGGCGAGCCGTAACCGCAGCCGCGCCGGAAAAATATCCGCAAAAGCACGGAAAAATCGCTTGCACCGGCCGGAAGCTTGTGCTATACTCTGAAAGCTAACGTCCTTCTTGCTCCGCCGCAGGGCGGGGCCAAAAGACCACAAGGAGGTGAAAAGAATGCATCCGTACGAAGCACTGTACATCCTCGTTCCCGAGCTGGATGAGGAGACCACCAAATCCGCCATCGAAAAGTTCAAGGGTATCGTCGAGGCCAACGCCGGCCAGATCGTCGGCGTGGACGAATGGGGCAAGCGCCGTCTGGCGTATCCCATCGACTACAAGACGGAGGGTTACTACGTCCTGATGTCGTTCGACAGCGCGCCCGAACTCCCCGCGGAGCTGGAGCGCAACTTCAAGAACGACGAACGGATCATGCGGTATATGGTGACCCGTCGGGTCGCCTGAGCCGGACAAACGGAAAGGATGGTAAGCCAGCATGAATAAGATTATGCTCATCGGAAACCTGACGCGCGACCCGGAGCTGCGCTCCACGTCGAGCGGCGTAACGGTCTGCTCCTTTACCATCGCCGTGAACCGCCGGTTTGCACAGCAGGGCGGCGAGCGCCAGACCGACTTTTTCCGCATCAACGCGTGGCGCCAACTGGGCGAAACGTGCGCGCGCTACCTCGCCAAGGGGCGCAAGGTCGCCGTCATCGGCGAATTGCAGGCGCGCACCTACCAGGGCAACGACGGTGCGACGCGCATGTCGCTCGACGTGTCGGCAGACGAGGTCGAATTCCTCTCGCCGCGCCAGCAGGAAGAGGGCGGCGCGCCCGCGCAGCGGCAGAACGCGGCGCCCCCGGACCTCGCCGGTTTCACGGACATCCAGTCCGACGACATCCCCTTTTAACGATTAACCGATAGGAGGCTTGCACCATGGAAGAGAGAAAAATGCGTCCCCGTCCGAGACGGAGCCGCCGCAAGGTCTGCAAGTTCTGCGTGGATAAGGCTACGAGCATCGATTACAAGGACGTGCGCACGCTCGAAAAATTCGTGACCGAGCGCGGCAAGATCATGCCGCGCCGCATGAGCGGCGTGTGCGCCAAGCACCAGCGCGACCTGGCCATCGCCATCAAGCGCGCCCGCATCGTTGCCCTGCTGCCCTACGTCGCAGACTGAGCAGGACAGGCATCCCGCACGACGTTGGCAACGCCCCCGATTTCGGGGGCGTTTTTCGGTTCGCCGCCCGGTTGCCTGCGCACCGGAACGCAGGCCGCGGCCCCCCGCCGTGCCGAAGGCGGGACCGCCGCCTCTCCTTCTCCCGTCGCCGAAAAAAATAGAGAAACCCCCTTTACACTGCCGCGGCGATGGTGGTATACTATGCGCAGCAACACCGGCTTGTCCGGTGCAAAAGAAAGGGCCCATGGCCATATGCGGAACCAGTTTTTTGTCGCGTATCGCTACTTTACCTTTGCCGGCTATTTTTACGGCAAGGGCACTGGTGGTTTTCGCGGCAAAGCCTGAACGAGCGCAAGCGCGCATCTTCCCCGAAACAGGCGACCTCGCGGAACACCACCGCGAGGTCTTTTTTGACCGCTAAAGGCAGAGAAAGGATGAACCTCACATGATCGTATTGCTCAAAAAGGAACCTCGCGAGGACGAACTGCAAAACCTCATCAGCTGGTTTCGCGGCATGGGGCTCGACGTACACGTCAGCCACGGCAGCGACCATACGCTGCTCGGCCTCATCGGCGACACGTCGCGCATCGACATCGACCTCATCCAGGCGCTTGAGCTGGTGGAGAGCGTCACGCGCATCCAGGAGCCGTACAAGAACGCCAACCGCAAGTTCCATCCGGAGGACAGCGTGTTCGACGTGGGCGGCGGGCAGCGCATCGGCGGCGGCTGCTTCCAGCTCATCGCCGGGCCGTGTTCGGTGGAAACGGAGGAGCAGATCTGCAGCATCGCCGCAGCCGTCAAGCAGAGCGGCGCAACCATGCTGCGCGGCGGCGCGTTCAAGCCGCGCACCTCGCCCTATGCGTTCCAGGGCCTTCGGGAAAAGGGCATCGAGCTGCTGCTTGAGGCAAAGCGCATGACCGGCCTGCCGATCGTGACGGAGCTCATGGACATCGCCCAACTGCCGCTGTTTGCGGACGTGGACGTGATCCAGGTGGGCGCGCGCAGCATGCAGAACTTTGAGATGCTCAAGGAGCTCGGCCATTGCGACAAGCCCATCCTGCTCAAGCGCGGCCTTTCCAGCACGCTGCAGGAACTGCTCATGAGCGCCGAGTACATCATGGCCGGCGGCAACGAGCGGGTGATTCTGTGCGAACGCGGCATCCGCACGTTTGAAACGTATACGCGCAACACGCTCGATCTTTCGGCGGTACCGGTCCTCAAGGAGCTGTCGCATCTGCCGGTCGTCGTCGACCCGAGCCACGCCACCGGCATGTGGCGCATGGTGCAGCCGATGGCGCTCGCCGCCGCCGCCGCCGGAGCGGACGGCATCATGGTCGAGGTACACAACGATCCGCCGCACGCGCTGTGCGACGGGCCGCAGTCCATCACCCCCGAGGGCTTCGACCGCCTTGCGGCGCAGGTGCGCGCGGTGCGCGCGGCGCTGGGCATGGGGGCCGGCGCATGAAAATCGCCATTCTGGGGCTCGGGCTCATCGGCGGTTCGCTCGCACGCGCGCTGCACGCGCGCACGCCGCACCGGGTCGTGGGCCTCGATACGGACGGCGCCGTGCTCCAGCGCGCGCTTGCCGACGGGGTCATCGCGGCCGGCGCGCAGAGCGAAGCGGATATGGCCGCGCTTCTGGCCGATTGCGACGCGCTGCTCGTCGCGCTGTATCCCGGCGCGGCGGTGGAGGCGGTGGAACGCCTTGCGACCGCGCTCGCGCCGGGGACGCTCGTGGTCGATTGCTGCGGCGTCAAGCGCCCGGTGTGCGCCGCGCTCGAACCGCTGGCCGCGCGCCATGGGTTTTCCTTTCTGGGCGGGCATCCGATGGCCGGGCGGGAACGCTTCGGCTACGATCATTCGCTCGAAACGCTGTTCGACGGCGCTTCGATGATCCTGACCCCCACGGCCGCGACCGCGCCGGATGCGCTTGCGCGCGCAAAGGCCCTGCTCGCGCCGCTCGGCTTTGCCCGTTTTTGCGTCTGCACGCCGGAGGAGCACGACCGCATGATCGCCTATACGTCGCAGCTCGCGCACGTGGTCTCGAGCGCCTATGTGCAGAGCGACACGTCGCTGTCGCACGTCGGCTTTTCGGCCGGCAGCTTTCAGGATATGACGCGCGTGGCGCGCCTCTATGAGCCGATGTGGGCCGAGTTGTTTCTCGACAACGCCGAACCGTTGCTTCAGGAGCTGGACGGCCTGATCGCACGGCTTGCGGCGTTCTCCACGGCCATCCGGCAGCGCGACGGCGCCGGGCTGTACGACCTGTTGCACGCCGGGCGCGTCCGCCGGGAACGGGTTACGGAGCTCGAACAGCAAAACTGACCGCCGCTTTTGCGGCAAATCGACTGGGAAAGGAGTCGAATCGATGCACACCATCTCCATACAGACCGGCCGGCCCTACGAGGTGCTCGTGGGCAGGGGCCTGCTGGCCGGGCTCGGCGAGTTGACGGCGCAGGCGTGCCCGCGCGCCACGCGCGCGGCGCTCGTTTCGGACGATACGGTGGCCATGCTCTATGGGGAGGCGGCCGCCGCCGCGCTCGCCGGCGCCGGGTTGTCGGTCTCCCGCTTCGCCTTCCCACACGGGGAGGAAAACAAGACCCTCGCAACCTATGGCCGGCTGCTCTCGTTCCTTGCGCGCGAACGGCTGACGCGCACGGACTGCATCGTGGCGCTCGGCGGCGGCGTGACGGGCGATCTGGCGGGCTTTGCCGCCGCCACATACCTGCGCGGCATCGACTTTGTGCAGGCGCCCACAACGCTTCTGGCCGCCGTGGACGCCTCCGTAGGCGGCAAGACGGCCGTCGATCTGCCCGAGGGCAAGAATCTCGTCGGCGCGTTTCACCAGCCGGCGCTGGTCGTCTGCGACACGGGCACGTTCGCCACGCTGCCGGAGGAGGCGCTCGCCTGCGGCATGGCGGAACTCATCAAACACGGCGTAATCGCGGACGAGGCGTTGTTCGACTCGCTCGCCGCCGGCCGGCCGGCCGACCTCGCCGCCGCGGTGGCGCGCAGCGTGGAAATCAAGGGACAAATCGTTGCGGGCGACGAGCGTGACAACGGCGCCCGGCAGTGCCTGAACCTCGGCCACACGGCGGGGCACGCCGTGGAGCTGCTCAGCGGCCTGACCATTCCGCACGGAGAAGCCGTGGCCATCGGCATGGCGCTCGTCGCGCGGGCAGCGCACGCGACCGGCCGTTGCGCCGCGGACGTGCCGGCGCGCATCGAGGCCGCGCTCGCGCGAAACGGCCTGCCGGTGCGCTGCCCGTTCGACGCGCATGCGCTCGCCGGCGCCGTGCTGTCGGACAAAAAGCGCCGCGGCGACACGGTGACGCTCGTGATCCCGGAGGCCATCGGCCGCTGCGCGCTCTGCCCCACGCCGGTGGGCGCGCTGGAAGCGTTCTTCGCCTCCGGCCTGCCGCAGGGCGGGGAGGCCTCGCATGGACGTTAGACTGTATCCGGCGCGGCTGTCGGGTACGGCGACTGCGATCCCCTCCAAATCCGCCGCGCATCGCGCGCTGCTCTGCGCGGCCATGTGCGACGGGCCGACGGAGTTGACCGGCCTGCCTTCGCGCATGGACGCTTCGCACGTGGGCGCCGACATCCTCGCCACCGTCGGCTGCATCGAGGCGCTTGGCGGCGCGGTGCTGCCGGGCGATGCGGCCTGGCGCGTGCGCCCCTGCCGGCCCCTCGGCGGCGTGACGCTCGACTGCGGGGAAAGCGGCTCCACGCTGCGCTTCCTGCTGCCGGTGGCCGCCGCGCTGACCGACCGGTTTACCATAACCGGGCGGGGACGGCTGCCGGAACGCCCGCTCGGCGCGCTGCGCGCCGCGCTCGAAGCGCACGGCTGCACGTTTGCGGGCGAACGCCTGCCGCTCGGCGTGGCCGGTTCGCTACAGCCGGGGGAAGTGTCGCTGCCGGGTGGGATCAGCTCCCAGTTCGTCACCGGCCTGCTGCTCGCCGCGCCGCTGCTCGGCGCAAAGACCTCGATCCACATCGAGGGGCGGCTGGAATCGGCTGGATATGTCGAGCTTACGCGCGCAATCATGGCGGCGTTCGGCGCAACCACGTACGAGATGGCGGACGGCTTTTGCGCCGCAGGCGACGGCTATCGTTCGCCTGGCTCGTTTCATGTGGAGGGCGACTGGTCCAACGCCGCCTTCTTCCTGGCCGCCCGGTCGATGGGCCACGCGGTCGAAGTTTCGGGGCTGGACCCCGCTTCCCGCCAGCCCGACCGCTGCTGCGAATCGCTGTTTGCCCGCGTGGGCGGCGGCGCGCACATCGACGTGTCGGACTGCATCGACCTTGCGCCGGTGCTGGCGGTACGCGCTGCGGCAGCCGACGGGGAAACGCATATCGACGGCGCGGCGCGCCTGCGGCTCAAGGAGAGCGACCGCCTCGGCGCGCTGGCCGAAGGGTTGACGGCGCTTGGAGCGTTCGTGACCGAGCGGGCGGACGGACTCACCGTCCACGGCGGCGGCGTGCAGGGCGGCACGGTGGACGGCTACGGCGACCATCGCATGGTCATGTCGTGGGCGATCGCGGCGCTCGACGCGCGCGAACCGGTCACCGTGCGCGGCGCGGAGGCGGTAAACAAATCCTATCCCGAATTCTTCGAAATCTATACACGGTTGGGAGGTCGATGCGATGTCCTCAATTCTGACGGGTGAACGCCTGCGCGTCTCCGTGTTCGGCGAGTCGCACGGGCCGGGCATCGGCGCGGTGGCCGACGGGCTGCCGGCCGGCGAGCCGGTCGACCTTGACGCGCTTGCGCGTTTCATGGCACGGCGCGCGCCCGGCGGCGCGCTTTCGACGGCGCGGCGCGAGGCGGACGCGGTGCGCGTGCTCTCCGGCCTGCGGGACGGCATCACGACCGGCGCGCCGCTCTGCACGCTGATCGAAAATACCGACGCGCGCTCCGGGGATTATCGGAAGCTGCGCGACGTCCCGCGCCCCTCGCATGCCGACTATCCGGCGCTATTGCGCTACGGCGGGCATGCGGACATGGCGGGCGGCGGCCATTTCTCCGGCCGCTTGACCGCACCGCTGTGCGCCGTCGGCGGCCTGTGCCTGCAGATGCTCGCCCGGCGCGGCGTGGCCGTGGGCGCGCGCCTGCGGGAGGTCGCCGGCATTCCGGATGCGGAGGTCGACGACCAGGCGCTTACGGCGCAGTCGCTGGCCGCCCTCTCCGCGGGATCGCTGCCGGTGTTCGACCCCGCAGCGGGCGAACGGATGCGCGCGGCCATTGAGGCGGCGCGCGCGGAGGGGGATTCGGTGGGCGGCGTGATCGAGGTGTATGCGCTCGGCCTGCCGGGCGGGCTTGGCGACCCGATGTTCGGCGGCGTGGAGAACCGCCTTTCCGCCGCGCTGTTCGGCGTCCCGGCGGTGCGGGGCGTATCGTTCGGCGCGGGCTTCGCGGCGGCGCGCATGCGCGGCAGCGCGCACAACGACGCCTATTGTCTGAAGGAGGGGCGCGTGCGCACGCGCACAAACCGGCACGGCGGCATCATCGGCGGCATCACAACCGGCGAGCCGCTCGTGGCGCAGGTTGCGATCAAGCCGACGCCCTCCATTGCGGCCGGGCAGCGCACGCTCAACCTCGCCACCGGCAAGGAAACGACCCTTTCGATCGGCGGGCGGCACGACCCCTGCATCGCGGTGCGCGCCGTGCCCGTGGCCGAAGCGGTCGCGGCAATCGTACTGCTGGATCTGATACTATCATCTGCAACAGAAATCTGAATGGAGGGAACAACGAAATGGACGACCTGAAAGCGCTTCGCGCGCGAATCGACGAAATCGACGACGGGATCATCGATCTGTTCCGGACGCGCATGGAAACCGCCGGGCAAATCGCCGCCTGCAAACGGGAGAGCGGCGTCGGCGTGCTCAACCAGAGCCGCGAACGCGAGGTGCTCGCCCGCGTCACCGGCCGCTGCGGCCAGGAGTTTGAAAGCTACGCCAAGCTCCTGTACCAGACCATATTTGAGGTCAGTCGCTCCTACCAGAATCGCCTGCTCGTGGACGACAGCGCGTTTTCCGCCCGCGTGGAAACGGCGGTGGCCAACACGCCCACGCTGTTCCCGACCAAGGCGACCGTCGCATGTCAGGGGGTGGAGGGCGCCTATTCGCAGGTGGCCTGCGACAAGCTGTTTTCGTTGCCGAGCATCCTCTACTTCCGGCAGTTCGACGGCGTATTCCAGGCCGTGCAGAGCGGGATGTGCCGCTACGGCATCCTGCCCATCGACAACAGCTCGAACGGCTCGGTCGGCCGCGTGTACGACCTCATGCGCAACTACCGCTTCCATATCGTGCGCAGCATCCGCCTGTGCGTGCGGCACAGCCTGCTGGCCAAGCCGGGCGTCGCGCTCGCAGACGTGAAGGAGATCTTCTCGCACGAACAGGCCATCGGCCAGTGCAGCGCCTATCTGAAGGACCTGCGCGGCGTGAAGGTGACGGTGTGCGAAAACACCGCCGCCGCCGCGCGCATGGTCGCCGAGTCCGACCGGCGCGACATCGCCGCCATCTCCAGCGCGCACTGCGCCGGGCTCTACGGCCTGTCCGTGCTCAGCGACCGCGTGCAGAACAGCGAGAACAACTACACGCGCTTCATCTGCATCGGCAAGGAGCTCGAGATCTACCCCGGCGCAAACCGCATCAGCCTGATGCTCTCCACGTCCCACCGGCCCGGCTCGCTCTACGAGCTGCTCTCCAAGTTTGCCGCGCTCGGCATCAACCTGACCAAGCTGGAAAGCCGGCCGCTGCCGGGAAGCGATTTTGAGTTCGTATTCTATTTCGACATGGAGGCGTCGGTGCTCTCGCAGGACGTGCGCAAGATGCTGGCGGAGCTGGAGGCGGCGCCGGAACTGTTCGTGTTCCTCGGCAACTATCAGGAGGTCAGCTAAGCGTGTTGGCATACGGGCTCATCGGCGAGCGCCTCGGGCACAGCTTCTCGCCGGAGGTGCATCGCCGCTTTGCGGACTATGACTATCGGTTGATCGAACTGCCGCCAGAGGCCGTCGCCCCGTTCCTGCGCGAGCGGGCGTTTGCCGGCGTCAACGTGACCATCCCGTACAAACGGGCCGTGATGCCGCTGTGCGACGCGCTCTCCGATGAGGCGAAGCGCATCGGCAGCGTCAACACGATCGTCAACGAAGGCGGGCGGCTCGTCGGTTATAACACCGACCACTACGGCTTCTGCCGCATGGCGGAGGCGGCGGGCATTCCGTTCGCCGGGCGCAGCGTGCTCATCCTCGGCAGCGGCGGCGCCGCGCGCACGGCGCTGGCTGCCGCGCGCGACCTGGGCGCGCGCGAGGCGCTTCTCGTCTCCCGCGGCGGCAGCGGCCCGGATACGATCGATTATGAGACGGCGTACCGTGCGCATGCGGGGGCGGACATCCTCGTCAACGCCACGCCGGTGGGCATGTATCCGCACGCCGGGACCGCTCCAATCGACCTTGCGCGCTTTCCCGCCTGCTCCGGCGCGCTGGACATGGTGTTCAATCCCCTGCGCACGGCGCTGCTGCTGCAGGCGGCAACGCGGGGCATCCCATATGCAAACGGGCTGCACATGCTCGTATCGCAGGGCAGGCGCGCGGCGGAGCTGTTCACCGGGAAGACGTTCGATTCGGCGCGCGAAGCGGCGGCCGTACGCGCGATCACGCTTGCGCGCGCGAACCTTGTGCTCATCGGCATGCCCGGCTGCGGCAAGACCACCGTCGGCCGCCTGATCGCCGGACGGCTGGGCCGCCCCTTCGTCGATCTCGACGAGGCCGTCGCCGCCGAAGCGGGCCGCTCCTGCGCCGAAATCATCGAGGCGGATGGGGAAACCGCCTTCCGTGAGATCGAAGCGCGCACGGCCAGGCGGGTCGGCGCCGCTTTCGGGCAGGTGATCGCCGCGGGCGGCGGCACGGTCGTGCGGCAGGATGCGATGGACGCGCTCCGCCAAAACGGCTGCGTGATCTGGCTGGAACGCCCGCTCGACCTGCTCGCCACGGGCGGCAGGCCGCTCTCCAAAGGCGGCGCGGCGCTCACCGCGTTGCTGGCTGCGCGCGAGCCGCTCTACCGCCGCTATGCCGACCGCCGCCTGCCCAACGACGGCAGCGCCGCGCGCACGGCGGAGGCGGCATGCCACATCTTTGAAACGGAGGACTGGTTATGCGCATCCTTGTGATCAACGGACCAAACCTGAACCTGCTCGGTATCCGGGAGCCGGCCATCTATGGCCGCCGCACCTACGACGACCTTCTCGCCGCCATCCGCGAACACGCGGCGGCGCGTGGCGTTGCCGTTTCGTTCTTCCAGTCCAACCACGAGGGGGCGATCGTGGACGCGATCCAGGGCGCGCTTGGCTCGGCGGACGCCATCATCATCAACCCGGCCGCCTATACGCACACGAGCGTCGCCATCCTCGACGCGCTCAAGGCCGTCGCATTGCCGGCCGTGGAGGTGCATCTGTCCGACATCGATGCGCGCGAACCCTTCCGCCATGTCTCCTATCCCGGTATGTACTGCGAAAAGGCCATCGCCGGGCATGGGTTCGACGGATATCTGGAAGCGATGGATTATCTGCTCGCCGCGGCGACCCGTTAGCCGAAAACGCCTCCGCACGCCTTTCGCGTCCGGCGCGCTACGGCTTTTCCCTCAACGCCTTTCCGGAAGAAACTGCGCCGGGAAGAAATCCAATAAAGCGGGAGCGAAGCTAACGCCCGCTCCCGCTTTTCTTTTTATTGCTGCGGCTTCTTTCCGTTGATTCTTTCGGCCTTCCTGCGAAGGAAAAGACGGAACGGGGAGAGCCCTCGCCGGGCGCTTTACTCGCCCAGGCTTTCGTTGATCTGCTGCACAAGCGCATCCACGTCGATGCCGTGAACGGCGCAGGCCTGCTCCAGCGTTTCGCCGTGCGCCATCGCGCAGCCGAGGCAGTGCATGCCGGAAGCCATCAGGATGGGCGCGACGTCTTCGTGCTGCTCCAGAATGCTCTGGATGGTCATGTCCTTGGTCACCATAAAAAGAATCCTCCTGTTCTCAAACTGTCATTAGTATACCACAACAAAGCGCAAGTTCAACTCTTTGCTTCAAATCGGTTCCCGCAGCGCGTACAGGTTACGATCAGCCGCCCCTTGCCGCGCGGTACGCGCAACCGCTGCGTACATTGCGGGCAGATGAGATACTTGTAATGCTTGATCTCGCTCCAGGTGGGATTCCTGCGCGCGCGCTGCGCCCGGTGGCGGCGGGCCTGGTCGCGCACCGGCCTGTTGGCGCGGGCCGTACCGTGCGGCCGGCGGAAAAACTCGCGCACGGCGGTGGTCATGGTCAAAAACCGCCGGTTCTCCTGTTCGCGGCGCGCCCGGTTGGCCGAAAAGAGGCGGAACGCCACCAGCAGGATGCAAACGGCCAGCACGCCCGTGCAGATGAGGCGCGGCACGGTCCCATACGCAAAGAACAGCGACAGCAACCCGCTCACGAGCGCGCCAACGAGCAACGCCTTGTTCAACGCATCGAGAAAGATGCGTGGCGGTTGAAACATATCCCTTTCCCTCCTTCTTAAGCTGCGGCAACGCGCCGTCGGCTGCGATGCACTATGCGCGAATGCGAATCAGCGCCGCATGTGGCGGCACGGTCAGCGGCGCGTCGGCAAGCGACGGGCAGGCGCGGCCTTCCTCATCCTTGCAGGACCCGTCAAGCGGCAGCGGCGCATCTCCGTCCGGGCCCTCGCGCAGCAGCTCGTCGCTCGGCTGTACGGTGAGCGGCTCGGCGCCATTGTTGACCAGCAGCAGCGCCAGATCGCCGTCGTCGGTATAGCGGATAAGGCCGAACACCGCGGGCGAGAGCGCCCCCATGCGGCAGCGGCCGGTGCGCAGGGCTGCCAGGTCGCGCCGCAGATGCAGGAGCGTTTCCACACGCGCCTGCAGCGCCGCATCCTCGCCTCCCCACGGATACGTGCGGCGGTTAAACGGGTCGGCCATACCGGTCAGGCCGGCCTCGTCACCGTAATAGACGCACGGCACGCCGGGGCAGAACATCTGGATTGCCGTGGCGAGCAGGAACCGCTCGCGGCCGAGGCGCGCCTGCTCCGGCGTGGGCGCATAGGTCGCCTGCTGTTCGCGCGGCGTGGTATGCCGGCTGGGGGCGCCCGAGAGCGCCGTCTGCGCGCGCACCACATCGTGCGAAGAGAGCAGGTTGAGGCACGCGCGATAGAACGGCGCCGGATACCATTCCCGCTGCGCCATCAACCGGTCGGAAAACGCATAGGCATCGCACCTGCCAAGCAGGAAATCCTGTACCGCGTCCATAAACGGATAGTTCATCGCGCTGTCCAGCTCATCCCCGTTGACATAGCCGCGGCGGCCCTCCGGCCCCTGCTTATCGCTGCAGTCCTCCCAGACCTCGCCGAGCAGCACGCCGTCCGGGTCGAGCGCCTTGACGCGGCTGCGCAGCAAGCGGATGAACGCATCCGGCAGCTCGTCGGCCACGTCGAGCCGCCAGCTCGTCGCCCCGCGGGACGCCCAATGCGCCAGCACGCCCTGCTCGCCCGCGATGAACGACGCATACGAGGGCGTCATCTCCTCCACGTTCGGCAGCGTCGGGAAGTTCCACCAGCAGGCGTACTCGTCCGGCCAACTGCGGAACGAATACCACGGATAATAGGGCGACTCCCGGCTCTCGTATGCGCCGACCTCCTCATAACGGGAATACCGGTCAAAATACCGGCTGTCGCTGCCGGTGTGTGAAAACACGCCGTCGAGCATGATGCGGATTCCCAGCGCGCGCGCCTCGGCACACAGGGCGGCAAAATCCTCTTCCGTGCCGAGCAGCGGGTCGATCGCGTGATAATCGGCGGTGTTGTAGCGGTGATTGCTCGCCGACTCAAAGATCGGATTCAGATACAGGCACGTCACGCCGAGCCCGTGCAGATACGGCAGCTTCTCCCGGATGCCGTTGAGGTCGCCGCCGAAGAAATCGTCCGGCGCATAGTCCGTACAACCCGGCGCCGGCGTGTACGCCGGTTCCTCCAACCAGCGGTCGTGCAGGCGGAGCAGACGGCCTCTGTTGCGATGCGCCTGCGCGCGCTGGTACAGGGCCTCCCAACTGCTGCGGCGAAAGCGGTCCGGAAAAATCTGGTAGGCAATCCCCTCGCAGAACCAGTCCGGCGTGGCAAACGCACCGTCGTATACGGTGATGCGCCAGGCGGGCGGTTCGTGTTTATACAGCGCGCCGCTGCCGCTCGAGCCGCCATAATACAGCGTATGCCCGTCGGTCGTATGGATGACGAAGAAATACCAGAGCAGGCACGGTTTATCCGGCAGCGTAACCGTCGCCGTGAGCAGGCCGCCCTGTTCCGACATCGGCAGCAGGCGTTCGCCCACGCCGTCCTGCCAGAGCCTCAGAAAGACCTGCGCGCCGGCAAGGGTGCCGTTATGTTCCGCCGCAATCGTCACGCCGCTCCCGCAGGGGGCTGCGCCCTGCGGACGGCGGTACCGCAGCAGGCGCGAATGGTGAAAAAATGCGTCCATGCCCGTAGTGTAACACAGTACCGATCAAATTGCACGCATGCGCGAGCAATTTTCCGCTTGCTTTGCAATTTTTTTGCATTGTCCGCAAGGGAAGGGCCTGATCCATGCAAAACGGTCCCAGGGACGGAGCCCGCCGGTCAAGCCGCCCGGGTCGGGCGGGTGAGGCCGGCCCCGAAAAAGGTCAAAGCAAAGCGCCGCACGCCGGAGACTCCCCGGCGTGCGGCGCCATCGGTACAAAAATGGTCTGGTGCGCCCGGTTTACGGAGCGGGCGTGGTATCGGTCGTACCGGCCGGCGTGGTCGATCCCGCTGCAGGCGAGGCGGACGGCGCCTGCGAAACCGGGGTTTGGCCCGCGCGAACGGCGTTGTCGGAATAGGCCGCCGTCAACGTCGCCTCGCCGGCGATGCCGTCGTTCTGCAGGCCGTTGGCCGCCTGGAACGCTTTCACCGCTTCGATGGTCGTATCGCCATAGCGCCCGGTCACCGTGCTGTCGAAATAGCCCAGTTCAGCCAACCGGGTCTGCAGCTTGGTCACCGCCTCCTCGAACAGCTCGGCGTCCAGCCCGCGCGAAAGCGTCAGGGGTTTGGCCGCATCGCTCATGAGCAGATCGTAGGTGGCTTCGCCCACGCAACCATCGATCGTAATGCCGTTGATCGCCTGGAACATCTGCACCGCCTTGCGCGTGGCCGGGCCGTAGGTCGTCGTCACCTGCTCCACGCCGTCAACCACCGGCATTTCCATAAAGCCCAGCTCGATCAGCCGCGTCTGGATATCCGCCACGATATCCGCCACGTTGTTGAGCGCCAGATACCAGCCGGTCGTCCCCTGCAGACCGACGCCCGTAAGCGGATGCGGCGTAGCGGTCGGATCGGGCGTGGGCGACGGCGTGAACGTGGGCAACTGGAAGTTCTGTGTGGGCGACGGCGAAGCGCCATCCCCATCCACCGCCTGATTGCCGCGCGGCAGCAGCACCACCAGCAGGATCACCGCGATCAGCACCACCGCAATCGATCCGCCGATGACCAGCAGCGTCTGCGCCGGCAGCTCCGCCATATGGCGCACAAAGGCGCGCAGGCGGCGGACAAAGCGGCTCCGCTTTTTCTTCTTCGGCCTGTATTCCTGATCTTCTCTGTATTCCTGATCTTCCATTTTACCTCTCCTTTAATGCTCGCTTCCCAAGAGCCCGGCGGCATTTGAGCAGACTGCCGCCCATTGTTTCTCATAGTGTATCAAAATCACTTGCAAGAATTCTTCCAATAAATTGTAAAGAATTTATGGATAAAGTGTAAATGTTGTGGTGCTTTTACTCGTTTCGTGCTATATATTGATTTGATTCCTTTAGATGCGGCAAGTTCTGCACAAAACATGAAAGGGTTCCTGCATGAAACATCTGTTTTTCCACGGTCCGAGCGGCGCGGGCAAGAGCTTCGCCATCGCGCGCGCCGCAGCGGAGGCGGGCATGGCCTGCAAGGGCTTCTGCTCGCGCAAGGCGGACGATGGGTTTGTGTATCTCGGACCGGCCGGCGCGCCGGCGCCGGCGGATGCGGCGCACCGCGTCGGCTGCATATCCGTGCGCCCGCCGGCGGGGGATGCGGCGCGCTTTGACGCGCTGGGCACGGCGCTGCTTGCGGACGTGAACCCCGGCGATCTGGTGCTGATGGACGAAATCGGCTTCCTCGAGCGGGACGCCGCCGCCTTCTCCCGCCGCGTGCTCGAACTGCTGGACCGCACGGATATCCGCATCATCGGCGTCTGCCGCGCCGACCGCGACACCCCGCTGCTGTTGCGCCTGCGCGCGCACCCGCAGGTCGCGCTGCAGGCCGTCGAGCGGACGCCCGCCTCGCGCGAGGCGGCGTATCGCGCGGCGCTTGCGCTCATCCGTTTTGAAAAAACCTGAGACGTTCCGGCGGCACGCCGGTCGCAAAAGGGGCGGCTGCGCCGCCCCTTTTCCGTACGCGTCCCTACGCGCCGACGATCGTTGCCGTGGCGCTCGCGCCGATGCGCGTCGCCCCGGCTGCCAGCATGCGGAGCGCATCCTCGCGCGTGCGCACGCCGCCGGACGCCTTAACGCCCATCTCCGGCCCCACCGTTTCCCGCATCAGCCGCACGTCCGCCTCCGTCGCGCCGCCGGTGGAAAACCCGGTGGAGGTTTTGACGAATGCGGCGCCCGCGGCTTTGGCCGCTTCGCAGGCGCGGCGCTTCTGCGCATCGGTGAGCAGGCAGGTCTCCAGAATCACTTTCACCCCGGCGGGCGCGGCAGCCGCAACCACGGCGGCGATATCCGCCTGTACGGCCGCCCATTCGCCCCCGCGCGCAAGGCCGACGTTGAGCACCATGTCGATCTCCTGCGCGCCGGCGGCCACCGCCTCGCGCGCCTCGAACGCCTTGGCCGCCGTGCTCATCGCGCCGAGCGGAAAGCCCACCACGCAGCACGTCCTGACGTCGCTGCCCGCAAGCGCCGCCGCCACGACGGGCGCCCAGTACGCGTTGACGCACACGCTCGCCGTGCGCAGCTTCTTCGCCTCGTCGCACACGCGCAGGATATCCTCGCGCGTCGACGCCGGCTTGAGCAGGGTATGATCAATCCTGGCCGCCAGTTCATAATCGATCATGGCCGTTTCCCTCAAAAATAGCGGCGCAGCAGCCCTTCAAAGCCCTTGCCGTGGCGGGCCTCATCGCGGGCCATCTCATGCACGGTGTCATGGATGGCGTCGAGGTTCTGCGCCTTGGCGAGCTTGGCCAGCTCCGTCTTGCCGAGACACGCGCCGAACTCCGCCTCCGCGCGCAGCTCCAGGTTTTTCTTTGTGGAATCGGTGACAACCTCGCCCAGCAACTCGGCAAATCTGGCCGCGTGCTCCGCCTCCTCAAACGCATACCGCCTGAACGCCTCCGCAACCTCCGGATAGCCCTCGCGCTCGGCCACGCGGCTCATGGCCAGGTACATGCCGACCTCGGTACATTCCCCTTCAAAGTTTGCGCGCAGGCCGGACAGGATCTCCGGCGCGCAGCCGGCCGCAACGCCGACGACGTGTTCCGCCGCATAGACCTTCTCCTCGCTCACAACCTCGACAAAGCTGCTGCCGGGCGCCTTGCACTGCGGGCAAAACGCGGGCGCCGCATCGCCCTCATGGATATATCCGCAGACGGGACAACGGAATTTTTTCATGGCTCGTACCTCCTTCACGACTGCCGAATTTTTTCCTATTATAGCCCCCCGGTGGGTTTTTTTCAATGAAAACTGTACAAATCGATGGAATATTGATATACTAACTTACCGTATTCTGCCCGATTGTGGGTAACATGGGAGAGATAGTATGAAAAAACGTTTGCTCTGCATCCTGCTCGCGGCGGCGCTGCTGGCCGCGGTGCCGGTCGCTGCGCTTGCCGAATATGACTACAACAGCGTCCCCACCCCGAAGATGATCGTCACCGACGGAAAGGACACGAGCCAGGTATTTTATGAGCGGCAGGCCGACGAACCCGCCTACCCCGCCAGCACCACGAAGATCATGACCTGCATCCTCGCGCTGGAAAACGGAGACCTCGACGCGGAATTTACCGTCGGAGAGGAGGTCACCAACGGGTTTACCTCCCACAGCTCGCTGATGGGGCTGCAGGTGGGCGAAACCGTCAAGCTGCGCGACCTGCTGTACGGGCTGATGCTCGTTTCCGGCAACGACGCCGCCGCCGCCATCGCCGTCCACCTGGCCGGTTCCATCGAGGCGTTCGCCGCCATGATGAACGCCAAGGCCGCCGAGCTGGGCATGACAAACACGCATTTTGTCAACCCGCATGGCGTACACAACGACGAGCACTACACCACCGCGCGCGACATGGCCAGGCTGACCGCCTACGCCCTGCAAAACGAACAGTTTCGCGCGGTCGTCTCCACGGAGACGTACACGGTCGCGCCCTCGAACCTGCGCGCCGAATCGCTCGTGCTGGAGAACACAAACAAACTCATCCACTCGCTGGCCACCGACACGGAAAGCTGCCTTTACGAATACGCCATCGGCGTCAAGACCGGCGACACGACCATGGCCGGCAAATGCCTCGTCGCCGCTGCGGAAAAGGACGGGGCAACCGTGATCATCGTGCTCTTTGGCGACGACAACGACGCGCAATATACGCGGTTTCAGGCGGCCGCCGGCATCTTTGAAAGCGTGTTCGCGGAGGAATACACCCTGATCACCGGGGCGGAGCTGCAGTTGCAGACCGAATTCCCCGCGACCGTGCCGGGCGCGCAGACGGATGCGCTCGACGAGAACGGACAATACGTGTTCACGGCGGATGTGAGCAGCCTGCAGATCCGCGCGCTGCCCACCGACGCCGCGCAATATCGGGCCAATGCCGTCAACATCACGGCCGAGGTGGAGTGGGCGGATTCGCTTGCAGCGCCCATCAGCGCCGGCGAAACGGTCGGCACCGTGCGTTACGTGCTCAACGGCGAGACCATCTATACCACTACGCTGACCGCGCAGCAGGACATCCTTGAGGCCGCCATCGTGCAGCCCTCCGATACGGGGGACGGCGCGGGCGGCTCGCTGCTGGTCACGCCCGGTCAGGACGTGCAGAACCAGCCAGGGGAAGGCCCCGGCCTCTTCCTCTATATCCTGCTTGCGCTCATCGCGCTGCTGGTGATCCTCCTGATCGCCCTGCTCATCGTGCGCGCCCGCAGGCGGGCCGCCGCACGCCGCCGCCGCCAGCGCCGGCTCGAGCAGCAGCGACGCATGCAGCAGCGGCGCCGCGACGATTACTACCACAGCCGCTGACAGGTCCTGATCGGGGAGAGCGTACGCCCTCCCCGGTTTTTTCGGGCGCCTCGCCGGATCGCAACAGCCGCCGCACCCGCCCTTCGACGGCGGGCGTTTTGCTTTTCAGGCAAACGTGCGCCGCCGGCCCGCCGCGCCCCGCATATCCCTTGGGCAGGGGCCGGGATCGTCCGCCCGGCGCGGGCGGCCGGCCGTTCTGCGGGGCGACCGCCGTCGCCTGCCTTTTCCGCCCGCCCCCGCTTTCGCTTCGACCTGTGGCGCGCGGTGCCAGAACGGCAAAAGCGCTTTCCCGCAGCAACCCGCGACGCGAAGGCGAAAAACCCCGCCGGCAGGCCGCCGGCGGGGCGCGCTTTGTAAAAGGGTCAGGACTGCGTAAACTCCACGTATTCCGACGGATCGACCGGCTTTTCCTCCACAAAGAAGCCGAAGTGCAGATGCGGTTCGTCCCCGCACTCGGCCAGCGCGGTATTGCCCACCGTGCCGATCACGTCGCCTTCGTTCACCTTCTGCCCCTCGGTGACGGACACCGTTTCATCCAAATTGGCATACAGGCTCATGCGGTCGTTGGTATGCAGAATCGTGACCACCTGCCCGAGCGCATCGTCCTCATACACGGCCGCGACCGTACCCGAAAGCACGGCATGCACCTGCGTACCCTCCGCGGCGCTGAGGTCGACGCCGGCATGGGTCGTCCACTGATCAAGCGTGCGGGAATACAGCAACTGATCCATGGCATATCCCCATTGAATGGCCCCTTCCACCGGCGCGCTGCCCTTGCGGGCCGGACGCGCGTCGGTATTCACGCTCTGCGGCGTAGTGCTGGGCGCCGCCGTTGCCACGGGCGTGGGGCTTGCGGTGGCGAGCGGCTTCATCGTCGGCGTGGGCGTTTTGCGGCCGGTGAGCGTTTCATCGTCCGACTGGTTGGACTGCACCACCTGACCGTCGGACGGGACGGGCTCCGTCTCGTTCCCCGGGAACGCGGTGACGGCCACCGCCACGCCCACAACGAGCAGGCAGAGGGCCAGCACAATATAGAAGCCCTGCTTTTTGAAAAAGCCGCCGGCCCTGGGTTCCGGCTCAAAGAGTTTGTTTTCGTCCATGTTCTTTCACCTCGTCGGTAGTATTCACGGACAGTACGGCTTTCATACGGCACGGCTTTTTCGGTGCAGATTTTTCCAAAAAAATAAATGGCCCGGCGGCCGTTTCAGGGCGGCGGGCGGCGGGCACGAACGGCGCCGTGGGCGCCGGCGCGTCCGGATGCGCGCCCTTAATCAAAAAACCGCCGGAAGCCACAGAGCTTCCGGCGGAAGAGCATCGTTGCAGACCGTCCGGTCCGCATGCAGGATCAACCGAAGATCGAGAACGCGACAAACGCGGTGGACAGCAGTGAAGCGACAAGGGATACCACCGTAATCTGCGTATTGATGGACGGGCCGGCCGTATCCTTGAACGGGTCGCCGACCGTATCGCCCACGACGGCAGCCTTGTGGGACTCGGAGCCCTTGCCGCCCTCGTTGCCGGCTTCGACGTATTTCTTCGCGTTGTCCCAGAGGCCGCCCGCGTTGGACATGAACAGCGCGATCAGCAGGCCGCTGACGATGTTGCCCAGCAGGAAACCGCCGATGGCCTTGACGCCGCCGATGAAGCCCACCAGCACCGTCGCCACGATGGCCACAAGACCGGCCGGGATGAGCTCGCGCAGCGCGCCCTGCGTCGCAAGATCGATGCAACGGTCATACTCGGGCTTGACGCCCTCCTTGCCCTCGCGCAGGCCGATGATCTCCTTGAACTGCCGGTGAATCTCCGCGACCATGCGCTGCGCGTTCTTATCCACGCCCAGCATGAGCATGGCGGAGAACACCGCCGGGATCGCCGCGCCGACGAGCGTGCCGAAGAACACCGTCGGGTCCATGATATCAAACCCGGCCAGCAGCTCCTTGCCCGCCTCCGCGAGCGCAACATTGGCTTCGGACATGAACGCGCCGAGCAGGCTGATGACCGTGAGACCGGCCGCGCCGATGGAGAAGCCCTTCGTGACGGCCTTCACCGTGTTGCCCGCGCTGTCGAGCTCGTCCGCGATGGCGATGGTTTCCTCGCCCAGGCCGCCCATCTCGGCAAGGCCGCGCGCGTTATCGACGATCGGGCCATACGCGTCGTTGCTGATGATCATGCCGACGATGGAAAGCATGCCGACCGCCGCCATCGCAATGCCGAAGAGCGCATAGGTCGTGCTGACCGGCTCGCAGATCTTGTAAGCGGCCAGCGCGGAAATGGCAATACCAACCATGGCCGGAAGCGCCGACAGGAAGCCGTAGGAAATGCCCGACAGGATCGTGAACGCCGGACCGGACTTGGAGGCATGCGCAACCTTTTTGACGATGGGCATGTTGTCATCCGTAAAGTAGTTCGTGGTGATGCCGATGATGACGCCGACGGCCAGGCCGACCGTGGAGGCGCCCCAGATGCGCCACTCAAACCCATCAAACAGCGCCGTAGCCAGCGCCGTGAGCGCGATGAAGATGCCGGTCGTCACATAGGTGGACGAGTTGAGCGCCTTGGTGGGGTTGCCGTTCTTGCCGATGCGCGCCGTAGCGATGCCGAGAATCGAAGAAATGAGGCCGAGCGCCGCATAGCAGAACACCATCATCGTGCTCGGGCCGGTGGTCAGATTGCCGTCGATGGCCTGCGCCAGCACCAGCGCCGCCGCCATGGAGGCCACGTTGGAATCGAACAGGTCGGCGCCCATGCCGGCCACGTCGCCCACGTTGTCGCCCACGTTATCGGCGATGACGGCCGGGTTACGCGGATCGTCCTCCGGGATGCCGAGCTCGACCTTACCGGTAAGGTCGGCGCTCACGTCGGCGGTCTTGGTGAAGATGCCGCCGCCCGCCTTGGCAAACAGGGCGAGGGAGCTTGCGCCGAACGAGAAGCCCAGGATGACCGACGAGTCGCCGGCAATCAGCAGCACCAGCGCCACGCCGAGCAGGCAGAAGCCCACCACCGCAAGGCCCATGACCGAGCCGCCACGGAAGCCTGTCATAAACGCCGGTTTAATACCCTTTTGCGCAGCCTCCGCCGCTCTGCCGTTTGCAGCGGTCGCCACGAGGATACCAATTTTTCCGGCGATGGCCGAAAGCACCGTACCCGCAAAGTAGGCAAGCGTCATCGCTACGTTGTCCTGCCATTCGCCCGTCCAGATGGGCCGCGGCAGGAACAGCAGGATCAGCGCGCCGAGCACACCCGCAAAGGCCGCAAGGATCTTGTACTCCTTGCGCATAAAGGTATTGGCGCCCGCTTTGATCAGGCCGGATACATTTTGAATCGTTTGATTTTCCACCGGCTGGCGTTTGATCCAAAGATACAGGTACGCCGCAAATGCAAACGCAATCACGACGGCCAGAAACGACAGCCCGTAGATAATGCCTTGACTCGCTTCCATGGAAAACCTCCCTGCAGAAGAAATGGTGTTTGGTTGGGGAAAGAAAAGCTTCCGGCAGCAAAGACCTTTCCCACACGATTATATATGATATCACATCTCATCATGAACACGATGTGAAATTTTTGTGAAGACTTCTGTCACATTCGACCGCCTTTTCCCCGTGCGCACGCCTGCTTTCCCTGCACTTCTCCGCCCGCCGCACGGGGCCTGGCGGCGGTGGAACGCCGAGGGTGCGGCAAGACGGCGGCGGGCGGCGGGACGCCGGGGTGCAGGGACAGGATGCCGGGGGTGCGGCAAGACGGCGGCGGGCGGTGGAACGCCGAGGGTGGGCGGCAGGACGCCGGGTGCGGCAAGGCGGCGGGCGGCGGGCGGGCAAGACGCCGGGGTGCGGGCAACAAAGCGCCGGCGGGCGGCAAGTCGCCGGGGTGCGGGCAACAAAGCGCCGGCGGGCGGGCGACAAGACGCCGGGGTGCGGGCGACAAAACGCCGGGGTGTGGGCGACAAGACGCCGGGGTGCGGGTGACAAAACGCCGGGGTGCGGGTGACAAAACGCCGGCGGGCGGCCCCCGTTCGCAGCGGCCGGTCGCCGCGCTGCATTTGCAAGTTTTTGGAAAAGTCTCACAATTTCATTGCGAAAAACGCAGAGGGAATGGTATACTACTACCGTTATGAAGGTGACGAAGAAGCAGGCGTGGAAAAGAATCCTCGTGGTGCTGCTGACGCTGGCGGTGCTCGTAGGGTTTGCGGTTTTTGATAAAGATGTGGACGATCTCGGCGAAGTGCTGCAAAACATTTCGCCGTTTTGGCTTGTCGGCGCGCTGCTGTGCACGCTGGTCTATTTCATCGGCGATACCGGCATGTACTGCATCGCCTGCCGCGACATGCAGATCCCGCAGCCGTTCCACGAAGGGCTGCTCACGACGATGCTCGGGTTCTTTTACAGCGCGCTGACGCCGCTCTCCTCCGGCGGGCAGCCCTTTCAGGTGCTCCAGATGCGCGGGCGGGGTATCAGCGTGGGGGCGGCGACCTCCGTGCTGATGGTCAAGTTCATGGCGTGGCACATCGCGCTCTCCTGCATCGGGCTGACCGGAGCGGTCTTTTGCGGCGGCAGGTTGCTCGAACTGAGCCCCACGATGTTCGTTCTCTTCTGCATCGGATTCCTGCTGCACCTGCTCTGCGCCGGCACCGGCTTCCTGCTCATGATCCGGCCGCAGCTGGTCAGCCGCGCCGGCAACGCGATCATCGGGTTCGTCGGCCGCATCTTCCTCCGCCGGCGGCCGCAGGCGCTTGATCGCGTCTATACCGCCTGGGACCGGTTCATCGAGGAGTACAAGCAGGCGGTGGCCTTCTCGCTGCAACATCGCGGCGGCATGGTGCAGATCGTGCTTGTGGCGTTTCTCGAAGTGTTGGCTTATCTGTCGGTCACGTACTGCGTGTATCGCGGGCTTGGCTTTTTGGAGGTCTCCTACCCCACGATGACGCTGCTGCAGGCCATGCTGTCCATCGGCGTGGCGTTCGTCCCGCTGCCGGGCGCGTCCATTGCGACCGAGGGCGGGTTTTATGCGCTGTTCACCGTTTACTTTGGCGACTCGCGCCTCGGCGCCATGCTGATCTGGCGGTTTTTGACATACTACCTGACCATCGTGCTCGGCCTTGTCGCGGTGCTCATCGACGGGTTTCGCTCCGAAAAGCGCGTGCATGTGCAGGAGGGCTGAAACGGATGTATCTTTCGGACGGTTGGCGGGATTACGAGCTGCTCGATGCGGGTGACGGCATGAAGCTTGAGCGTTGGGGCGATGTGACGCTGCTGCGCCCCGACCCGCAGGCGGTCTGGCCGCTTCGGACGCGCGCGGCGGACGCGGTCTACCACCGCAGCGAACGCGGCGGCGGACATTGGGAGTTTTTGCGCCCGTTGCCGGAGAGCTGGCGCATCGGCTATGGCGACCTCGCCTTCCTCGTGCGGCCGACCGGGTTCAAGCACACCGGGCTGTTCCCCGAACAGGCCGTCAACTGGGACTGGATGCGCCGCCGTGTGGAACAAAAATGCGCCGCCGACGGCGCCTGCCGCGTGCTCAACCTGTTCGCCTATACCGGCGGCGCCACCTGCGCCTGCCTCAAGAGCGGCGCCCACGTCACGCATGTGGACGCCGCAAAAGGCATGGTCGCCTGGGCCAAGGACAACGCCGCCGCAAGCGGCGTACAGACAGCGCCGGCGCGCTATCTCGTGGATGACTGCGTAAAGTTCGTACAGCGCGAGCTGCGCCGCGGCAACCGGTACGACGGCATTCTGATGGACCCGCCCAGCTATGGGCGCGGCCCTGCCGGCGAACTGTGGAAGATCGAGGATTCCCTCTATCCGCTCGTGGCCTCCTGCGCCCGGCTGCTCTCCGACCGGCCCGCCTTCTTTCTCATCAATTCCTATACGACCGGTCTGGCGCCCTCCGTGCTGTGCAACGTGCTGCGCACCGCGCTGCCGGGCGGCCACGCGGAAGCCGACGAGGTCGGCCTGCCCATCCGGCGGGACAATCTCGTGCTGCCATGCGGCGCGACGGGGCGGTGGACGCCATGAGCGGTATGCCCGGCGCGCCGAAGCTCAACGTCCTCTACGAGGACAACCATCTGCTCGTCGTTGAAAAACCGGTCAACGTGCCCGTACAGGCCGACGTGAGCGGCGACGACGACCTGCTGTCCATGTGTCGCCGCTATATCCGGGTCGCCTACGGCAAGCCCGGGGAGGCGTTCGTCGCGCTCGTACACCGGCTCGACCGGCCGGTCGGCGGCGTCATGGTGTTTGCGCGCACAAGCAAGGCCGCCGCACGGCTCACCGCCCAATTCAAAAGCCACGCCGCCGGCAAGCGGTACGTCGCCGTTGTCGAGGGCTGCCCGCCCGCGTCCCTGCGCCTGACCGACTGGCTGCGCAAGGACGAGGCGACGCTCTCCTCCGCGGTGGTGCCGGAGGGGACCGACGGCGCCAGATTCGCCGAACTTCGCTTTTCCTGCATCGGCCGGGCGAACGGGCGCGCGCTGCTCGACATATCGCTCAAGACCGGCCGGCCGCACCAGATCCGCGTACAGCTCGCCCATGCCGGGTTCCCCATCGAAGGCGATCAGCGGTACAACCCGGCCGCCAGGCCCGGCACGCAGATCCGCCTGTGGGCGTACGCGCTTTCGATCAAGCACCCAACCCTTGGCGAGGATATGACCTTCTTTTCGCTCCCGCGCGATCCGGACCCGCGCCCCGGGGCGGGCTTTTGCGCGTTTCCGGCCCAGCTCGCGCTGCTGCCGGCCTTTTCCGCCTGCCGCGGCGTTTTTCTCGACGACGAGCTGCTCGTCGTCGACAAGAATGCCGGCGTCGAAGTCGAGGATGAACTGTGCATCGCGCTCGAGAGCCTGGTGGGCGAACTTTTCCCCGTCCACCGGCTGGACGCCAACACCGAAGGCCTCGTCGCCTTTGCCCGCACTGCGGCCATGCGCGACCGACTGCTCCAGGCGTTCCGCAACCACGACGGCGTGCGTAAGACCTATCGCGCCGTCCTTGCCGGCGTGCCATCGCCCCGTGCCGGCACGCTCGAACACTTCCTGGTCAAGGATGCCGACGCCGCGCAGGTGCGCGTCGTTCCCGCCGGCACGCCCGGCGCGCAGCGCGCCATGCTTGCCTATCGCGTGCTTGAAGCGCGCGACGGGCTGTCGCTCGTCGAAATCGAGCTGTTCACCGGCCGCACCCATCAGATTCGCGTCCAGACAGCCGCCATCGGCTGCCCCGTCCTCGGCGACGACCGCTATGGCGATCGGGAAGCGAACCGCCGCTTTCATTGCCGGCGCCAGCTCCTGCTCGCCGCCCGGCTCTCCCTGTTCGACCGCACGTTCGAAAGCGAGCGCACGCTTTCCCTCCCGACGCGCGATTGACCCTGCGCCGCCGGGATTGCGGGGACCTGCGGGCAGGCCGCAGGGACATTTTCTTCCCTTTTCGCAAGGGGGAGCGACGGAACGGCCGGCGGGAAACGCCGCATTTTCCCTCCCCTTTCGTTCACCTTTTCTTTCCTCTCTTTTGCTTGAAAAAGAAAGGACAAACCGGACGGGCGAAACCCCGCCCCAAAGGAGCGCGTATGCAGGAACGGACGGCATTGTTGATCGGAGAAGCGGGCGCCGCGCGCCTGGCGGCGAGCCGCGTGGCGGTCGTCGGGCTGGGCGGCGTCGGCGGGCACTGCGCGGAGGCGCTGGCGCGCGCCGGGGTCGGCGCGCTGCACCTGGTGGATGCGGACACGGTGTCCGAGAGCGACCTGAACCGGCAGGCGGTGGCCACGTTCGCCACGCTGGGCCTGTCCAAGCCGGCGGCGATGGCGCTGCGGCTAAGATCGCTTTCGCGTTGCATGCTGACGCTGTCCACGGCGTTCGTGGGGCCGGACACGGTGGAAGCGGCGCTGCCAGGCGCATTTGATTACGTGGTGGACGCAATCGACACGCTTTCCGGCAAGCTGGCACTCGTGGAGCTCTGCGGCGCGCGCGGCGTGCCGCTGCTCTCGTGCATGGGCGCGGGCAACCGGCTGGACGCCAGCCGCTTCTGCGTCCGGGACATCTATGCGACGGCGGGTTGCCCGCTGGCGCGGCGCATGCGCAGCGAATTGCGCAAGCGCGGCGTTGCGGCGCTGCCGGTGGTCTGCTCGGACGAGCCGCCCCGCCCTGTGCCGGGCGGGACGATCGGCAGCCTGGCGCCGGTCACGGCGGCGGCCGGGCTGGTGGCGGCGGATCACGTCATCCTTTCCCTGCTCGGCCTGCGCTGAGCGCCTTCCCTACAACAGCGTTTCCCAGGCGAACAATTCGATGGCGCACAGGTGCTCGACGGCGGCGCGCGCGCTCGTAATCGCGGCGCGCAGATCCTCCGCCTGCCCGGCGGGATCGATCAGCAATACGGCGAGCGCCATCTCGTCCACCACGTCGTGGCTGATGAACAGCCGCAGCACGCGGGCTGCGCGCTGTGCCCGCTCATGCAGGAACGCCGTCTGCCGGTCGAGCTGTGCCGCGTCGCCATCGGCTGCGGCGCGCTCGGCGGCAGCGAAGGCAACCTCCATATCGCCGGCAAAGCGCGTCAAATACCGCGAGGGCAACGTGAACAGCGCGAGCAGCAGCGCAATGGTGAGACAGGTAGCGATGCGTTTGACGCGGTTAAACATGGGTGGCCTCCGTTTGCAGCGTGAGCACGCGCTTGCCGGCGCGCTCGCGTGTCTGCGCGCGCAGGGTGCCGTCCGGCGAAAGGGAAAGATAAAACACGTTGCGCACCGGCCCGGCGCCCATGCCGGAGAGTTTGGCCTGCACCCACGCCTCCGACAGGCCGCAGGCGCGCACGGTTTCCACGCAGAGCCGCCCGTCGAGCACGAGCATGTGCGACAGATGCGCGTCCTCGGGCGGCAGATCCAGATCCTTGAGCGTGGGCGTCTGGCATTCGCCGCGCTGGAGGACGCTCATGCTCCCGTTCGTCTCCAGTATGGCATAGGCCACGTTGCCGATATCGAACACGTCCTTGGCGCGCAGCTGGTCCATGAGGTCGATGATCGTATAGTTGGCGCGGCGCATGGACCCCTCCTGCAGCACGCCGTCCGCCACGAGGATGACGGGCCGGCCGCACACGAGGTTGCGCAACCGCGCGTTCTTCAGGCAGACGTAGGTGATGAACGTCTGCATCAGATACAGCGCGAGAATGGGCACGGCGCTGTACGCCAGCGGGATGTTCGTATCCGCGATGGCGCAGGAGGCAAGATCGGCGATCATGAGCGTGATGAGCAGATCGAACGGCTGCAGGTCGGATACCTGGCGCTTGCCGGTGAGCCGCAGCACCACGAACACGAGCAGATATAACAGGCAGGCTCTCAAAAACAGGATCAACATGCCCTTATCATGCGCCGGCAACGCAAAAACATGCGCCGCCGCGCTTTTTCGTGCGTTCGGGCGGCGGCCGGCCGCCCGGCGGGGGTGAAAAGCCGGGCGACGCGGTTGTGCGCCCGGCGGGCGATGCGGTATACTGGTAGGAGGAGGAACCGCGCATGACTCGTGATCGAACCATCCTGCATTGCGACTGCAACAGCTTTTACGCTTCCGTGGAAAGCCTGGACCGGCCCGCGCTCCGGGCGGTGCCAATGGCGGTATGCGGCGACCCGAAGAGCCGCCACGGCATCATCCTCGCCAAGAACGAACCGGCCAAGGGGTTCGGCATCCGCACGGCAGAAACGGTCGCGCAGGCGCTGCGCAAATGTCCGCAGCTCGTGCTGGTGCCGCCGCATCACGAGCGGTATGCGCAGATCAGCCGCCTCATCAACGATATCTACGGCTCGTACACCGATCAGGTCGAGCCGTTCAGCATCGATGAGTCGTGGCTGGACGTGACCGGCAGCCTCCACCTGTTCGGCACGGGACGGCAGATCGCGGACGAGCTGAGGCGGCGCGTGCGCGAGGAGATCGGCATCACAATCTCGGTCGGCGTTTCGTTCAACAAGATCTTTGCCAAACTCGGCTCCGATTATCAAAAGCCCGACGCCACGACCGTGATCACGCGCGACGACTTCCGCGACATCCTCTGGCCGCTGCCGGCGGAAGACATGGTGTTCGTGGGGGAGGTGTCGGCGCAGGCCCTCGCCGCCCACGGGATCCGCACCATCGGCGACATGGCGGCCGCCGGCAGGGAGCGGATGCGCACCGTGCTCGGCAGCGCGGGCGAGACGCTCTGGACCTATGCGATGGGGCTGGACGAGAGCCGCGTGCGGCGCGCGGACGAGGCGGAGCCGCCCAAGAGCATCGGCTGCGGCACGACGTTCGCCCACGACCTGCGCGGCGAGCGGGAGGTGCGCGCCGGGCTGCTGCCGCTGTGCGACCGGGTCGGCACGCGGCTAAGGATGCGGAAGCTGTACTGCACGACCGTGCAGGTGCAGATCCGCGACCCGTTTTTCAAGACCATCTCCCGCCAGCAGCGGCTTGCCGCCGCCACAAACGTGACGCGGGAACTGTACGAGACCGCCGTGGACATCGTGCTGCGCTGCCGGGGCGCGGACGCGCCGATCCGGATGTTGACCGTGACCGCTTCCGGGCTCACGGACCGCTGCGCCGCGCAGATGCGCCTCATCGACGACGGCACGCAGGCGCGCCTGCGCGACGAGGCGCTCGACGGCGTGATGGACGATATCCGGGCGCGCTACGGCCCGGACGCCATCTCGTTTTGCCGGACGCTGCGCTCCGGCAGCGAAGGATAGGTCGCCGCATCAGGCGGGCAAAGCGGCCCGCAACGACGATTGCCATGGCGATGGCGAACGGCACGCGCGCTCGACCTGCCGCCGGCGCTCCGCGCGCCGCCGCGCCCGCTCGGGCTGCTGTTGCGAGCGTACCCGCTGTAAAACCATGCCCGGCAACCGCCCGCCGCGACGCGGCGGCAACTGCCCTTCCCAACGGCGGCGCCTCCTCTCCCCTCTTCGTGCGGGCGCAACCCGTCCGCCCATCCCCATCGTATCGCCGCATGCGGCAAAGCTGTTTCCCAAAGCATTATCCATCCGTCCTTCCGTTGTCATACCGCGGCGGATGCCGCGTTCCCGGCAGGGCGCTCTGTCCGGCGGCGGCCGGCGGGGCGCCCTGTCCGCCGCCGCCACGGTCCCATGCCGCGGCAGAGCGGCGGAAAAAGACCCCTTGACGGCGCGACGCAACCGTGCAATGATATAAGGGGTGTTAGGCGGCCTGTCTGCACGGCAGATCCGGGAACGGCGCGCCGCAGGCGAGCGCGCCGGAAGGCGTTCCGGCCGGCGGGACGGCTGCCGCTCAGCGTCGCCTGCCGCAACCGGGCGGGCGCGGCTGTGCTACGCAAGCGCCGGTTTCGCAAACAGGCGGGGCCGAAGGCCATGCACCCGCCAAACGACGGCAACCGTCCGTCAACCGGCAATGCCGGCAGACGCCGCGCATGGGCAACCGCGGCGGATATCGCGTACAGGCGCCCCCCGCAAACGACCGCGCGCGTGCGGTTGCCCCGCAAACCACCGCGCAATCGGAGGAACGCTATGAACATCGCACAGATCATGATTCCAAAGGTCTGCACCGTGTTTCTGCATGAACACAATACCGTCCGGCAGGGGCTGGAGGTGATGACGCGGCACGGGTATTCCGCCATTCCCGTGCTCGACGAGGCGGGGGGATATGTGGGCAGCGTATCGGAGGGGGATTTCCTGCGCCATGTCCTCGCGGTCGGCTCCACCGACCTGCGCGCCCACGAACAGTATCGTATCGCCGCGCTGGTGCGGCGGGATTTTTGCCCGCCGCTGAGCATCGGGGCCGAGGACGAGACGGTGATCGAAGCGATCATGAACCAAAACTTTGTCCCCATCGTGGATGATCGCGGAGCGTTGTGCGGCATTCTAACCCGCCGCGCCGTGATCGGCTATCTGGCACGGCAGCGTACCGCCGGGCAACAGGGCGCCGACGCCTGACGGCATCGCCCGCCAGGCGGCCGCAATACCTTTTCTTTTACGGGCGAAGGGGGCCGCGCAGGCCGGCCCGACAGGACAAACGGGCAGGCGCGCCGCCAGGCGGCCGCCGGCAACGGCGGCCTGGGAAAGCCTGGCGGCCCGTCCGCAGGCAAGACCCCGCCCCCGCGGCCATGCGGCCGCAGGGGCGGGGTCTTCAACTTTCGTTTCAGGGTTTTCCCTCAGCCCCGCAACGGGTTATGCAGCCTTGATCTTCGTCCACGCATCCGAATAGACGGACACAAAGTCCCCCAGATCGTGGAATACGGTGCAGCGATCGATCACATCCTGCGGCGGGTTGAACGTTTCGTCGGCCAGGAACGCCTCGTCGAGCAGGTCAAGCGCCGCCCGGTTGGGCGAGCAGTAATAGATATATTCGGCGTTCTGCTTGGCGACCTCCGCATCGCAGAGGAAGTTGATGAACGCCTCCGCCTCCTCGGTGTGCTGCGAGGTCTTGGGAATGATGATGTTGTCAAACCAGATGTTGCTGCCCTCTTTGGGCACCACATAGGCGAGATCGTCGTTCTCCGCAATGGCCATCAGCGCGTCGCCGGAATAGGTCACGCACATGGCGGCCGTCCCGTTGACCAGCTCCATCTTGGCGTCATCGGTCAGGTAGGCGCGCACAAGCGGCTTCTGCGCGATGAGCGCCTCCTGGGCGGCGAGCACCTCCGCCTCGTCGCGGGTGTTGATGTCGTAGCCGAGGCGGATGAGCGTGATGCCGATGGTATCGCGCACGCTGTCGTACATGATGATCTGGTCGGCGTACTGCTCATCCCAGAGGATATCCCATGAATCAACGGGCTCGTCGACCATCGTGGTGTTGTACAGGATGCCCACCGTGCCCCAGAAGTACGGCACGGAGTACCGGTTGCCGGGATCGAAGGACAGGTCGAGGAAACGCTCGTCAATATTGGCGAGGTTCGGGATGTTGTCCTTGTTGATCTCATGCAGCAGATCCTGCTCGATGAGGCGCTCGATCAGATAATCCGAGGGGACGCAGATATCATAGATGCAGTCGGCCGCCGACAGCTTGACGAGCATCTCCTCGTTGCTGGTCATGGTCGAATACTTGACCTGGATGCCGGTTTCCTCCTCAAACTGGTCGATGAGCTCCGGGTCAATATAGTCGCCCCAGTTGAGCACGTTGATCGTGACCTGATCCTTCCCGCCGCATGCCGCCAGGGGCAGGGCGAGGGCCAGGGCCAGCACCGCTACGAGCAGTCTTTTTGCCAGTTTCATCGATGGTTTCCTCCTGTTGTCCTTGTGTATTACCGGGCCGACGGGGTCTTCGCCCCGCGCGGCCTATCGCTTCAGGCCGACCTTGCGGTCCTGGATTTCGCGCCGCCGCTCCTCGCGGATGCTGCGGATGTTCACGATGAGCAGCAACGTCACCACCGGCACGAAGATGATCGTGGACAGGGCCGGGTTCACACCGCGGCGCGCGCTTGCATAGATATACATCGAAAGATTGTCCACGCCGTTGCCCGCAAAGAAGCTGACCACAAAATCGTCAATCGAGAGCGTAAACGCCAGGATTGCGCCGGACACGATGCCGGGCAGGATATCCGGTATGACAACGCGCCAAAGCGCCATCAGCGGCGTGCAGCCCAGGTCCAGCGCCGCCTCGTACAGCATGTCGGAGCTTTGGCGCAGCTTGGGCAGTACGGAAAAGATCACATACGGCAGATTGAACGTGATGTGCGCGATGAGCAGGCGCACATACCCGTTGCGCAGGCCGATCACGAGAAACAGCAGCATCAGCGAAATGCCGGTCACCAGATCGGGATTGACCATCGGCAGCTGCGAGATGTTCTCGATGATGAGACGGCGGCGCTTTTTCATCGCGTGCAGGCCGATGGCGGCGGCCGTGCCGAGCACCGTGGCCGCAAGCGAGGAGAGCACCGCGAGCGTGACCGTCACCACGATGGCGTCGGTGATCTCCGAGGTGCGCAGCAGCCGCTCGTACCAGTCGAACGTGAACCCCGTCCAGTTGCCGAGCGTCTTGCTCTCGTTAAACGAGAACACGATCAGGATCAGAATCGGCGCGTACAGGAACAGCAGGATCAGCCCGAGATACGTACCCTTGAAAAACCCGCGCAGACGCTTTACCATATGCGGCCGCCCCCTTCCGCTTCCCTGCCGCCGGCACGCTCCGCCCGGCGCATGACGGCCATGCTCAGCGTGACGAACACCAGCAGGATGATCGCCAGCGCGCTGCCGGCGCTCCACGCCTGCTCGGTGATGAAGCGCATGTAGATGAGGTCGCCGTAAAGCATGGTCTTGCCGCCGCCAAGCAACTGCGAAATGGCGAACGTCGTCGTCGACGGAATGAACACCATCGTCACGCCCGAGACGATGCCGGACACCGAAAGCGGCAGCACCACGCGGAAAAACGTCTTGACGCCGTTGGCGCCGAGGTCGTTGGCCGCCTCGACATAGCTGCTGTCGAGCTTCATGAGCACCGTGTAGATGGGCAGGATCATGAACGGCAGAAAATTGTACACCATGCCGAGCAGCACCGCCCCCTCGGTATACAGGATGTTGGAAAACGCGCCGAGCAGCACCTTCCACGCATAGGTGCGCAGCAGGAAGTTCATCCACATCGGCACGATGAAGAACACCGACAGCAGCGTGGCGGTCGCCTTTTTCATGCGCGAGAGCAGATACGCGACCGGATAGCCGATGAGCAGGCACAGGATGGTCGTGTACAGCGCAAGCCGGATGGAATCGAGCAACACGCGGATGTTGGCCAGATCGACCGCCGCGATCAGGTTCGCCATCGTGAAACTGCCGTTGGCGGTAAACGCATAGTACAGGATCAGCAGCATCGGCGAAAGGATAAAGATCAGCATCCATACCAGGTATGGGCCGGCAAACATGGTCCGCTTCACGCGCTCACCTCCCCTCTGCCCCTGCGCTCACGCGCTGTGCGACACGGCGATATGCTCGGGCGAAACGCGGATGCCCGTCTCCTCGCCGGTCTCCATGATCTCGTCCGCGCGGGCGATCCAGTCGTCCTCGCCGCAGGTCACGGTCACCTCGTAGTGCGTGCCCAGGAACATGCACGCCTTTACAAAGCCCGTCAGCTCCGCATCCTGCGGGGCGATGAGCTCCACGTCCGCCGGGCGGATCTGCACGAGCACCTCCTCCTTGTGGGCGAAGCCTTCGCCGAGCCGGCAGGCAAAGTCGTGCCCGCTGAATGTGACGAGGTCCTCGTCGGGATAGGCCACCGCGTCGAAAATGTTCATCGAACGGGTCTTCTTCATCACGTGGAAGGCATCCGGCGGCAGGGAAAGCCCCACCTCGTCGCCCACGGCCACATAGTCCGTCGTATGGACGATCCACTCGTAACCGCCGCAGTCCACGTCCACCTCGTAGTGTACGCCCATGAACACGACCGACTGCACCACCCCGCGCAGCCGGGCCTGCTCGGGCGGGACGATATCGATATCCTCCGGGCGGACGACCACGTCCACCTCCACGTTTTTCCCAAAACCTGCATCCACGCACGGGTATGCCATGCCGCGGATCTGCACGCGGTAATCCTGCAGCATGATGCCCGGCAGAATGTTGCTCTCGCCGATGAAATCCGCTACAAACGGGTTCTTCGGCTCGTTGTAGATGTCTGCCGGCGTGCCGATCTGCTGGATGACGCCGTCCTTGAGCACGACGATCGTGTCGCTCATGGTGAGCGCCTCCTCCTGGTCGTGCGTCACATAGATGAACGTGATGCCGAGGCGCTGCTGCATCCGCTTGAGCTCCACCTGCATCTCCTTGCGCAGCTTGAGGTCGAGCGCGCCGAGCGGCTCGTCGAGCAGGAGCACCTGCGGCTCGTTGACCAGCGCGCGCGCGATGGCCACCCGCTGCTGCTGCCCGCCGGAAAGCTGATCGACGTATCGCTTGCCGTAGCCCTTCAGGTTCACCAGTTCCAGCATGGCGTTGACCTTCTCCTCGATCACGCGCTTGTCGAGCTTTTTGATCTTGAGGCCGAAGGCGATGTTGTCGAATACGTTCAAATGCGGGAACAGGGCGTACTTCTGGAACACCGTGTTGATGCGGCGCTTGTAGGGCGGCACGGAAGCGATGTCCACGCCGTCCATCTCGATGCGGCCGGACGTGGGCATGATGAACCCGGCGATCAGGCGCAGCATGGTCGTCTTGCCGCAGCCGGAGGGGCCGAGCAGCGTCAAAAACTCCCCGTCCTTGACGTAGAGGGTGACGTGTTCGAGCGCCACGTCGCCCGCATAATCCTTGGATACGTCGATGAGCTCGATCAGATGCCTGTCCTTCATCCCAAACGCCCTCCCATTGACCGTAATACCCGACCATCAGAACGACGGCGGTGTCGAAACCCAGAGCACGCGCGCCTCGGCGCGCCCCGCGTTGCGCAGACAGTGCTGCGCGACGGGGCGGAAATAGAAGCTGTCGCCCCGCCGGACGCGAAAGCGCTGCTCGCCCAGCAGCAACCATACCGAGCCCTGCAGGACGTAGCCGAACTCCTCGCCCTCGTGCGGATCGTCCGGCTCGGTGCCGGCGCCCGACGGCAGCGTGACGAGGATGGGCTCGAGCGCGTTGCGCTGCGCATTGGTCACCAGCCAGCGCACGGCCCCGCCGTCGTCGGCTTCCTTGACGAACATGTCCTCTGCACGGTAGACGACCTTTTCGTTCTGCGTTTCGTTGAAAAACGCCGCGATATCGGTGCCCAGCGCCTCGAGAATGTCCATCAGCGTCGCAATGGAGGGGGAGGCGATATCGCGCTCAAGCTGGGAGATGAACCCCTTGGTCAGCTCCGTGCGCGCGGCCAGCTCTTCCTGCGTCAGCCCGCGCTGCAGGCGCAGGCGTTTGACCTTGTCGCCGATCTCCATCGAAGTCAATCCTTTCTAAACAATGAGTTTAGATTCACTAAACTCAGGCAGCGCAATTAAACCACAAAATGCCGCTCTTGTCAATGACATTTTTTTGCAAATCCCGCCCCGACCAGCGGCAGAGGCTTCCGGTATCCGATCGGCGGCGCTCAAACGGTCGTTACCGGCGTTGCAAAGGCCCGCCGAAACCGGAAAGCGAGGCGCGCGGGAGGCGGCCCGCACATTCAGGCCCAAGACCGGCCTTCTCAGAAGCGGGTCGCGCGCGGGGGCAATTTTTGCGTAGTCCGATGCTTCGCATCAAAACGGGCTGCGCGCGGGAGGCGGCCCATCTGTGCGTGGCGGCCCATCTGTGCGTGGGCGGCAAAACACGCCCGTGCGGAAGATATGCGGCGGGCGCAGAGCAAAATGGACAGAAGGACAGTCCCGGCCGCACGGGCGGATGCGCTGCGGATAAAGCACGGCCGCACGGGCGGATCGCCCGTGCGGCCGTCCGGCGCCGCCCGCCGGTCATTCCGTAAGACTCTGCGCCAACAGGGGCGCCCACCGCTCGAGCGGCGGCGCCGAACCCGTCCACTTCACGTACATGACGACGTTCCCGCTGCATAACGTCAGCGCGGTTATGTCGCTGCCGGGCAGGTCGATCATGACGAGATCCACTCCGGAAACCGTCGACGTCTCCGCCGCTAACGGTTCCCCTCTCCATTCGGTGCGCAGCCATTCCTCCGCGAACAACCGGGCAACCCAAGCGCTGGAGAACCGATAATAAGCAATCCTCAGCTCATCGAATTCCAGGCTGTGTTCGGACCGGTACAGCCCGAAAAAGTTGAAGCAGCACGGCGCAAGCACGTTCTTCCAGGCCGTGACATAGCCGTCCCCGGCCTGCGAAGCGCCGTTTGTCATCGCAAGCGCCGCTTCGACGGCGGCCGGCACCTCTCCGGCATAGTCGGAAAACAGCGTCTCCTGCGAAGTGCGGACCGTATGCGGTATCGCGCCGAGCAGCACGGCGACCAGCGCAATGGCGGGCACAAGCCGCCGCCGTACCAGCAACCCGACCCGCCTGTATGACCGTTTCCCGATCTCCGGTATGCCGCCGCGCAACAGGCGTCGCCCGCGCTGCAGCCCCACGGCGGAAATTGCCGGGATCAGGCCTTCCCAGCACAGGCACAGGAGCACGAGCAGGATGGGGATGGGTCCCAGCCGGACAAACGCATTCAACAGGCCCCAGGACGCGCTGAGTTTCCAGAGGAAGAGCAGCGGCAGCAAGAACATCACGGCCGCCTCCATGCACCGGCGTTTCACGGTCGCGCCAAGCGCGGACGCCAGCACGACCGGATCGGAAAGCGGCTCGCATGAATCCGGCTCCACGCTGCCCCAGACGCAATAGCCCCCATACCAGCCCTCAAAGCTCCAGCCCTCTTTCTCCATGAGCGCCAGCAGCTCCTGATCCGTTTTGATCGTGAATACATCCGGATGCGGCGGCCGGTTTTGGATGGGCGTCAGCCGGTAGCGCACCTGCTGCGGCTTGCCGCGCACAAAGGTCGCCGCATCCCGCGGGACGACCTCTTCGCTAAAATACAATCCCTCCGCCGCCATGGCGGAAAACCAGGCCTCCAGGCCCTTCCGGTCATCGCGCGGACACGGCGGCAGGCGATGGACCTCCCGCTTTTGCCGCCGCCCACGGCCCGTTGAACCGTTTTCCCGCCGGGCGGGATTCGCCATCGCGGCGAGACGGTCCTGTGCCGCCGGGCGCCGGATCGGCAGCCGCCGGGCGGCTGTATCCGCCTGCCGCCCCGCCATCTCCGCAGCCGCAAGCGCGGCGCTCCCCCGCTCGGTGACGGCGTAGCGGTACCGCTCCTCCTCCTCCCCCGGCGCTGGGGCGGCCGCTCGAATATACCGCCTGCGCAAAAGCAGCATCAGAACCGCATAGATCGTAGCCGGATCAAGCCGTACCCGGCCGGCCGTCATCCGTTCCACGCGGCCGGCAATGCCGATGCCGTACACCTCCCCCGACCGGATCGCCGCCAGCACATGGAACATGGCGCCCGATAGGATTGACGCCTTTCTCTTTACCGTCACGAACGGCTCCCCCCTTCTCCTCTCGTCTGGCAAAACGGGCGACCGCTTCCGGCGCCGCCCGCCGGTCATTCCGCAAGACTCTGCGCCAACAGGGGCGCCCACCGCTCGAGCGGCGGCGCTTCCCCTCCGCCGGAGAACACGAGCTCCGCCTGCAGGACAACGCTGCCCTGCCGCAGCAACAGCGCCGGGGCGCCGGCTATCCGCACATACGCCGCGACCTCGTCTACCCCCGTGACCGGAGGCGCTTCCAGCGCGGCGAACCCTTCGTATCGCTTCCGGTCAAAGCGATAGAGCTCCCCGAACAGGCGCTCCGCCAGCCATGGATCGGCAAGCCGGTAATAACGGAGATACAGCGTGCCGTTCCCCGCCGCCCCATCGGGCAGGATCACGTCCGCCTGCTCCGCATATTCGATGCAGCGCGGGGCGAGCAGGTTTCCCCATTCCCGCAGCTCTCCGACGGGTCCGGCGTCGTATGGTTCCGGCGGAAGGCAGACGGCGTCCTCCCCCATCAGCGTCCGCAGGGTCGCAAACGGCAGCGCGTCCGCATAGCGCGCAAGCGGCGTCTCCCGCCCGGGCAGGCACATCCGCAGCACGACACACGCCAGCGTCAGCCCATACAGGACGGCGCCCCTACCCAGCAATGCCGCAAGGCGGCCCCGTCGCTTCCCCGCATCCGGCGTACCCCTGCGCAGCCGCGACTGCCGCAGCCGCAGGCTGCACAGGTCCAGCAGGCCGCGCAAAACCGCAAAGAACAGGCTGGCAAAAACCAGCAACAACGGGACCGGCCCGATCTCCACGGCGGCCAGAAGGCACCCGCGATCGCCGTCCAGCAGCCGCAAAAGCAGGAAGCCCAGCAGCAGCAGCGGGAGAAGCAGGTGATTGATCGCCACGCGGCGCATCACCGATGGCAACGCCGGCGCCAGCACGGCCGGATCGGTATGCAGTTCCCGTGCCGTCGGGTCGCCCGTCCGGTACACATGAAACCAGCCGTAGCTGCCGGCCGGCCGCCAGCCGCATGACCGGAAGAGCGAAAGCTGCTCGGCATCCGGGTCGGGCGTAAACGACCATGTCTCGTGCGGCCGGTTTCGCATGGGCGTGAGGCGGTAGCGCACGGCCTGCGGCGCGCCGCGTGCAAAGCCAGCCGCCAGCCCCCAGTCCCTTTGGAAAAACAGCCCCTTCTCCGCCATGGCGGAAAACCATGCCGCAAGGCCGTCCATGTCGGTGGGCGCGCACGGGCGCAGGCGATAGCACAGCCGCCGGCGCGCCGGACGGTCGGCGCTGCATTCGTCCGAGGCGTCGCCGCATTCGTCCGGGGCGTCGCCGCATTCATCCGGGGCGTCGCCGCATTCATCCGGGGCGTCGCCGCATTCGTCCGGTACGTCATCAGGGGCTGCCGCCCGGCCCGCAGCCTGGAGCGCGTCGCGCCCCCTGCCGGTGATCGCATAACAGGCCAGCCGGCCGGCCGCGCCGGCCGCGCGGAGAAACCTACGCCGCAGCAGTTCCGTCAGGATCGTATCGACCGTGGCGGGGCCAAGCCGCACGGCGCCGCCCGTCGCGCGTTCCACCCGGTTTGCGATAGCTGTGGCGCACAGCGCCCGCGTCCGAAAGGCCGCCAGCACGAGCATCGCGGATTCCGGCAGGGACGTCGTTCGGGCGTGCGTCGCCATGGCAATCCTCCTCCGGGAAATCTTTTGAAAAGGGCCTTGTATCCGTCTGATTTCGCTTCCATTATAGGGCGCGCCGGCAGCCGCCGTCAAGCGCGCCCAACCGCAACCAAAGGGGACGGCCGCCCGGGAAAATCCCGGGCGGCCGTCCAAGAATCCGTACCGTGCGCAGCCGCATCGCCGCAGGCGGTCTCGGCTACCGCACCGCAGCAAGGAAGCTTTTGAGCCGGGGCGTCTGCGGATCGCCGAACAACCGCTCCGGCGTACCCTCCTCGAGCACGCTGCCGTCGGCCATGAACATGACGCGCGTGGAAACCTCGCGCGCAAAGCCCATCTCGTGCGTGACGATGATCATGGTCATGTGCCGCTCATGCAGGCGGCGGATGGAGGCGAGCACCTCGCCGGAGATCTCCGGATCAAGCGCGCTGGTCGGCTCGTCAAAGCACAGCACGTCCGGGTCGAGGGCCAGCGCCCGCGCGATGGCCACGCGCTGCTGCTGCCCGCCGGAGAGCTGATGCGGGTACAGGGCCGCCTTGTCCGAAAGGCCCATCTCGTCGAGCAGCGCCAGCGCGTGCCGCTCGATGGCGGCCAGCATCTCGGCGCGCTTTGCCCGGAAATCCGGCGCTTCCTTTGCGCGCAGGCGGGCGGCAAGCATGACGTTCTGCAGCGCCGTATACTGCGGAAACAGGTTGAACGACTGGAACACCAGCCCAAAGTGCAGCCGCTTCCTGCGAATATCGCGCTCGCGCTGCGTGGACGGGTCGGCCGCGTCGAAGAGCACCTCGCCGCCTACAAGAATCCGGCCCTCCGTCGGCGTTTCGAGAAAGTTCAGGCAGCGCAGCAGCGTTGTTTTGCCGCTGCCGGAAGAGCCGATGATCGCAAGCACCTCTCCCTTTTCGAGGGAGAAGTCGATGCCCGTGAGCACCTCCGCCGTACCGAAGCGCTTGCTCAAACCCTGTACCTGAAGAATTGCCATAGAATTCACCGCCTTTTGCCGGTCATACCCGGAAATAGGAAAGCTTGCGCTCCAGATAGCCGAACAGGAGCGTCAAAAGCCCGCAGAACACGAGGTAGAACACGCCCGCATAGAACAGCGGCCAGAGGAGCGACTGCGTCCGGATGAACACCTGCGCCTCCATGATGATCTCGCTGATGGCGATGACGCGCGCCAGCGACGTATCCTTGACCAGCGTGATGATCTCGTTGCTCATCGGCGGCAGGATGCGCTTGAGCACCTGCAACAGCACCACGCGCGAAAACGTCTGCCCGCGCGTCATGCCCAGCACCTGGGCCGCCTCGTGCTGCCCCTGCGGGACGCTCTCGATGCCGCCGCGGTAGATCTCCGAGAAATAGGCCGCATAGTTGATGATGAACGCCACGAGCACGGCCGGCATACGGTCCAGCCCCTGCGTCTCCCAGAGAAGGCCGGGGCCGTAGAACACGATGATGATTTGCAACATCAGTGGCGTGCCGCGGATGATCCATACCAGCGTGCGCGAAACCGCGCGCAGCGGCTTGAACCGGCTCATCGAGCAGAACGCGACCAAAAGCCCGAGCGGCAGCGCCGCCGCAAGCGTTGCGGCAAAGATGATCGCCGCCTGCCCGGCGCCCTGGATCAGCCGGCCGGTTACGGTGAGGAAGGTTTGCATGGAGATCGATCCCTTTCAAAAGACGGAATGGGCAGGGGCGTCCCCCTGCCCGGAATCATGCGACTTCGCCGTCAGTCCGTAATGAGCAGATCGGACATCTCATACTTTTCCGCCAGCTCGCTGAGCGTGCCGTCGGCGAGGAACTTCTCGATGATCTCATTGGCCTTGGCCGTCATATCGCTGCCGAGGCGGAAGCCGATCGCGTACTCCTCGTCCATCAGGTCGATGCCCTCCACGATCATCAACTCGCTGTAGTCCGTGCCTTCGCCGGTCATGGCCGTGGCCATCGTATAATCGATCACCGCCGCGTCCGCCGTACCGGCCTTCACCTCGAGCAGCGCGTCGCTCTGCGCGGTAACGCCGGTAAACACGGCGTCCGGCATATCGGTATAGACCGTGTCCTCGCCGGCGCTGCCGACCTCCGCGACGACCGAGACCCCGCTGAACGAGGAGAGATCGGTGTACAGCGCCGCATCTTCCGCACGGATGACAACCACCTGCTCATTCATCAGATAGGCGGTGGTAAAATCCATATTCTCCCGGCGATCCTCCTTGATGGTAAGACCGTTCCAGATGCAGTCGATCTTCTTGCTCTTGAGCTCCAGCTCCTTGGAATCCCAGTCGATGATGATGAACTCCGGCGTCAGGCCGAGTTCGGCGCACAGCGCCTCGGCGAACTCCGTATCAAAGCCGATCAGCTTGCCGTTTTCATCATAATAATTCATGGGCGCGTATGCCGTAATGCCGATCACCAGCGTTCCCTTGTCCATGATGTAGGCCAAATCGCTGTCCGTATCCGCCGGCGCGACCGTAGGCTCCGTCGCTTCGCCGGACGGCTCGTCCGGGTCGGTCGTTTCGGGCGGCTGCGTCGTGCAACCAGCGAGCGTGACCGCCAGCAACAGGCACGCAAGCAACAGGGCAAACAGGTTCTTCTTGGATTTCATAACCGAAAACACTCCTTTGTTTTGCGATGCTGCTATTGTATCACGTTACTATACTAAAGCGCAAGCCCTTATTTTTCCAAATTTCCCGTCGGGTCCTTCACCGTTTTCCCTTCGTTTCCCCCTCGCTCACATTCCCGGCTGAGCTATACCCCCAAAGAAGAAGGCGCGCTGGACATTTCTTATTCAGTTTTGTGTGGGGCGCTGGTACACGATTGTATCGGGCTCCCAGCTGAGCTATACCCCCAGATAAGAGGATGCGCTGGGTATTTCTTATTCAGTTTTGTGTGGGGTGCTGGTACACGATTGCATCGGGCTTCCAGCTGAGCTATACCCCCAGATGTGGGAAAGAACTTTTATTCAGTTTTGTTGAGGAGTGTGTAACCGCTTCAACCGGGCTCCCAGCTAAGCGATACCCCCAAATAAAAGGGTGTGCTGAGTATTTCTTATTCAATTTTCGAGAGGGGTGTGTAACCGCTTCAACCGGGCTTCCAATCCTTCCGCCATGCCACGCGTCTTTCTCCCGGCGCTGCGCCCTGCGCGCGGGGGCGCCGCCGTTTCCGTGCGGCTCGAACCGGGCGGGCGCGAAATGCGTCCGGCGCACGGGCGAAAATTGCGTGCAGGAAGGCGCGCGGGCCGGACGGGCGGCAAGCAGATGGAGCGTCCGGCGCACGGGCAAAAATTGCGTGCAGGAAGGCGCGCGGGCCGAACGGGCGGCAAGCAGATGGGAGCGTCCGGCGCGCACGGGCGAAAATTGCGCGCAAGGAGGCGCGCGTGCCGGGCGGACGGCAAACAAATGGGAGCGTCTCGCGCACGGGGGATAATTACGCGTAGGAAGGAGCGCATGAAGGACGGACGGCAAGCAGATGAAAGCGTCTCGCGTACGGGAAAAGGGTCCTTCCCTGCGGCATATCCTTTCCCCTGCGTCCACCGCATCCCCTGCGCGGAAAGGCCCGCTGCGGCATAGTCGTTCCCCTCGAGGCACGGCCCTTGCGGCGTGCGCCGACTGCGCGCCGTGTCGGGCGGCTGACCAGTGCTGCGATGCGCCTGTACCCTTGGCCCTTGCGGCATACGCCGGCTGCGCGCCATGTCGGACGGCGGCCAGTGCAGCGATGCGCCAGTCCCCTTGCCCTTGCGGCGTGCGCCGGCTGCGCGGCATGTCGGATTTTCGCCGTCCGCCTCCTGCCGTTGCCCGCACGCACAGGCGCAAGCATTCCCCTGCGCCGCCGCAAAAGCGCCGCACAGCCGGGCGCTGACGCCCCCGCACGGTCAGAATCGAACGGGTGCGTGTCACACAAAGTTTACACGATAGGCCCGAATGTTTTCACGAAAGTATGCTATACTAACGTTCATGCATGGGCTTCCATGCGTTTCTGTGTGCGCGGCGTGTTTCGCCGGCGCATAACCGGCCGCCGGGCGCGCGTTGCGCCGCGGCCGTCCGGACAACCGCCCGGAGAACCATTTAAGGAGGGATTTGCATGAAAAAACGGATCGGCGCTTTGTTGCTTGCCATCCTGCTGCTTGCCGCCCTGCCCGCAACCGCGCTGGCCGAGGACGGCGAGACGGGTACTGGCATCGCGTCGGAAGAAAACACGCAGGCCGCATCCGCCACGCCGAACACGGAGGAGGCGGAGAACACGCCCGTCGCCGACACGACGGAGCCGGCACAGGACACGCCGGATGGAACGGCCGCCACGTCGGAACCGGCGCAGGAAACCCCGGCCCCGGTCACGACCGCCGTCCCGACCGAAACGCCCGAGCCGGCCACCCCGGAACCGAGCGTGGAACCGACGCCCGCGGAGCAGCCTGCCAACCAGCGCGTGACCATGGGCGCGGACCTGACCGAGGTGCAGCGCGCCGCCGTCTACCGCGATTTCGGCATTGAAGAGGGCAGCGTGCGGGAGCTGACGGTCACCAACGCGGAGGAGCGCGCCTATCTTGAGGGACTGGTGCCCGACCGCAAGATCGGCAGCGTGGCGCTCTCGTGCATCTACATCACGACGCTCGATCCCGGCGCGGGGCTCGACATCACCATCTACAACATCAACTACTGCACCGAGCAGATGTATGTGAACGCGCTCACCACCGCCGGAATCACGGACGCAAAGGTAATCGTATCGGCGCCCTTCCCGGTTTCGGGTACGGGCGCGCTGACGGGCGTTTACAAGGCGTATGAGGACATCACCGGCGTGGCGCTCAACGATCTTGCCAAACTCGTGGGCGCGGAGGAGCTGGTCGTCACGGGCGAGCTGGCCGAATACATCGGCAGCACGGAAGCCGCGGAAATCGTCTCCCAGCTCAAGAACATCCTCGATCAGACGCAGGCCATGAGCGACGCCGAAGTGCGCGACGAGATCCGTCGCATCGCGGAGATGTACAGCGTCAACGTGACGGACGCACAGGTGGAGCAACTCCTGAACCTCGTGCGCAAGCTCGAAGGACTCGACACCGGCGAGCTGCAGCAGCGGCTGGCCGGGCTGGCCAAGACGGCGCAGTCCGTCAACACCGTGTCGGACACGATTTCGCGCGTATATGAAAGCGTGAAGGATTTCTTCGCTTCCATTGGCGATTTCTTCGTCCGTCTGTTCGGCGGCGGGAAGGAATGAACCGGGTCGCCCGAAAACGAGGCCGGGCCGTCCATTTGGACGGCCCGGCCTTTGTTTCTGCACGGTCCGTTCTTCCCGCGCGGCACGCCGGTCGGCGGCTCGCCGCGGCTACCGCTTCTCCCGCAGGTATTTGATAAAGCACACGATGCCCAGCACGTAAAAGGCGAACTGAACGACCGTGAAAATCTGGCTGAGCAACTGGCCGAACGTGACGACCACTCTGGAAGCGCCCATGGTTATGGTTCCTCCCGCGCGCTACTTTTTGAGCTTCAGTATTTTGGCGTCGAGGTGGCTGCGCAGCAGTTCCCGCACCTGCGCGGCCTCGGCCACGGGGTCCTTCATCTGATACTTGGGCAGCACGTAGGCCTGCGATTTGGAGAGGAACAGATAGAACGTCTTGCCGGATTCGGCCACCTTGGCGATCTTCTCCCAGGCCAGCAGCGCGCTGCCGCGCTCGGAGGTGGCGTGCACGCCCTGTCCGTCGATGGTAATATCCTGCGTAAACTCATACGCCGTCTTGCTCTTGTAGGCCTTGTTGATGCGGAAAATCATCATGACGGTGTTGAGCACGACGAAGAGCGCAGCCCCGCCCAGCGCCATCGGCAACGCGCGGATCAGCGCCTGCTGGATCGATTTCGTCTGCCCATAGGTCGTCACGCCGAGCATCAACGCGATGACGACGAACACAAGCACGGTCATGAAGAGGAAGCGGCTGCCCGTCACAAACAGATTGTAGCGGATATTCTCCTTGCGACCGATGGTGAACTTGCCCTGATACTGCATGAGGGAATCCCCCTAAATGAAAGGATGTTATTATTTTACACGATGCGGGAATGGATGTCAAAACAATTCGGCATGCCGGACCGGCCGCCGGATGTAAACGGCGCCTCGTCCTCTTCGACGGGGCGCCGCGATTCTGCGTTCGCTCAGCGGCGCTGCAGCGCATCGATGGGCGTCATGCGGCTGGCCTTGGCCGCCGGGTAGCTGCCGAACACCACGCCGATGAGCGCGCTGAACGCGACAGCGGCGACGGCGGCGCGCCACTCGATCCGGATGGTCATATCCGCCACGGCCGAAAACACCGCCAGGCCGAGCGCGGAGAGCGCAAGCCCGAACAGGCACCCCAGCAGCGAAAGCGCGCACGACTCGATCAAAAACTGCAACAGGATGTGTATGCGCCTTGCGCCGATGGCCTTTCGCACGCCGATCTCGCGCGTGCGCTCCGCAACGGAGACGAGCATGATATTCATGATCCCGATGCCGCCCACCAGCAGCGCGATCGCGGCGATGCCGCCGAGCATGAGCGAAAGCGTGCTCATGACATCGTCGAGCGTGTCGAGCAGCGAGGACATGTCGTACACGTCATAGGCGTCCTCGTCGTGCGTCAGCTCCAGCAGGTGCAGCTCGGTCAGCGTCTGCGCCAGCGCCACTTCCGTGCCGGAGGCCGCCTCCACATAACAGGCGTTGATCGCGCTGCTGTCGGCAAGGCGCTGCCCGGTCGTGAGCGGGATGAGCACCCGCGTATCGAGCGATCCGGTCAGATCGGAGCCGCTTTCCTCCAGCAGGCCGACGATGGTAAACGTGCGCCCGTCCATCGTGACAGTTTTGCCGATCACGTCATAGCTTTCAAACAGCTCGCCGGCCACATCCACGCCGATCACGGCGACGCCCGTGCGCCAGGTGAGATCCGAGGGCGCAATCCCCCGCCCGGCCTGTACGGCAAGCCCCGCCACCTCGAGGAACGACTCCGTTACGCCGTAGACGGAAACGGTCGTATAGTTGGAGCCGGCGCGCATGACGCCCGTCGTGGCGATATATGGTGCGACGCCCTCGATGGCATCGTACGCCTCGAGCGCCTCATAGTCCTCGCGGGAGAGTGACACGTCCTCGTCCGTCACGGAAACGGTCAGCAGGTTGGACCCCATCGAGGTGATGGCGCTCGTAACCGAACCGGTGGCGCCCTGGCCGATGGAGACCAGCATGACCATGCTCGTCACGCCGATGATGATGCCGAGCATTGTCAGGAACGAACGCATCTTGTTGGCAAGGATGGCGCGCAAAGCGAGCCGCAGGGTATTGCACAGCATGGTCATGCGCCAAACGCCTCCTCCCAGGTGCCGTACAGGCGGCCGTCGCGCACGTACACGGTGCGGTGCGCCAGCTCGGCCACGCGCTGGTTGTGCGTGATGAGCATGATCGTGCGCCCCTGCTCGGACAGGTCGCAGATCAGGCGCATCACGTCGTCGCCGGAGCGGGAGTCGAGGTTGCCGGTCGGTTCGTCGGCGAGAATCACAGGCGACTGCGACGCCAGCGCCCGCGCAATCGCCACGCGCTGCTGCTGCCCGCCGGATAGCTGATTCGGGCGGTGGCGCATATGCGTCTCCAGTCCGACGCGGCACAGGGCGGCCCGCGCCCGTTCGATCCGCTCCCGCTGCGGCAGTTTGCGATAGATCAGCGGCAGCTCCACGTTTTCAAGCGCGCTCATTCGTTCGAGCAGATTGAACTGCTGAAAGACGAAGCCGATCTTTTCGCTCCGGATGGCGGAGAGCTCCCGATCCGAGCAGGCGGCCACATCCACGCCGTCGAGCTGATAGCTGCCGGAATCCGGCAGGTCCAGGCAGCCCATGACGTTCATCAGCGTCGTCTTGCCGGAGCCGGAGGGCCCGCAGATTGCCACGAACTCTCCCTCCCGAACGGTGAGCGACACGTCCGCGAGTGCATATACCGGCTCCTCGCCGACCAGATACGTCTTGTTGATGTGTTGCAGCACCAGCATGGCCGACCTCCTCATGCGCCCGGACGTTCGCCGCCGCGATCGCCGCCGGCCATACCGCCGCGATCGCCCCCGCCAAAGTCGGCCGGCATCTCCATGCCGCCCATACTGCCCATGCCGCCCATGCCGAAGCCGCCCATCATCTGCGTGTCGTCGCTCTCATAGGTAGCCGTGGTCGTGCGCACGGGCACGAGGATCAGGTCGCCTGCCGCAAGCTCCCCCGTCACGGCGATATAGCTGCCGTCCGACATGCCGGTTTCCACCGCCGCGCGCGAAAGCGACGACAGGTCCACCGCATCCTCGGCATAGGCCGCACCGACCGACGCATCCGCCGGCGCAAGGTAAACGAACGGCTCGCCGTCCGCATACTGCACCGCATCCACCGGTACAATCGACGCCTGGCCGGTCGTGGCGGTGATGATCTCCGCCGAGGCGCTCATGCCCGGCAGCGCACCGTCAATGGGGTCGATCTCGATGGTGGCGGTGTAGCTGGTCACATAGCTGCCGCTGCCCTCATAGGAGAGGTTCGCCACGCGCCCGGCAAACGTGCCCTCGATCGCGTCCAGCGTGATCGTGGCCTCCTGACCGATCTCCACGGCGCCGATATCGAGTTCATCCACGGACACGCTCATGGTATAGCCGTCCGTGCCGGCCAGCGAGCAAAGCGTCTCCCCGGCGGCCAGCTCGTCGCCCGCGGCGACCGGCAGGCTTGTCACGAGGGCGTCCGCTTCCGCCACGACGCTGTACCCGGCCCTGCATTCGGCAATCTGGTCCAGCAGATCCGCCTGCTGCTCCCTGAGCGAAAGATAGGCGGCGTTCGGCGCGCCCTCCTCCAGCAAAAACAGTCTGGCGCCGCGGGATACGGACTGGTTCTCCTCCACGAGCACGTCCCCGATCCTGCCGGCCGTGCCGGTGACGGCAATGTACTCATTGAGCGCCAGCGTCCCGGTGCCGAGCAGCCCGCCGTCCGCATCATAGGCGGCGGCCGTCGTGCCGACGGCAAAGCTGTTGTCCTCGATGACGATGGTCGCCGTGCCGTCCGAAAGCCCGGTCACGAGTCCTTCGACGGCGTCCTCGCCGACGGCGACGGACACGACGTCATATTTTTTGACCGTTTCCGGCACTTCCAGCACAAGCCGCATCCGCCCGTCGGTCGAGATCAGGCATAGCGTGCCGGCGTCCTCCACGACGGTACCCGCCGTGGCGGAGAGCTGTTTGACCACGCCCGCGCGCGCTGCCGTGATATACAGGCTCGACGCCTCCTGCGACGCGCCGGCCAGCGAATTGTTCACTTCCTCCAGCTCCGTCTCCAGCGTCTCCAGCTCCTCATCCAGCGCGTCCGAGGTCAACGTCAGGATTGTATCGCCCGCGCTCACGCGGTCGCCCGTCCGGGCGTATACCTCCGCCACAACGGCGTCCGCCGGTGCCGTGTAGGTGGCGGCGTTGCGTGCCGCCAGCATCCCGCTGCCGCTCACGCCGGTGTGGATCTCGCCCTCCGACACCGCGCTCACCTGATAGGTCAGCACGCTTGAAGACGCTTCGTCCGCCGCAATGACGGGGAGCAGCAATACCGCGGCGATCACCACGACGAGAACCACCGCGATTACAACGCAGATGGCGCGCATGCGCCGCCGCTGCCGCTTCTTTTGCTGCACAGCCGCAAATGTATTTGGATTGGTTTCCATGGAGGCCCTCCTTCGGGATATACTTTTCATCCAAGAGGATAGCCGCCTATTTTGACACAATCGTGGCAAAGACCGCTCATCTGCCGGCCGGAATGCAACAAAATGGAGGGTGGCCGCCTGCCCGCCCGCCGTGCGGCCGGAAGCGGCCGGAACCGCCGGGCGCCGCCGCGCGCGCCGGCCGGGCCGATCCTGCGCGGGACGTTCGCCTGTGCTGCGGATTTCTCCCGTGTGTTGATTGCGCTCCTCTGCGTGGTGCAAAGGGGTTCTCCCTTCGACAAAACGGCGGCCCCCGAGGAGGAGCCGCCGTTGTCTGTGCTCTAAGGTCCGCCCGGTCAGATCGTGCCGCGCAGCGCATACACGCAGATGCCCACGCATTCGCGCATGAAATTGTTCACCGCAAGGTACCACACGTCCTCGGCCGGGATGCCGAACGCCTCAATGCCCTGCGCCGCCGCAACGGCGCCGGCCCGGTATACGTGAAAACCGGTCGTCACAAACGCAATGCGCGCGTTTGCGCCCAGCGCTTCGTCGATGAGCGCCTTGGAAAAGAGGAAGTTCTCGGTCGTATTCGTGGCGCGCTCCTCCGCAATCACACGGTCCTCCGCAATGCCGTGTTCGAGCAGATATTTCCGCATGGCGGAACCCTCGGTGACGGTCTCCCCGGCTCCCTGCCCGCCGGAAACGACCGCAATCGCGTCCGGATGCGCTTCCAGATAGGCAATCGCCGCATCCAGCCGGTTCGAAAGCACCCAGGTCACGCGGTCGCCGTGTACCGCCGCGCCGAGCACGATCACCGCGTCCGCCTGCTGCCGGTCGCCCCGGTGCGCCGCATTCGTCATCAGGACGCCGCACACGAGGAAGATGAGGACCGCCACGCCATAGCAAGCGACGGTGAACCACTTGAGAAAGAGCAAAAACCCATGCTGCATCTGCGGCAGCAGGAACGCCAGCGCAATGAGCGGCAGGCCGAAAAACGCCGGCAGGATCACGCCGAGGTTAAAGTTGGACAGGAAGGAAACGACCACCGTATCGAGCGTGAGCAGCACGCCCAGCGCCAGCAAGCCCTTTTGCAGCAGGCTCATGCGCAACCGTCCGTTGCGCTCCAGCAGATGCACGCCGACCATCACGGCGACGAGGCACCCCACCGCAAGGCAGAGCATGAGGATGCGGAATTTCGTCATACGTCTTTCAATACCTTTCTCAGAAACTGTCCCGTATAGCTCCGCTCGCAGGCGGCCACCTGCTCCGGCGTGCCGCAGGCCACGAGCGTACCGCCCTGGTCGCCGCCCTCGGGCCCAAGGTCGATCACATAATCGGCGCACTTGATCACATCCAGGTTGTGCTCGATCACGAGCACGCTGCTGCCGCCGTCGCACAGGCGCTGCAGGATCTCGAGCAGGCGCTTGACGTCGTCCACGTGCAGGCCGGTCGTCGGCTCGTCGAGCACGTACAGCGTACGGCCCGTGTCGCGCCGCGACAGCTCCGTGGCGAGCTTGACGCGCTGCGCCTCGCCGCCGGAGAGCTGGGTGGACGGCTGGCCGAGCTTGACATAGCCGAGCCCCACGTCGTAGAGCGTCTGAAGCTTGCGCTTGAGCCGCGGCAACGGCGAGAAGAAGGCGAGCGCCTCCTCCACGGTCATCTCCAGCACGTCGTGGATCGTCTTCCCCTTGTAGCGCACCTCCAGCGTTTCGCGGTTGTAGCGTTTGCCGCCGCACACCTCGCAGGGGACATAGATATCCGGCAGAAAATGCATTTCGATCTTCAAAATGCCGTCGCCGCGGCACGCCTCGCAACGCCCGCCCTTGACGTTGAAGGAGAAGCGGCCGTTGCCATAGCCGCGCATCTTCGCATCCGGCGTGGCGGCGAACACCTCGCGGATGAGGTCGAACAGGCCGGTATACGTCGCCGGATTGCTGCGCGGCGTCCTGCCGATGGGGCTCTGATCGATGTCGATGATCTTGTCGAGCGCGTCGATGCCCTCGATCCCGTCGCAATCGCCCGGCCGCGTGCGCGCCCGATTGAGGTCGCGCAGCAGCGTCTTTTTGACCAGTTCGTTGACCAGGCTGGACTTGCCGCTGCCGGATACGCCCGTGACGCACACGAACATGCCGAGCGGAATGGTCGCGTCGATGTTTTTCAGATTGTTGGCGCGCGCGCCGCGCACCACGAGCGTGCGCCCGTTGCCCGGCCGCCGCTGTGCCGGCGTATCGATGCGCTTGTGGCCGGAAAGGTACGCGCCGGTGATGGAGTCCGGGGCGGCGGCGATCTGTTCCGGCGTGCCCTCGGCGACCACATGGCCGCCGTGCGCGCCGGCGCCCGGGCCGATGTCCACGACGTAATCCGCCTCGCGGATGGTCTCCTCGTCGTGCTCGACGACGATGAGCGTATTGCCGAGATCGCGCATCTGCTTGAGCGTGCTGAGCAGGCGCGCATTGTCCCGCTGGTGCAGGCCGATGCTCGGCTCGTCGAGGATGTACAGCACGCCCATGAGCCCGCTGCCGATCTGCGTGGCCAGCCGGATGCGCTGCGCCTCGCCGCCGGAAAGGGTGGAGGCGGCGCGCGAGAGCGTCAGGTAATCGAGCCCCACGTTGACGAGAAAGCCCAGCCGGGCGTCGATCTCCTTGAGGACCTGCCCGGCGATCATGCGATGCATGGGCGAAAGCTCCAGCCCCTGCAAAAACGCGCGCGCATCGCGCACGGACATATCCGAAAGCTGCGCGATGTTCTTCCCGCCGACCGTCACGGCCAGGACCTCTTTCTTAAACCGCTTGCCGTGGCAGGCGGGGCAGGGCGTTTCCGACATGAACGCCTCCATCTCCTGCTTGCTGTAATCGGACTGCGTTTCGCGGTAGCGGCGCTCCATGTTCGGGATGATGCCCTCAAACGCGGTGTCAAACGTGCCGCTGCCGAACTCCTTTTGATACTGGATATGGAGCTTTTCCTCCCCGGTGCCATACAGCGCCGCATGTTGCAGCGGCTTGGGCAGCTCCCCAAACGGCGTGTCCATCGACGCGCCGTAGCGATCGCACAGCGCCGAAAAGTACATGGACGCGATGGTGCCGGGGTTGCCGCTGTTCCAGCCGGGAATGTTGATCGCCCCGCGCGAAAGCGACAGCTTCGGGTCCGGTACGACGAGCGCCGGGTCGATCTTGAGCAGCGTGCCAAGGCCTGAGCAGGTCGGACACGCGCCGTAGGGCGCGTTGAACGAGAACATGCGCGGCGTCAGCTCCTCCATGCTCACGCCGCAATCGGGGCAGGCATAATTCTGGGAAAACAGCAGCTCCTCCCCGTCCACCACCTGCACGACGGCGAGATTCCTGCCGAGGCGAAACGCGGTCTCAAGCGAATCGGTCAGCCGTCCCTCCACGCCCGGCTTGACGACCAGGCGGTCGATCACCGCCTCGATGGTGTGCTTGAACTTCTTGTCCAGGGCGGGCGCTTCGGCAAGGTCGTACACCGTGCCGTCGATGCGCGTGCGCACATAGCCCTCGCGCCGCAGCTCGTCGAGCAGCTTCTGGTGCTCGCCCTTGCGGCCGCGCACGCAGGGCGCGATGATCTGGATGCGCGTGCCTTCCGGCAGGGCGCGCACCTGGTCCACCACCTGATCGATGGTCTGGCGGGCGATCTCGCGCCCGCATTTGGGGCAGTGCGGCGTGCCGCAACGCGCATACAGCAGGCGCAGATAGTCATGGATCTCCGTGACCGTCCCCACGGTCGAACGCGGGTTGTGGCTCGTGCTCTTCTGATCGATGGAAATGGCGGGCGAAAGGCCGTCAATGCTGTCGAGGTCCGGCTTTTCCATCTGCCCGAGGAACATGCGCGCGTAAGAGGACAGGCTCTCCACATACCGCCGCTGGCCCTCCGCATAGATGGTATCAAACGCGAGGCTTGACTTGCCGCTGCCGGACAGGCCGGTGAACACCACCAGCTTGTCCCGCGGCACCACGAGATCGATGTTTTTCAGGTTGTGCTCCCGCGCACCCTTGATGACAATGTCCTTCATGCGTTTCCTTCTGTCCCGCGCCGCCGCAGCCGCAAGGGCGGCGCGCGGCGCATGCGCTCGCGGCCCGGCGTCCGGGCCGCCCGGTCGATGGTACCCCATGCGGGCGCTTAAGTCAAGCGCCCGGCGCGGGTTTTGCAAAAAGTTTGCGTTTTATCCGCATACGCCGCCCGCGCCGTTTGCGCGCGATGCGCCCGCTTGCGTCCCTTCCCCGCCGCGTCACTTGCGCGTGCGGCCGCGGGCGCGCTTGTGCGCGCCGATCATGCCCGGGCGCAGCCCGCCGGCCGGCTTGGCGCCGTCCTCGCCGGTGAGCCGCCGGATCTCGTCGCGCAGCTTGGCCGCCTGCTCGAATTCCAGCTCCCGCGCCGCCTGCTGCATCTGCTCGGTCAGCACGGCAAGCCGCGCGGCAAGCGCATCGCCGGTGAGCGCGTCCGCCGCTGTGTCAGCCCGGGTGGTGATGCCGAGCGTGTCATGGACGGCCTTCCGGATGCTCCTTGGCACGATGCCGTGCGCACGGTTGAACGCAAGCTGCTTATCGCGGCGGCGGTTCGTCTCGTCGATGGCGCGCTGCATGGACGGCGTAACCGTATCGGCATACATGATGACACGCCCCTCCACGTTGCGCGCAGCGCGGCCGATGGTCTGGACGAGACTGGTCGTCGAGCGCAAAAAGCCCTCCTTGTCCGCATCGAGAATGGCCACAAGGCCCACCTCCGGCAAATCCAGCCCCTCGCGCAGCAGATTGATGCCCACGAGCACGTCGAACTCGCCCAGCCTGAGGTCGCGGATGATCTCCATGCGCTCCATCGTGTCGATGTCCGAATGCATATAGCGCACGCGCACGCGCATCCCGTCGAGATATTCGGTCAGGTTTTCGGCCATGCGCTTGGTCAGGGTGGTCACGAGCGTGCGGCAGCCTTTTTCGGCCTGCAGGCGCACCTCGCCCAGCAGGTCGTCGATCTGGCCGGTCACGGGGCGCACGTCGATCTCGGGATCGACCAGCCCGGTCGGGCGGATGATCTGCTCGGCCACGCGCGCCGCGCGCTGCAGCTCGTATTCGCCCGGCGTGGCGGACACGCAGATCATCTGCGGGATGCGGGCCGTAAACTCATCGAACTGGAGTGGCCGGTTGTCCGCAGCGGAGGGCAGGCGGAAGCCGTATTCGATCAGCGCGTCCTTGCGCGCACGGTCGCCGCGGTACATCGCGCCGATCTGCGGCAGCGTCACATGCGATTCATCCACGATGAGCAGAAAATCCTTCGGGAAATAGTCGATCAGCGTAAACGGCGGCTCGCCCGGCTTCCGCCCGTCGAAATAGCGGCTGTAATTCTCGATGCCGCTGCAGTAGCCGATCTCCCGCATCATCTCCAGGTCGTACTGCGTGCGCTGGCGCAGGCGGTATGCCTCCACCAGCCGGTCGGCGTCCTCCAGCTCCTTGGCGCGGCGCTCGCAGTCCGCCTCGATCTGCTCCATGGCGGCCAGCAGCTTTTCGCGCCCGGTCGCATAGTGCGAGGCGGGAAAGATCGCCACATGCGCCCGGTCGCACAGGATCTCGCCGGTGAGCGCATTGACCTCGCTGATGCGGTCGATCTCGTCGCCGAAGAACTCCACGCGCAGCGCCTTGTCCGACCAGTTGGCCGGGAACACGTCGAGCACGTCGCCGCGCACGCGAAATGTCCCGCGCGCAAAATCGAAATCGTTGCGCTGGAACTGAATGTCCACGAGCCGCCGCACGACCTCTTCGCGCGGGATCTCCATGCCCCGGCGCAGCGAGATGGACAGCTTGAGGTATTCCTCCGGGTCGCCCAGCGCATAGATGCACGATACCGAGGCGACGATGATCACGTCCCGCCGCTCGTTGAGCGCGCAGGTCGCGCTGTGGCGAAGCTTGTCGATCTCATCGTTGATGGCGACGGTCTTCTCGATGTACGTATCCGAGGCGGGAATATAGGCCTCCGGCTGGTAATAGTCGTAATAGGACACGAAGTATTCCACCGCCGAATCCGGGAAAAACTCCCGGAATTCCGAGCAAAGCTGGGCCGCAAGCGTCTTGTTGTGCGCAATGACGAGGGTGGGCTTTTGCACGCGCTCGATGACCTTCGCCATCGTGAAGGTCTTGCCGCTGCCGGTCACGCCCAGCAGCACCTGCATGGCGTCGCCCGCGGCCATGCCCTTCGCCAGCGCGTCGATCGCCTCCGGCTGGTCGCCCTGCGGTTCAAAGGGGGATACGACTTTAAATTCGTTCATGCCTGCATCCGTTCTCCTGCCGGCCCGCCGGCGCGGACCGCTCCATGCCTCGTCCGGTATCCCGTAGAGGACGGCCTTGCCGTCCACGCGATGCGCACGCGCATCGCCCATCGCCCTACGCCTCGTCCGGTATCTCGTAGATGACCGTTTTGCCGTCCACGCGATGCGCACGCGCATCGCGCGTCGTCCTACGCCTCGTCCGGTATCTCGTAGATGACGGTCTTCCCATCCACGCGATGCGCGTAGATGTATTCCCGCATCTTCTCATGGTAGGGATGCTTGTCGTAGACGGCCACGGCGTCCATATCGCGGAAGGTGCAGGTGAGCGCAAGGTCATAGCTGCGCGCGCCGTTGTGCCAGATATCGGCGCCGGTCTCCATGGACAGGATCTCGGGGATCACGCCCTCCATGCTGTGCAGCTTTTGGATGACGGTCGGCACACACGCCTCCGGGTCGCGGAACTTGAACAGGACGATGTACTTGAGCATGGTGTTCTCCTCTTTCGTATTTGGTGTCTATGATGAACGGCCGGCCCCCGGCGCATGCGCCCGTCCTGCCCTAAAAGACCTCCAGCACGGCCAGCAAAAGCGCGTCGGTATCGCGCAGCAGGCCCTGTTTGACCTGCGCGTCCACGCCGGCGAACGCGCGGACGGCCCGGCGCAACCAGGCCTCCTCGCATCTGCGCGCCGCCTGTACGGTCTTTTTTGCCGCATAGGCGTTGCCGCCGAGCGCCTTGATGGCCGCCGGTTCCGCCATGCCGGCGGCAAGCATCAGCTTCGCCGACAGCATCTGCTTGACGCGCCCCTCCAGGAAGCTCGCCAACCCCAGCGCATTCTCGCCGCTCTGCAACATGGCCTGCAGCATGGCGATTCCCCTGCGCCGGTTGCCTGCCAGCAGCAGCGTCAGCAGGTCAAACACGCGGTACTCCACGCTCGGCGTGATACAGGCGGCCAGCGCCTCCTCCGTAATCGCATTGCCGGGACCCACATAGTCCGCCACGCGAAAGAGCGCGCTCTCCAGCGCCGCCATGTCCGGTCCGGCCATGTCAAAAAGCCGATGCGCGACGATGGGGGAAAGCGTGACGCCGCGCGCCGCCGCCCGCTTTTTGAGGAACGCCGTGCCGCGCGCTTCGTCGCAGCGGAGAAACTCCACCGCCCGTTCCGGTGCAAGCGCCTTGCACAGCGGCGACGCTTTGCCGGCCGTACCGCGCTGCACGAGCAGCAGGATGGTCGTCTCCGGCACGGTGGGCGCATAGGCTGCCAGCGCGGCCTCCGCCTCGGCGGGCAGTTCCCGCACGATGACGACGCGACAGCGGTCGAAAAACGGAAGCGTTTCACAGGCGGCCTGCACGTCGGCCGCCGCCGGCCGGTCCAGCCGCTGCACGTTCAGCGCGCGCGCCGCCTCGCCGACGAGCGCCGCCGTCTGGCGCACCGCCTGCTCCTTGCTGTATTCCTCCTCGCCGTGCAGCAGATACGCCCCCGAAAGGCACGCTTCTCCCGCCACCGACCGCCGGATGGCCTCGAAAAACCGCATTTCTTCCATGTTCCCATTATACAGGAAACCGCCCCGCCGCGCAATGTATGAGCCGCCGCTTTGCGGACGGTTCCGCTGCTACTGAAAACCGTCCCGCCGCGCGGGAGAGGCGCGCCGGTTTCCTTTTGCAGGAGCGGCTTCCTTTTCAGGAGCGGTTTCCTTTTGCAGGAGCGGTTTCCTTTTGCGGGAGACGGCGGGCGGACGCGCCTCCGTTGCCCCGCCGCCGCTCCAAACGGGCGGCGCACGCCCGGATTTGCACGCCGCCCTTGCCGGCGCGGGAAAAAGCGGGTATACTGGCACCATGAAATGGTATGAAATCGCAGTATACACCACCGACGCCGGCATCGAACCGGTTTGCGGCGCGCTTACGGGCGCGGGGCTGGAGGGGTTTTCCATTGAGGAGAGCCGGGAAGCGGCCGCCGCTTTTCTGCGTGAGAGCGCGCTCTACTGGGATTTTGCCGATATGGCCCGCATCGGCACGGATACGCCCTGCGTCAAGGCGTACCTTGCCGTACTGCCGGAAAACGCCGCGAAGCTCGATGCGGTGCGGGCGGCCGTCGCGGGCCTGCGGCAGGCCGACCTGGGCGTCGACCTCGGGCCGCTGGCCGTGCGCGTGACCGTGCGCGACGACGAGGACTGGGCCAACAACTGGAAGCGGTATTACAAGCCCATCGAGATTGGCGAGCGCCTGCTCGTGCTCCCCTCCTGGGAGCCGTGCCCCGAAACGCGGCGCACCGTGCTGCGGCTCGATCCCGGCCTGGCCTTCGGCACCGGCGCGCACCACACCACGCGCATGTGCCTCGAACTGCTGGAGCGCACCGTGCGGCCGGGCGACGCGCTGCTCGACCTCGGCTGCGGCAGCGGTATCCTGTCCATTGCGGGGCGGCTGCTCGGGGCGGCGCGCGCCGTGGCGGTCGATATCGACCCGGTGGCAGAGCGCATTGCGCATGAAAACGCGGCGCTCAACGGCGCGGACGACGCCGGCTACACAATCGAGATCGGGGACGTGCTGACCGACGCGGCGCTGCGGCGTCGCATCGCCGGTGCGTACGACGTCGTGGTCGCCAACATCGTGGCGGACGTGATCATCCGCCTGGCGCCGTTCGCGTTTTCCTGCTGCCGGCCCGGCGCGCCGTTCATCGCCTCCGGCATCATCGACGAACGCGGGGCCGAAGTCGCGGATGCGATCCGGGCGGCAGGATTTGTCCTGGAGGACGCGCGCCGGGCGGGCGGCTGGGTCGCGCTGCGCGCGCGGAGGCGAATATGAACCGGTTCTTTACGGATGCCATTCAGGACGGCGTCGCTCGTATTACCGGCGAGGACGTCCGGCACATCACGCGCGTGCTGCGGCTGCGCGCCGGCGACCGGTTGGAGCTGTGCGACGGCGCCGGTACGGAGTATGACGGCGTGATCGAACGGATTCTGCCGGAGGAGGTGCGCTGCACGGTCTCCGGCGCGCGCCCCTGCCCGGCGGAGCCGCAATGCCGCGTGACGCTGTTCCAGGCGCTGCCGAAAGCGGGCAAGCTCGAAACCATCGTGCAAAAGTGCGTGGAGCTCGGCGTGGATACGGTCGTGCCGGTGCTTACCGCGCGCTGTGTGGCGGTGCCCGCGCGCGATTTTGCGGCAAGGCTGGCGCGCCTGCGGCGCGTGGCGGAGGAAGCGGCCAAGCAGTCGCACCGCGGCGTCATCCCGCAGGTGGAGCCCGTGCAGCCGCTTTCGTCCCTCGCGTTGGCCGGGTTTGACGCGGCGCTGCTGGCCTATGAGGCGGAACGCCGGACCACGCTCAAGGCGGCGCTGCGCGCGCGGGCTGCCGGCGCGCTGCGGCGCGTGGCGCTCATCGTCGGCCCGGAGGGCGGCTTTGCCCCGGAGGAGGCGGCGCTGCTCCGCTCCCGCGGGGCGGTGGCCGTGTCCCTCGGCCCCCGCATCCTGCGCACCGAAACGGCCGGCATGGCGATGCTCGCGCAGGCGCTGTACGAACTGGAGCAGGCGGAACCATGAGGGTCGCGTTTTATACCCTGGGCTGCAAGGTCAATCATTACGAAACGCAGGCCATGCGCGAGCTGTTCGAAGCGGCGGGGCATACGTGCGTCCCCTTTGACGCGCCCGCAGACGCCTACATCGTCAACACCTGCACGGTCACGCAGGTGAGCGACCGCAAATCGCGCGCTATTCTGGCCCGGGCGCACCGGTTGAACCCGGCTGCCCCCATCGTGGCCGTCGGATGCTATGCGCAGGTTGCGCCGGAAGCCGTCGCCGCGCTTGAGGGCGTTTCGCTCGTGGTCGGCACGGACGGCCGGCGCGGCGTCGTCGGCCTTGTCGAGGCGGCGCTGGCCGGGCGGGACATCCCAAAGAACACCGTGCGGCCCTACGGCGCCGTCTGCGCGTTCGAATCCCTCTCCGCCGTGGCGGACGACCGCACGCGCGCCACGCTCAAGATCCAGGACGGCTGCCGCAATTTCTGCGCCTATTGCGCCATTCCCCTTGCCCGCGGCCCCATCCGTTCCCGCCCGCTTGCGGAGATTCAAAGCGAACTGGCGCGCCTTGTGGAGGAGGGCTACCGCGAGGTGGTGCTCACCGGCATCCATCTGGCAAGCTGGGGGCTCGACAGCGGGGAAGGCGACCTGTGCGACGTCCTGCGCGCGGCTGCGGCGTCCGGCATCGGCCGCATCCGGCTTGGTTCGCTTGAACCGGGGTTTTGCAACGAGCGCTTTGCCGAAACGGTCGCCGCGCTGCCGGCGGTCTGCCCGCAGTTCCACCTCTCCCTGCAGAGCGGTTCGGACATGGTGCTGCGCCGCATGCGCCGCCGGTACGACACGGCCGGCTATGCCCGCGCGGTCGGGCTGCTGCGGCAGGCCCGCCCCGGTTGCGCGATTACCACGGACGTCATCGCGGGCTTTGTGGGCGAAACGGAGGCGGAACACGCCGCATCGCGCGCATTTTTGGAGCGCATGGCGTTTGCGCGCATCCATGTGTTCCCCTACAGCCGCCGCAGGGGCACGGCGGCCGACGCAATGCCGGGGCACCTGCCGCGCGCCGTGCGCGAAGCGCGCGCCGCCGAGTTGCTCGCGCTGGGCAACCGCCTCGAAGCGGCGTTCGTCGCCGGCATGGTCGGCCGCGAGGCAGAGGTGCTCGTCGAATGCGACGGCGAGGGCTACACCGAAAACTATGTCCGCACGCGCGTGCCCGCCGCCTGCCCGGCGGGAGAGCCGGTGCGCGTGCGCATCGACGCGGCGGAGGGACCGCTCGCATACGGCACGCCCGTCTGACGGGCGGGGCCGCGCCCCGTTTCCGACGTTTTATCCGCCCGCCCCCTCGCGGCGGCTTTGATGAAGCCAGACCGGCTTCCCCCTCGCGCTGCCATGCCGGCTTTCCGCGCCCCGTTTCCGGCGTGTTATCCGCCCGCCCCTCTTCCACGCGGTTTTGCTCCCCGCGCCCTGTGCGTCGGGGAGCCTTTTTTGCCCGCGCCCGGATGCGGCGCAAAGAAAAAAACCGGCCCGGGCTGGTAAGCGCCCTGGCCGGCTACATGAGAGAAATGGAGGAAGTTGGCTCGGTCAGGCCGGGCGGCAATGCCGCCCGGCCCATTGGCGACGTTAGTTTTCGATGCTCCGCTCGTCCGCTTCGATCGCTTCCTCGTTGAACTCATAGTCCTTGCCGGGGAGGATCGCGTTGACGACGATGCCGATGATGGCCGCCGAGGCCAGGCCGCCGAACGAGATGGCCGTATCGCCAACGGGGATGACGATCGGCGACGAGTTGAAGCCAATGCCGCACACAAGGATCAGCGCGGAGATCAGGATGTTGCGCATCTTGGTGTAGTCCACCTTGTTCTCCATGATCGTGCGGACGCCGGTTGCGGAGATCATGCCGTAGAGCACGATGGACATACCGCCGATGATCGCCGTCGGGATGGTGTTGATGAACACATCAAAGATGTTCAACAGCGACAGCAGGATGGCGAAGATGGCCGCGATGAACATGACCTTCGGATCGTAGACCTTGGTCAGCGCGACAACGCCGGTGTTCTCGGAGTACGTCGTGTTGGCCGGACCGCCGATGAGGCCGGCCAGCGAGGTGCCGATGCCGTCGCCGAGGAGCGTACGGGTGAGGCCGGGGTCTGCGATGAAGTTCTTGCCGCAGGTCGCGCCGATGGCGCACACGTCGCCGATGTGCTCGACGATGGCCGCGATGGCGACGACGACGAAGGCGACGATTGCGCTGATTTCAAACTTCGGCAGCATGAACGGCGGGATGGCGATGAAGTCCTTGAACTGCACGCCGTCCTTAAACAGGTCGGTGAGTTTGTCGAAGCTGACCCACGGCAGGCCGAACAGGTTGGGCGCGATAGCCGTGACGATGCAGCCGATGATATAGGTCGCAAACAGGGAGATCAGGATCGGGACGATCTTGATCATGCCCTTGCCGAACAGGTTGACCGAGATGACGATCGCAATGGTGATGACCGCAAGGATCCAGTTGTTCTGCGCATTGGTGATCGCCGAGCTGGAGAGGATGAGGCCGATGAGGATGATGATCGGGCCGGTGACGACCGGCGGGAAGAGTTTCATAATCTTCTTTGCACCGAAGATCTGGAACAGCGCGGCCAGTACCACGTACACAAGGCCGGCGCACACGACGCCGCCGGTGGCGTAGGGGAGCATCTCCGTATTGGCCACGGTCAGGGCTCCGGTGGCGTCCGGCAGCAGCGGCGCAACCACGCCGAACGCGCCCAGGAACGCGAACGAAGAGCCGAGGAAGACCGGTACCTTGCGCTTGGTGATGAAGAAGAACCAGATCGTCGCAATACCGGCGGCAAATAGCGTGACCGATACGTTCAGGCCCGTGAGCAGCGGAACCAGCACGGTCGCGCCGAACATGGCGAACACATGCTGGATGCCGAGCACCACCATTTTACCGGTGCCAAGCTCCTTAAAGCCGTCGTAAATGCCGTCAACTTTCTTTTCCATTGACTTACCTCCTATCTGTTTTTGGGGTGCTCCATTTCTCCTAAGGACACGAACGCCATGACCTCTTTTCTTTTCCGCCTGCCCGCGGCAGGCAACTCCCTGTTGGATTGGAATGGTCGGTTGTTTCCCGGGCGCGAGACGTTGCCCGGTTGTCGGGGCTGCTCCCCATGGAATGATGACGGTTGAGTGGTTTTCCTTGTTGCATTTTTCAGCTACTTAACATATTATACACAACTTCTTCACAGTTGTCAGCACTTTTTGGAAAATTTCTTCTGAAAATGCGCCCGCTCCGGGCAAACGCCCCGCCGTTCCCCGTTACCGCGCCCGCCGGCGCCGGTCGTGCCGCCCTCCCGCCGGCCGCCGCAAAGCCGATGCAGCCGGCGGCTGCCGCCCTCCCGCGCTTTGCCGCCAACCGCCGGACGGGACAGCGAAAGCCCGCATCGGCGGACAGGCGGCTCAGTTTGCGTTGAGCCTTTTTCTGCACGCCTCCGAGGTCACGGACGGAAGCGTTACGGTCCGCACGTGCTGCTGGCGATGCAGGAAGAAGTGAAACCTCTCCAGCGTTTTGGAATCGAACTCGACCTCCCGATAGTTGCAAATCAGCGCAAAGGATTCGTTGAGCAGGTCGAACATGTTGTTGAGCACGGGGAAGATCCGCTTGCCCACGAGGTTCAGCCCGGAGAGCCGCCGGCCGACTTCGGCGCGGTCCTCAAACATCTTTTGCAGTTCGGCGACCGCATCCTGTCCCACGCCCTTTTCCAAAAGTGCGCGCAACACCACCGGCTGCTGCTCGAGCGGCGCCACGCGAAGCCCGCCGTCCGGCGACGGCACCGTGGCCAGAACCGCGTCCCGATAGGCGTTCGGATCGCCCAGCACGAGCGTCACGGCCCGCCAGTATGCCTCGGCAAAGCCATCCAGATATGATTGCGCACGGTACTTTTGCAGATAGGAAACACCGATGAACGAACCGGCCACCGCCAGCACGAACAGAATCCCAATCCAGCTTTCTCCCATCCCTTCCCCTCCTTCCATTTGGCCCGGGCCGCCGCAGATGCGGCGGTCCGGGCAGAAACAAAAGCGCGCGGCCGTATGGCCGCGCGCCGTTTGTCATACGTCGTCGAACCCGTCGAACGCCACGATGCGGGAGATGCAGCTCTCGCCCTCGACCAGCTTCCACGGGAAGCAGCCGATCACGACGCGCTTGTTGGACAGCTCGTCGATCTGTCCGCCCAGGCACTCGGCATGGATCGCCTCATACGGCTGGCAGAACAGCTCGATGTGCATGGCCTGATAGTGATCCGGCCACGGATAGATCTCGTTGAGCGTCTTGCCGTACTTCTTCTGGAACTTTTCGTCGCACTTGGCGGCCTCCATCGGCTCCCAGTCGCGGATCTTCGTGTTCATCGGGTGGTCGGCGCTGCCGCAGTCGACGCCGATCCAGCGAATTTCCTTCTCGCGGACCCACTGCACAAAGTCGAGCGACGGGCCGGGGTGGCGCAGCATGTAGCGGCGCTCGTCCGCGGTGCCCTTCACATCCCAGCCGTACTTGTGGTAACCGGTGTTGATGATGAGGATATCGCCCTTCTTCACCTCGACACGCTTCTCAATGTCGGCGGCGGTATAGATGCCCCAGTCGTCCTCGCCAAATTCGTCGGACAGGTCGACGACAACGCCGGGATGGCAGAGCTTGGTCAGCTCGAGGGAAGCCATGTCGCGGCCGGCGGTATCAAAATGCAGCGGGCCGTCCAGATGGGTGCCGACATGGTTGGAGTGCGTCATCAGCTGGCCGTTTGCGCCGTTGGGGGCGAGGCGCTTGAAGAACTTCATCTGAAGCGGCTCGTATGTCGGCCACGGCGGCGTGTTGATGCCGATCGGGATGGACAGATCATACATCTTGATGTCAGACCATTTGCTCATGAAAGTAACCTCCTTCATTGATGTGTAGAGAGTGGTGTTATGTAAGAGGCGATATACCGGTCCGTGCGGACAGTATACCACTTTTTACCGATGCCGTAAAGTCCGGGGCGGGCGCGCCGCAAAAGCGGCGTGCCCGCGCACCGACGTGCCGTTTTTCTATGCCCAGGCCTCCGCACAGGCGGCAAGCGCCTTCTTGAAGCACTCCTCCGGCGGATGCACAAGGCCGGCGCCAACCTGGCCGACGCCCGGGTCCTTGTGCGCGATGCCCGTATTGATGATCGGGCGGATGCCGGTCTCCACGACCTTGAGCAGGTCGATGCCGGTCGCGCTGCCGCGGAAGTTGAGCGCCGGGATTTTGTACGCCTGGCCTTCGCCCACGGTGATCTCGTACATCTGGGTCGAGTAGTTGATCGCGTCGGATACCTGGCCGCCGACAAACTGCACGATGGCCGGCGCCGCCGCCATGCAGAAGCCGCCGATGCCGGTCGTCTCCGTGATGCAGGAGTCGCCAAGGTCCGGCGCCGCGTCGCTCTCGTCGAAGCCGGGGAAGTACAGGCCCTTGACCATCTCCGCCGGGCCGGTGAACCACTTGTCCGGGCCCAGCCCCGCGATGCGGATGCCGAAGTCCGTGCCGTTGCGGCACATCGTGGCCACGACCGTGCAGTACGGAATGTCGAAAATCGGGTCCATCGTGCACTTGCAGGCCGGCATGGAGATGTTCAGGAACGTATGGTTGTTGCCGTTGAGGAAGTTGTAGGCCGCGATCTTCTTCTCCTCCGGGATGTCCAGCGCCATGATGGGCGCCACCAGCTCCCGGATCAGCAGCGACGTGCCGGCCTCGTTGCGGTTGTGCGCCTCATCGCCCATCTGCAACAGCTTGGCGATCATGACCTTGATGTCGATCTCGCCCTTGAGCTTCATCGCGTCGCGCAGCACGGGATAGAGCTCCTTCTCCAGCCAGCGCAGGCGCGTGAGCACCTCGTCGTCGCAGGCGCCAAAGCGCAGCACCTTGCCAAGACCCTCGTTGAACGTGCAGTAGGCACGGTTGCCAAAGGTCTTGTTCTCCATGATCCACACCGGCATGGAAGCGGTCACCACGCCGGCCATCGGGCCGACGGCGTTGTGCATGTGACACGGATCGAACTTGATCTCGCCGGAGGCGGCCAGCGCTTCGGCCTCCTTCAGATCCCCGGCAAGTCCCTCGTAGATGAGGCCGCCCATGACGGCGCCCTTCTGCGGGCCGGACATGCGCTCCCACGTCACCGGCGGGCCGGCATGCAGCACGGTCTTCTTGTCCATGCCCGGAATGACCTCGCCCGCGATGCCCACGCCCACGAGCGTCGGCTGCGCGGCGAGGATGCGGCGCAGCGCCTCCTGATTGGCCGCGTTGATCTTTTCCAGCAGTTCGGGCTTTTTCAGCTTGCGCAGATTTGCGGCAGCGACCTTGTCGCCGCCCGCGACGGGCTTCCAGTCCACATGCACGGCGGGCTGCTTCTGGCTCACGAGATCCTGATAGAAGGACTCGATGCCGAAGTTGACCACGTGCAGCTCCTTGGCAAATAACTCGTTCAGCTTGCTCATTGTCGCTTCCTCCTTACTTCAGGTTGGCGAGGATGCGCTCCACAAAGCGCGTCGCCTGCGCATTGGACGGCAGCACGACCGCGCCGGCGTCCGACAGCTGCTTCTGCGTCTTGGACAGGCACTGCGGGTCGCCCTCGGTGCCGCACACCGCGCACACGCAGCACAGGTAACGCCCGGCCGCCTCGGCCTCCGCCTTGGCGGTGCGGATGGCCTCCGAAAGGTCCTCCGCCGGATTGGGATGCGAGCCGTAGCCGATGACGCAGTCGCACATGATGACCGCGGTCTCCGGGTCGCGGCCGTCCACGACGACGCGCTCGGCGCGCAGGCTCGGGTCGATCATCGGGTGCGGACGGCCGACGGTGAACTCGTCGTCGCCAAAGTCGAGGAAGGTGTGCTCCCGGCTCTTGCCGCCGCGCGCATCCTCCAGCTTATCCTCCGGATGCAGCGGGATGTTGCTGTAGATGTGGCCAAGGTTGCCGATCATCAGCTTCATGGCCTCGTCGCACAGCGTGCCGCCGGTGTAGAAGCCGCGCACATACTTCTGCGAAGGGGCCATCTTCCCGGCGATCTCCCGGGCCAGCGCCTCCGCCTTCTCGGCGCCCATGGTGAACTCCACAAAGTCCCTGACCGGCTCGCCCTTGAGCAGGGCCACCGCCTTGTGCGCCGCATCCTCGAGCGAGACCGCGGCGACGAGTCCCTTCGCCTCGATCTCCTTCGGGTCGCCGCCGATGAAGCAAACGACGACGGGCTTGCCCGCGTTCCTGGCGATGTCCAGGATCTCGGAGGCGATTTCCTTGGCCGGCGGCTTTGAAACGAGCGTGATGACCTCGGTGTTCGGATCGTGGATGAGCGCGTCAAGCCCGAGCTTCATCATCAACCCGCCGATCTCCTTCTTCAGGTCGCGCCCGCCCGTGCCGATGACCTGCGACACGCCGCAGCCCAGCTGCGCGATGATCGAGCTGACCTCCTGCGTGCCCGTACCGGACGCGCAGACCATGCCGATCTTTCCCTTCGGAACGACGTTGGCGAACGCCAGCGGCACGTTGTTGATGATTGCGGTGCCGCAATCGGGGCCCATGACGAGCAGCCCCTTCTCATATGCACACTCCTTGAGCGCCTTCTCCTCTTCGATGGTCACGTTGTCGGAGAAGAGCATGACGTTGATATCATGGTCCAGACAGCTCTGCGCCACATCCGCGGCGAATTTGCCGGGCACCGAGATCACGGCCATGTTCAGGTCGGGGTCCACCTTGAGCGCGCCCTCGAGCGTCGGCGGATAGTAGGTGGCCTCCTTGGCCTCCGTCTTCTTGTTGAGCAGTTCCTCTACCTTCTTCTGCGCCGTCTCAAAGACCTCGTCGCTGTCGCATTCCACCGCCACGAAAAAGTCGTTTGCGGTGACGTTTGCGTCAAATTCCGGGGTTGCAAGGCCGATGTTGTGGGCGATCTCGATGTTCAAATCGGTGCCCATGCCCACGAGCGCTTCCTTCACGCCGTCGAGCTTTTTCAGATCCTTGGAGATGAGCATGAGGGTAACGGAATCAAAGTAAGCATTCTTTCTGATTTCCAGTTTGACCACTGTTTTTCCCTCCATCGTGATGAATGATTGCCAATACGATACCGGTGAGTATGTCGCTCCCGGAGGTGGAGCCGAAGGATGCGACGCGCGATGCGGCGCCGTAGACCAGCCGTTCGTCCGCGCCGGAACACAGGAGCTGTAACAGATCGAGCACGTCCGCGGAGACGTACCCCGCTCCGCTCTGCAACAGAAATGCGCCGCTGATGCGGTTGGTGCATTGCGCCGCGCTTGCCGCGATCGCCTGCGTAACAGGGGCAACGTCCCCCAAAACGCCAACGGCGGACAGCGCGTGCAGCATGGCCATGTAGCCCGTCAACAGATCGTCCGAAGACGGCGTCAGCCCGACGCCGCAACCGGCGATCCGCGCCGCCGCCTCGCCCGCCTGCGCCGCGTCGCCCGCCTCCACCGCATCAAACAGACGCGGCAGCCGCGGCTCCAGAAACGCGGCGTATACATTGGGTTCGCCCCCCGTCACGAGTGTGGAAAGCCCGCACTCGTCCCCGCCCGGCGCCAGCGCCAGAAGCAGCGGCGCCGGATCGGGGATTGGGCGATGTCCTGTGGTGGTGACCGTGGCGGCAGGCCCGCGCGCGAACGCATGCGCGACGGAAAGATCCGTCTCCGCCGCGCCGTCAAGCGCAACCCCGGCGCCGCCCACGGCGACGGCCCGCTCCGTCAGATGCGCCCGGTCGCCGGGCGCGATGCCGGCAAACGCCGGCACGCCGCCGATTACGACGGAATAGGGCTGAAGGCAGCGCGCCCCGGTGAGCAGACTCACCAGTCCGACCGGCGTATCCACGTTGACCGCATGGTCAAACGCCGACAGCACGGTACCCTCCAGCGCGCCGCCGCGGAGCAGCCGCAGCAGCCGCGAGCAGATCGCCCTCGCCTGCATGGCCGTCGGACCGCCTCGTTACGCCTTCTGGAAGATGAAGCCGTACTGCGGTTCGACGACGGTCTCCTTGTACTTGATGACCTTTTCCTTCACGACCCCGACGGTGGACACCAGCTCCATGCCGGTTTCAATGCCGTCGTCAAAGCCGATCTGGCCGGTCGCGCGCACGCCGTTCTCAAACTCCACGATGCCGAAGTTGAGCCACGGGCACATATAGCCCTCGGGAAGGTTGTACACGCGGGTCCAGGTCAACAGTTTGCACTTGCCCTCGAGCGGGATCTTCTCAAACTCACGGCCGTCGCAATCGGGGTTCTGACACACGATGTAACGGGGATGATGGAGCTTGCCGCACTTGGTGCACTTGTATGCATACATCTGTTCCATTCTCGTACCCTCCTTATTTCGTGGTCAGGATGGTGGCCACGACGTTGTTGCCGAAACCGCCGAAGTTGATCGCCAGCGCGGTCTTGGCGCCCTCGACCTGCCGTTCCCCGGCCTCGCCGCGGAGCTGCTTGACCAGCTCGACGATCTGGGATACGCCCGTTGCGCCGAGCGGATGGCCCTTGGCCTTCAGACCGCCGGAGGTGTTGATCGGCATTTCGCCGTGGATCTCGGTCTTGCCCTCGCGCGCCGCAAGATGCCCGGTTCCGCGCGGGAACAGGCCGACTTCCTCGGATTCCGCAATCTCCAGAATCTGGAATGCGTCGTGCAGCTCGGCCACGTCGATGTCCTCGGGACCGACGCCCGCCATCTTGTACGCCATCTGGGCGCTCAGGCGGACGGCCAGCAGATCCGTCGGGACCTCGCGGTTGGCGACCACATGCGTATCGGTCGCGGAGCCAACGCCGGCGATCTTGACGAACTTCTTGCCGCCAAAGCCCAGCTCTTCCTGTTTATCCTTCGCAACGAGCAGCACGGCTGCCGCGCCGTCGGAAACCGGGCACATGTCGTACTGGCGCAGCGGATCGGCCACGAGCGGGTTGGTCGCGTTGATAATGCGCTCGTCCGTGATGCGCTCCAGCTTGACGACCGCCTTGATGTGGGCGTTCGGATTCAGGCACGCATTCGCATGGTTCTTCACCGACACGATGGACAGGTCGCGGCTCGTAACGCCGTACTTATCCATGCACAGCCGCGTGAACAGACCCGCAAACGACGGCAGCGTGATGCCGTACTTGTACTCGGCCTCGGGATGGAGCATCGTGGCGACAAAGTCCGTGCCCTCCCAGCCGGTCACGGCGCGCATGCCCTCGGCGCCGACCACGAGCACGCAGTCGCACACGCCGGAGGCAATCGCCATAAAGCCGAGCTTGACGGCGGAAGCGCCGGAGGCCGGGCCGTTCTCAATGGTCTCCGCCATCGCGGGACGGAGGTTGAGCGTATCGACGACGGCGGAGGCGAGGCCGCTGATGCGCTGCACCATGCCTGCGGCCATCGTGCCGATGAACACCTGGTCGATCACGTTCTTCCTGCCGGTCTTTGCGCCCGCGTCATCCATCGCCTGCAGCGCCGCTTCGCAGGCCATGTCGATGAACGGAACGGGCGACTTGCCGAACTTGGTATGGCCAACGCCAATGATACCTACTTCGCGCATGATTTACGTCCTTTCTGTCCGTAATCGGAACGGTCGTGTAGCCGGCGGTCAGACGTTCAGCTTGGCCGGCATGTGGAGAACCTTGTTCGCCTCGATGACCTCGGGGAAGAGCTCGGCTGCCGGACGGATGCCGACGTTCTTGTTGGCCTTATGCTTCTCCCAGAGCGCGCGGGTCAGAACAAAGGTGGGCACGCCGCCCAGCTCATGCGGGCACTCGAAGCGGTCTTCGAGCTCGTACTCGATCATCCAGCGCTTGAAGCCGTTGGGCGACTCCGCCACGATCCAGACCTCGTCCTGATTCATGAAGTCGAAGTGATACTCCATCTTCGCCGCAAACAGCTGCGCGCCGACGCGTGCGCCGCGCTTGAGCGTCATGGTGTGGTAGGACATGCCGACCTTTTCGTTGACCAGACGGCCGTTGACGATGCCGGCGATCTCGCCGTCCACCGCTCCCACGAAGAAGTACTCGTCCTGCACGCGCTTGCGGAGCATGCCGAGACCTTCTGCAATGATGCGGGCGGACACGATATCATAGAAGTCTTTCGGGTGGTCGAGCAGCGGGCGGATGCCCTCAATGATCATCTCGATCTCTTCGTCGGTCGCTTCGCGCACAAGCATGTCCTCGCCGGTGGTCAGCGGGATGACTTTCGGTTCATAGGGCTTCAGGCCGATCGTCGGTGGACGGAGTTTGGCCTCCATTTCGTCAACAATGATGTCGTACTTACCCATGTGTGTGCCTCCTTCAAAGAAATGCTGTTTTAGATGAGACCGCCCAGATTGCGGCTTCGATACTATTGTAACGCGAAAATGAATCGTTGTCCATAGTCTTCTTGCAAAAAAATGATCTTTTCCAATAAATTTTTCTGTGTTCACAATCATGCCCCATTTGGTACAACTCTTCCCGGCTTTGCCGCATTTTGGGGGCGCTCCGCACAAAAAACACGCGGTTTTCCCGCGGTTTATCTGAAAATAATATATTTTCCCGGAACCTCCCGCCGGCAGGCGCCATCCACAACCTCCGATAAAAGCCCGGTCATTTTTTCTTGGTTTTTCCCTTTTTCTAAAAAATTTTTTGCAATAAATATATTTGTTTCCTGCATTTTAGCGCATGTTTTTATAGGCGACACGTCAAAATTGCAGCCCAAGCTGCACCCTGGTTTGTGCGAGGAGGCGGCACGGGACGTTTCCGCCAGCGGCGATTGCGCGCAGAAACCCAGGCGGCGGGCGGTCCGAGGCGGCGTCCGCCGCCGCCAAAAGGCGGCCTGCCGGCGGGCCGGATTTGCGCTTTGGCCGTATCCATAGTATAATGCAGGCGTAACGGGGCCGGGACACGGTTCCCGTCGCTCAGCAGAATTCAGGGAGGGAGGCTTCGCAACATGGAACGCAAGCTCAAACGAATCGGCATCCTCACCAGCGGCGGCGATGCGCCCGGCATGAACGCGGCCATCCGCGCTGCGGCGCGCACGTGCGTCGTCCACGACATCACCCCCATCGGCATCCACCGCGGCTACAACGGCCTCATCCATTCGGACGTGGTCGAGCTCGACGCCCGCGCGGTCAACGGCCTGACCGCCCGCGGCGGTACCATCCTGTACACCGCGCGCTGCGAGGAGTTCAAAACGCCGGAAGGCGTACAGAAGGCAGCAAACGCCTGCCGGTATCTCGGGCTGGACGGCATCGTCGCCATCGGCGGCGACGGCACGTTCCGCGGCGCGCTGGAGCTGTCCCGGGCAGGGATCAACACCGTCGGCATCCCCGGGACCATCGACAATGATATCGGCTGCACGCACTATTCCATCGGCTTCGACACCGCGGCCAACACCGCCATTGAAGCCATCGACAAACTCTCCGACACCATGCAGTCCCACGAGCGCACGAGCGTGGTGGAGGTCATGGGGCGGCATGCGGGGCATCTGGCCGTCTACGTCGGTCTGTCCGTCGGCGCGACTGCCATCCTCCTGCCCGAAAAGCCGTTTGACTTTGACCGCGACGTGGCCGAGCACATCCGCGAGGGCAAGTACCGGGGCAAGCACCACCACCTCATCATCGTGGCGGAGGGCGTGGGGGACACGCTCGGCATCGCGCGCCGGATCGAGGAGGAGCTGGGGCTCGACACGCGCGTGACCATCATCGGCCATATCCAGCGCGGCGGCAGCCCGACCGCCCGCGACCGCGTGATGGCCTCCCGCATGGGACATTTTGCCATCGAACAGTTCGTGGCGGGCGCCGTCAACCGGATCGTCTGCTATCGGGATTCCAAGCTCGTCAGCACGCCGATCGAAGAGGCGTTGCAGATGAAGAAGGAACTGGACGGCTACATGTACCGCGTCTCGCAGGACATCTGCATCTGACGCAGCCGCTTCAAAACGATAGGGCGGCGCGCCCCTGGGCGCGCCGCCCTCTGCTTTTTTCAGATCGTCTTCAGGCCGTGCGGGCTGCCTTGCGCGACGCCCATACGCCATACAGATGGAAGCACAGCACCATACAGATCTCGCCCGCCATGCTGATAAAGAAGATCAGATCAAAATTCCCCGTCGCAGGTCCCAGGGCAGAGAATGCGAACATGAGGAAGCCGGAAAGAAACAGGGTCGGCGTCCTGTCACGAATCCAGACGGCCACGCCGCACACGATCAGCGGCACCACCGTGCCATAGGAGAGCAGCGAGCCGACCGTTTCCGCCCACGCGGGCGTGGTTTCCGCCGATACATACCTGGTAATCCCGCCCACCCTGGACAGTTCCAGAACGGTGGCAAAACCCTCCGCCACGCCGGCAGCCATGACCAGTGCGGTAAAGATCCAGACACCCGTCAGCACCGGCTTTCCGGCCCGCAACCCGTAAGCGCAGATGGGAAACAGCAGCGGGATAAGCCCGCCATGGCTCACAAAGCGCATCCGGCTCAGCGCCGCAAGCAACGGCCCTTCCAGCACGCCGCCGAGCGAAATGACCAGCGCATCGTAGAACAGCCCGAGGGCGATGAGCCCCATGCAGAGCAGGATGGGGCTGCGCTCCCTTGTATAACGCCGCAGGAGCAGCACGGTGAACGCGAGGTTGATCGCCGCCATGACCCAGACCAGAGCGGCACAGGATTCCAGGATGAACGCACGCATAATGACAGCCCCTCCCTCACCCGAATATGGTTGTTCCCCCATAGACCGATAAACGTCTCAATGCTTCCTCCGCGCGCCATACGCCCCTCCATGCGCGCGGAAAGCGCGAAAGGCAAGCCCTTCAGCGCGGTCGCAAATCATCCCGCGCCCCATGCGCACGGGAGGTGCCGGTGCGGGAAGTCCGCCGGGAGGCGCACTACGCCCCATCCTCCCCGTCCGGTTCGTCCGGCTTCGGCCTGTCGGCGGCGCTTTCCCGGTGCGCAAACAGGCGCGAACGCGCAAAGCCCTGCGTGCTCGACGGCAGCAGCAACGCCCGCGCGGTGAGCAGCATGAGCTGCAGGTCCAGCAGGATGGAGCAGTTTTCGATATACAGCAGGTCCATCTTGAGCTTGTCCTCATAGGAAGTGTTATACCGCCCGAAGATCTGCGCATAGCCGGTCAGCCCCGCCTTGACCTTCATGCGGTAGCGAAACTCCGGCAGGCGGCTGCAATAGTAATCGACGTTCTCCGTGCGCTCCGCCCGCGGGCCCACGAGGGACATTTCGCCGCGCAGGACGTTGAAAAACTGCGGCAGCTCATCGATCCGGGTGCGCCGGAGCACGCGCCCCACCGGCGTGATCCGAGGGTCGTTCTCCACGGTGAGCTGCGCGCCGTCCGGCTCCGCATCCACGATCATGGAACGGAACTTGATGAGCGTAAACCGCTCGCAGTTGCGCGTATACCGCACCTGCCGGAAGAGCACCGGCCCGCCGTCGTGCGCCTTGATGGCGATGGCCGCCGCCAGCATGAGCGGGCTTGTGACGACGATGCCCAGCGCCGACAGGAAGATATCCATGAGCCGCTTGACCGCCATCTGCTCGACGCTCATGGAGTAGTTGCGGCAGAGGTATACGAGCGAATCGCCCACGAACGTTTCTTGCGCGCTGTGGAACAGGATGTCCTGCACCGTGGGGATCACAAACAGCCGCTTGTTGTGTTCAAAGCAATACCCCATCAGCCGCAGCCGCAGCTCCTGCCCGACGCCGCCGACGATGACCGTCGTAAACGGTTCAAGCCGGCCGAGCAGCGCCTCCGCATCCCCGTCGGTATGCAGCACCGTAGAAATGCGGTATCGCTCGCGCACCGCTTCGAACTGACGGAGTTCCTGCTCGCCATCGCTCTCGCCGCCGATGACGAGCGCCGCATCGCGCACCGTGCGCAGTCGAAAATACAGCCGGTTGCCCAGCAACAGCAGCACCGTCCCCAAACACCACTGCACCAGCTGCATCAGCAGCAGCGGCAGCGGGGGCAGCATGGCCTTTGCCGTGAGCGAGAGCACCAGATAGATGATGCAGTTGGTCAAAAAGGTGGCGATGAGAAACGAGGCGACGTTTTCCCGCAGGCGCATGATGCCGATCAGAAAACAGCGGTACAGCGAAGCGAGCAGCAAGAACACCGCCAGATACAGCACGCCGAACACCACAAATCCCCAAAAGTGGAAATCCGTTTGCGGGTAGTACCGCACCGTCGTATACAGGAACGACGCGAGCAGGATGGCCGTGATCGCCGCCTTGACCAGAAAGATCACGCCGTGCTTGAATTTTCGGATCGACCAGTGCTCCAATTCCGCTCCCCCCGGCCCGCGCGGACAGAACGCCGCGCGGGGCGATAGCATTACAGCAAAATTCGATTTTAATTGTAACACGTGCCGGGCGTCTTGGCAACCGCCGTCCCGTACGGGAGCGTTTCCCAAAGATGGGTTGTTTGGCAGATCGCCGGCTGCGTTCGGGCTTGCCCTTGCGGCGCCGGGATGGTATGCTGCCGGTATGGGTCGCCCGCCGGTGCGGGCGGGAGCAACGCTCTGCGCGCGCCGGGCTGCGGCGGCCGGCGTTCCGGCTTGCCTTTGCGGCGCCGGGAGGGTATGCTGCCGGTACGGGTCGCCCGCCGGCGCGGTGGGGAGCAACGCTCTGCGCGCGCCGGGCTGCGGCCTGTGGCATGGCCCGCACCGGTGCGGGCGGGAGGGGGGATCGCATGAAGGAAGATGTAAAACGGATGCTTGCGGCGCTCGGGCTGAACCCGGAGCGGCGCGCATGCGAGCAGCTCGCCGACCTGCTGGAACGGTTGCTGCCGCTGTGGGGCGCGCCCAGCCTCGCGGACGCCTACCGCCAGACCGGCGCGCGCTTCGGCGTGCGCGCCGTACAGGTGGAGCGCAACGTGCGCGCGCTCATCCTGGGCCTGTCCGATTCGCCCGGCGGCAGGGCCGCGCTGCGCGGCCTGCTGCCGTGGCACGCCGGCGAGGAGGCGCCGGGGAACCGCGCGTTCCTCCTGGCGCTTGCCGCGCGCCTGCGCATCGAACGCGCTGCGGGCGGCGGCCGGTCCGCGCCGGACAGTCCCGTCTCGTGACGGCGGCCGCGCATTCCGGAGCGGACGCGCGCCCGCGCGTCGAACGCGCTGCGGGCCTTTGATCGAAAATGTGGAGCGGATGCAAACTTGTTGTTGCGCGCATGAAACAAGTTATGATCATAGCGTAAACATCTCCGCCGCACCGTTGACCGGCCCCGGTCGCCGGGCTACGATGGAGGCATGGAACGACGGGTCACGACAAGAAAACGGCCTTTGCGCAGCCTGCTGTTCGTGTTCGCGGCGCTGCTGCTGCTTGGCGCCGGCGCGATGGCCGCCATCAATCTGCACATGATCGCCTCCGTGCGCGACCGCATCCTCACGTCGGAGCAGGCGGCCGCGCTCGACGTGGACTGCATCCTCGTGCTGGGCGCCGGCCTCAGGGGCGACGGCAGCCCGAGCACGATTCTCGCCGACCGCCTGGACTATGCGATCGCGCTGTATGAGGGCGGCGTCTCCGACCGGTTGCTCATGAGCGGCGACCACAGCAGCGCGGATTACGACGAAGTGGGCGCCATGCGGGATTATGTCGTCGAACGCGGCGTGGACGCGGATCACGTGTTTCTCGATCACGCCGGGTTTTCCACCTATGAAAGCATCTACCGCGCCGGGCAAATCTTCGGCGCGGAAACCGTCGTCATCGTCACGCAGAGCTACCACCTGTATCGCGCGCTGTATCTGGCCGGGCAGCTTGGGTTGACCGCCTATGGCGTAGCCTCGGATGCGCGCGCCTATGCACGCCAGCCGCTGTACACCGCGCGCGAGATCATGGCGCGCTGCAAGGATTACCTGTTTGCCCTGTGCCGTCCGGAGCCGACGTATCTGGGCACCGCCATCCCGCTTTCCGGCAGCGGCCGCGTCACTCACCGTCTGCCCGCCATGCCGCTCGCCTGAGCTGGCGGCAGGCGCGGATTGCCCGCCGGTCCGTCACGTGCTATAATGGGAGCGCAACCGGCGGCCGGTTTCTCCGTGCCGCCGCAATCGGCGTCAAGGAGGCTCCCATGATCCGTATTTATCCGCTCAACGGTCTGCTCATGCAAACGGAAAAAGACCTGCGCGCGCAGTTGTGCGAACGGCTTGCGCTGTCCCCCCTGCCGGACGGCGACTGGCAGGCGGCGCTCGCCGCCCAGCTTACCGGACGCGACGACGGCGGGCTGATCCTGCTGGAGTTTGCGCGGCGTATGCCAAACGAGCTGCTGCTGCCGCTGGTCGGCGCGTTCACAGAGCTCTCGCGCGAGGACGCGCGCTGGTCGTTCTCCCTCTGTTCCGGCCGCCAGACCTGCCACGGGGAAAACGCATGAAACGGCTGGTTGCCTTTGACTTCGACGGGGTGATCGTCAACAGCGAGCCGCACCACATCGCCGCCTGTGAAGAGATCGTACGCGACCTCTCCGGCGGACGATACGGCGCCGCCGCCGTGCACAGCGTAGGCGGCTCCACGGAGTCGCTGTACCGACGCGCGCTTGAGACCTGCGGCGTCGCGGGCGATGCGGCAGCGCTTACGCGGCGGCACTTCGCGCTGACGCTTGCGCGCATAGAACGCCTCCTCCCCGCGCCGGAGCCGGATCTGCTCGCGCTGCTGGACGCGCTCGACGCGCGCGGCATACCGGCCGCCGTCGCCACCTCGTCGCCGGCGTATTTCGTAGATCCCATCCTGCGGCTCTATGGGCTGGAAGAGCGGTTCCGGGCGGTCGTTACCGGCGATCAGGTGGCGCATCTCAAGCCGGCGCCCGACACGTATCTGACGGCGCTCGCGCGCTGCGGCGTGCCGGCGGGCGACGCCGCCGCCATCGAGGACAGCCGTGCCGGCACGCTGGCGGCCAGGGCTGCCGGCCTTTTCTGCTTTGGATATGTCAACCCCGATTCCGGCCGCGAGGACCTTTCCGCCGCAGACCGCCTCATCCACCGGCTCACGGAGGTCGCCGGCGCGCTGTAACGCGCCCCGCAGAGGGGGCCTGTATCCGCAAAGGCAGGGCATCTCCCTCCGCCTGCGCGCGTCCGGCCGGGATGGCCGTCGTCTTCCATCCGTCTCCAACCCATTCGGGCCTGCGGCGAAATGCGCTTCGCCGCAGGCCCGTTGCGTTCGGTTCATGCCCGGTCCATCGGGCGAGACCGGTTATGCCTTCGGGAATTCGTCCTCCTGCTTGGGTTCCGTTTCCGTCGCTGCGGGCACGGCCGGCGCCTGCCGCGCCGCCCGCCGCTGTGCGCGGCGTGCCGCACGCGTCCCGTTGCGCTTCCCGCCGCGGCGCACGAGCAACACAATCACCACCGTCGCGCCGCCGAGGATGACCGCCCACACGACGATGGCCGGCAGGTTCCCCAGGAACCAGGCGCCAAACGACCGGAAGCCGTCGCCCACATCGGCAAGGCTCTCGGAAAACCGGCGGCCGACCTCCTGCCAGAACGTCTCCTCCGCCACGGGCGTTTCGCGCTCCACCTCGCGGATGTTCATGGTCACGGTGCTGAGGGCGATCTGATCGTCATAGGTGCGCAACGTGGCCTCATAGGATTCGATCTCATACTGCACGTCGCTCAGCCGGCTTTGCACGCTGATCAGATCCTCGACGGTCTCCGCCGCAGCCAGAATCTCGAGCAGCGCGTCGCGCTCGGTGCGCAGCGCCGTCAGGTGGGCCTCGGTATCGGCATAGGGCGCCGTCACGTCGCGCAGGGAGATCCGCCGGTCGACCACGTTCCCGAGGTCGCCCACGCCGGCGAGAAAATCATCGAGCCGCTCGGCCGGAACGCGCGCCTCAACCTCCGCCCAGCGCAGGCTCGAGCCGTAATAGCCGTTGCCGCTGGTATAGGAGCTGGAAACATAGCCGCCGACCTGCGCAATCGCGGCTTCAAGCGCGGTCAGAAAGTCGTCAAACGCCAACGTTTGGATATCCAGGCTCGCATCGCGGATGATCTTGCGCGAAGCGAGCACGTCGCCTTCCGCCGTCTCGGCTTTATCCGCGTCGGGCGCCGGCGCGGCAGGCGCCTCTTCCGGCGTGGTGACATAGTCCAGAATCCCGTCTGCGGCGGACGACTGATCCCGGTTCGTTCCGTTGGAATACGACACGCCATATCCGCTGTCCCCGCTGTCCTGCCCCTTTGCGGCGCAACCGGCGGCCAGCATGGCGAGCGCCAGCGCCAGCGCGATGATCTGCAAACTGCGTTTCATTCCCCGTCCTCCTTGAATGTTTTGTTGGGCACTTCTATCCATAACACCGCGCAGGCGGGCGTTTGGTTGCGCGCCGTCATCAAATTTCCCGAAATGCCGCCTCGATCGCCGCCGTCTCCGCCGCAACCGCAACGAACGCTTCGGCAAGCGAGAACACCCGCACCGCGCCGCAGATGCCGCCGTCGGTTTCCACGCCGCCATCGTCCGCGACCGTGAGCGACGCCATGCCGCCGGCAATTCCCTCGCCCGTGCGCTTCAGGTGCGCCTCCTTGGCCACCCAGCGTTCCAGCAGAAACGCGCCCTGCCGCGCCGGCGGCAACGCCGAAAACCGCCCGGCTTCCGCCGCCGAAAGGATGCGACGCGCCAGCGCCGGTGGTACGGCCCGTTGGCGCGCCTCCACGTCCACGCCGACCGGCGCGTCCGCCACCGCGCATACGATCAGCCCGCGCGTGTGCGAAAGGCTCATGTGCGGCGGATGGGGGTCCGCCTGCGCCGGCGCCACGAACGGTTTGCCGCCCGGGCCGCTTGTCAGCCGCGCAAAGCGCGCCTTGCCCAGCGCATCGGCGAGAAACGCATCGCGCGCCGCACGCCCGGCATCCGCGGGCAGCGCCCGCCAATAGACCGTGACCCGCATGGCAATCTCCTTTCCGCACCAGCGTCCTGCCGGCCGCCGTCCGCCTCCGGCGCGCCGCGCAAAAGAAAAGGGGCCGCCCGCGGCGCGCCCCGCACATTCACCGTTCTTCGCGTTTGCGATACAGCACAAAACGCCTTCCGATACACTGGATGACCTCGGCGCCGGTTGCGACGCTGAGCGCCTCGGCCGCGTCGCGCGCGGTGAGGCCGGAGGTCTCCAGTACCGCAAGCTTGATGAGCTCGCGCTTTTGCAGCGCCGCGTCGATGGCGTCGATCATCGCGTCGCCGATGTCGCCCTTGCCGATTTGGAAGATCGGCTCGAGCGTATTTGCCTGCTTGCGAAATGCCGCGCGTTCCCTGCCCGTCATGCGTCCACCTCCGTTCAGATCTTGGTCTTCCAGAGCCCGTGCCGGTTGCAATACGCATAGACGGCCACGGGCGCGTCCGTCACCTTGAATTCCGCCTCCGCCGCCGCATCCTTGCCCGGGTCGAGCCGCTTGCGCTGGCCGCCGCCGACGGTCTGCAGATACACCCAGGCGATGTGGTGCTCCTCCACCATCTCGTGCGGTTCAATGCCCACGTGTACCGTAACCGCGTCCCCATCCATCTCCACAAAGGGGAGATGCCGGTTGCCCGCGGCCTCCACGGCGTTCGGCACGAGCCGCTGCATCGGCTCCCCGCAGCAGAATAGGGGTCCGCCGTGATCCTCGATCAGTCCCACGAGGTTGCCACAACGCGAGCAACGGAAAAACTTGGGTTCGTACATGGATGAACAACGCCTCCTGACGGATTCTATTCCATTGGATCAGTCGATGAAGTCAAACTCCCACCCGCCCATGCGGACGGTATCGCCCTCGGCCGCCCCCATCTCGCGCAGCGCGGCAATAACGCCGTTTTTGATGAGGTGCTGCTGGAAGCGGCGCATGGAGGTCTCGTCGTCCGGGTCGGTGGTGTCGAGCAGGCGGTCCACATCGCCGCCGCTGACGACGAACACGCCCGCCTCGTCCCGTTCGATATGAAAGCCGCGCTCGTACTGCGGGACGGGCTCAAGCTCCTGCTCGGCATACGTGCGCACGGGCGGAAGCGTATCCAGCACGCGCAGCACATGATCGAGCAAGGCGTCGAATCCCTGCGCCGTGGCCGCCGACACCGGAAACACGCGCACACCGCGCTTCTCCAGCGCCTCGGCGAGGCGCTTCGCCCCGTCCTGCGCATCCGGCAGATCCATCTTGTTGGCCGCCACCACCTGCGGCAGCGCCGCAAGCTGTTCGCTAAAACGCGCCAGCTCCGCGTTGATCTTTTCAAAATCGTCCAGTGGGTCGCGTCCCTCGCTGCCCGCCGCATCGATCACATGCACAAGCATGCGCGTGCGCTCGATGTGGCGCAGAAAGTCATGGCCGAGCCCTGCGCCCTCCGCTGCGCCCTCGATCAGCCCGGGGATGTCCGCCAGCACGAACGAACGTCCATGCCGCGACGCGACGCCCAGGTTCGGCGTGAGCGTGGTGAAGTGGTAAGCGGCGATCTTCGGCCGTGCGGACGTCAGGACGGACAGGATGGTGGACTTCCCCACCGACGGCAGCCCGACCAGCCCCACATCCGCAATGGTCTTGAGCTCCAGCTCCACCTCGCGTTCGGCCGTGCGGACGCCGTTTTGCGCAAAGCGCGGCGATTGCCGCGTGGGCGTGGCAAAATGCGGATTGCCCTTGCCGCCGCGCCCGCCGCGCAGCACGACGCGCGTCTTGCCGTCCTCGTTCATGTCCGCCAGCACCGCGCCGGTCTCCACATCGCGCACGAGCGTGCCCACCGGCACGCGTACGTACAGCGGCGCGCCGTCGCGCCCGGTCCTGCGTTCCGGCTGGCCGTTGCCGCCGTTCTCCGCCCGGTAAAACCGCTGAAAGCGGAATTCCAGCAGCGTGGAGAGCTGCGCATCCGCCTGGAACACCACGTCGCCGCCGCGCCCGCCGTCGCCGCCGGACGGGCCGCCGCGCGGCACGTACTTCTCGCGGTGGAAAGCGGCGCAGCCGTCGCCGCCGTCGCCGGCTTTGATGACGATGCGCGTGCGGTCGATAAACTGCATGGGAAACGTCCTTTCGTCAGCCGCGGTGCAGCGCGTCGCACACGGCGGCCACGCAGCAGCCCTCGCAGCGGGGTTTCTTCGCGCCGCACACCTGCCGGCCGTGATAGATCAGCCAGTGGTGTGCGGCGGACCAGTCCTTCTCGGGGATGTGCGCCATGAGCTGCTCCTCGGTTTTTTCGACCGTCCTGGCATCCGCAAGGCCGATCCGGTTGCTGACGCGGAACACATGCGTATCCACGGCGATGGCCGGCGTGCCGAACGCATTGGACACCACGACGTTGGCCGTCTTGCGGCCCACGCCCGGCAGCCCGGTCAGCACGTCCCGCTCGCGCGGGACCTGCCCGCCGTATCGCTCCACAAGCAGGCGCGACATGGCAAGGATGTTCTTCCCCTTGGTGTGGAAGAATCCACAGCTCTTGATGTACGGCTCCAGCTCCGCCTCCGTGAGCGCCGCGAACTGCTCGGGCGTGTTGTACCTGGCGTACAGCACGCGCGTGCACTTGTTGACCTGGCGGTCGGTGCACTGCGCCGCCAGCATGGTCGAAACGAGCAGCTCAAACGGCGTGCGGTATTCAAGCGCGGGCTTTGCGTCCGGATACGCGGCCGCCAGCCGTTCGAGCGCCAGCGCATAGGATTCCTGCGGCAGCAACATGTCCCCTTCTCCTCCGTGCGCCCTGCGGCGCTTCAGGTCCTGATCTTTCCGTCGTATTTCTCAACGAGGATGTGCGCCAGCGAAAGCGCAAGGTCGAGAATCTCCTTCTCGTCCTTCCCCTCGAGCATGATGCGGATGAGCGGCTCCGTACCGGATGCGCGCACGAGTACGCGGCCGTTTTCGCCGAGCTGTTTCTCCACCTCCGCCTTGCGCCTGAGGAGCGTCTCGTCCTCCATGGCGGCCGCCTTGCCGTCGTTGCGCACGGCCACGTTGACCAGCACCTGCGGGAACTGCGGGATGTCGCCGGCCAGCTCCGAGAGGCGCCTGCCGCTCTCCGCCACGGCATTGAGCAGCGCAATGGCGCTCATCATGCCGTCGCCCGTGGTGTTCTGCTCCAGCAGGATGATGTGGCCGGACTGCTCGCCGCCGATCGAATACCCGTTGGCAAGCATATGTTCCAGCACATACCGGTCGCCCACCTTCGTTTCGGCCACGTGGATGCCCGCCTGCTGCATACGCTTTTTGAGGCCGAGGTTCGACATGACCGTGATCACAAGCGTATCCTTCTTCAGCGTGCCCTTCTTCTGCATGGACAGCGCCAGTATGCCCATGGCCTGGTCGCCGTCGACGATGTTGCCGTGCTCGTCGCAGGAGATCAACCGGTCCGCGTCGCCATCGAAGGCAAAGCCGATGTCCGCCCCGTTGGCGACCACAAGCTGTTGCAGCCGCGCCGGATGCAGCGCGCCGCAGTCGTCGTTGATGTTCATGCCGTCCGGCCAGCAGAACGAGGCGATCACCGTGGCCCCGAGCCGCTCGAACACCTCGCGGCCCAGCGCGGAAGTCGCCCCGTTGGCGCAGTCCAGCACGACCTTGACGCCCTCGAACCGGCAGGCGGATTTGCTGACCAGATAGTCGCAGTAATCCTGCCGGGCCCGCGGCGCCTCGATCACGGTCCCCACGTCGCGCCCCTCCGGGTGCGGCAGTTCGCCGCCGTCGCGGATGAGCGCCTCGATGCGGTCCTCCAGCGCGTCGGAAAGTTTGAAGCCGTTGCCGTCAAACCATTTGATGCCGTTGTACTCCATCGGATTGTGCGACGCGGAGATCATCACCGCCGCATCCGCCTCGTACAGGCGCGCCAGATACGCCATCGCCGGGGTTGGCAGCACGCCCACGTCCAGCACGTTGCCGCCGACCGAGCAGATGCCCGCCATCAGCGCAGCCGCCAGCATCGGGCCGGAAAGCCGCGTATCCCTGCCGATCAGGATGCGGGGCGAATGGACCTCGTTGGCCAGCACATATGCGCCCGCCGCGCCGATCTTGAACGCCAGCTCGCAGTCAAGGTCGCGGTTTGCAACGCCGCGTACGCCGTCGGTTCCAAACAGTCTTGCCATGTAATCATTATCCCCCTGTTCGTTCGGTTTGATTGGTTGGTCCGGGTTTGCCGTTGGCCGCGCAATATTCGAGCGCGCGCGTCGCCGCCAGCGCGCCGTCGGCGCAGGCCGTGACGATCTGCCTGAGCGGCGTGGTGCGCACGTCGCCGGCGGCGAACACGCCCGGTACGTCCGTCTCCATAAATTCGTTGGTGATGATGCGGCCGTCCTCCGCGCACGCCACCTGCCCGCGCGCCAGCTCCGACTGCGGCAGGATGCCCACCGCCGCGAATACGCCGGCCACCGCAAGCGTGGTCAGCGCGCCGGTGCGCACATCCCGCACGGTCAGGCCCTCGACGCTCGTCTCGCCGACGAACGCCTCCGCCACCGCGTTCCAGACAAAGGCGATCTTCCCCTCGGCAAAAGCCGCCTCCTGCAAGGTCCGCGCTGCGCGCAACCGATCGCGCCGGTGCACGACATATACCTTTTCGGCAAAGCGGGCCAGGTACAGCGCGTCGGCAATCGCCGTATCGCCGCCGCCAACCACCGCCACGGGGCGCCCCTTGAAAAACGCGCCGTCGCACGTGGCGCAGTAGGACACGCCGCTGCCGATGAGCGCCTCCTCCCGCGGCAGGCCGAGCGGTCGCGGCCTGGCGCCCATGGCGAGGATGACCGTGCGCGCCTCCACCGTGCGGCCGTCCACGGTCAACCGTTTGACCGGTCCGGCCAGCTCCGCCGCCTCCACGGAGGCATACTCCGTGCGCAGGCCGAACCGCGCCGCCTGCTGCTCCAGCTCCACGCCGAGCTGGTAGCCCTCGATGCCGTTGGGAAAGCCGGGATAGTTGTCGATCTGATGCGTCCGGGTCGCCTGCCCGCCCGCAAACAGGGCTTCGAAGAGCACGGCGTCCGCGCCGCCGCGCATGGCATACAGCCCCGCCGTCAGCCCGGCCGGCCCGCCGCCGATGATCGCAATGTCCAGCACTCTCTGCTTCCGCTCCTTCATAGATAGCCTTTGCTGCTGTATTATATCGTTTTTTTCCCGGGATTGCAACAAAATAGACGCGCGCCGGCCCGTTCCCGGCGCACGCGCGGCGGCGGGGCAGCCGGAACGTCCCGAATGCCGCGCCCGGGCAAACGCAGGCGACCCCGCGCAAAACCGCCCCCGGCCGGCCGTTGTCCCACCGGGCGGCTCCCGCCACGGGGTGCAAAAACGCCGCCTGCGCACAGTGCGCGCCGCTGCCCGCCTGCGCGACCGGCTCCCGCAATCCGCCGCACAGCATTGGATCGATTTCCGGGGGCAATGGCTTGTGCGCCATGCCCGCAGGCCGCCTGCACACCGGGGGAGGCTCTGCCCCGGCATGTTCCTCATGACGGGCGCTCCCCTTCAGCGGGACACGCGGCCGCCGTCAACCAGCGACGGAGGGCGGCGCGCGGCACGGCCGGCGCAAATTGCAACGATCCGATCGGTTTTTTCTTGACACGGGCGCGGAAGTCCTCTATAATAGACGAGCGCGTAGACGTTTAGCGCAGAATCCGGCGGCGTAACTCAGCTGGCTAGAGTAGTCGGTTCATACCCGGCCTGTCATCCGTTCGAGTCGGATCGCCGCTACCAAACAGGCACGCCACCCAATCGGGTGGCGTGCCTGTTTGGTTCTGTCCGATCTACCGGCGCTGCGAGCGCCCAAATGCCCGGAGGCGCATCTGGCGCGTCCCCCTGCGCAGCACGGAGGACAAGCGGCATCGACCTGCACGGCGTGTCCAACCGGCGCGCCAACGTCAAGCCCGCACAGGCCGATGGCCCGCCCGCCGAGCGTTTGCAGCAGGCGCACAAGGCTCTTGGTTGCCTTCCGTAATCGCCGCAATGTGGCGGCCGCCCCAAAGCCCGCGGGCTTTTGTCTCCCCCGGCAATCTTGCGAGCGGCGTTTCCCCCGCTCCATTTTGCAACTTCTCCTCCAACTTCTCCAGCAAAACGGGCCGCTCCGGAATCCGCTTCGCAGGCATGGGCAGCGATACTGGGGGATCGGCAGCCACGCCGAAAGGGGACGACCTCGCCCTCGTGGTCTCTTCTCTGGCGGAGCAGCGGGTCCCATGCCTTTTCTGGGCGTATTCCACCCGCTTTCACGGAGGCGGATTTGGGTGGCCGGCCGCTCTTCCGCCCGGCGCCGTTCCCTGCGCCCGGCAACATCCCCGGCGGCACGGCCGGGCCGCCGGGCGCTCTACTCCAGCTCAAACGCGCCGGTATAGAGCCGGTAGTACATGCCGTGTTGCGCGATCAGGCTGTCGTGGCTGCCCCGCTCCACGATCCGGCCATGATCCATGACCAGGATGACGTCGGCATTTTTCACGGTGGAGAGGCGGTGCGCGATGACGAACACCGTCCTGCCCTGCATCAGCTTATCCATGCCGTCCTGCACGAGCGCCTCGGTGCGCGTATCGATGGACGAGGTCGCCTCATCCAGGATCATGACCGGCGGATTGGACACGGCGGCGCGGGCGATCGACAGCAGCTGCCGCTGCCCCTGCGAGAGCCCGCTGCCGTCGCCCCGCAGAACCGTCTGATATCCCTGCGGCAGCATCCGGATAAAGCCGTCGGCGTTGGCGAGCCGGGCGGCGGCGATGCACGCCTCGTCGCTCGCATCGAGGTCGCCGTAGCGCAGGTTTTCCATCACGGTGCCGGTGAACAGATGCACATCCTGCAGCACCACGCCCAGCGACCGGCGCAGATCCGCCTTTCTGATCTTGTTGATGTTGATGCCGTCGTATCGGATCTTCCCGTCCGCAATGTCATAAAACCGGTTGAGCAGGTTGGTAATGGTCGTCTTGCCGGCGCCGGTCGCGCCGACAAGGGCGATCTTCTGCCCCGGCTCGGCATACAGCGAGATGTCGTGCAGCACGGGCTTGTCGGGCTCGTAGGCAAAGTCCACCCGGTCGAATACGACGCGGCCCTCGAGGCGGGTATAGGTGGTTGTGCCGTCGTGGTGCGGATGTTTCCACGCCCACACGCCGGTGCGCCTGTCCGTCTCGCGCAGTTCGCCGTCCGCATCCGTAACGTTGACGAGGGTCACATAGCCGTCGTCCGTCTCCGCCGGTTCGTCCATGAACGCGAAGATGCGCGAGGCGCCGGCCAGCGCCGTTACGATGGCGTTGAGCTGGTTGGAGATCTGCGCCACCGGGTTGGTAAAGCTGCGCGAGAGGGTCAGGAACGAAGCGATCATGCCGAGCGTCAGCGTACCGCCGCCCATCAGGCCGAGGTTGGGCACGCCCGCAAGCGCCATATATGCGCCCAGGATGGCGATGATCACGTACTGCGCATAGCCCAGCGCGTTCATCATCGGCATCACGGCGTTGGCCCGCCCGTTGGCGTTCGTCGCAGCGGCCGCCCACGCCCCGTTCCGCTCGCGCAGCGTCGCCTTCGCCTGCTCTTCGTGGCAGAACACCTTGACCACCTTCTGCCCGTTCACCATTTCCTCCACATAGCCGTTGAGCTCGGCCAGCGTCCGCTGCTGTTCCATGAAATAGGTCCCAACCCGGCCGGTGACGGCCCGCACGACCCGCAGGATGAGGCAGATGGAGACAACGGCCACCAGCGTCAGATAGACGCTCACATACAGCATCCCGAAAAACACGGCGGCGATCGTAAACACCGAGGCGACCAACTGCGCCATCGACTGTGCGATCAGTTGCCGCAGGGTGTCGGTATCGTTGGTGTACAGGCTCATGATATCGCCGTGCGTGCGGGTGTCGAACGCACGGATCGGAAGGCGCTGCATCCTCTCAAACATATCGTCCCGGATGGCCTTGAGCGTCCCCTGCGCGACGGTGACCATCAGCCGGTTGTACAGCAGGGTCGCCGCCACGCCGGCCAGATATATGACCGCCATGCCCGCAAGCGCCCGCAGCAGCCCCGTGAACACGGGGTCCGGCGAGACGAGCAGCGCCGCAATATGTTCGTCGATCAAAGCCTGCAAAAACAGCGAGCCCGCCGCCCCCGCCACCGCGCTGATCACGATGCACACGACCACCAGCAACAAGCGCCCGCGGTACGCCTTCATATAGGAGAACAGGCGGGCGATGGTCTTGCGATCATAGGCCGGGCCGCCGGACGACGTGTTACGCCTCGTTTTCCGCATCTTCGCTTCCCCCTTTCTGCTGCGATTCATAGACCTCCCGATAGATGGCGCAGGTCTGGAGCAGCTCCTCGTGCCGCCCTACCGCCACGATTCGCCCGCCGTCCATGACGACGATCCGGTCGGCATGCTGCACCGACGCAACGCGCTGGGCGATGATGAACTTCGTCGTTTCGGGCAGATATTCGGCCAGCGACGCCCGGATGGCGGCGTCGGTCGCGGTATCGACGGCGCTGGTGGAATCGTCGAGGATCAGCACCTTCGGGTTTTTCAGCAGGGCGCGCGCGATGCACAGGCGCTGTTTCTGCCCGCCCGAGAAGTTGGCGCCGCCCTGTTCAACATGGGTGTCGTACCCGTCCGGCAACGAACGGATGAACTCGTCCGCACAGGCGAGGCGGCACGCCTGCGCAAGCGCCTCGTCGCTCGCTTGCGCATTGCCCCAGCGCAGGTTCTCCCGGATGGTGCCGGAGAACAGCTCGTTCTTCTGCAGCACCATGGCCACCGCGTCGCGCAACACGCCGAGATCGTAGCGCCGCACGTCCACGCCGCCGAGGGTGAGCGAGCCGGCGGTCACATCGTAGAGCCGCGGGATGAGCTGCACAAGGCTCGACTTGGACGAGCCCGTGCCGCCGACGATCCCGATGGTCTCGCCGGAGCGGACGCACAGATCGATATCGCGCAGCACCTTTTCCCCGGTTCCCGCGGCATAGGCAAAGTCCACATGGGAAAAGCACACGGAACCGTCCGCTACCTCCATGACCGGCTCCGCCGGCGACGTAATGGCGGCCCGCTCATCGAGCAGTTCCGCAATGCGCCGGGCCGAGGCGACGGAAATGGTGATCATCGCAAACACCATCGAGAGCATCATGAGGCTGACGAGGATCTGCATCGCGTAGGAAAACAGCGCCGTAAGATCGCCCGTCGTCAGGCCGAGCGCCGCGTTGTTCCCGGAGGCCACGATTGCGCGCGCCCCGAACCAGGAGATGAACAGCATGCAGGCGTACATGAAAAACTGCATGATCGGCGCGTTGAAGGCCAACAGGCGCTCGCCCTTTGCAAAGTCCTGGTAGATCCGCCCGGAGATCGTGCGGAATTTGTCGATCTCGTGCGTCTCCCGGCAGAAGGACTTCACCACCCGGACGCCCCGCACGTTCTCCTGCACCACGTTGTTGAGCGCGTCGTACGTGTGAAACACGCGTTCAAACACCGGGTTCACCGCCCGCACGATCAGCCCGAGCAGCAGCGCCATGACCGGGATCACCGCAAGGAACATCCAGGCAATCCCCCGGTGGATGCGGAACGACACGGCCATGGAGACGACCAGCATCACCGGCCCCCGCACCGCCATGCGCAGGAGCATCTGGTAGGCGTTCTGGATGTTCGTCACATCCGTGGTGAGCCGGGTGACGATGGATGCGGTCGAAAACCGGTCGATGTTGGAAAAGGCGAACGTCTGTACATGGTCGAACATGTCCTGTCGCAGGTTCCGGCAGAATCCGGCGGACACCCGCGCCGCCGTATGCGCGCCCAGTATGCCGGTGGCGAGCTGAAAACACGCCAGCAGCAACAGCAAAAGGCCGTAACGCCATACGGCGCTCCGATCGCCCAGATCGATCCCCTCGTCGATCACCCGCGCCATGCACAGCGGGATCAGAATTTCAAACCCCGCTTCGAGGATCGACAGCAAAACCGTAAACAGCGAACCGCGTCGATACTCCCGCAGGCTCGAAAGCAGCGTCTTCACCAATTCGTATCACCTCCAATATGTAGCATGCTACACTATTGACCCAAAGGGCGAGCCGGGTTGGCCCGGCCCGTCCCCAAATGTCCGGCTATTCGAGATTCCGGTTGATGACCGTCAGCATCTGCCAGAGCCGCTCCACATCCTCGGCCGAGAGAGAGCGCAGCATGCGCGCCTCGTTGCTCCGGATGTTGCGCCCCATGTCCGCTCCCACCGCATCGGCCCGTGCAGTCGTCGCCACGATCTTGTTGCGGCGGTCCGTCCCGTCGGTCCAGGTGGCGACATAGCCGTTCTGCTCAAGCCGCGACACGATGCCGACCACCGTGGGATGCGCCACCTGCAAAAACCGCTCGATCTCCTTCTGCGTGGCCTGTCCGCCGCGCTCGGCCAGATAGGCGAGCACCCGCCCCTGCGCCAGCGTAAGCCGGTAGCGCCTGAGCTGCGCGTCCGCCCGCGCTTTCATCCGGTCGTTGATGTTCTTGAGCAGATAGCCGATGTCCCTGTCGGGCATGGGTCTCCTCCCCCCCTTTCGTTATGTAGCACGCTACATATTGTAGGGCCTGCGCCCCGCATTGTCAAGGATGTTCACATTTGTTTACAATCCTGCTGCACGCGGTTGTACAGGCGTCCGCAGACGGCGGGACTGCTCCGGCACGGCCCACGGGCGCGGGGGTTCCGGTCTTACAACGCGGGCAGGCGGCAGCGGGGCCACCGGGGCGGGCCGGCCGGGCAGACGGGCAGACGGATTAGCCCGGCCGGGGAGAGCGGATGAACCGGGCGCGTCCCGGCACGGCCGCACGGGCGCGGGGGTTCCGGCCTTACAACGCGGGCAGGCGGCAGCGGGGCCGCCGGGGCGGGCGCATCCCCGCGCAGGTATAGCGCTGCAAACGGTTGTCCATACTCACCGCGAGGTGATGGATATGTTACAGACCCTTCCCAAAAGGTTTTTCCCGCTGTTGCTGGCGTCGCTTGTGCTGGTGGGGGCGCTTTCCTGCGCGCCGGCGGCGCAGTCTGCCGCAACGGACGCGGCGGGTACGATGGACGTCATCGAGACCCCCGACGGCATTCTGCGCCTGCACGTCATCGCCAACAGCGACTCCGAGGCGGATCAGGCTGTAAAGCTGCTGGTGCGCGATGCGATCCTTGCCTGCATGGAGCCCGGCGACAGCGCCGAGGAGGCGGAGGCGTTCGTGCGCGACCACGGCGCCGAGCTGCTGCAGGCCGCCGAGGACGTGCTGCGCGAACGCGGCTTTTCCTATTCGGCGCAGCTCATGCTCGGCGACTATGCCTTCCCCGACCGCATCTACGGCGATACGCTGTACCCGGCCGGCACCTACCGTGCGCTGCGCGTCGTGCTCGGCGAAGGGGCGGGGCAGAACTGGTGGTGCGTGCTGTTCCCGCCGCTGTGTATTGTAACCGGAGACGCGCAGGAGCTTCCGGCGCTGGAGGAAATCTCGTTCCACAGCAGCCTGCTCGACTGGCTGCGGGAATGGGGGGTGATCGCATGAAGCGTCCGCTGCGCCACTTCCTGACGCTGCTGCTTGCGGCGACGGTGTTGCTGTGCGCGCTCGTACCGGCGGCCCATGCCGATTCCCTCCGCCGGGGCAGCGAGGGCGACCTGGTGATCACGCTGCAAAAAAAGCTGAAGAACTGGGGCTATTACTTCGGCAGCGTGGACGGCATCTTTGGCAGCCAGACCGAGGAGGCGGTCCGCTACTTCCAGCGCAAAAACGGACTTGCGGTGGATGGCGTCGTCGGCCCGGATACGGCGCGCGCGCTCGGCATGTCGCTCACGGGCGGCAGCACTTCCTCCTCCGGCAGCTCGTCCGGCACGAGCAGTTCGAGCGGGGACATCTATCTGCTGGCGCGCTGCGTGTACGGCGAGGCGCGCGGCGAGCCGTACAAGGGGCAGGTGGCCGTCGCCGCGGTCATCCTGAACCGCACAAAGAACAGCGGCTTTCCGAACTCCATCGCGGGCGTGATCTATCAGCCGGGCGCATTCTCGGTCGTGGCGGACGGGCAGATCAACCTGAGCCCGGATGAGACGGCGCTTCGCGCGGCGCGCGACGCGATGAACGGCTGGGACCCGACCGGCGGCTGCCTGTACTACTACAACCCGGACAAGACGAGCAACGCATGGATGCTGTCGCGCCCGATCGCGCTGCGCATCGGCGACCACGTGTTCTGCCGCTGACGCGCCGGGGGAAAGGAGCTAAGGCTGATGGAAAAGGAACTGGAGAAGCGGCGGCGCGCCCGGCGAATCGGGCGCATCGCCTCTGCGGCGGCGATGACCGTGCTCGCGGCGGCGCTCGTGGGCGTGTGCATCTGGGGAGCGGAGCAGGGCGCGCGGGCCGACACGCTGGAGGAGGGCATGCGCGCCGTCTACCGGCAGGCGTTTTTGCAGATGAACGACAACGTACACGACATGCAGGTATCGCTGAAAAAGCTGATGGTGGTATCGAGCCCCAAGCAGCACGTGCTGCTGCTCGACGACGTATGGCGGCTTTCGGGCGCCGCGGCGGAAAACCTCGCCTGTCTGCCCGTGTCGCACCCGGACGCGGAGGCGTTCAACCGGTTTGTGGTGCAGGCGGGGGACTACGCGCGCACGCTCGCCACGCGCATCCTCTCCGGCGAGATCCTGCAACAGGAGGACCGGGAACAGCTCGCCGCCCTGTACGAGGCAAGCGTGCAGACCGCGGCCGAACTGGAGCGCCGCCTGCAGGAGGAGGACTATCCGCTTGAAAGCCTGACCGGCGACGGGTTTTATGCCCCGGCGGCGGGCGTGGACGGCGCCGGCGGCGCCGAAGCGTCGCCATCCCCGCCGGCCGGCGGCACGGACGGCGGCGAGGGCGCAGGCGGCGATGGCGGAGAAGAAGCGGAGGAGGAGGGCATCGCCAACTATCCGACGCTGATCTACGACGGGCCGTTCTCCGAAAGCACGGAGAAGGCGGAACCGCGGGGCCTGCCGGAGGGCGAGGCGGACGCGGCGCAGGCGCTCGCGGCGGCGGCCTCGTACGTGGGCGGGTCGTTGCAGGTGACCGGCGAAACGGCCGGGCGCATCCCGGCTTTTGAAATCGCCGGCACGGACGCGGACGGGCGCAGCGTGGAGCTGGCCGTCACGCGGCAGGGCGCGCAGGTCCTCTGGATGATGGCCGAATCGCAGGGCGGCGCAGAGGGCGTGCCGGAGGCGGCCGAAAGCGCGCGCATGCGCGACGCGGCCAAGGCCTACCTCGATGCGCGCGGTTACGAGGGGATGGAGGCCACCTATGCGCAATTCTATGCGGGCGTGGCGGTGTACAATTTTGCGTCCGTACAGGGCGACGTCATCCTCTACGCCGACCTGGTCAAGGTCTACGTGGAGCGGCAGAGCGGCAAGATCGTGGGCGTGGACGCCTACAACTATCTGTTCAACCACGCCGAGCGGGAGCTGCCCGTCCCCGCCGTCACGGAGGAAGAAGCGCGCGCATGCGTGAGCGACGCGCTGTCGGTCGCCTCCGTGCGGCTCGCGCTGATCCCGAAAACCGCCGTCACCGAAACGCTGTGTTACGAGTTTAAGGGCACGTGCAACGATGCGGATTTCATCGTATACATCAACGCCGTGACCGGCGATGAAGAGGAGGTCTTCGAGATCATCAACGGCGACGAGGGCCAGCTCGTCGTATAAGCCGCGGCGGTGCATTTGCCCGGCGGGCAAAAAGCGGGCGCGGGGATTCCCCCGCGCCCGCAGCGCAGATTGGATCGGTTTACCGGGCGGACAGCTCGGCGTGGATGGCGGCCGCCGCCTTCTTGCCTGCGCCCATCGCCAATATGACGGTGGCCGCGCCGGTGACCGCGTCGCCGCCCGCGTACACGAACGGTTTGGACGTTTTGCCGGTCTGCTCGTCGGCGATGATGCCGCCCCACTTCTCGGTATCGAGACCGGGGGTCGTGTTCTTGATGAGCGGGTTCGGGCTGTTGCCGATGGCGATGACGACCGTCTGCACCTCCACCAGGTGCTCGCTGCCCGGCTTGACCACCGGACGGCGGCGGCCGGAAGCGTCCGGCTCGCCCAGTTCCATCTCCACGCACGTCATGCCGCATACGTGCCCGTTCTCATCGCCCAGGATCTCGGTCGGGTTGGTGAGCATCTTGAACACGATACCCTCCTCCCTGGCGTGATGCACCTCCTCGACGCGGGCGGGCATCTCCGCCTCGCTGCGGCGGTAGACGATGTACACCGTCTCCGCCCCGAGGCGCTTGGCGCAGCGCGCCGCATCCATCGCCACGTTGCCGCCGCCGACGACCGCGACCGCCCGCCCCACCTGCACGGGCGTGTCCGCCTTTGGAAAGCTGTACGCCTTCATGAGGTTGATGCGCGTGAGGAACTCGTTGGCCGAATACACGCCGTTGAGGTTCTCGCCCGGAATGCCCTGGAAGCGCGGCAGCCCCGCGCCGGTGCCGACAAATATGGCGTCGTACCCCTCGTCGCTGAGCAGCTCGTCGAGCGAAATGCACCGGCCGATGACCATGTTCGTCTCAATTTTGACGCCCATATCCTCAAGCGTGCGGATCTCGCGCCGCACGAGGCTCTTGGGCAGACGGAACTCCGGTATGCCGTACACGAGCACGCCGCCGGGCGTGTGCAGCGCCTCGAACACCGTCACATCGTATCCCAGTTTTCTGAGGTCGCCGGCGCAGGTCAGTCCGGCAGGGCCGCTGCCGATGACGGCGACGCGCTTGCCGTTCGGCGCCGCCTGCGCAACAGGCGCGACGCCATGCGCCATGGCATAGTCCGCCACGAACCGCTCGAGACGGCCGATGCCGACCGGCTCGCCCTTGATGCCGCGCACGCATTTGGACTCGCACTGCGTTTCCTGCGGGCAGACGCGGCCACAGATGGCGGGCAGCGCGTTGGTGGAGCGCACGACCTCATACGCTTCGAGGAACCTGCCCTCCTTCACGAGCGCCAGAAACTCCGGAATGCGCACATTGACCGGGCAGCCGGACACACAGGGGCGGTGTTTGCAGTTCAGGCAACGCTGCGCCTCCTCGACGGCCATCGCCTCGTCATACCCCTGGGAGACCTCGTCAAAGTTTTTATTGCGGACGTCCGGCGCCTGCTCGCGCGCCGGCAGCTTTTTCGGGTTCATGTTGGGCATCAGTCGGCACCTCCCCGCTGTTTTTGCAGCTCAATATTGTGCAGGTTGCAGGCATGAGCGCCATGCTCCATGCTCTCCTGTTCCTCCTTCTTATACATACGGCTGCGGGCAATGGCCTCGTCCCAGTCGACAAGCTGGCCGTCAAAGTCCGGCCCGTCCACGCAGGCAAACTTCATCTGCCCCCCTACGGTCACGCGGCAGCAGCCGCACATGCCCGTGCCGTCGATCATGATCGGGTTCATGGACACGACGGTGGGGATGTTCAGCGGCTTTGTCAGGCTGCACACGGCGCGCATCATCACGAGCGGCCCGATCGCAATCACATGATCATAGGCGACGCCCGCGTCCAGCCGCTCCTTCAGCGCGTCGGTCACAAAGCCCTTGTGCCCGTTCGACCCGTCGTCGGTCATGACATACAGGTTTGTACAGGCGGCCCGCAGCTCGTCCTGCAGGATCATGAGCCCGGTGTTGCGAAAGCCCACGATCACATCCACCTCCGCGCCCATCTCGTGCAGCGCCCTGGCCTGCGGATACGCAATGGCCACGCCCAACCCGCCGCCGACGACCGCCACGCGATGCATGCCCTCCAGTTCGCTGGCCGTGCCGAGCGGGCCCACGAAGTCGAGCAGCGCGTCGCCCTCGCCGAGCAGGTCGAGGCGCCTGGTCGTATAGCCGACCTTCTGGAAAATGATGGTGATGGTGCCGCGCACACGGTCGCTCCCCGCGATGGTCAGCGGGATGCGCTCGCCCGCCTCGTCGATGCGCAGGATGATGAACTGACCCGGGCGCGCCTTGCGCGCAACGGCGGGGGCGTGCACCTCCATGAGCGTCACGGTCTCGTGCAGCGCACGCTTTTTGACGATTTCGTACATGGGCTCTCCTTTCGTGTATGCTGAAATTTTGCCGTATCCAGTATATCGAAACGCGCCCCTTTTTTCAAGGCGTTTTTGCGCCGGGCGCGGGGAGCTGTGCGCCGGAAGCGGTTGACCGCCGCCGCCGGAGGGCGTATACTCTATGGGTACGACAACGTTCGACACAAAGGAGCGCCTATGCCCATCATCGACATCTCGCGGGAGCTGACCGCCACCGCGCCATACGCGGGCGATCCGCCGCCGCGCATGCATGCGCTTGCCACGCATGAGCAGGACGGCTACCAGTTGCAGGCCGTGGTCATGAGCCTGCACGCGGCCACCCATGCCGACGCGCCGCTGCACTTCCTTCCCGGCGGCAGCGACGTAGCGGCGCTCCCGCTCGACGCGTTCGTCGGCCCCTGCACCGTGCTGACCGCGCCCGCCGGGGCGCTCGACGCGGCGTTCTTCCTGCGCAGCGCGTTCGGCGCCGCCGCACCCGCGCCGCACGGGGAGCGCCTGCTGCTGCGCGGACCCGGCTACCTGCTCAAAAGCGCCATCGGCTACCTCTATACCCGCGGCGTCAGGCTCGTCGGCACCGACCAGCCCTCCGTCGGCCGGCCGGAGGACGAGCGCACCGCCCACCGCGCGCTGCTCTCCTACGGCATCGCGGTGCTCGAAAACCTCGACCTGTCCCACGCGCCGGACGGGCGCTACCGGCTCTTTGCCGCGCCGCTCAAGATCGCCGGGGGCGAGGCCGCACCCTGCCGCGCGCTGCTGCTGACGGAATAGCGGCGGGTAAGCCGCCGCCTGACGGGAAAACGGGCGAAACCGCCGCCGTCGGGCGGTGGACGGCCGCGCCACGCCGCGCTATACTGGTGAAAACGGCGCGCAGGATGCGCACCGCGGAGCCCGCCCGTCCGGCGGGGGAAGGGAGCGTTTGTGATGAGCCTTGGAAACAGCCTGCATGAGGCGCGCAGAAAGAGCGGCCTCTCGCAGGAGGCCGTGGCCGAAAAGCTGGGGATCAGTCGCCAGACCGTCTCCAAATGGGAGCTGGACGAGACGCTGCCGGACATCCGGCAGTCCAAACGGCTCGCCACGCTTTACGGCATGACGCTCGACGAGCTGATCGATTTTGACGCGGAGCAGGAGCAGATCGAGCGCCTGATCGAGCGCACGAGCGAGCAGACGCAGGAGAAGATCGACTGGAACCGCGTCTGGAGCAAGAAATACCCCGTGCTGGCCACCTACCGGCAGCGGGTGCGCGTGGAGGACTACGCGCCCGCCATCGCGGCGCTGCTCGACCGGCTCGAAGCCGAGTACGGCTACAACCGGCTGGACGCCTGCCTCGTGCTCAAGGACATTCTGGCAAACGTGTGGAAGCAGCGCGGCCGATAACGGCGCAGCCGGGGCGGATGAAAAACGGGGCCGGCAGGCAGAGGCCGCGAGATGCCGGCGCTCTTTCCTCCTGTCCGGGGAAAGGGCCTGGCCAAACCCAAAGAATAAAAAAGGAGCGGGCGCCAACGCCCGCTCTTCCCTTTCCTGCGTTTCCGTTCTCTTCCCCTGCGCTTTGGGGAACAGGCCCCGGGGCGAAAGGCGGAGCGCCATAAAACAGTTACAGTCCCGGCAGGTGTTTCTGCCGGGGCTATTCTTGTATATGTTTCAGTTATGTGAAGAATCTGCTAAACAGTTCGCAAAATCAAGCTACAGTA
>OMBZ01000005.1_pt1 | contig 114749 bp, 111 predicted proteins | sample 1673831 | NCBI WGS metagenome assembly OMBZ01 (sample SAMEA103958129, study PRJEB25191) | human gut metagenome | reverse complement strand
GGGTAGCCAAGTGCGGATCGGATAAACGCTGAAGGCATCTAAGCGTGAAGCCGACCTCAAGATAAGATCTCCCATTCCGAAAGGAAGTAAGACCCCTTGCAGACGACAAGGTTGATAGGTCGGGGGTGGAAGTGCGGTAACGCATGAAGCTGACCGATACTAATAGGTCGAGGGCTTGATCAAAGCGAAAGAAAGCAATGCGGTTTTCAAGGTACTCAGGGTACCGGAAGTTTCCGGTGGTTAAGCTGAGGGGTACCACCTGTTCCCATTCCGAACACAGCAGTTAAGCCCTCATACGCCGACAATACTTGGCTGGAGACGGCCCGGGAAGATAGGTAGCCGCCGGGATCCAAAGCGAATCGCCCCGCACGAACAGTGCGGGGCGAATTGCATTCAGCCGGGTCGGCCCGCACCTCGCCCTTTCCCCGCCCCGCCTCCCCGCGCTGAACCGGGAGCCCGATCGACGTGGGGGGAGGATGCCCGCCCCGCCGCCCCGTGCGCTCGCCAGCGCACACCGGTTTTTTCTCGCCCTGACACCCCGTGCGCTCGCCAGCGCACACCGCCGCCCATACCCTGTGCTCGTGCCTTTTTGCATCCCGCGCCCGCCCCACCATCCCCGCTGAACCGGGAACCTGATCGACGTGGGGTAAGGACGCCGCGCCCCAACATTTCGTGCCGGACCGGGAATCCGAGCGATGTGAGGTAAGGACGCTACCCAACGGGGGAAAGGTGACCCTGCCCCGCCCGTGCCCTTTTTCGCACCCCGCGCAGCCCCCGCCTTTTCGCACCGCGCTGACCCGCCATCCCTGCCGCTCCCCGCCCCGCCATCCCCGCCGGACCGGGAATCCACGCGGCGCGAGGCGGGGGACAAGAGACGAGGAAGCGCGCCTCGCCCCCCCCCGCTGAACCGAGTACCCGATCTGCATGAGGCGAGGAGAAGATGCCTGCCGGGGAAATGAACCCCCGCCCTCCTTTTCCGCTCTTCGTTCGTCCCCGCCGCTTTCCACCCACCACTCCCGCCGGCCCGGGAATCCGAGCGATGTCCCGAACATATTCTGAACCGTGCTGCGCTGCGGTTTTTCGACCCCATGCCCAAACGACAATGTTTTCCCAAATGACCGCGGATGCGCCGGATATCGGACACAGCGCAAAAAATTTACGGCAATTTTGGCCGGAGGGCTTGACGGGTTCCTTGCAAACTGATATCTTATGATATAAGTGGGAGATTTGGCAGATTGCCAACGAACGGAGCGGCCGAGCGGTTCCCACCGTCACAAGTGCAGCCAATCCTTCATTTTTTTCCAGATCCCCCGCGGCGGATGCGCGCCGTGCCAAGCGGCGCAAGGATGTACCAAGGACGCGCGATGGGAGGAATTGCATTGCAGGATTTTCTGGAGCTGTTTTCTAACGTAACAAACTTTACCTGGCAGCAGGGCGTGATGATCGTCATTGGATGTGTGCTGATCTATCTCGCCATTGTGCGCGAAATGGAGCCGACGCTCCTGCTCCCGATGGGCTTTGGCGCGATTCTGGTCAATCTGCCGTTTGTCAACACCGAAGCGATCTCCACGCTCTATAACGCGGGCATTGCCACGGAGCTGTTTCCGCTGCTCCTGTTCATCGGCATTGGCGCGATGATCGATTTCGGGCCGTTGCTTTCGAACCCCAAGATGATGCTCTTTGGCGCGGCGGCGCAGTTCGGCGTGTTTTTTACGATGATCCTGGCGCGGCTGATCGGCTTTGACCTGAACGACTCGGCGTCCATCGCGGCCATCGGCACGGCGGACGGCCCGACGTCGATCTTCATGTCGCAATACTTCAACTCCCGCTATCAGGGCGCGATCATGGTGGCGGCATATTCATACATGGCGCTTGTACCGATCGTGCAGCCGCCGGTCATCCGGCTGATCACAACCAAGAAGGAGCGCTGCATCCGCATGGCGTATGCGCCTGCGAGCGTGAGCAAGCGCACGCGCATCCTGTTCCCGATCATCGTTACGGTGGTGGCGGGAACGGTGGCGCCCAAGTCCGCAGAACTGATCGGATTTCTGATGTTCGGCAACCTGATCCGCGAGTGCGGCGTGCTCGGCTCTCTCAGCGACAGCGCGCAGAACCAGCTGGCCAACCTTGTCACGCTGTTGCTGGGCATCTCCGTGGCGTTCCGCATGCAGGCGGAGGCGTTCGTCACGTTTGAGACCATGGCCATTCTGCTGCTCGGCCTCGTGGCGTTCGTGTTCGATACGGTGGGCGGCGTGATGTTCGCCAAGCTGCTGAACCTCTTTACGAAGAACAAGGTGAACCCGATGATTGGCGCTGCCGGCATCTCGGCGTTCCCGATGGCCTCGCGTGTGGTCCACAAGATGGGCCGCGAGGAAGACCCGTATAACTACCTGCTCATGCACGCGGCGGGCGCGAACGTCAGCGGCCAGATCGGCTCGGTCATAGCAGGCGGACTGGTGATCACGCTCGTTGAGAGCCTGATCGGTTGACAGGAAGGAGTAACAGTATGAATTTTTCGTTCGACCCCTCCACGCTTCCGGAAACCCTGTTGATCACGCTCAAGGGCATGATCGGCATCTTCGTTGTGACCGGCGTGATCATGCTGGCCATCTGGCTGCTCAATCGCTCGTCACGACCCCGCAAGAAGGAGCAATAAACGACCTTGGGGCTGCGGCCTCCCCGGGCGGGGAGCGCCCGCAGCCCCTTTTCCGCAGCCGCCGGCGGCGGGGCAGGCGCGGCATACGCGGGAGAACACGGCAGGGCTTTGCGATGGGCGCCGGATGCGGCGCCGCGCAGCCGCGCCGGACATGCGGACACTGCCGGCGCGCAATGGGGGGCGGGCGCGGCACATCAAGCGGCGGAGGTGCATGCCATGACCTTAACCCTGCAGGAGTTCCTTTCGGAACTGTTCACCAACCTACCGTTTTTGTTGACCGCCATCCTGACCACGGGCGTGATTCTGGTCAACGGCTGGACGGACGCGCCCAACGCCATCGCCACGTGCGTTTCCACGCGCGCCATGCGCCCGCAGTCCGCCATTCTCATGGCGGCGGCGTTCAACTTCCTCGGCGTGCTGGTCATGACCGCGCTCAACGCGCGTGTGGCCGCCACCATCTCCAATATCGTCAATTTTGACACCCATCCGGATTACGCGCTTGTCGCGCTCTGCGCGGCACTGTTTGCCATCGTGCTCTGGGCGGTCGTAGCCTGGTGGTTCGGCATCCCGACCAGCGAGAGTCACGCGCTGATCGCGGGGCTTTCCGGCGCCGCCATCGCGCTCAACAACGGCCTGTCCGGCATCAACGGAGCGGAGTGGGTCAAGGTGCTGTATGGGCTCGGGCTGTCCACGCTGCTGGGCTTTGTGCTCGGCTTCCTCGTGGTGAAGCTGGTCGCGCTGTGCGGCCGGCGGTTTGATCGGCGGCGCACGGCCGGCTTTTTCAACGGCGCGCAGATCGGCGGCGCTGCGGCCATGGCGTTCATGCACGGCGCGCAGGACGGGCAGAAGTTTATGGGCGTGTTCATGCTCGGCATGTTCCTGTCCCGCGGCGGCGCAGACGCGGCGGGCGGGGAATTCGTCATTCCGGTCTGGCTTATGGCCTACTGTTCCATCGTCATGGGGCTGGGCACCTCCATCGGCGGGTACCGCATCATCAAATCCGTCGGCATGGATATGGTCAAGCTTGAAAAATACCAGGGCTTTTCGGCCGACATCGCGGCGGCGGGCTGTCTGCTGCTCTCGAGCGTGTTCGGCATTCCGGTGAGCACGACGCATACCAAGACCACCGCCATCATGGGCGTGGGCGCGGCGCGGCGGCTCAGTGCGGTCAACTGGGGGGTCGTGCGCGAAATGGTGCTCACCTGGGTGCTCACCTTCCCCGGCTGCGGCCTCATCGGCTATCTGATGGCGCGGCTGTTCATCGCCATATTCTGATGCGGCAGGTTTGCCGCATACGCCCCAAATCCCACGGACAGAGAGGAAACGAGCAATGGCACGCAAGGAAAAGAACGATTACTTTCAGATGATTGCGGAGCAGGTGGCGTACGCGCGCGATGCGGCGCGGCTGCTCAACGACGTATTGACGGACTTCCGGCCGGAGGAGCTGCCGGCCAATCGCGCCCGGATGCACGAGATCGAGCATGGCGCGGACCTCAAAAAGCATGATATGACGGAAAAGCTCATCCGGGAATTCATTACGCCCATTGAGCGCGAGGATCTGCGCGACATGTCCGAGGAGATCGACAACGCCACCGACCTCATCGAGGACGTGCTCAACAAGGTCTACATCTACAACATCCAGAAGATGCGGCCCGAGGCGCTGGAGTTTACCGCCCTCCTCCTGCGCAGCTGCGAAGATCTGGTGGCCATTGCCGACCGGTTTGCCGAGTTCCGCAAGAACCGAGAGGAGATCGCCCGCGGGATCGTCGAGGTCAACCGGCTGGAGGAGGATGGCGACCGGCTTTACATCGAATGCATGGCGCGCCTGTTCCGCAGCGAAAAGGAGTTCCCGACGCTCATGGCCTGGCACGACGTGTACAACTGCCTCGAGCAGTGCCTCGATACCTGCGAGCATGTCGCCAACGTGTTCGACGGCGTCATCCTGAAGAACAGTTGATAGGGGCCCTTCCCCTGCCGCCCGCCGGTGTTCCGGCGGGCGGCGTTGCGTTTTTGGCGCAATGCCCGCGCGCCCGGTCTCCCGGGCCCGTGCGATCGGCGCCCTGCGTTTCGCGCGTCCGGGTGCGCCCTCCCTGCGGCCGGAATTATCGGAAGCAGGGGACGGCATTGCCGTGTATGCTGAAAGCGCGCCGGGGCGGAAGGGCGCGGAAACGGAGGGATGGCGGTGACGGTACGGACGCTGGCCGAGCGCATCGAGGCGTATTTCGCTGCGTGCGACGACACGCGGGAGCGCATGGAACAGAAGAACGGCGGCGTGACGTACCGGCAGGTGCCGTACACGCTGGCCGGTCTGGCGTCGCATACGGGGCTGGACAAGGCGGACCTGTTGCATGCGGCGGCGGGGAAAGGACCGCGCGCGCGGCTGCTGGCGGCAGCGCTCAGGCGCATCGAGCGGCACCTCGCCGAGCGCGCGCTCATGGGCGAGCTGCAGGCCACGGTCGCGCAGGCGCTGTTGCGCGAGCTGTGCCCGGAGGCCGCGCAGGAGGACGACCACCGCCTGGTGGTCGTGCTGGACGATCGGGAGGGGTGGAGCGGCTGACGTGAAACTGTACCTGAAGGGCCTTCCCAACCCGCGGCAGGCCGAATTTTTCGCCTCCCGTGCCCGGCACACCGCTTACGGCGGCGCCCGCGGCGGCGGCAAGAGCTGGGCCATGCGCCGCAAACTCGTGCTGCTCGCGCTGCGCTATGAAGGGCTGCAGCAGTTGCTGCTGCGGCGCACGCTTCCCGAGCTGTATGAAAACCATGTGCGCCCGCTGCTCGAGGAGCTGCACGGCGTGGCGGCGTACAGCGCGACGCAGCGGGAGTTCCGCTTCCCCAACGGCAGTCGCATCCGCCTTGGCTACTGCGCGGAGGAGCGCGATGTGTACCAGTACCAGGGGCAGGAGTACGACGTGATCGGCATGGAGGAGGCGACGCACTTCACCGAGGCGCAGATGCAGTTCCTGACCACCTGCAACCGCACGGTGCGCACGGACTTCGCGCCCCGCATGTACTACACCTGTAACCCCGGCGGGGTAGGGCACGGCTGGGTCAAACGCCTGTTTCTCGACCGCGATTATCGAGGGAGCGAGCGGGCGGAGGACTACCGCTTTATTCCGGCCCGCGTGTACGACAACCCCGTGCTCATGGCGCGCGACCCGGCTTATCTGCGCACGCTGGAGAATCTGCCCGACCACCTGCGCCGCGCGTACCTGGAGGGCGACTGGGACGTGCTGGCGGGGCAGTATTTTCCGGAGTTCCGCCGCGACGCGCATGTGATCGAGCCCATTGCCCTGCCGGGGCACTGGCGGCGGTTTGCCGCGATGGATTGGGGCTATCGGGATCCGTGCGCCGTGCTGTGGCTGGCCGTGGCGGAAAACGGCCGGGTGTATGCGTATCGAGAGCTGTATGTGCGGCAGACGCTCTCGAGCGAGATCGCCCGCCGCATCCGCGCGCTGCAGGCGGGGGAGCGCGTGGCCTATACCGTCGCTTCGCCGGACGCCTGGCAAAAGCGCGGGCTGGCGGACATGGCGGGGGAAAGCATCGCGGATGCGTTTGCGGCGGCGGGCGTGCCGCTGCTTCGGGCAGACAATGTGCGCGTGGCGGGCTGGCAGCGCGTGCGGGAGTACCTTGCGCCCATGGACGACGGCGTACCGCGGCTGCAGATCTTTTCCTGCTGCCGCAACCTGGTGCGCACGCTGCCGATGCTCGCATTCGACCCGCACAATGCGGAGGACGTGGCGGACAACTGCGAGGACCATGCGCCGGAGGCGCTGCGCTATGCGCTGATGAGCCGCCCCGCCCCCGGCCGCCGCGCGCCGGCGCCTCCGCCCCGCCCGGCGTTCGACCCGTTTGCCGAGGCGGCGCCGCGGCCATGCGGTTTTGAAGGGGTTTGACCGCAAGCGAACCGAAGCGAAGGAGGAGGAGAGAGGACCCATGAGAAGGAACCAGACAGAGGAGAAGCAGCGGCTGAGCGACGAGGCGTACGAGCTGTTCCGGGAGTTTCGCAGCGCGTATACGGGCGAGTGGCAGCGGCTGCAGAACTGTGAGCGCATGTATCGGGGCGACCACTGGCACGACGTACCGCTGCGCGATCCGAACGAACCCCGCCCCGTGACGCCCGTGATCCAGTCCACGGTGGAGAACATCAGCGCGGAGCTCATGGACCGCATCCCGGAGGCCGTCATTGCGCCGGAAACGCCGGAGGACGCGCAGATTGCGCGCGTGCTCGAAGCGGTGATCCGCCAGAACCATGATGCGGGAGGGTATGCGCGCGAATACCGGCGTATCGTACACGACCTGCTCGTGAGCGGCTATGCGGTGCAGGAGGTCGGGTTCGATCCGGCAGCCTGCGGCGGGCTCGGCAGCGCGTTCGTCCGGCATGTGGATGCGCGCAGCATCCTGTTCGACCCGGCGGCGACCGACCTGCAGGATGGGCGGGCCGTGTTCAAGATCGGCCTCAGGACGCGCGCGTTCATGGAGCAGCACTTTCCGGAACACGCGGCGTTTTTGACGGACGACGCATTCCGCGCGACCGACGCGGCGGAGGACGACGTGCTGCAGGCCGACCGGCGGGATACGCTGCTGCTGATCGAGTACTGGCGGCGCGAGTATGACGCCGCGAGCGGCCGCAGCCGCGTACACATGGCGCAGCTCTGCGCCGGGCGTGTGCTGCGCGACAGCCGGGACACCAAGCCGGAGGGGTATTTTGCCCACGGGCTGTATCCGTTCGTGCTCACGCCGCTGTTCCCGCGGCGCGGCTCATGCCTCGGGTTCGGGTATGTGGACCTGTTCGAGAAGCAGCAGCGGTATGCCGACAAGCTCGATCAGATCGTGCTCAAGAACGCGCTGATGGCATCGCACAACAAGCTGCTCGTCACCGAGGCTTCCGGCTTTGACGTGGAGGACCTGCGCGACTGGTCCAAGGACGTACATCGCGGCGAAAGCCTGAACGGGGTGACGTGGTTCACCACGCCCGCTCTGCCGGCGTATCTGGTCGATTACATCCACGCCATCCGCGAGAGCATCAAACAGGAGAGCGGCGCGAACGACTTTTCCCGCGGACAGACGACCGCGGGCGTGACCGCGGCCTCTGCCATCGCAGCGCTGCAGGAGATGAGCAACAAGCGCGCGCGGACCGCCTCCCGCCTGCTGCACGAGGCGTTTCGGGATGCGGTGCGCATGGAAATCGAGGTGGAGCGCGAGTTTTCGCTGTTTACACGCCGCTTGACGGTGGAGATCGACGGCAGGCGCGTGCCCTGCACGTTTGAAAGCGCGATGTTGCTGCGCGAGGCGCCGGGCCGCGTGCTGCTGCCGGTGGAGTTCTACGTCTCCGTCAAGGCGCAGCAGGAGACGCGCACCACGGCCATGAGCCAGAACGAGCTGGCGCTGCAGATGTTGCAGGCGGGCATCCTGCGCCCGGAGCAGGCCGCCGCGATGATGGTGTTCGACGGCAAGGAACAGGTGCTCAAGGAGCTGCGCGAACAGCGGGAAAGCAAAGCGACAACGGAAGGAGAAAGCGAATGAAGGACATCAGGGAAACGACAGACGCGCAAGGCGTCGCCGCACAGGTCGGCGCGCAGCGCAGCGCCGCGCCCGCTCTGGGGGCGGAGGGAGAGGGCGGGTCGCCCTCGTTCGGCGCGCTCGTCAACGAGCTGACAGAGCTGGTGCGCTCCGGCGCGCTGCCGGAGGGGTTCGATCTTGAGGCAGCCTGCAGCGACGCGACGTTTCTGCAACTGGCGGCGGAGCTGCCGCTTGTTGCGGCCATCCGCGTATATGCGGCGGAGCGGCGCGCCTCGCATGCCGACGAGAGCGCCCGCGAACGCCTCGCCGCCGAATTGCAGCGGCGCAGCGCGCTGCCGCAGCCGGTGCGCGGCGCGGGCGGCGCGCCCATCGGCCGGGACTATGCCGGCATGTCGGACGAGGCGTTTCGCGCCCTTGAACAACAGTACCGCCGCGCCGCACAGCGCGGCATCCGGGTCCGGCTGTGAGCCGGCCGGCCGGATCGCAAGAGAAGGAAGGAGCAGAGATCCATGAGCAATATCAATACCACGCTGAACACCGCGACCACGACTTACGCGAACAAGGAGTATTACGACCGCAAGCTCCTGGAAACGGCCAAGACGCGGCTCGTCCACGCCCGGTTCGGCCAGAAGCGATGCATCCCGCCGCACAGCGGCAAGCGCGTGGAGTTCCGCCGCTACGAGCTGTTTACGCCGGATACGGACCGGCTGACGCTCCAGGAGGGCGTGACGCCGGACGGGCAGAGCCTTGCGCAGTCGCACGTGGAGGCGGAGGTCCGGCAGTATGGCGCCTACATCGAGGTGTCCGATCTGCTGGACATGACGGCGTTTGACAGCGTCATCAACGACGGTGCAGAACTGCTCGGCGAACAGCTCGGCACGGTCATCGAGTGGGTCACGCGCGACGCGATGTGCGCCGGGACCAACGTGCAGTATGCGGGCGGCGGCACGAGCCGCGCCGGACTGACCGCGGATGACAAGCTGACCGTTTCCGAGGTACGCAAGGCCGTCCGCACGCTCAAGAAGGCCAAGGCGCGCATGTTCGCCTCGGCGGAGGGCGGCGCCAAGAAGCCGCATTTCATCTGCATCTGCTCGCCGGATGCGACGTTCGACCTGCAGAGCGACCCGCTCTGGCAGGACGTGTCCAAGTATGCCAATGCGGAGGCCGTGTACAGCGGCGAGATCGGGCGCATGTTCGGCGTCGTGTTCGTTGAGAGCACGGAGGCGAAGGTCTTTACGCAGAGCGTGTATACGACCGTCGCTTCCCACGAGGCGGGCAGCGCGGAGGTGAAGCTTGCCGCGGTTACGGATGCGGCGGCCGTCTACCTGCGCGCGGGCGCAAAGCTGAACATCGGGGAGACGGAGTATACCGTGGCCGCATTCGACCGTGCCGGCGCGACCGTGACGCTGACCGCTCCGGTGGCGACGGCCATCGCCGCGGGCACGCGGGCGTACAGCCAGGATGCCGGCGCGCTCGACAGCGACAAGCGCGGCGCCGACGTACATGCGACGCTCGTGTTCGGTGCGGACGCCTACGGTGTGATCGACGTGGCGGGCGGCGGCGTGCTGCACACGATCGTCAAGCCGTGCGGCAGCGCGGGCGCGGCGGACCCGCTCGACCAGCGTTCGACCGTCGGCGCAAAGGTGGACGCGTACACCGCGACCATCCTGAACGACCTCTGGATCGTGCGCATCGAGCATCGCGTCACCATCTGACCGGCAGCGCGGGGCGGTTGCGGCGGCCCGGCCGCCGCAACCCCGCGCCGACAGAGACATTGGTAGAAAAAGGAGCGAGGATTATGCCATATATCACGGAGGAACAGATGCAGCACATCGTCAGCGCGACGTGCGAAGCGCTGCGGGGGGAGCCGCGCGCGACCATCCGCATTGAGCCGTTGCACGGGGAGGCATACTGGGAGGGCGGCATCAACGGCCATTTTTTCCGGCTTCCGACCGGTGTGCCCGTCGAAGTGCCGGAAAGCCTTGCGCGGCTCATCGCTTCGGGCGAGCGCGTGCGCGTGGCAAGCGCGGCGCGGCTGTCGCCCTACCGGCGCGGCGGCGGCCGGCGTGTGGGATAGGGGGGAGCGGCATGACGTTACAGGAACTGCTCACCGCCGTGCTGCAGCAGCTCGACCGCAGTACCGACGCGCAAACGCTGGAAACGTGGCGCGATAAGCTCACGCGATACCTGAACGACGCGATGGTGGATCTCTCCGGCGCGCTGCAACCACGGCGCACGGAGGCGGTGGCGCTTACGGACGGCACGATCGATCTGACGCTGCTCGAGCGGCCCTGCATCAAGGCGCTGGCGCTTCGGCGCGGCGACGCCCGGCTGGCGTTCTATTACGGCGCGGGGACAAACCTGCTGCACGTGCCGGGCGTGCCGGACGGGCCGGCCACGCTGACGTACCGGTATATGCCGCGCATGCTGGCGGCCGACACCGATGTGCCGGAGCTGCCGGAACATTGCCATGGCGCGCTGGTGACCTATGCGGTCGCGCGGGAGCGCGCGGCCGGCGACGCGACGGCGGCGGCGCAGGCCGGGTTTGCCCTCTATGCGCAGATGCGGCGGGCGCTGCGCCCCCATTGCGGCGAGGCGGACGTCTACCGTCTCGAGAACGTGTATTGACGGGAGGGATGGCCGATGGCGTTGCAACTGTACCGCATCCCGCAGTTTCGCGGCATCAACCAGAGCGCGTGCGAGAACAGCATCGACGCGGGCGAGAGCCCGGACGCGCGCAACATGGATACGGCGGGCGGCAGGCTGAGCGTGGCGCGCGGCTATGCGCGCCACCACGATGCCGTCCATCCGGCGCCAGCGGACGTGCTGCGCATGGGCGTCTGGCACGCCGGCGGCGTGCGCCGCTTTCTCACCGCTACTGCGGAAGGGTGGCAGGCGCTCGCAGAAACCGGCGCGGCCTGGGAAACGCTCGCGGCGTTCGACGCGCCGGCCGTGCAGGCGGACTTTCAGACGGTCAAGATCGGCAGCGACGAATACCTGCTCCTGGCCGGCGGCGCGCAGCAGGTCCTCAAGTGGGACGGCGCTTCGGCGGCGGCGGAACCGTTCGGCAGCGCGGCGCAGCTTTCGGATGTGCCGGCAGGGCTGCTGGAACTGTATTACAGCCGCCTGTTTGCCGCGGGCGACCCGGCGCACCCGTGCCGGCTGTACTGGAGCTGCGCGCCGGGCGACGCGCGCACGGTGGAGGACTGGTCGCAAAACGCCGCTTCCCCCAACGTAGGCGGCGGGCACGTGGAGGTCGGCACGGACAGCGACCCGATCACCGGGCTGTTCGCGCTGTCCAACCAGCTGCTCATCTTCAAGCGGGATTCGCTCTACCGCCTGCTGGGCGACCGGCCCGGCAACTACCGCATCTATCCGGTCAGCGCGTCGATGGCGCAGCCGGCGCATACCGCGTGCGTGCGCGTGGCGGACGTGCTGTATTTTCTGACCGCCGCCGGGCTGTATTATTTTGACGGGCAGACCGTGCGGCGGGCGCCGGACGCGGACAAGATCCAGGACTTTCTCGCCGGGGCGGATCTGTCGGACTGCCGCGCGGCTGCCTGCGGCGACCGGCTTTATTTTGCGGTGCGCGCCGGCGCAGGCGCGGCCAACGATGCGATTGTCGTCTACGACCTGTCGCGCCGGACCTATATGATCCGCGACGGCTTTACCGTGTGCGGGCTTTGCGCCGACGGCGGCGTGCTGTTCCTGCTCACGGGAGAGGGACGCGTCTGCCGCTTTGACGAGGGCGAGGATTACGACGGCGCGCCGATCACGGCCTACTGGCGCACGCCCATGACCGATCTGGGCGGCAAGATTGCCGTCAAGCAGCTCAGGGAGCTGTATCTGCGCGGCAGCGGCGGCGTGATCGCGGTGGAAGCGATTTCCAACGGGCTCACCGTGTTCTTTGACCGGCTCATGCCCGCGACGCTCAACGACGTGCTGGAGGCGAAGCTCTCCGGGGACGGGCGGGCCTTCTGCCTGCGGCTGTCCAACGAGTTCGGCACGCATTTTACCGTAGACGGCGGCGTGGAGCTGCTGTTCGACGCACAGCGCCGGGTGTTATAAGCGCGGCGCGCCCAACGAAAGGAGGAAGGCGAATGGCCTACGAACCCACCGGCGTCCAGACGATGTTTCCGGTCTATCTGCAACGCATGGCCGAGACGGGGCAGACCCGGGAAAGCTACGACATCGCCGTGGCGCAAAACGAAGCAAACCTCAATCAGAATCTGGAGACGCTGTACCGGAAACTGTTGGAAATCGAGGAGTATTTGGCCGGCGAACCGGCGCAGCAGGGAGGTGGCGCGGCATGAGCACGCTGTTTCGCATCAGGCGCAGGGAGCCCGCCATGGTGCAGCTTGCATCGTCCACCCCGGCAACATCGAAAAAAACGGGCGTCGCGTCCGGCATGGCGGCGGACATTTCGGCGGCGGACGGCAATGGCGGCGGCAACGACGCCGTCAGGCGCGCCTCCGCTTCCGCCGCCCCGACGGACGACGGGGCGGTGCTGAACGATTATGTCGACAGGCTGTACGCCGCATACCGCCCGCCGCAGGCGTCCTACGAGGCGCAGGACGCGGAGACGCTGAGCGCGCAGATCGCCGCCTGGCTGCGGCCGGGCTATGAGCGCGCGATGGAGGAGCGGCGCGCGCAGACGGCGGCCTACCGCGCCGAACTGGATGCGGACGCCATCGCCCGCGGCATGGGCAGCTCAACCTATGTGACGGACGTGAAGAGCCGCCAGCTCAGCGACGAGGCGGCCGACGTGGCGGCGCTTGAAAGCGAGTACGGCGCTCAGCTCGGCAAGCTCACGATGGAGGCGGTCGAGGCCGAACGGGAGCGCGAGATGGAGGTCGCCCTGTTCAACCGCGAGCAGGACCGGGAGGCGTATATGCAGGCGTACCGGGCGGCGCTCTCGCTCTACGAGGCGTATCTGGACGGGCAGCGCGGCGGCCGCAGCGGATCGCGCACAAAGAACGACGGGAGCGACGATGGGAAGGCCGCGACGGCCACCACGCAGAAAAACTGCGAGCGGTTCCTCGCGGGGCTCACGCCCGCACAGCGCTACGGCGTGTACACCGGCACCGACGAAGAGAACGCCCGCTATCGCAGCGAAATCCTCGCCTCCGTCGGGCGCGACGGGTACTTGGAACTGATGGAGAAGTACCCGTTCTGAGCGTGCGATCGCGCCCGGCCGGGATCGGCGTACGGCAAACAAAAAAACGCACGGCGTCCAAAGGGGACGCCGTGCGGCGGTTGTAAGCTGTGCGGTCAGTTGAAGTTGACCTGGATCTCGTTGAAGCTGCGGTCGTCCTCATACTTGACCTTCCAGACCAGCTTGCTTGTCTTGTAGCCGTATTCGCTGGCCACGCGCAACGCCAACGCCTGCACGTCGTCAAGCGCGGCCTTGAGCGCGTCGTTGCGCGACGAGAGGGAGTTGCTGTTGCCGTTGCGGTAACGCTTGGCCTGTTCCGCAGCGTCGCTCAGCGCCTGTTCCAGCGTTTCGATCGCCTCGAAATATTCCGCCGCGAGCGCGCGCTGTTCGGCGTCGTACTGCTGCACGAGCATTGGCTCGCCGGTTTCCTCGGTGCGTACCGCGCCCTGATTCGACAGGCGCATGACGCCAGGGCTCCCGCTGCCGGACCGCGTAACGACGCCCTCGTCCTCCTGCCCGGCCGGATCGGGCGCAGGCGTATCGGGCACAGGTGTGGCGGATGTCGGGACATCGCTTGAAGGCGCAGGCGAGACGGGCGCCGGCGTGATCGGCGCCGGGGTGATCGGTTCGGGCGTGATACTCGGTTCGGGCGTGAGGGTGGGCTCCGGCGAGATGGTCGGCAGCAGATCGTCCGCCGCGAGCAGCTCCTCGACCTGTTCGCTCAGCGGCTTGCAGGTGTCAAGGTACTGTTCGCCGAGCATCGAATACCAGCGGTAAAAGGCGTAGGTGCGCGTGTATTCGCGGTATTGCGGCGCATCGACGCCATAGACTTCCTTGATGATGCGCACGCGGTTGGGCTGATCGGTCAGGCAGAAGTTCCAGTTAAAGATATTTGTCACGCCGGATGTGCCGTTTGAGCCGCTGCCCATGGAGTACATGCCGATATTGTCGGCGCTGAGGTTGTAGGCGAACAGCGCGAGCGCCGCCGTCTGCGAAAAGTTCGTATTTGTGTACAGCTGCCCGTCGAATGCGGCGATCATATCGGGGAGCTTGAGCAGGAGGTTCTGCTGCTGCATGGACTCGAACAGCGCCACCATCATCTTCTTCTGGCGGTTGACGCGGTTGTTGTCGCCGCTTTGCGTAATGTTCTTGCGCACGCGCAGGTAGTCCAGCACCGCCTGGCCGTCCATGTGCTGCTGGCCCTTCTGATAGCTGCGCCCCTGGATCTTGAAATCCAGCTCCAGATCGTAATCCACGCCGCCCACCGCGTCCACAAGCTGCTTGACCGCCGGCATGGTGACGGCGTAGTAGTAGTCCACCGGAATGCCGCCGAGCATCCACTCCGCCGCCTCGCAGACCTTTTCAAACCCGGCGCCGTTCTCCGCGAAAAGACCGCCGCCGCAGTCGAGCGAGGCATTGATCTTGTAGATGCCCTTGACGCCCGGGATGTTGGCGTAGGTGTCGCGAGGGATGGAGATGAGGTCCACGCGGTTTTCGTCAAAATTGATCGCCAGGATCAGGATGACGTCCGCATGGAAGGCGTTGTCCTCCGCCTTGCCGGCGTAGCCGGTCAGGCGCTCCTCGGCATAGTCCACGCCGATGAACGCTACGTTCACGATGTTCTGCATCATCGACAGGTCGGCCTGCTGCTCAAGCGCGGCATAGGGATCGAGCGTGGGCGAGGGCGTGGGCTCGGCGCTCGGCACGGGCGTGGCGGGCGCGGCGGTAGGCGTGGGCGTGTTGCGGTTCACCTGGAAGAACGACCCGGGATTGTTGCGCAGATTGTTGTAGTAGATCAGCCCGGCGCAGCCGAGCACCAGCACGAGCGCGCCGCAGCAGATGGCGGCGATACCGCCGCGCGTGAGGCGCTTTTTGGGCCTGTCTTCCTGAAAATAATCCGTCGGCACGAACGCCTCGACGGGGCGTTCCTCCCGCTCAGCGGGCAGGTCGGGCGACGAAGTCAGCTTTTCCTTATCATCCATGGCTGCATCCTTTCCGGGGGAGATCCTCCCCCGTTGTCGGCCGCGGCGCAGCGGCGCGGCGGCATACAGATACTCCTATTATACCAGACTTTTCAGGAAAACAGCATCCTTTTGAGAATATCACAAACTGTTTACAAAATCCGCGCCAAAAAGCGCACCTTAGGGAAGGGTTTACCCTTTTCAAAAATAGTAAAATGCGGTAAAATACGTAGGCGCGGTCGCTTTGCGGCGGCCGCCGTTGCAAGGGAATGCTGCCGGAAACGGGAAATTCCGGCAGACCGGGAGGAAGCTGCAACCTATGATCGTCGTCATCCCCGCCTACCAGCCGGATGAAAAGCTGGCCGTGCTCGTAAAGGAACTGCGGCGGCAAACCGATTATGCGATCGTCATCGTCAACGATGGCAGCAGCGAGGACCGTCTTCCCCTCTTTGCGCGACTGGAGGCGGAGGCGACGGTGCTGCACCACGATGTGAACCGTGGCAAGGGCCGCGCGCTCAAGACCGCCTTTTCCTACATCCGCGAACACTACCCCGAGAGCGAGGGCGTCGTCACCGTGGACGCGGACGGGCAGCACCTTGTGCCGGACATCGTGCGCGTGTGCGAGGACTGGGCGGCGCATCCGGGCGCGCTCGTGCTCGGCTCCCGCCGGTTCACCGGCAACGTGCCCTTCAAAAGCCGCGCGGGCAACGCCATCACGCGCAAGGTGTTCCACATCTCCACCGGCGTGAAGGTGTTCGACACGCAGACGGGGCTGCGCGCCTTCTCCGTCTCCCGCATCCCGATGATGCTGGAGATGCGGGGCGACCGCTATGAGTATGAGATCAACGTGCTGCTGTATGCCACGCGGCATCAGGTGCCCATCCGCGAGGTCTGGATCGAAACGGTGTACATCGAGGACAACGCCTCGTCCCATTTCCATCCGGTGCGCGACGCATGGCGCATCTACAAGATGATCCTGCTGTTCGTGGCCTCGTCGCTTACGGCCGCTGCGCTGGACTATGTGCTCGTCCTTGTGCTCGAGCCGCTGCTGTCCCACTTTGTACGCCCGCCGCTGTTGCTGGCCACCGCGATTGCCCGCGTGCTCAGCTCGCTGTGCAACTATTTCCTCAATGGCAAACTGGTCTTTGGGGAGTGCTCGCGCCGCAGCGTTTTGCGGTATTATCTGCTGGTGGCGGCCATCTATGCGGTCAATTACGGCCTGCTGGCGCTGCTGACGGTATCGGCGATCGGCCTGCCGCTCTGGCTGGCCAAGCTGCTTGTGGAACTCGTGCTCTATCCGCTGAGCTTCTATTTGCAGCGCAAATTCGTTTTTTCGGGAGGTGTTGACCGTTGAGAAAGAAACGGATCGGCGAGGGGCGGCGCATCGTCGCCATCGTCATCGCCGACCTGCTTGCCTTCGGGGTCTCGCTTTGCGTGTTCGCCTATTTCCATCATGTGCGGCAGCCCAAGATCGATCCGGTCGGCCTGTCGACGCCGCCGGCCACCGGCGACGCTACGCCGGACCCGGCGCAGACGACGGTCGACCCGAATGCAACGGTCGACCCGGATGCGACGACCGACCCGGATGCGGCGGCATCCTCCTCGCCGGACCCCGTCGACCCGAACGACCTGCTCGGCGGCAAATATGCCGAGAAGTTCTCCACGGCCGGCGTCGTGAGCGACGAGACGTGCTACCGCAGCGAGAAAGTCGCCCTCGAGTTCCGACAGGAGAGGCGCTTCGACAGCCTTGTGCACATCATCGATATCTACATCCGCGACGTGCACAGCCTGCGCACGAACCTGTGCCAGCAGGTCTTTGGCGATCGCAAGAGCATCCAGTCCCTCTCCGACCTGCTGCCGGGCGCGCTGGCCATCTCCTCGAGCGACCAGTACAGCAATCGCAACAGGAGCATCTGGGGGCTGCTCGTGAGCAACGGCCTCGGCTATTCGTCCGATACCGACATCTTCGACTTTGCCGTGCTCTTCCTCGACGGAACGATGGAGGTCTATGAGGCCGGGCAGGCCGACTACGATTCGCTCGTCGAGCGCGGGATTTATCAGGCGTGGACGTTCGGCCCCGTGCTCGTCAAGGACGGCGCCGTGCCGGACAATTATGATGGCGCGCCCGATTATATCGCAACCAAGAACCCGCGCGTGGCCATCGGGTATTGCGAGCCCGGGCATTACTATCTCGTCATGGTGGACGGCACGCGCGCCAGCGAGTCCGGTTCCGCCGGCGCGACGCTCGAGGAACTGTCCGCCCTGTTCCTTGATCTGGGCTGCACGCAGGCGCTCAACCTGGACGGCGGCGGCACCGTGGCCATGTCGTTCGGCGGCCGGGTGCTTAATACGAGCTCGCGCAATCTCAGCAGCGCGATCTATGTCTGTGAGCCGGACGCGCCCGACGCAGGAGGGAATGGCGCATGAAGCTTCTCAAAAAACTGCTCCCGCACGTGACCATCGTACTGTCGCTGATGACGCTCACGTTTTTCGTCATCAACCAGTTCAACACGATGATGGGATTCATGACCAGCAGGATCAGCCAGTGGGTATTCGCCCTGCTTGCTCTCGCCGCGCTGCTCACGGCCGCGCGCCTGATCGCCAGCGATCTGCGCGAGGCGCGCCGCCGCCGCGAGCGCCTCGCCCGCCAACGCCGTGAGGCCCGCCTGCAGCGTATGCTGCGGGAGACCGCCGCTTTCGACGACCATGCGGGAGCGGACGTGCCTGACGCGGCCGGCCGCGAGGAGGAAGCCGACCCTTCGCCCGAGGACGGCGGGGGAGAAGCCTGAGGGCGGCGCAGGCCGCCGTTTACCGGAACGATGATGCGGGAGCGCGCCGGCTCCCGCTTTTTTAGTTGCATCGTTCCCGACGGACGGATGGCGGAAACGCGAAAAGCCCCGCCCGTGCCGGAAGGGTTTGCCCGGCACGGGCGGGGCATCGGTGCGCTTGCGCGTTTGGGTCATGCGGAGGTTCCGCTGTCCCGGTTGCCGTCGTTGCCCGCCTTGTTGCGGCAGGCGATGCACTCGCGCGTGGAGGCCACGGCGTCGTAGGCGCCGTTGGCAGCGAGCGAGACCACGGCGGCGTTGATCAGGCTGAGCGCCGCGCTCGACCAGGTCAGACCGCCGGAAAACAGGGCGGCCAGCAGCAGGACGAGCAGGGCGACGAGATAGCTCAGCAGCCGCGTGGACAGCTTGGCGAACACGCGGAGCTGCTTGAGAAACTGCGTCACGGTCGCCGTTGCCAGCACCGCGCCGCCGTAAGTGGTCATGGTTTGCCATGTCATCAGCTCGTTCATACCATAATCATATGCGCGCCGCCGCCGCCGCGTGCCAGCTTCGCGTCATGCCGCCGGGCGGGGCCGCCGCAGCGCCGGCGTGTGGTTTCATTGCAAAAAAAGTGCCGCGCCGCCTTTTTCCACGGCGGGCAATGTGATATACTGATCAATAATGGACGCGGGAGGGATTTGCGATGGATGACAAACGGCTCAGGCTCGTGCTCACGTTGCGCATCTTCTGCGAAACGGAAAAGTGCTTTGGCCCCGGCATGGCGGAGCTGCTCGAGCGGGTGGACGATATGCAGTCGCTTCGTCAGGCGACCATGTCGATGGAGATGGCGTACAGCAAGGCGTGGCGCGTGATCAAGACGGCAGAGCGCGGGCTGGGCTTCCCACTGCTGGAGAGCACCACCGGCGGCAAGGGCGGCGGCGGCGCGCGGCTTACGCCGCAGGCGCGCCGGTTTCTTGCGGCGTACCGGGCGTTTGAGCGGGCGGTGCGGGATTATGCCGACGAGGCGTTCCTCGAGATGATGGGCGGCGCTTAAGCGCACAGGGGGGAGGCGACTGGCCATGAAGTTTACAAAAATGCACGGACTGGGGAACGATTTCCTCGTCATCGACGCGCGACGCCTGACGGGCGTGGATTTTAACGCGCTTGCGCCGCGGCTGTGCCACCGGCAGACCGGGGTGGGGGCCGACGGACTGCTGCTCGTGCTGCCGGCCGGGGCGGCGGCGGACGTGCGCATGCGCATCATCAACTCCGATGGGAGCGAGGCGGAGATGTGCGGCAACGGCATCCGCTGCTTTGCGCGCTATGTTTACGAACAGGGGATCGTGCGGCGCAGCGCGTTCGCGGTGGAGACGCTTGCGGGCGTCGTGCGGCCGCAGCTATTGCTCGAGGACGGGCGGGTGAGCGCCGTGCGCGTGGATATGGGCGTGCCGCTGCTCGAGCGGCGCGATATTCCGGCGCTGGGCGAGGGCCGCTGCCTGGAACAGCCGCTCGAGGCGGGCGGCCAAACGCTGACGGTTACGGCGGTGCGCGTGGGCGTGCCGCACGCGATCCTCTTTGTGGACGATCTGGCGGCGGTGGACGTAGCCGGGCTGGGCGCGCTTGTGGAGCATGCGCCGTTGTTCCCGCAGCGCGCCAACGTGGACTTTGTGCGGCTGATCGACGGACGCACGGTGGAGATGCGCACCTGGGAGCGCGGCTGCGGCCGCACGCTTGCGTGCGGCACGGGCGCGTGTTCGACGGCGGTGGCCTGCGCGCTGACCGGGCGCACCGGCAGGAGTGTGGACGTGCGCATCGAGCTGGGCACGCTGCACGTGGACTGGGCGGCGGATAACCATGTATACATGACCGGGCCGGCGGCCTTCGTGTGCACCGGTGAAACGCCGGATTACGACCTGACGGACCCGGCCGACTGATCCGCCGCCGGGCATACGGCATGCGGAGCGGCGGACGCCCCCTTTCCCCCGGAATGGGGAGGGCGACGGCGCGGTTTCACGCGTAATTGTGGCAAAACGGAAAATATACGATTTATTTCAAAAATAAATGCAACCAAACGTTTGGAAAATGAGTCTTATTAGTGTAGAATGTTGATATGACTCTGCAAAGCCATACCCGCGCCCGTTCCGGGGGGGCGACCGCTTTGGCGGATCAATCATCAAGGAGGGTTTGCACATGAAACGGAGAAGAGGACTCAGCCTGCTGCTGGCGCTCGCCATGCTGCTGACGCTGGTGCCGCTCGTCGGCGCTTCTGCGGCGGAGGGAGACGTCACGGAGGTCACCTATGTCCAGAACAACACGGGCAATGTTGTGACCGCGTACTATAAGAATGAGGAAGGCGTGATCGGGGCAAACGGGAACGAGATCAAGGCCGGCGCGCTGCTGCAGTATCAGGGCGAGGAGACGGTCGGGGATAAGACCTATTACAAGACGCCATCCGCCTACGTCCTGAAGGAGGAGGGCATCGGCCTGTTCACCCACAAGCTGAACGTCACCGGCGCCGGCTCGTTTGAGCAGCAGGCCGGCGCGTCGACCGTCTACCGCGTGGCCGCCACGGTGGTGGACGGCAACGGCAAGCCCGTTAAGGATTATACCGTGCAGTATCGGGTGGACGGGGGAGAACCGGTGCCCTCGCCGGTCCCGTCGCTGTCCAAGCCCGGCAAGCTGGAGATCGTCATCACCGCCGAGCGCAGCGGCTATACGACGTTGCAGAGCACCGTGACCCTCGAGGTGAAGGCGCCTGCGGCGGTGCTCGTCGTCGAGAGCGCGTCGTTCCCGTACGACAATCAGGCGCACACCATCACCGCGAAGGTCGAAAACGGCGAGGGTTATAAGATCGAATATTCGACCGACGGCGGCACGAAATGGTCCGAGACCGCGCCGAGCCGCACGGCCGTGGGCAAGACGACCGTGAAGGTAAGGGCGACCAAGGAGGGCGCCGAGACGCTCGAAAAGGAGGTCACGCTCGAGGTGACCGCCTCCGACGCCAGCCCGAAGCTCGTTGTATCCGGCGGCACGGCCAAGTATGACGGCAAGGCGTATACCGTCGGCGTGGAGATCAAGAACGGCAAAATTGACGATTACAAGATCGAGTATTCCACCGATAACAAGACGTGGTCCGAAAACAAGCCCGGCGTCAGCGCCGTCGGCAGCAAGGTGACCATCTACGTGCGCGCCACGCCCAAGTCCGGCGAGGGCGAGACGCTCACCGGCAGCGGCGTCGTCGAAATCATCGCCAACACGGTGACCAAGACCATCGCCACGGTCGTCCGCTGCAAGACCAGCGTCAACGTGCGCGCCGGCGCCGGCACGAACACCAAGAAGATCGGCACGGCCAAGAAGGGCGCAAAGTTCGAATGCCTCGGCAAGAGCGACGACGGCAACTGGTACAAGATCCAGTACAACAGCACCACCGTGGCCTATATCCACAAGGACTACATCGACACGAAGGAAGAAACGGTGGAGGTGCCCGTCGAGGTCGCCGTCTCCGGCAAGATTGCTACGGTTGTCAACTGCAGGACCAGCGTCAACGTGCGCGCCGGCGCCGGCACGACCAACAGCATCATCGGCCAGGGCAAGAAGAACGCGCAGTTCACGCTGCTGGCGACGGTAAAGGTGAACGGCGACACCTGGTACAAGGTGCAGTACACCACGAGCAAGGTGGGCTATATCCACGAGGACTACATCAAGGTGAGCGACGCCGGTTCGAGCGGCACGCCGTCCGGCAACATTGCCACGATCGTCCACTGCCGCGTCAGCGTCAACGTGCGCAGCGGGCCCGGCACCAGCAACAGCAAGATCGGCACGGCGCCCAAGGGCGAGCAGTATACCTGCCTCGGCGTGAGCGACGACGGCAACTGGTACAAGATCCAGTATACTTCGAGCAAGGAGGGCTACGTTCACAAGGACTATATCGAGCTCAGCACCGGCTCCGCCTCGCAGCCGGATGAACCGACCGGCCAGACCGTCACGATCGTCCACTGCAACGAGTGGGTCAACGTGCGCGAGGGCGCCGGCACGAACACCAAGAAGCTCGGCACCGCGCCGAAGAACGGCAAATATACGTATCTCGGCAAGACCGGCAACTGGGTGAAGGTGCAGTACACCGCCACGCAGGTGGGCTACATCTACAGCAAGTACGTCAGCAGCCCGACCGGCGGCACCGGCGGCAGCGGTACCGGCACCGGCGGTACATCTACCGAAACGGCGCAGACCGGCTACGGCTATGTGGTCAACTGCAACACGAGCGTCAACGTGCGCAGCGCGGCGACCTCCTCGGCGGATAACATCATCGGCCAGGCCAAGAAGAGCTACGTCTACCAGATCCTCGCCAAGAGCGGGAGCTGGTACAAGATCCAGTACACCAGCACCACCGTGGGCTATATCCACGAGAGCTACTTTACCAAGGCCACGAGCGACACCTCGATCAAGCTCGAAGTGGTCAACTGCGATACAGCCGTGAACGTGCGCAACGCGGCGACCACCTCGGCCGCCCTGCTCGGCACGGCGAAGAAGGGCGAGACGTTCACCTTCCTCAAGATGATGAACAACTATGCCATGGTGATCTATAACGGTCGCGTCGGCTGTATCCACAAGAATTTCGCCAAGGTCGGTTGATCGACCGCCATCCCAATCCCTACCGCAGGAAGCGCCGCCCGAGTGGGCGGCGCTTCCTGCGTCCGGCCGTCCGGCCGGTGTAGTGGAGCTTCAGACGGTCGTTATGCGCCGGTTTCGATTGCGTACAGGATGCGGGCGGCCGCTTCGGCCACGCCGCCGCAATAGGCCAGCAGCGCGGGCCGTTCCCGCGGCGGCAGATCGTGTGCGAGCGACAGCAGCGCCTTTTCCGCCTGCGCGCGCGCCGCAGTGGAGCGGGGGGCGCCGAGTGCGAGCAGCAGCGCGCGCTGCACCGAAGGCACGGCCGGGCAGCTTGTGCCGCCGCGGCGGGCGAGCGTACGCATGCGGTTGATGGCGTGCTGGCCGCAATCGTCTGCGGCGGGCGGGAGCGTGGCGAGCACATACCGCACGGCAGCGGTGTAAAAGGCGTCCGTAAGATCGAACAGCAGCCAGCCGCCCCCGGCGCGCACGGCTTTTACCGGCGCGGCGCCGAACACCGGCGGGAACACCGTCCCACGGGTGCTGCCAAGTCGCACGCACAGCGTCTCCGCGTCGAGCCCGCGCGTAATGGCGACCGCACTGCTGGCGGCCGCTTCACGGGCGGGGATATGAATGGCGGTGGCGGGCAGCGCCTCGCCGAGCACGCGGCCGACCCCGTCGGCCAGCGCCTGGCAAAGCGGTGCGTAAAAGAGGTTCTCCATGCCGCCATTTTAGCCCAACTGCGCCGTTCGCGCAAGCGTTTCCTTGCGCGGAGCGCCCGGCGCGCCGCAGGACGCCCCCGGGCGCCGGCTCAAACGGAAGAAGCGGAAGGACGGCGTCCTTCCGCTTCCGATGCGGCCTGGGGGGAGGGGGGCGGCGGGCCTATGGCGTTTCGCCCCGGATCTCCAGGGCGCGCGCATAGGCGGTCTTTTTGGATACGCCGGCGCTTTTGGCGGCTTCGGCGGCGGCGTCGCGCACGGAGAGGCCCGCCTGCAGCAGGGCGGAGAGCGCCGCATCCAGCGCGCCGGCATCCGCCTGCGGGCATGGGTCGCGCCTGTCCGCCAGCACGGCGATCACGCATTCTCCGCGCGGCGCTTCGGCGGCAAACCGTTCCGCGAGCGTGGACAGCGTACCGCGTTCGACGGTTTCATGCCGTTTCGTCAGCTCGCGCAGCAGGGCGGCCGGGCGCTCGCCCAGCGCGGCGGCCAGGTCCGCCAGCGTGCCGGCGACGCGGTGCGGGCTTTCATACAGCAGCGCCAGATGGCCGCAGGCGCCGATGGCCGCGATGGCCTCCCGGCGCGCACGCCCGTCGCGCGGCAGAAAGCCGAAAAAGGAGAACGACGCGCAGGGCAGCCCGGAGAGCACGGCGGCGGTCAGCACGGCGGAGGCGCCGGGCAGCACCGTAAACGGGAGGCCGTGCTCGATGCAGGTGCGCACGAGCACGGCGCCGGGGTCGGAGATGCCGGGCATGCCCGCATCCGACGTGTAGACGATCTCCCGCCCGGCCTCGAGCAGGGGCACAAGCTCCTCCGCGCGCACGGCTTCGTTCTGCGCGCGGCAGCTGACGAGCGGCTTCCTGATGCCGAAATGGTTCAGCAGTTGCAATGTGCGCCGCGTATCCTCGGCAAATACGACGTCCGCCTCGCGCAGTGCGTCGAGCGCGCGCAGCGTGATGTCGTCCAGATTGCCGATAGGCGTTGCGACGAGTTTCAACATGCGGGCGTCCCCCGGCGCAGGCTGTCGCCGGTAAGGCGCAGGATGCGCGTGGTGGTTCCGTCGGTCAGGCGGGAGAAGAGCCGTTCGCCATAGCGGTCCTGCAGCGCCGCAAAGGCGAGGTTGGTCGCCATGACCGTGGCAAGGCCGCGGGCGGCGCGTTCGTTGACCACGGCGAAGAGCGATTCCACGGTGACGTTCGGGATGAGCGGCTCGGTACCCAGATCGTCGAGCACGAGCAGCGGTATGCTCCGGTAGCGCGGCAAGGCGCGGTTCTCGCCGCGGATGCCGTCGAGCGTGTCCTGCACAAAGCCGTAGGCGGTGACGCGCAGCGCCTCCACGCCGCGGCCGAGCGCCCGGTAGGCGATGGCGTTGCCGAGATAACTCTTGCCCAGGCCCGTCATGCCCATCAACAGCAGGTTGGGCATGGGCGGCCGCGGCAGGGCGGCGGCGTATGCCTCGCAGTGCTTTCTGGCTGCGAGCGCCTCCTTCTTCTGCCGCTCCGTGGGATACACGGCCACATCGAACGCCTCGAACGTCTCGCGTTCGTTGACGCCGACGGCGGGGTCGAGCCTGGCGCCGAGCAGCAGGCGGCAGGCGCATGGCCGCCTTACGCCGTTGCCCAGATAGCCGGTGTCGCGGCATGCGGCGCAGCGGTAGTGGAGTTGCAGCGCGTCCGGCGCAAGGCCCGCGCGCCGGAGCAGATCCCGCTCGCGCCCGTCGAGCGCGCGCAGGCGTTCCCCGGCGGCGTCCGGCGCGAGCCGCCCGGCGGCCGCATCCAGGAAAACCGTCCGGCGCTGATCCGCCAGGGCCGCCAGCTCCGGCTCGCGCCGGTACGCCTCGTCTACGCGGCGCTGCAGCGCCGCGCGTTCCTCGCGGCGGATCTGGTCATAGACGCGTTCGATGTTTGCCATGCTTGCCTCTCTCCTGCCCGGTCCCGCCAGGCGGGCGGGCAATTCCGCTCAATTCCGTTCAAAGGTCCTCGTTCAGGTCCAGGATCAGGCGGCTCAGCGCCGCTTCGTCCACCGGGCGCTGGGCGTAGTCCGGTGCGCGCCGGTTCGCCGGCCGGGCCGGGCGCGCCTGGGCTTGGGCCATGCGCGCCTGCGCATCCTGCACGGTGGTGATGCCGGCTTCGTGCCAGTCGTTGAGCAGACGTTTCATCTTTCCAAAGGGTTCGTTTGCGCCGTGGCTGCACTCGGCCGCATAGAGCAGCAGCTCGCGCGGCATGCCGAAATCGTGGAGATACAGGGCGATCTGCGCCCGCTGCGTGCGTGTGGCCACCTCGACCTTGCCCGCCCGTTCGAACAGCAGCCGCGCGAACGCGCGTTCGGCGGCGGCCTGCGCGTCGTCGGCTTCGATCTGCTCCTCGCCGGTGAGCTGCTGCCGGCGCATCGCGTCGAGCAGTTCGTCCAGGTAGGTGAAGTTGGGGCTGCCCGTGACCGTGAGGCGCGGCAGGGCGGCGAGAATCGCCGCATCGGTAAAGCCCCATTCGCGCGTCCACTTGTCGTAGAGCGCCATCTCGTCCTCCGTGGGACGGCGGCGCTTGTTCCAGGCGCGCAGCACCGCGCTGGCGCCATGGCGGCGCAGGTCGGCGGCGGCGATGGCGGCCTTTGCGTCCTCAAACGTGCGCACGCCGCGCTCGGCCCAGGTCTGCGCGACGCTCGTCATGTAGTTGACGCTCACGCGGCGGCCCTTGCGCTCCATGCAATGGCCGATCAGCTCCAGCACGGCCCCTTCCTCGAGTCCATAGACCTCAATCCAGTCGTAGACATGCTTGAGCTCCTGCATCCCGAACTGCCGCGGCGCGATCAGCGCGCCGATGCGGCGCACGAGGTCGGCATATTTGGCGGGCGTGGCGCCGGCGTCCGCCGGGTCGCCGATGGGGCGGTACTCCACCGCAAGCGGCGCGTCGCTCACGATGCGCACAAGCCCCTGCTCCTGCCAGTAGCAGAAGGCGTCCCGCACGGCCTCCGCCGAGAGGCCGAGCGCCTCCTCAAGGGGGCGCTCGCCCATCGAGGGATAGCGACACTGCATGAGCCCGTACAGATAGACCTGTACCTGCAGCCCGGTGGCGTGCGGCAGATATTCGGCGATGAAGAGATTGTCAACAGGCGTGGCTTCGCGCCGCGCCGCATCGTCCGAAAAGCGGCAGTTGACCATACGACCCCTCCCTTACGGCGCCAGGCCAAACAACTGGAAGACCACCCGGTCGAACCAGGCGTAGCCGAAGTCGAGCGCGGGCAATACGTGAAGCGACATCAGGATGCCGACGAGTGCCCAGAGCAGCAGGAGGAAAAACAGCGCCAGCAGCAGAATCATGATCACGCGGCCGGCGCCGATGTGCGGCCGCGCGGGGGGATATTCCGGCGGTGCGGCAGCCGGCTCGGCGGCGCGGTCGGAGAGCGGCGCATAGCGTGCTTTTGCGCGCACGAGCGGGCTTTCCCCTTGCGCCTCCGTCGCCGGCTCGCCGGCCGCGCCCGACAGGGGGGAGCGCCGCGCCGTGGCGGCGTCGCGCAGGATATCGCCGCCGGTGTCGCCGCTGGCGATGCGCTGGATGCGGATTTCCTCGTTGGTCAGCGCATCGATGCGCCGGTCGGTATCGATGGGGCCGGAAGCGTCGAGCAACTCCCGGTGGATGCGCAAAAATACCTGCTTGACGACGGCGCGGGCCAGCGCGTCGCTCGTGAGGCATTCCTGCGCGGTCAGGTATACGTCGCGGCTGTATTCGCTGTACAGAGCGCGGAACGCCTCGCGGTCGCCCCGGTGGATGCGTTCCTGCAGGCTGTCTGAGATCATGGAGTTGGCAGCGTCCTTTCGTGTCGAATCACCCTATTTTATCATGGCCGCGCGGAAAAGGGAATATAAATACGGGAACAATCCTTGCCGGGCGACCGGCGCGACGGGAGGGGCGGGCGCATGTATCGGATCCGTTGGGCGCGGGTGTTCGCGCTGTCGGCGGCACTCGGGGTGCTGGTACTGCTGCTGCGCGGGTGCGCCATCGCCTGCGCAGGCGACGGCGGGACGGACGCAGCCTTCGACGCCGAGGCGTTTGCCGATACGCCGGTGCGCGTATACGACGCGCAGTCGGGCAGGACGGAGACCCGCTCGCTGGAGACGTATCTGGTCGGCGTCGTGGCGGCGGAGATGCCCGCCTCGTTCCATGAGGAGGCGCTGCGCGCGCAGGCCGTGGCGGCGCGCACCTACACGGTGTATCACGCTTTGCACGGCGGTTGCAACGCCCACGACGCGGATGTCTGCACCAGCAGCGCCTGCTGCCAGGCCTTCGCCACCGACGAGCAGCTAAGGGAACGCTGGGGCGCGGATTATGCGGCAAACCTGTCCCGCATCGAGACGGCGGTGTTTTCCACCGCGGGCGAGGTGCTGCTCTATGACGGCGCGCCCATCGAGGCGCTCTACCATAGCGCTTCGGGCGGCTACACCGAGGATTCCGAAAACGTGTTTGCCAACGCCGTCCCCTATCTGCGCGCGGTGGAAAGTCCAAACGAGGTGGGGACCGCGCGGCTGACCGGCAGCGTCTCGTTCACGCGCGAGGCGTTCTGCGATCTCGTCAACGGCGCCCTGGAAGCGGCGGCGCTTTCGCCGGACGAACTGGAGTCGCAGGTCGAGGTGACGCAGCGCAGCGAGAGCGGGCGGGTGCAGCGGCTTCGCCTCGGCGGCGTCTCGCTCTCCGGACGGGAGGCGCGCGGCCTGCTCGGGCTGGATTCGGCGCTGTTCACGATTGCGTTTTCGGCCGGCGGCGTGCGCTTTGACACGCGCGGGTATGGCCACGGCGTTGGCATGAGCCAGACCGGCGCCAACGCCATGGGAATCGCTGGCAGCGACTACGAGGAGATCCTGTTGCACTACTATACCGGCACGTCGCTCGGCCCCATCCCGTGAGGCAGCCGGGCGGCGAGCAGCCCGGCGAGCAGTCCGGTGGCGATCCCGGCGGGGATGGATAACAGCCCCATCCACGGCAGGTATGCGATCATCGCCGGCCCGGCGGTGCAGCAGCCCACGGCGAGCTGCCCCACGTTAAAGCAGAAGGCGCCCGCCACGCTCAGCCCGACGGCGCTGATGCGCCCGTTGCGCACAAGCGGCAGCAGCAAGGCCATCGCGCCCCAGGCGAGCGTCCCGCCGGCGAGCGAAAAGAACACTTGCGACACGCTGCCGGTCACGAGCACGAGCAGCGGGCTGCGCAACAGCGTGATTACGAGCGCGTCCGCACGCCCGCGGCGCAGCAGCGCAAAGAGCGGGAAAACGTTGGCAAGGCCAAGCCGCACCGGGATCATCGGCAGTACGGGCGGCAGCAGGCTTTCGAGCCAGCCCGCCAGCAGCGAAAGCGCCGTCAGGAGCGCCAGCGCCGAAAGCCGGCGTGCGTCAAAGCGACGCTCAGTAGGTGATGCCGTCATACGATTCCGCCTCCTCGTCGCCGGTGATGGTCACGGTCACGCCGTTGGGCAGGCAGACCAGCGGCATGCCGGGCTGCGCCGTACCGTGCAGGCACAGGCCGTCCGGGCAGTCGGCGCTTTTCATATACGCCCGGCCGTCCCGGATCTCCACGACGTTGCCGCCGTCCGGCGTGGCGACCGTCGCATCCGTCGAAAGCGGCCCTTCATAGAGCACGACCCCGCGCTGCGCGACGGTTACGCGCGCCTGCGAAGCGTCCGTATTCGGCAGCAGCAGCGGCAGGGGCAGCAGCGAAAGCGCGGCCACGAGCGCGATGAGCAGCACATCCCCCTTTTTCAAGGACGCCTCCCTTCCGGCGCGATGCCGTTCCCCGCGCCGGCGGCCGTGGGGGCGGGCCGCCGAAGGGAAAAATTTTCGCTTTCATCATACCACAACCGGCGCGCCTGTGCTATACTGCCGGTATGATTCGCAGGGATGATCTGCAATACGGGGGACTGGTGCTGTTCCAGGACGACGCGCTGCCGCGCTTTGACGCGGACGCGGTGCATCTGGCGCATTTCCTACGCCTGCGGGCCGGCGAGCGCGTGGTCGATCTTGGTTGCGGCACCGGCGTGCTGTGCGTGCTGGGCCAGGCGTACACGGGCGCGGCGTTCACCGGCGTCGATGTGGAGCCGCGGCTCACGGCGCTTGCCGCGCGTTCCGCCGCGCAGAACGGGCAGGACATCGCGTTTTTGACGCTCGACGTGCGCGACGCGCCGGCGCGCCTTGGCCATGGCGCGTTCGACGCGGCGGTATGCAACCCGCCATATTTTACGGCCGGCCCGGTCAGCGCGGACCCGGCGCGTGCCGCCGCCCGGCACGACGCGGGCGGCACGTTTGAAGCGATGCTGCACGCCGCGTTTCTGCTGCTCAAGAACGGCGGGCGGCTGTTTCTCTGCTATCCTGCCGCCGGCCTTGCGGCGGCGATGACCGCGCTCCATGCGCACCGGCTGGAGGCAAAGCGCCTCCGGCTGGTCGCCGCCGGGCCGGATCGGCCGCCGCGCCTTGCGCTGATCGAGGCGAAAAAGGACGGCGGCGCCGGTCTTTTTGTCGAACCCGTGTTGTTTGAGCGGGAATTGGATAGGAATTCTCCCAAGATGCGCATACTACCTCCGAAGCAAAGGCCGTGAAAGCAGCGGCACTTCAGTTAGGAGGATTTTTGTATGAACAGAAAATGCTTCATCGCGCTTGCCGCGGCGCTGCTCGCGGCCCTTACGGTCGGCTGCCAGTGCAGCGGCAACATCAGCGTCAACACCCCCAGTCCGAAACCCACCGTGGCGGCAACAACGCCCGGCGTCATGAACAGCGCCACGCCCGACCTGCAGGCCTCGCCGGATGCGTCCGTTTCGCCCGGCCTGCCCGGCAGCCCCGGCCCGCTGGCCAGTCCCGGGCAGGACGCCGTAATCCCGGATTTCAGCGAGGGCAAGGAGGTCAAGGCTGACGAGGTGCCGGAGGTGGTGGATGCGCTCAAGGAGCAGTATGACAACGGGGAGATCGGTACGATCAAGCACGCCACGCAGGACGGCCGGCAGGTCTATGCCGTGGAGATCAAGACCGGATCGACGACCGAGATCGTTTACGTCCTGCCGGACGGCACGCTGCTGCAAAACAGCACGCCCGGCACGGGCAACGGCGGCGAAGCCTGATCAATTCGCACAAAACAGCGGCGCGCCCGGATCGGGCGCGCCGCTGTTTTTGTGTGCGGAACAACGCGGGCGGCCGCAGAGAGAAAGCCGTGCGGCCGTATGGTTCAAAACACGACCGGCCGGATGAAAGCGGCATTCGGCTCCGCCCGGGCGGTGCAATGGGGCGGCGCTCAGCCGTTGCCGCCGGTCTTCTCCAAAAGCAGGCGGGCGATGCGCCTGCGCGTCACGCCCCGCAGGCAGCAGAACACGAGAAACACGACGAGCGACGGCGGAAACAGAAGCATGGCGGGGATGCCCAGCGCGTCGGGCAGATTGCCCTCAAGCGTCTGATACAGCAGAAAGAGCGTCAGCGCCGCCGCCAGGCCGGAACCGAGCCGCCATACCCCCTGCCGGGCATACCGGCCGTTCAGGGCGGAGAGCGTCGCATCGGTGTCCAGCAGGCGCTGTTGCGCCTTAAGCGGCCGGAAATCGAACCCGCAGCGCAGGCAGAAATCGGCGCCGGATTGCGTATCCGCCCCGCAGTTGGGGCAAACGGGCGGGGTGAAGTCCGCCCGCGCATCGGGGACGTCCGCCCCGCAGCGCGGGCAGACGGACGCGGCCTCCTCGACGGGCGCGCCGCAGTGGGGGCAGGTGCTCACAGCGATTCCTCCTTCAGGCCGGGGAAGCAATCCGGCAGCTTGATTTGCTTTTGCCGCCCTGCCGCCGTTTCATAGCCGTACACGGTGCAACGGCCGCCGTCGCGCAGCACGAACGGACGGCGCATTTCGATCACGCGCACGTTGCCGCCGGTCCAGATGTTGAAGCGGTTTTCGCCCCGCAGATAGCGGTCTATTTCACCGGCGATCACCGCGTCGACCTGCGCAAGGCGGGACTGGTTGCGCGCGTTTTGCAGGTTGTGGGCCGCGCCGGCCACCCGGGTCAGCGTATCGAAGCCCACCGCAGGCGCGCCGAACAGCGTCACGTAGTACAGCGTGTCCGTGGCGGCGTCGCGCGCGACGGCGGATTGACGGGCCAGATAATACTTGCGCATAAGGCAGCAGTCCACGATCAACGCCACGATGCCGGCAGAGCACAGCAGCAGCGACGGCAGCAGGAACGCCTCGCCGAAGAACAGCAGGATCATCGGGCAGAGCACGTAGGCGATGCCGCGGCCGGCCAGCGCGCCGAACGTAATAAACGTATGGCGCCGGCGCGCATATGCGGCGTCGTAGCCGTATATGCTGTATCGCTGCGACGTCTGCCGGTGCGGCATGGCCGTGCCGCACCGGCTGCAGAAGCACGCATCCGCAGGCAGCGCCGCGCCGCAGGCGGGGCAAAGGATCGTCCCCGTGCGCTCCATCCCGTCACCTCCGATCCCATTATATCATGCGGCCCGACCGCCTGCAACGAATTGCCGCGGCGGTCCGGAACCTTGCGAATTGTGACAAGAGTTTGACATTTTGGCCGGTTTCCGATATAGTTATATCGCTATCATAGCGCTTATCGTTATCATAGCGGGCAATTATACTTATTTTATTATGAAAAGAGTGGACGCATGGAACAGACGGTGCAAAAGGGCGGCAAGCCCAGAAAGCGGTGGGGAGACCGGCGGGACGGCGTCTGGCTGCGCGACCTGGACGCGCTGCACGGCTTCACACCCTATCTGTTCCCGAACCGGGCCGACAACGAGGCCTTCATCGAGGAGCAGATCGACCTGACCAACATCGAGGCGTATCTGGAGCGGAAGAACGCCGAACATCCGGAACACCGCTATACGATTTTTCATGTCATTGCGGCGGCGGCCGTGAAGTGCTTCGTGCTGCGGCCGAAGATGAACCGCTTCATCCAGGGCAGCCGCATGTACCAGCGCAACGTGCTGACGCTCTCGTTCGTGGTGAAAAAGCAGTTCAACGACGAGTCGCACGAGGCGCTGGCCTTTCAGTACTGCGACGGGAACACGACCATCGATACGCTGCACGAGGCGATTGTGAAGGAGATTACGGCGTTTCGTGGCGGCAAGACCGACAACTCCACCGACGGCATGGATATGCTGCTCAAGCTCCCGCGCTGGGTGCTGACCATCGTTATCCATCTGCTGCACCTGCTGGACTATTACGGCCGCGTGCCGGAGTTCCTCGTCAAGACGGACCCGAACTATGCGTCGATCTTCCTGTCGAATCTCGGCTCGATCAAGCTCAACGCGGGCTATCACCACCTGACCAACTGGGGGACGACCTCGTTCTTCGGCGTCATCGGCGAGCGGCACATGGCGCAGCTCGTGGACGCGGACGGGAGCGTACATATCCGGCCGGTGATCGAGCTGGGGCTGACGCTCGACGAGCGCATTGCCGACGGATACTACTATTCCAAGACCGTCCGGCTGCTCAAGTACCTGTTGCAGCATCCCGAACTGCTGGAGCTGCCCGCCAGCACGGAGGTGGACTATGAGAATTGAAACGCCCGAGCGCATCAAGGCGCCGTGGCTGCGCTTTTACGGCAGGGTCCCCGCGCACCTCGAATACCCGAACGGGTCGATGATGGAAGCGGTGACCGCCGTGGCGGAGCAATACCCGGACGCAACGGCGTTCACGTTCCAGGGCGTCAGAACCACTTACCGCGAGATGGTCGCGCAGGCGCACCGCGTCGCGCGCGCGTTTGCCGCCGCCGGCGTGAAGAAGGACGACCGCGTGACCGTCTGCCTCCCCAACTGCCCGCAGGCCGTGCTCTGCTTTTATGGACTGAACCTGATCGGCGCGGTGGCCACGATGATCCATCCGCTCTCGAGCGTGGGCGAGATCGCCTTTTATCTGCACGATTCCGGCTCCCGGGTCGCCGTCACGCTCGACCAGTTCTACGGCAAGTTCCAGGAGGTCATGCAGGAGCAGCCGCTCGAGCGGCTCATCGTCGCCACGGTGGGCGACGCGCTCTCGCCGTTGCTGCGCGCCGGGTACTGGCTCACACAGGGCCGCAAGCTCAAGGTGCCGGCGCTGACGCCGCCGGCGCAGAAATGGCGCGCGTTCTTGCAGCACGGCGACGCGTATGAGCAGCCCTATCTGGTCAAGCGCACGGCGGAGGACCCGGCGGCAATCCTGTTCTCCGGCGGCACCACGGGCGTGACGAAGGGCATTCTGCTCTCCAATCTCAACTTCAACTCGCTCGGCCTGCAGACCATCGCCATGGCGACGACGTTTGAGCCGGGGCAGAGCATGCTGGCCGCCATGCCGATGTTCCATGGGTTCGGCCTTGGCGTGTGCATCCATACCATGCTCATCGCGGGCGGCACCTGCATTCTTGTGCCGCGCGTATCGGTGGAGAGCTATGCGCGCCTGCTCAAGAAGGAGCAGCCCAACTATATCGCGGGCGTGCCAACGCTGTTCGAAGGCATCACGCGCAACCCGTACATGCACGACGTGAACCTCGCCTGCCTCAAGGGCGTGTTCTCCGGCGGCGACTCGCTCTCCATTGAGCTGAAAAAGAAGTTCGACCTGTTTTTGCAGGAGCACGGCGCCACCGTGCAGGTGCGCGAGGGTTACGGCACGACCGAGTGCGTTACGGCAAGCTGCCTTACCCCTTACGATATGTACCGCGAGGGCAGCATCGGGCTGCCGTTCCCGGATACCTACTATAAGATCGTCAAGGTCGGCACGACCGACGAGGTGCCCTACGGCGAGGAGGGCGAGATCTGCCTGACCGGCCCGTCCATGATGATGGGCTATGTCAACCAGCCGGAGGAGACGGCCAACACCATGCGCGTACACCCGGCCGACGGCTGCACCTGGGTGCATACGGGCGACCTCGGCTATATGGATGCGGACGGCTTTGTCTATTTCCGCCAGCGCATCAAGCGCATGATCGTCACGAGCGGTTACAACGTATACCCCTCGCAGCTGGAGAACATCATCGACGCGCACGACGCGGTGCAGATGAGCTGCGTCATCGGCGTGCCGGATTCCTACCGGATGCAAAAGGTCAAGGCGTTCATCGTGCTGCGGCAGGGCGTGGAGGAAACGCCGGAGCTCATGGAGTCGATCTGGGCGCATTGCCGCCGGCACATCGCCAAATACGCCATGCCGTACGAGATCGAGGTGCGCGACGCGCTGCCCAAAACGCTCGTGGGCAAGGTCGCCTATACCGTGCTTGAAAAGGAAGAGCTCGAAAAGCGCAGCGCATAGCGGCCGGACGCGGACGGGAGCGCCTCCCGACCGGAAAAACGGAAGCGCCGCCGGGCATGCCGGCGGCTGTGCAGAGGGGAAAGGGGTCAAGGTTATGGTAACCATCAGGCAGGCCGTCACGAGGCGGGATCTCGTGCGGTTTATGGAGTTTCCGAACCGGCTGTACCGGGGCAATCCGTACTATGTGCCGGATATGCTCGACAGCCAGGTCAAGGACATGCTGCGCGACAGGAACCCCGCGTTTGAATATTGCGACGCGAAGTGCTTTCTCGCGCTGCGGGACGGGAAGATCGTCGGCCGCATCGCGTGCATCCTGAACCGGCGCGCCAACGAAAAGTTCGGCAAGGAGTACCTCAACATCTCGCACATCGATTTTATTGACGATGACGAGGTCGTGGACGCGCTGTTCGACGCGGCGGAGGCGTGGGCGCGGGAGCTGGGCTGCGTCGCCGTGCACGGGCCGCTGGGATTTTCGGACATGGACCGCGAAGGAATGCTGATCCAGGGCTTCGACAAGCCGAGCCTGTTCTACACCTATTACAACCACCCGTATTACGTTGCGCAGATGGAGCGCCGCGGCTATGTCAAGGAGGTGGACTGGCTCGAGTACCGCATTCTGGTGCCGGACCAGCCCAACGAGCGCATCGACCGTATGGCGGATATGATCCGCCGCCGCTACCATCTGCATGTGGTCGACCTCGACCATCGGGACCGTCCGCTGTCGCGGCTTATCGAGGATGTGTTCAAGCTGTACAACGAGACCTACCTCGCCCTGTTCGGCGTGGTGGCGCTCACGCCAAAGCAGGTCGATAAGTACGTCGGCGAGTTCCTGCCGATGGTGCAGGGGCGCACCACATCGTTCGTGTACAACGATGCGGACGAGCTCGTCGCCTTCGGTATCTGCTGCCCGTCGCTCGACCGGGCGCAGCAGAAGAACGGCGGCCGTCTGTTCCCGTTCGGCTGGTTGCCGATGCTGCGCGCGCTCAAGAGCCGCCGCAACGAACAGATCGACATGCTGCTCGTGGCGGTCAAGCCGACGTTGCAGGGATGCGGCATCAACGCCGTGGTCATAGCCGACATGCTGCACAAGGCCATCGCCTCCGGCTTCCGCTATGCGGAGACCGGGCCGCAGCTTGAATACAACACCAAGGTGCAGGCGCAGTGGAAGTTTTTCCCCGCCGAGCAGCACAAGCGCCGCCGCTGCTGGGTCAAGGAGCTGTAATCGCCGCCGCTTTGGCCGGAAACCAAACGGGAGCGCGCCCGCAGGGCGCGCTCCCGTTCTTCCATGTGTACGGCGGCGCATGCGCACGGCGAATGGCGCGTTCCTGCGCCCGCCCCGGCTCCCTGCGCGGCGGCGCCGCCCGGGCGGGGGACGGCGGGCTCAGGCCGTTGCGCCGGCGGTGCCGCCTGCCGGCGGCTCGGGCGGCAGCGTCTCCTCGATGCTTTCGGCATAGCGGACGGAGGCCATCGCGTCTGCCGCATACCGGTCCGCGCCGATCTGTTCCGCATATTCGGCCGTGAGCACGGCGCCGCCGACCATGATGCGGCACCAGGGCGCGGAGGATCGTATCAGGCGGATGGTCTCCTCCATGGCGGGCACGGTGGTGGTCATCAGCGCGCTCAGGCCGAGCAGCGGGGCGCGCAGGCGGACGACCGCTTCCAGCACCCGCGCCGGTGCAACGTCCCGCCCCAGATCCGTCACCGGGAAGCCGTAGTTCTCCAGCAGCAGCCGCACGATGTTCTTGCCGATGTCGTGGATGTCGCCCTGCACCGTCGCCAGCACGACCCGGCAGCGCCGTGCCCGCTGTGCCGGACGCGCGGCCATCGCCGCCTTGATGCGCTCGAACGCGCAGCCGGCGGCCTCCGCGCTCATGAGCAGCTGGGGCAGATAGACGCGTTTTTCCTCAAAGCCGCGGCCCACCGCGTCAAGCGCCGGAATGATTTCCCGCCGGACGATCTCCATCGGTTCGACGGTTTCGAGCAGGCTCGCGGTCAACGCCCCGGCGCGTTCGCGCAGGCCCTGTTCGACAGCGCGCCGCAGCCCGTCCTCCCGGCCGGCTGCTTCGGCCGACTGCGGCGCCGGCACGGCGGCAGGCGCGGAAGCCGGCAGCGCGGTCGCAAAATCGAGATAGGACCGGCAGCCCTCGTCCAACCCGTGCAGCGCGCAGAACGTGCGCACCGCCGCCTGCATTTCGGCGGCATGCGGGTTGAGGATGGCCGCAGACAGGCCGTTTTCCAGCGCGCAGGTCAAAAAGGCGGCGTTCAGCATGCCGCGCGCAGGCAGCCCGAACGAGACGTTGGACACGCCGAGCAGCGTATGGCAGCCCAGATCCTTGCCGATCTGCCGCACGGCGCCGAGCGTGGTCAGCGCCGCGCCCGCGTCCGCGCTGACGGCCATGGTCAACGGGTCGAACACGAGATCGTGCGCGCCAAGGCCGTATTCCGCCGCCGTGCGCAGGATCTTTTCCGCAATGCGGACGCGCCCCTCCGCCGTTTCCGGGATGCCGTCCTCATCCAGCGTAAGGGCCACCACCAGCGCGCCGTACTTGCGTGCGAGCGGGAACACCGCGCGCATGCTCTCCGCCTTGCCGTTGACGGAGTTGAGCATGGCCTTGCCGTTATAGCGGCGCAGCGCCGCCTCCATGGCGGCCGGGTTGGCGGTGTCGATCTGCAGCGGCAGTTCGGTGACGGCCTGCAGCTCGCATACGACGTCCTGCAGCAGCGCCGGCTCGTCCGTGCCGGGCAGGCCGACGTTGACATCCAGCACATGCGCGCCGGCCGCCTGCTGCGCGATTCCCTCGCGCAGGAGAAAGCCGACGTCGCGCTCGCGCAACGCCTGCTGGAACCGTTTCTTTCCGGTCGGGTTGATGCGCTCGCCGATGAGCACCGGCGAGCCGCCGAGCGTCACCGTGCGGGCGAACGAAGCCGCGCAGGCGAGCGCCTTCGGCTCGATCGGCGCCGGCGTCAGGCCGGCCGTATGGCGCACGAGCGCTTCGATGTGCGCCGGCGTGGTGCCGCAGCAGCCGCCCACGATCCGCGCGCCGCGCGCCACGAGCGGCGCGACCGCGGCGGCGAACGCCTCCGGCCCCATGTCGTACACGGCGTGCCCTCCCTCGCTGCGCGGCAGGCCGGCGTTCGGCTTGGCGATGACCGGCACGGATGCGCGCAGGAGCAGCGCGTCAATCACATCCGCCAGCTCCGCCGGCCCGGTGGAGCAGTTCGCGCCGATGGCGTCGGCGTGCATCCCCTCCAGCAGCGCCGCCATCGCGTCCGGCGGCGTACCGGTCATGAGCTTGCCGTCGGCGCCGTAGGCGTTGGAAACGAACACGGGCAGGTCGCTGTTCTCCCGGGCCGCGAGCAGGGCGGCCTTGGATTCATAGCCGTCGCTCATCGTCTCGATGAAGATCAGCTCCGCCCCGTTTTCCACACCGAGGCGCACGACCTGCGCAAAGGCCCGCACCGCGTCCTCAAAGTCGAGGTCGCCGAACGGCCGGAGCATGCGCCCCGTCGGCCCGATGTCGAGGGCGATAAACTTTTCGTGCGCGCCGTCGCTCCGGGCGCGCGCTGCCCGGGCGTTTTTGAGCGCGGCGGCCACGATGGCGGCCAGCTCGTCCGCTGCAAAGCGCAGCGGGTTCGCGCCGAACGTGTTGGACAGCACCACGTTGCTGCCCGCCTCAAAATAGGCGCGGTGCAGCGCCGTGATGGTTTCGGCATGGGAGAGGTTCCAACGCTCCGGCGCCTCGCCGGGGCGCAGGCCGCGCGCCTGCAACAGCGTGCCCATCGCGCCGTCGAGATACAGGATATGGTCCTTGAGATATTCCGTTACGAGCATGGCAGGGGTCCCTTCTTGCAATGATTTGCGCCGCCGTCAGGCGGGCCCGGCGCCGATGAGCGCGGTTACGGACTTGGTGGGCGACATCAGCAGGCTGCCGCTGAGCGTCAATCCGATGCGCCGCGGGCAGTCGAGCGCAGCGAACACCTCGCGCTGGAGGGCGAGCGGCAGGTCGCCGTATCCGGGACTGAAGCGTGGCCGGACGGCCAGGCCGAGACGCTGCGCGTCGGCGCGGGCGTCCGCATTGACCAGATCGGCGAGCGCTTCGATGCGCTCCGCACCGATGGCTTGCAGCAGCAGCGCGCGCGCCGGCGACGCGCTGCATTCCCGCGCGATCAGCCGGTCGATGCCGAGCCCGATGGTTGCGGCAAACAGCAGCGCCCGGTCGCAGCCGGCCAGGTTCTTTTTGAGATCGTCCGAGGGTACGACGGCAAACCCGAGGTCGAGCGCGTCGCCGGTGTGTACGACCGGGCAGACGCAGCAGCAGGCTCGATAGTCAAGCGCCGGCAGCGCCTCGGCAAGGCAGGCGTCGAGCGCCTCCGCCACCGCCGCCGATGCCTCCCGGCAGCCGGCATAGCGCAGGATCTCGCGCCGGTCGACCGGCGGCGGCGCATAGCGCAGGGTTTGGGGCGTTTGGAAACGGAAGACGTCGGGAATCATGCGCGCAGGATATCGGAGAGGTTGTCGCGGATTTTGCGCGCCACATCCGGCTTGTTCATGGAATAGACGTGGACGTTGGCCACCCCGTTGGCGTACAGGTCGATGATCTGGTCGGTGGCATAGGCGATGCCCGCCTGCTTCATCGACGCCGGATCGCCGCCAAAGCGATCCACAAGGCTTTTGAAACGCTGCGGGATGTGCGAACCGGACAGGCGGACGGCCCGCTCAACCTGGGAGGCCGACGTAATCGGCATGATGCCGGCGAGCACCGGCACGGTAATCCCGGCTTCACGAATCTTATAGAGGAAATTGTAGAGCAGGTTGTTGTCGAAGAACATCTGCGTCGTCAGGAACGAACAGCCGGCTTCCACCTTTTCCTTCAAATGCAGGATGTCCTCGCGCTGGTTCCGGCTTTCCGGATGGATCTCGGGATAGCAGGCGGCGCCGATGCAGAAGTCGTACCCGCTTTCACGCAGCTCGTGGATGAGGTCGGTCGCATACCGGTACGGCCAGTGGCTGCGGTCCGCCCCGGCCAGCTCCGGCGGCAGGTCGCCGCGCAGCGCCATGACGTTTTCGATACCCGTCTCGTGCATGGCGCGCGCGCGATCGCGCACGGTTTCCCGCGTGGAGGAAACGCACGTCAGGTGCGCGAGCATCTCCACGCCGTAGCGGGTGCGGATGTTGCGGGCGATCTCCAACGTATAGGCGCTCGTGCCACCGCCGGCGCCATACGTCACGCTCATGAACGCCGGCCGCAGTTGCGCGATCTGCTCCGTAGCCGTCCGGACGCTCTCAAAGGCGGTGCTCGCCTTGGGCGGGAACACCTCGAAGGACATGGACGGCTCGTCCCGCTTCAGGATGTCGATCAACCTCATTGCTGTCCTGCCTTTCCGTCCGTCTCTGCCGGCGCGTCAGCGCCTGCCCGCCTGATGGACCGATGCGTAGAAATAGGTGCGAAACAGCGTCTGCAACCGCCGGGCGAGCGCCGCATCGCGGCCGCAGACGGGCTTGCCGTCGATTTCGACGATCCGCACGCCATGCACGCTTGTGCTGACGATGAGCAGCTCGTCGGCCTCCATCGCCTCTTCGACGGTGAACGCCTCCTCGCGCACCGGGATGCCGTTTTCCCGTGCCAGGCGCAGGAAGTGGTTGCGCGTCACGCCGGGCACGATGTGCCCGTCCGCCGGCGCGGTGCGCACTTCGCCGTCCTTGAGCATGAGCAGGTTGGCGGCCGTACACTCGGTGACGACGCCATCGCGGTGCAGGATGGCGTCTTCGCAGCCCGCGTCGATCGCATCCTGCGAAGCGAGCACGCCCGGCAGCAGGTTGAGCGACTTGATCCAGCACCCGTCCCACCGCCGGTCGGGCAGCGTGATGACGCGGCGGGGACGGTCGATGTCCACGAGCTCGTAGTGGTACGCGAACACGAGCAGGTTCGGCGTTGCGCCGGGCGCGAAGGCGTGCACGCGCGGCGCGGTGCCGCGCGTGACCTGGAAATACATCTGGATCGCATCGGCATCCACGCGGCGCGCGCACTCCGTCAGCACGTCCTTCAACGCCTGCCGCGTCATTGTGAACGGGATGCGCAGTACGCGCAGGCTGTCGTACAGGCGGTCGAGGTGTTCGTCAATGGCGAACATCACGTGCTTTTCCACGCGGATGGCCTCATATACGCCATCACCAAAGTACATGCCGCGGTCGCAGGCGGGTACCTGCAGCTCCATCATGGGCGCAAAAACGCCGTTGTAATAGCCGATGTTGTCCATACTCGTTCCTCTCAGAATTTGACTTCTTTCTTCCAATCATGTAGTATATACTACGACCGGTCGCAGGGTATGCCACCGGTCACCAAGTGTACATACTACGGATATCATACACGCTTCTGGGGAGGGATGCAACCTTATGAAGAGAATTCTTGACCCGGCAAGGGCCGCCGCCGGCGCGGCGACGCTTTTGGCGTGTCTGATATTCGTGGTGGTTTCCGCCGCTTCCCTTGCCGAGGGCGAGGTCGCCCTGACCGTGGACACGGTGCAGGCGGAGGCGGAGGGGCAGGCCGTGGTGACGATCACGGCGGAAAACGCCGTGACGCTCGATTCGCTGCAGTTCCGCGTCAATTATGACCAGCAGGCGCTTCGCCTTGCGGCCGAGCCGGTTGCGGGCGAGCCGCTGGCGGACGGGATCGCCGTGACCAATACGGATACGGCGGGCGTGGTCGGCTTTGCGTTCGCCTGTGCGGACGGGCTGGCGGCGGACGGCACGGTGCTCACGCTGACGTTCGACGTGCTCGACGAAACGGGCAGCGCCGTCGTGCTCACCGACGTGCTGGCCACGACCGTAGATGCGGCGCTCGAGCAGCATAAGGCGTATGTGACGCTTGAAAACGGCGGGGTTGCCGTTGGCGAGGACGGACAGGTGCCGGACCCCGTGGTCACGCCTTGGCCGGTCGAAACGCCGACGCCGACGCCGACCCCAACCCCGATCCCCACCGCGACGCCTGCGCCGACCGCAACTCCGACGCCAACGTCGCCGGTGCTGCCGGGGACGGACAGGCCCATCGATCTGCCGATGCTGGGGATCGGCGCGCTCCTGCTCGTAACGCTGGTCGCGCTGCTGGTGGCGCTTGCCGTGCGCAACGCACGCGCAAAGAAGAGAAGACGGAAAAGAAAGCAACAACAAATGAACTTGAGGGGTGAGTCATGATGAAACGAATCTGGATTGTCGCTCTGGCGCTGCTGATGGCGCTCTGCGCCGTCGGCTGCAACCAGGGGACGCAGGACGCCGACGGGACGGCTGAGGACGCCGATCGGCAGGAGATGGTGGTGGTGGCCACGGAGGAGCCCGCGGCGGAGACGCCGCAGCCCACGCCGGAGATCACGCCGGAACCCACCGCCGAACCGGTGCGCTCCACCACTTCGGGCAAGATCCTCAATGGCAGCGAGCTCTATCGCCCGGCCATCGTATCCATCGAGAACGCTTCCGGCGCGCGCCCGCAGACGGGGCTGATGGAGGCGGATATCGTATATGAGTTTCTCGTGGAGTCGAACATCACGCGCTTTCAGGCGCTGTACTCCGACAACGTGCCGTCGATCGTCGGCCCGGTGCGTTCGGCCCGCTATTACTTCATCGACCTGCAGCAGGAATGGAACGGCATGTACGCGCACGTGGGCTACACCGGCCTGTCCGGCCGGTACGCGCGTGGCTGGAGCGACTGCGCCATCCACCTGAGCGGCGGCGAATGGTTCGAGCGCATCGAGAAGAGCGGCGTGTCCAGCGTACACTCGATGTATTTTTATCTGCAACAGGCCATCGACAACGAATACGGCGACCATCGGCCGGAGCGCAACGAGCGCTTCCTCTTTGGCGAGGGCGTCACCTATGCGGACGCAACGCAGGTCAGCCGGGTGGACGTGCCGTTCACCGGCAGCACGGACATCTATTACACCTATGACGCGGCCACCGGCCGTATGCTCCGCTATCAGGACGGCAAAGCGTTCGAGACGCTTTCCGGCGACGGGCAGGGGACGCGCCAGCAGGTGGCGGTGAACAACCTCATCATTCAGCACTGCGACTATGGCATGGTGCCCGCGGAAAACCAGCCGGGCGAGGACAAGGGCCGCCGGTCGGTGGGGCTCACGGGGACCGGCAAGTGCGAGTACATCGTCAACGGACAACTGCTCACCGGCACGTGGGAGCGCGAGACGCTGGATGATTTCACCCGCTATTATCTGGACGACGGCACGCTCGTGCGCCTTGAGGCGGGCAACACCTGGATCGAGATCATCCCGACCTCTGCGGAGATCGTGGTTTCGTAAGGCGCCGACAGTCTGACGACCGGCGCCGCACGGCAGACATTGCCGTGCGGCGCCGCTTTTTCGTTTGCGTTAGCGTGCCGCCCCGTTCGGCCGGATGTCGGCGCGCTATTCGAGCGGTGACCAGCCGGTGACCTGCATCTTTTTTTGCACGATGCGCAGCACGCTTTCGTCGATGCGCGCCTCGCTCAGCGTCCCGTCGTCGGCGGCCGCCCGCAGCGCGTCCATGATCTCGCGTTGCAGGTCGTGCCGCGGGCCGCACAGGATCAGGTCGCCGCCCGCGAGCAGGAAGCGCACCGCCGCCTCGCCCGCCGGGCATTGGCTGGTGAGCCCGCCCATGCGGAAATCGTCGCTCATCACAATGCCGTCAAAGCCCAGCTCCTCGCGGAGCAGTCCGCCGATGATGGCGGGGGAAAGCGACGCGATGTTCTCCGCATCAAGGGCGGGATAGCGGATGTGCGCCACCAGCACCACGTCCACGCCGGCCTCCACCGCCGCGGCAAAGGGCACGAGATCGTACTCGAACAATTCGTCGGCGGATTTGTCCACCACCGGCGTGGTCGCGTGCGAGTCCGCCGAGGTGCCGCCGTGACCGGGGAAGTGCTTGGCAGCGGACAGGCAGCCGGCGTCGTGCAACCCCGCGATGATCGCCGCGCCGATGTCGGACGTCACGACCGCGTCGCTGCTGATGATGCGCGTGCCGAGGAACGTGTCGTCCGGGTCGGGCGCCACGTCGAGCACCGGCGCAAGGTTCAGGTTGATGCCCGTTTCGAGCAGCTTTTTCCCGATGGTCTGGAACTGCCGGTATGCGGCGTCCGGGTCGTCGCGGGTACCGAGCGTCTGCGCGGAGGACGGCCACGGGTTCCAGCGGAAGCGGACGACGGAGCCGCCTTCCACGTCGATCGAGATCAGCATGGGGATTTTGCTCCGGCAGGTGGCGCGCAACGCGGCGGTGAGGCGCGCCGCCCGGGAGAATCCGCCGTCGGCGTCGCCCTGCGCCACGTTTGTGCCGTACAGCACCGCGTTGCCCACGCAATAGGTTTCCAACACGTCCGAAAACTCGTCCGATACGCTGCTTGCGCCGCTGCCGCCAAACATGACGAGCTGGCCGAGCTTTTCCTCGACGGGCAGGCTCGCCACCCACTGGGCCAGCCGGGCTTCCTCGCTCATTGGCGTAGCGGTGGGCGTGGGGGTGGCGGCGGGCGTAGGCGAGTTCCCTGCCGGCGTGGCTGCGACCGTCGCGCCGGGCTGCGAGGCCGAGGGCGCTTCCTGTGCGGCGGCCGGCGCGTCGCGCAACGCGGACACAAGCCAGACCACCCCGCCGATCAAAAGGCCCGCGAGCAGCAGCGTCAGGATCATCCATTTGAGCGATTTTTGCAGCATCCGACCGATTCTTTCCGTTTACCGGACGGCGCCCGGCCGGGCGCCGCCGTTGCTGGTTCCTATTATAAGACATTCCGCCGCCTGTTTTCAACTGCCAGTCCATACCAGCGGCCGCACGCCGGCCGGCGACGGAGGCAGGGACGGCGCAGCGCCGGCAGCGCAGGGATGCGCAGCAAAACGGAGGCCGTGCAAAAACAAAAAACTCTTGCCAAACGGGGCGGTATGCTGTAAAATGGTTGCGTTCGGGGATGTAGCCCAGCAGGTTAGAGCGCTTCGCTCACATCGAAGAGGTCGGGGGTTCGAGCCCCTCCATCCCCACCAAACGGAAAACCCGGAATCTTTAAGGATTTCGGGTTTTTTCTTTTTCCAAATACTTCGCCGCGGCGCACGCTTTCAGTGTTCAGATATGATTAGCCCGAACGCATGGCCGGCGTTCCGTGCCGCACCGCGCTCCTGTGCCGTGCGCAGAACCGGCTCGTGCGTCGGTTTCCGGTGGCTCCCGCTTCGGACAGGCGCCCGTCGTCCGCCACGGGGCCGGTCAGACGGCAAAGTAATCCGGGTAGCGTTGCAGCAGTTCCGGCAGCGCGCCGCGATAGCCGGCGGTGAGGTGGTCGTGCAGAAACCCGTCCATGTTGCGTTCGCTGCGCGTCATGACCGCCCGCAGCAGCTCGCAGTGCTCCTCGTGCGCAGGCCAGAGCTGCTCGGTGCCGAGGCGCACCTGCAGCCGACGGACCCGATCGTGATGGGTGACGATGCGCATGACGGTCGCCCAGGTCCAGGGCTTGCGGGCGGCAAAATACAGGAGCTTGTGGAATGCGTTGTCCAGCTCCATATACCGGTCGAGGTCGCCCTGCTGCAGGCGCAGCTTCTGCTGTTCGACGTTTTCGCGCAGGCGGGCGATGTCCTGCCCGTCGGCCTTCTGCACGGCCTCGCGGAAGATGGCGCATTCGGCATGGTAGCGCAGGAAGACGCCCTCCTCCACCGCGTCGAGGTCGATGCGCGAGACCATGCTTGAGCGCTGCGGCTGGACGGTCACGAGCTTGGACTCCACGAGCGAAACGATGGCCTCGCGGATGGGCGTGCGGCTGATGTGCAACGCCTGCGACAGTTCAGCGTCCACCAGCAGCATGCCCGGCGGGAAGTCGAGCGTCATGATGCCGTTGTAGAGCACGCGATAGGCATATTCGCGCGCAGTTTCGCCCGGCGCTTTTGCCGGGATTGCGGCCTGGTCCATGCGGCCACCTCCTTGGGATATGGACGCCCGCCCGGCCGGCGGCGCCGGCCGGGCGGGAACGGTCGCTTACGCCTCCGTCACGTGGCGGTGGAGCGCGGCGCGCACCGCGCCGGGGCCGGTGATCATCTCGGCAAAGCAGGCTTCGACCGCCTCGCCGAGGCCGACCTGGTAGAGATCCACGCCCATGATGCGCTCGTCCGAGAGCACCGGGGCGAGCAGCTCGTGTACGTCGCACGGCTCGCCGAGGCGTACCCCGGCAAAGCGCGGCGCGAGCATGGGCATGAGCGGGTCGTCGCTGGGCTGGAAGGGCTTGCCGTCGTCGCCCACGGCCATCAGGTAGCGGCACCAGGCGGCGATGACGAACGGAATGAGCTTCAGCTCCTTGACGCAGAGCGTATCCGAAGCGGCGTACTTTTTGATCGTGCTGCCAAAGCGGATGGCGATTTTCTGCGAGGTATCGGTGGCGATGCGCTGCGGCGTGTCCTGCAAAAACGGGTTCGGGAAGCGCTTGCCGATGACCTCGTCGATGAACGCGCGCGGGCTGATCACGCCCGGGTCCACCACGACGGGCAGCCCCTCGCGGTAGCCGACGATCTCGACGAGCTTCTTCAGATCCGCATCCTGCATCTCGGCGGAGATGCGGGCAAAGCCGAGCAGGCAGCCGAGCACGGCCAGGCACGTGTGCAGCGGGTTGAGACAGGTGCAGACCTTCATGGTTTCCACCATGTCCACCACCTCGCGCGCGGCGAAGATGACGCCGACGCGCTCAAGCGGCGGCCGACCGTTCGGGAACGCATCCTCGATGACCAGGTACTGCGCCTCTTCGGCGTTGACGAACGGCGCGACGAACGAGCGGCGGCCCGTTACGCGCACGCCCATGTCCGCAAACCCGTCCTTTTCGAGCATCTCGCGCACGGAGTCGTCCGGCCGGGGGGTGATCTTGTCGATCATGCTCCACGGGAACGACACGCGCGCAGGATCGTGCACATACTCGGCAAACCCGTCGGCGCACAGCCCGCGTTCGGCCCACGCGTCGGCAAATGCGCAGACGGCCGCTTCGAGGCGGGAACCGTTGTGGGAACAGTTGTCCATGCTGACCATGGCGATGGGCGCGCCGCCGGCGGCAAAGCGCGCATGGCACAGCCCGGCGATCTTGCCGATGTAGCTTTCGGCGTGCGCCGGCCCGTTCGCCATGTCGGCGAGCACGGCGGGGAAGTAGTCGCCGTGGCCGTCGCGGATGTTGTAGCCCTTTTCGGTGATGGTCAGGCTGGCCATTTTGAGCGTGGGCGAACGGAAGGCGGCCTCAAGGCGCGCCCAGTCGTCCGTATCGCGGTCCATGGCGAGGCTGTCCACGACGCTGCCGATCACCGTTTTCTGGATGCGGCCGTCGGCGCAGAGGGTGGCCAGCACGGAGAGGTTGTCGAACGGGCGGTACGCGACGTCCAGGATCTCCGTGTCGAAGCCCTCGGCCACGATGATGCCGGTGTCCGCCAGCCCGGCGTTCAGAAGCCCCTGGCAGAGGTTGGCGACGAACGCGCGGAAGATGTTCCCGGCGCCAAAGTGTACCCATTCCGGGCGCGCAGCGGTATTCCGCGCGACGGCGGCACGGTCGAACGCTGGCAGCGCATAGCCCTTTTCAAGAAGCGCTGCGCGCTGGGACCCGATGGTCTGTTGATCGAGTTTCATGGCGATGTTCCTCCTTATCCGGCTCAGTGTTTCGCCGTGAGATAGAGCAGGTGGCGGCCGATGTGGCGCACCAGCCCGGCGTAGTATTCCTCCTCGTGCGCGGCCATGAACGGGAAGAACGCGTCGGCGAACCATTTCTCGTTCAGCAGCAGGCCGTAGGCGATGTGCAGCGTCTGCCGCGAGGCGGGCAGCAGCAGATATTCGGGCAGATAGGCGTCGTTTTGCAAGTCGACGTTCGGGATTTCCTTCGGGTCGGTGGAGACGTGGTAGTACTTCTCCGCCTCGACGCGGTGCTCGAGCGCGAATTTGTGCGCCCGGCGATACAGCGCCGGATCGTGTTCGGCGACCACGCGCATGGCCTCGAGCCAGTTGGTGCCTGCGGTCTTGACGTGGACGCGGCCGCCCGTCACCCGGCCGACGGTGGAGAATACGGAGAACTTGTCCGAGCCGGAGTGGACGGACAGCTTGTAGCCGAAGTGGTCGGCGATTTCCTGATGGGCGACAAAATCGCGCGCAAAATCGTTCAGGTTGCCGCTGTACTCGATGCCCTTTTCAAACTCGCCGGAGAAGTGCGGCGCGACGCTGACCGGACGCACGCCCTGGGCGGCAAGCTCCTGCGCGACGATAAAGTGCTCGGCCGGCGAGGTGATCGTGCGCGTCTCGTCGATGGAGAGCTCGAAGTCCACGTCCCGGGTTTTGATCTGGTCGATGTAGCGGTAGCAGCTCTCGGCGTGCTGCACGGCCCGGTAGAATACGAGCACGATGCGGCGCAGCTCCGCAACCGTCAGCGCGCCGACGACCGGCAGGGGGCGGCCGAGATATGCCTGCTCGTAGTGCTCGCGCACGTCGGCGGGCAGCGCGCCGTAGGCGGCCTCCACCTCCGCGTCGGAATAGGCGGCGGCGTGGATGTCGATGTGCTCGGAGCAGTCGAGCGTGATCATCGTGCAGCCGCTCTCGATGGCGTAGCGGATCTCTTCCTTGGTTTTGAGGTGGTCGCCGTCGGCGCCGTAGCCGTCCCGGTAGCCCTCCTGAAACACGCCGAAGGCCGCCGCGGCGATCACGTCCGCAAACGTGCGGCCCGTGAGCGTCAGCTCGCGGATGGACTGCTGCGCAAGCACCGGATAGACGCCGTAGCCGGCGATGGCGCGCACATGGCCGGGCGTGGCGAGACCGAGCCGGTCGCCAAGGCCCATCGTGAAGGGGTGGCCCGCGTGGCTCTTCGGCGCTGCGTATGGGAACAGCACCTGCAGGGCCTGCGCGTTTTCGACCGAAAGCGGGCAGAGCTTGACGGCGCCCTTCTGGTCGCCCGAAAAGTTGTCGGCGCAATCGCCCGCGACGGCGAGGCGCTTTTGCAGGCCGAGCCGGACGATGGCGCAAGCGGTGCCTTCCGCCGTGTCGATGGAGCGTTCGTACACATGAACGCCGTCAATCCCGTTCAGCGCGGCAAGGAACGAATCGGTGGTGATGGACATGGGTCAAATTCCTCCTGAAAAAATGGTGGTATGGGGGAAACGTTGGTAGAACCAGTATATCACCATTGCGCGGAAAGTCAAACAAATATATTACAAATACAAGTCCAAAAACGCAATATTTTCAGCATTTTTTCAAAAAAGTAAACTGCCGTGTTGCTTTTCTGATATATTAGTGCTATACTGGCTTCGTCGAGCGGTCGTACGATGGGTTCCCATTGCGCGGCGCCGCTACGGAATCCACACCATGAGCCAGCATCCGAGAAAAGAGGGACCCCCATGCAGCCGTTTTTGAACAAGGATTTTCTGCTGACCTGCGACACGGCCAGGACGCTCTACCACGGGCATGCCGCGGAGATGCCGATCATCGATTATCATTGCCACATCAACCCGGGCGAGATCGCGTCCGACCGCCGCTACGATTCCATCACGGACGTATGGCTCGGCGGCGACCACTACAAGTGGCGCGCCATGCGCTCGGCGGGCGTGCCGGAGCGTTGCATCACCGGCGACGCCGGCCCGGAGGAGAAGTTTCGCGCCTGGGCCGAGACGGTGCCCAAGCTCGTCGGCAACCCGCTCTACCATTGGACGCACCTGGAACTGCAGCGCTATTTCGGCATTGACGAGCCGCTGACCGGCAAAAACGCGGGGGCGGTCTATCGGGCGTGCAACGATGCGCTGGCAAAGCCGGACATGTCCGTGCGCGGCATCATCCGGCGCAGCAATGTCCGGCTGATCTGCACGACGGACGACCCGGCGGACGATCTGAAGGCGCACGAGCGCATCGCGGCGGACCCGACGTGCGACGTGGCGGTGCTGCCCGCCTTCCGGCCGGACAGGGCCATGCGCGCCGACAAGCCGGACTATGCGGCCTACCTTGGACGGCTGGCGGAAGCCTGGGGGCACCCGATTGCGCAGATGGACGATCTGCGCGCCGCACTGGCCGCGCGCATCGCCTATTTTGACGCGCACGGCTGCCGCGTGAGCGACCATGGCATCGATACGGCGCTGTGCGAGCTTGCCGGCGAGGAGGAGCTGGAGGCGATCCTGCAGAAGGGCTTGCGCGGGGAACCGGTCAGCCACCGGGAATCCGAGGCGTTCCAGACGGCGCTGCTGCTCGATTGCGCGCGGGAATACAGGGCGCGCGGCTGGGTCATGCAGCTCCACTTCGGCTGCATCCGCAACAACTCCACGCGCATGTTCGACCGGCTCGGGCCGGATACCGGCTTTGACGCGATGAACGACGAAGGCTGCAACGCCCCGCGCCTTGCGCGCTTTCTCGACCTGCTCGAGCGGGAGGACGCGCTGCCGCGTACGATCCTGTATTCGCTCAACCCGGCCGACAACGGCGTGATCGGCACGGTGATGGGCTGTTTCCAGACCGACAGCGACGTTGCCGGCCGCATCCAGATGGGCAGCGCGTGGTGGTTCAACGACCACAAGGCGGGCATGGAGAAGCAGCTCACCGACCTCATGGATCTCGGCGTGGTCGCCTCGTTCGTCGGCATGCTGACCGACAGCCGCAGCTTCCTGAGCTATACCCGGCACGAATACTTCCGCCGCATCCTGTGCAACCTGTTCGGCACGCTTGTGGAAAACGGGGAATACCCGGCCGATCTCGAAACGCTCGGGCAGATCGTGCGCGATATCAGCTACAACAACACCCTGCGCTATTTCCGTTTTGACGAGATCATCAAATAATACAGGAGGATCCGCAATGAAACGCTACGCACTCGTCGTCCCCACCAGCATGGGCGTCCGCATCACGCCGGCCGACCGGCAGCCCGTGCACATCAGCCACAACTATTATATGCAGGCCACCAGCGCCGAGACGAACGTGGCCACCGTGCCGGCCGCGCTCGGCCTGCCGGTCAAGGTGCTCACCACGTTTGTGGAGGGTTCCCCCATCGCGGCGTTCATCAAGGCCGACCTGCGCAGCCGCAACATGGAGTATGAAGGCCCCGAGGTACCGCAGGGCGGCCCGTGGGGCTACCGGCATCAGTTCAACATCGCCGACAGCGGCTTTGGCATGCGCGGTCCGCGCGTGCAGAACGACCGCGCCGGCGAGGTCGGCCGCACGCTCAGCGTGAAGGATTTTGACCTTGAGCGCATCTTCCATCAGGAGGGCGTCGAGGTGCTGCATCTGTCGGGGCTCATCGCGGCGCTTTCGCATGAGACGGGCGTGTTCTGCCTGGAGCTGGCGCGGGCCGCCAAGCGGTACGGCACGCGCATCTCGTTCGACCTCAACTATCGCGCTTCGTTCTGGAAGGGCCGCGAGGACGAGCTGTCCGCCATCTTCCGAGAGATCGCATCCGTGGCGGACATCCTCATCGGCAACGAGGAGGATTTCCAGCTTTGCCTCGGCGTGCGCGGCCCGGAGGCCGGCGGCAGGGACCTTGGCTCCAAGATCGACAGCTTCAAGGAGATGATCCTCCGCGTCCGGCAGGAGTATCCGAACGCGACGACGTTCGCCACGACGCTGCGGCAGGTCGTCAGCGCAAACGAGCATCTCTGGGGGGCGATCCTGCTGCGCGGCGACGAGTGGTTCGTGGCCGAGCCGCGGCCGATCCAGGTGCTCGACCGCATCGGCGGCGGCGACGGGTTCGTCGGCGGCCTGCTCTACGGCGTGCTCAAGGGCTGGAGCGGCGAGGACTGCCTCCACTTCGGCTGGGCAACCGGGGCGCTGGCGGCGACCATGCTCAACGACTATGCGCAGCCGGCCGACGAGGAGCAGGTGTGGGCCGTGTGGAGCGGCAACGCCCGCGTCAAGCGCTGAACCCCGTTCCCGCGCGGGAACGGATCGATGGAGATCCCATAAAAGTAAAGATAAAGGAGTAGAGCAATGAAAGCGGATATCGGCCTGATCGGCCTTGCGGTCATGGGAGAGAACCTGGTCATGAACATGGAGTCCAAGGGCTTTACGGTCGCGGTGTACAACCGAACCACGTCCAAGGTTAGGAACTTTGTGGAGGGGCGCGCCAAGGGGCTCAACATCATCGGGACCTACTCGCTCGAGGAGCTGGTGGCCAACCTGAAGAAGCCCCGCCGCGTGATGATGATGGTCAAGGCCGGCGCGGCGGTGGATCAGCTGATCGACACGTTGATCCCGCTGCTCGAGCCGGGGGACATCCTCATCGACGGCGGCAACAGCCATTTCCCGGATACGATCCGCAGGACGCAGTATGTGGAGTCCAAGGGCCTGCTGTACATCGGCACCGGCGTGTCCGGCGGCGAGGAGGGCGCGCTCAAGGGCCCGTCCATGATGCCCGGCGGCTCCCCGGCGGCGTGGCCGCATGTGAAGGATGTGTTCCAGGCCATCTGCGCCAAGGTGGAGGATGGCTCCCCCTGCTGCGAGTGGGTGGGCGAGAACGGCGCCGGGCATTTCGTCAAGATGGTGCACAACGGCATTGAGTACGGCGACATGCAGCTCATCTGCGAGGCGTACCAGCTCATGCGCGACGGCCTCGGCATGACGCCGGACGAGATGCACGAGGTGTTCAAGGCGTGGAACGAGACCGAGCTGGACAGCTATCTCATCGAGATCACGCGCGACATCCTTGCCTACAAGGACACGGACGGGAAGCCCATCGTGGACAAGATCCTCGACACCGCGGGCCAGAAGGGGACCGGCAAGTGGACGGGCATCGCCGCGCTGGACGAAGGCGTGCCGCTCACGCTCATCGGCGAGGCCGTGTTTGCGCGCTGCCTGTCCGCCATGAAGGAGGAGCGCGTGGAGGCCGCCAAGGCGTTCCCGAAGGCGGATATGCGCATCGCCTGCGCCGATCGCGCCGCGTTCATCGAGGATATCCGCAAGGCGCTTTACGCCTCGAAGATCATCTCGTATGCGCAGGGCTACACGCTCATGCGCGCCGCCGCCAAGACGTACGGCTGGAACCTGAACTACGGCGGCATCGCGCTCATGTGGCGCGGCGGCTGCATCATCCGCTCGGTGTTCCTCGGCAAGATCAAGGAGGCGTACGACAAGGACCCGCAACTGCAGAACCTGCTGCTCGACGAGTATTTCGGCAACACGATCCGCAGCCTCGTCCCCGCGTGGCGCAACGTGGTGGCGGAGGCGGTCCGGCACGGCGTGCCGATGCCGGCGTTCTCCTCGGCGCTGGCGTATTTTGACGGATATACGACCGAGAAGCTGCCCGCCAATCTGCTGCAGGCGCAGCGCGACTATTTCGGCGCGCACACCTATGAGCGGCTGGACGCGCCGCGCGGCGAGTTCTTCCACACGAACTGGACGGGCCATGGCGGCAGCACCTCCGCCTCGACCTATACCGCGTAATCGGCTGTAACGCGCGCCCCTGCCCGCGGACGGGCGGGGGCGCGGCGCCGTACTTTGCCCACATCGGTCGGGCAGGACAGAAAGAAAGGACGTTCGCTATGGAACTGTTTTATCGCGCAGCGACCGAGGACGGATTGAGCCGCGAGGAGATCCGCGCGGCGCTCGTGCGCTCGCTTGAGGGGCGCAAGCCCAGAAAAGCATTGCTGATCCCGCCGGATTATACGCGCTACCATTCCAATGCCGGCTATATTACCAACGTCTATTACCACCTGCTCACGGAGGCAGGGTGCGCGGTGGACGTGCTGCCCGCGCTCGGGACGCATGTGCCCGTCACCGAGGCGGAGGCGGCCGATATGTTCGGCGACATTCCGTTTGAAAAGTTCATCCCGCACAACTGGCGCACCGACGTGGTGCGGCTTGGCGAGGTGCCGGCCGGCTATCTCTCCGAGATCACGGAGGGGCTGTGGACGGACCCCGTCAGCGTGGAGATCAACCGCCGCGTCATGGACCCTTCGTACGAGCTGATCCTGTCGATCGGCCAGGTCGTACCGCACGAGGTCATCGGCATGGCCAACCACGCGAAGAACCTGTTTGTCGGCGTGGGCGGCAGCGACATGATCAACAAAAGCCACATGGTCGGCGCCGTCTACGGCATGGAGCGCATGATGGGCCGTGACCATACGCCCGTGCGCAAGATCCTCGACTATGCGCTCGCGCATTACCTGTCCGAGCGGCCGGTCCTGTTCGCGTTGACGGTCACGACCGCCCCGGGTGGTAACATCCGCACGCACGGCCTGTTCCTTGGCGATACGCGCCGCGTGCTCGAGGAGGCTGTCGCGCTGGCGCAGCAGAAGAACATCGATTTTGTCGAGACGGGCATCAAAAAGTGCATCGTCTATCTCGATCCGAAGGAGTTCCACACCACCTGGCTCGGCAACAAGTCCGTCTATCGTACGCGCATGGCCATCGCCGACGGCGGCGAACTGATCGTGCTCGCGCCGGGCGTGAACCACTTCGGAGAGGACCCGGTGATCGACCGGCTCATCCGCAAGTATGGTTATTGCGGCCGCCTGCGCGTGCTGGAGTATTTCCGCGCACCCGAGTGTCAGGACCTGCGCGACAATATGGGCGCCGCCGCGCACCTGATTCACGGCTCTTCCGACGGGCGGTTCTCCATCACCTATGCCGTCCGGCCGCACATCACGCGCGAGGAAATCGAGGGCGTACACTTCAACTGGGCGGACTACGATGAGATGGCGGCCCGGTACAACCCGGATGCGCTCAGCTACGGCTACAACATCCTGCCCGACGGCGAAGAGGTCTACTTCATCCCGAACCCGGCGCTCGGCCTGTGGATTGACCGCTCCCGCTTCGAGGGCTGACCCCGTTCCCGACTTGCCGCCCCGGCCTGACCGCCGCGGGCGGTTTTTTATGCACGGCGGCGTGGCGCGGGCAGTTTTTATGCGCGGCTGCGGGGCGCGGATGGGCGAGCCGGCGTGGCGCAGGCGGTTGCCCCAGGAATTTATTGAAAAATAAAAAAGATTTATTGACAAACAATAAAACACGTGCTATGATTTCGGGAAGAAAGGGGCGTGTATGGTTTGAAAAAGGACTGGTTGAACGAATTGGTCAAGGCGTTGATCCTCGTAGGCATGGCGGCGGGGCTGGCGTTCTCGTACCTGGCGCTGCGGGAGATGGGCGCTGCGGTGGATGCGCTTTCGATGGAGCGGTACGGCACGCATGCGCTGACGGTGCTGACCGTTGCGCTGGGCGTGCTGTTCGTGGCCGGGGCGATCGTGATCGGCGTGACGCTGTTCGGCATGATGCGCTCGCTCGGGCGCGACCCGTTTGTGGAGGGCAACGTGCGCGCGCTGCGGCGCATGGGCTTTGTGGCGCTGGGCATGGCGGCGTGCTGCCTGTTGCTGGTGCTGCTGCCGGCCAATACCATTCTTGCGCAGTTTGTCGGCGCGGCGGTCGCGCTGTGCGGGTTGTTCTCGCTGGTGCTCTCGCGCGTGTTCGCGCGGGCGGTCGCCTACAAGGAAGAGAACGATCTGACCGTGTGAGGAGGCGCGCCGTGATCCGTGTGAATCTTGATGTGATGATGGCAAAGCGGCACGTCTCGCTCGGCGAGCTGGCCGCCCGGGTGGATATCACGCTGGCCAACCTGTCCATCCTGAAGAATAACAAGTGCCGGGCTATCCGGTTTACGACGCTGGATGCCATCTGCCGCGCGCTGGATTGCCAGCCGTCCGACCTGCTCGAATACGTGCCGGACGCGGCGCAGCAGGAGGGCTGAGCGCCGGCGGGTCTGCCGGCGGACGTCGGGGCAAAGGAGGAGACCATGGAGGAGCGAAGAAAAATGCGTTGTGCGCCGCCGGCCGGCGGTGCGCAGACAGGGCCGTTTTCGGAGGCGGAGAAGACGGCGCCGCTGCCGCCCGTGCCGGGCGCGCAACCGATATACGGCGCGGCCGAAAAGCGGCTGGTTCTGGCGGCGCTGGCGCTTGGCGCGGCGTGCCGCGCGATACCGCTTGCGGAGGCGCTGTGGTCCTACAGCGCATTCTGGGCGGCGTTCACGCTCGTTTTCCTCGTCTGGCAATGGCCGCGCGCGCGGCGCAACGCCACGGCGTGGCTCGTGCTCGGCGCGGCGGCGGCGCTGCTGGTGCTGCTGCCGTATCAGGCGGAGCTGGATTACATGGGCTGGATGATGTTTCCCGGCCTGCTGGCAATCCCGTGCACACTGATGCTGTACGCGGTGTTCGTGCTGTACGACGTTCCGGCCGGGCGCGAGGGCATGGCGGTGCTCGGGCTGATCTACGGTTTTTTTGTGCTGCCGTTTTCATCGATCGGGCGCTTTTTCGGCGCGGTGCAGGCGGTGCTGCGGGGCAGGGACGGGCGGCTTGGCGGTGCGCTCCGGCCGGTGCTGATCGGCCTGCTGGCAGGGGTCCCGCTGCTGCTGCTGGTGCTCACGCTGCTGCGGCGGGCGGACGCGCGCATGGATGCGCTGCTGTGCGCCCTGCTCGACGGCGTTCAAGTCGGCGCCTGCCTGCGCACGCTGGCGATTGTGTTGGCGGTGGCGCTGCCGGTCTATTCCTTCCTGTATGGCGGCCGGCACCGCCTGCCGCCGCTCGGGCCGTTGCCGGACGCGGTTTGGAGCGCGACCACGCTCCTTGTGGCCATGGCGCTGCCGCTGCTGGCGTATGCGCTGTTTCTCGGGCTGCAGTTCTCATACCTGTTCGGCGGCGTGTTGCCGCAGGCGTATACCTATTCGGAGTACGCCAACGCAGGGTTTCGGGAGCTGGTCGCCGTATCGCTCATCAACTTTACGCTGCTCGCGCTCTCGGTGCGCTACGGCGCGCAAACCGGGGTGTTGCGGCTGTGCGAGTGGCTGTTGCTGCTCTCAACCGCGCTGCTGCTCGCCTCTGCGGTGCTTCGGCTGCTGCTCTACGTCGGCGCTTACGGGCTGACGATGCGGCGCATCCTGTCGCTGTGGCTGATGGCGTATCTGGCGGTGCTCACGGCGCTCACGGCGGTGCGGCTGGTCAAGACACGGTTGCCGCTGACGCGGGTCATGGGCGTCGCGCTGCTGTACTGGTACGCGGCGCTGTATCTACCCGACTGGGCGGCGCTGATCGGCCGCTACAACGCGGCGCTGCATGGATAGGAGGTTGAGACGCATGAAGCGGCGGGTTTGGATCTTGCTTGCGCTGCTGCTGGCCTGCGCGCTGCCGGCCGGTTGCGCCGCGTCGCCGGAACGGCGGATCGGCCGCGCGCTGGGCGTTTCCCTGCCGGCGGCGACGGCCGTGTCGTATACGGACGACCATGGCGGCTTTCATGGCGACGGCACGGTCGTGGCCACGCTGGTTTTTTCGGAAGCGGATGGCGCCGCGCTCGCCGCGGCGCTGGCGGAGGCGCCGGGCTGGCGGCCGCTGCCGCTGACGGAGAACGTCCGGCGGCTGTTTGACGGCTGCCTGCCGGACGGGGCGGGGGAACGTCCGCTGGCCGTGACGGATGGATGGTGGTACGTGCTGGACCGCCACAGCCAAAGCGACGATCCGTTTTCGGATGCGGCGCTGTTCGACCGGTATTCCTTCAACGTTACGGTCGCGGTATACGACCGGGCCGCAAACACCCTGTACTATTTCGAGCTGGATACCTGAGCGGGCGGGGGCGGGGAACGGCCCCTTCCCGCCGCGCCGCGCCCGGTGCATTGACGGCGGGGCCAGTTCCGGGTATGATATAGAATACGATGAAAAAGCGCGAATGGCGGGGAGGTGCGGCGTATGATCCGCGAACTGGTGCCGAAGTATTATCTTGAACAGAATAACAACTGTGCCGAGGCGCTGCTGCGCGCGGCGGACGAGGCGCTGTCGCTCGGGCTGCCGCCGGAGTCGTTTCGGCTGGTGGCCGGGTTTGGCGGCGGCTTTGGCTGTGGGCGGACGTGCGGGGCGGTGTGCAGTGCGGTCGCGGTGCTGTCCCACCTGATGGTGGGGCCATGCGCGCATGAGACGCCGGGCTTTCGCAAGGCGTGCGCCGACTGCGTTGCGGCGCTCAGGGAAAAGCTTGGCGCCGTGGAATGCCGCGAGATCGCGCCGCGGCTCAAATCCCGCGAGACGCGCTGCCTGACCACGGTCGAGCTGGCGGCCGATGCGTTGGAGGCGGCGCTCAAGCAACAGGGCCTGCTGTAAGGGCCGGAAACAGATGTCGTTTGCGGGGCGGCGGTTTCGCCGCTCCCTGTGCGCACCCAAAAGTTCACAATTCGTCCCCCAAATAATTGCAACCATTTCCGAAAAATCACAGTCTATTTAGTAAGTGGGGAATTACAGGGAGAGGAGTTTGCCAGGGATGGTTGGCCCGAGCGACGCCGATTGGTTTTGCGAGCAGGTCGAACAGCTCAAGCCCGCGATGTTTCGCGTGGCCTATGCGATCCTGCATTGTGAGGCCGACTGCGAGGATGCAGCGGCTTCCGCGGTGTTGCGCGCTTTCCGCTATCTCGGGTCGCTGCAAAACCGGGACGGGTTCCGCTCCTGGATGCTGCGCATCCTGAAAAACGAGTGCTTCAGCATCCGACGAAAGCGAATGCTGTTCGATCCGTTGCAGGATACCGAGGCGGTCGAGCCGCCGATGCCGGATCTGGATCTGCAACTGGCGTTTCGGCAACTGCCCGCGAACACCCGGCTCGCGTTGACGCTCTTCTATTATGAGGGGTACGGCGTCCAGGAGATCGCACAGATCGTGGGCGAGCCGACGGGGACGATCAAGAGCAGGCTCGCGCGCGGACGCGAGCAGCTCAGACATAAGCTGGAGAAAGGAGGTCGGTGGGCATGAAAAACGGGAAGCCGGACCCCGAGACAAACCTGGAAGGGCTGTTTCCGTCGATGCCCGGTTCCTTTGCCAACCGGGTGGACGATGCGCTCAACGAGGTGCGCGGCGGCCGGGTGCGCCGGCGCCGCATCAGACCGAGCGTGGCGGCGGCGTACGTATGCGCGGCTTCGTTTGCGGCCCTGTTTGTGGCTGCGCTGATCGTGCCCACGCTGCGGGACAGGGCGCGCAGGGACGATCACCGGGTGATCTGCGCGGTGCAGCCGTCCCCGGCAGCGGCCATGGATACGTTTGCGGCCATTCGCGCCGCAATCGAGGCGCAGGTTAGGTGCGACGGCATGGCGGTCTCCGTCGTCGACCTCAGCGTAAGCTGCAGGGAGCGGACGTACCTGGTATATGCATCCGTATCCCTGTTGGGGGAGGACGGCGCGCCGTGTGAAACGCGCACGCTGCAAATCGAAATGGTGGGAGAGGACGGCGCTTTCCGCATCCTTGAGCTGGAACCGGTCGAGACGGAGCCAACGCTCTCCCCGACCCCGGAACCTCCCCCCGTCACCGCCACCCCTGTCCCGACTTTGGGCGAGCCGGCCGTTTCGGATGACGCGCCGCCGACGCAGCAGGCGCAGACGACCGCCCGCAAACGGTATGATACCGCCGCCGAGCAGGCGCTGCGGGCATACTATGACATTCGCATGGGGGTCCGCTCCGGCGGCGCCGCTTCGGAGTTTGTCGTTCCGGCGCTCACAACCGAGCAGACCATGCTCTGGTTCCATGAAATGGAGCTCTGGCAGACGCTGTATGACGGCGGCGCGCTTGCGCAGAACGCCTATGTGCTCACGGACTGTACGGGCGGGGAGCCGGTTTCCGTTGATTACGGGTATCTCCGCATCGACTATACCTGCCGGGTGGAGGCCGCCTGCGGCTGTACGATGGAGGAGACGTATGCGCTTACGTTCAACCCGCAGTCGGGCCAGATCGTGGGCGTAGAGCCGTTGCAGGACAACCCCTGCTATGCTCTGCTCCGGACGTATGCCGACGCCGCGCTGGCGGATGGCATGACGCGCGAGGAGGCCGCCCGGCACGCCTACTCCACGGTTACGACGCGCCTGCTGCGGGACAACGGCCTGACGCTGTTGTACGCGGATGCGGACGGCGGCGCATCGCCCATGCTGCTGGCGGCGGGGGAGGCGGTTTCCCTTCTCCCGGTTGATCGGCTGGACGGGGACGGGCGGATTGCGGACGAGCTCCGCGCGGCCATCGATGCGTCCCGGATGGGCTGGATCGCGCCGGATCAGCTGTCCAACCTCAATCCCTTTGCGCTCGGCGGCACGATCGTCGAGGACGGCTTTGCGGTTTACCGGCTCGATGACGGCGCATCCGAGCCGGCCTGTATCGGCGATTTGGAGACGGTCTGCGCGTGGTTAAACAACGACAGGGGAAGCGGCAATCGCTATGCGGTTGCAATCCGGCTGCTGCCGATGGATGTGTGCGCCATGCGCCCGTACGGCAGCGATGCGCCGCATCCCACCCCGGAACCGACCGTCACGCCGGAAGCAATCCCCGTCACCGAGGCGACGGAGCGCGCGCCCGGCGCGCAGGACGGGACGATCCTGCTGGCCATCGGCGTGACCGCATAGCGCTCGTGGATGCTCACCAACGCTCGGCGACGACGGCCGTTGCGCCCGGCGCGGCGGCGTCCTCGGGCGCCGTTCCGCACAGCGCGGCGAACCAGGCCGAGCGGCCGGAGGCGCTTTGCAGGCGGGCGAACAGCGCATAGCCGGCCATGCCCCCCAGGGCATTGAGCAGCACGTCGTCAACGTCCGCGCAGCGCCCGATGAAGTATTGCGCGGTTTCAACGGCCAGCGTCAGGCAGAGGCACGCGAGCGCGGTGGCGGGGAAGCGCCGCAGCCGCCGAAAGGCGACCGGCAGCAGCGCCCCGAACGGCAGGAACATCACGATGTTGAGCAGCAGCTGCGCGGCCATGTGCGCCGGCCCCATCGTATAGGGATTTGCCACCCAGGCAAACGGCAGGAGGTTCAGCACGCGCGCCACGCGCGAAAGGTCGCCGGGCAGGCCCGTCCACAGGATCGTCACGTAGAACAGCATGAGGAAAGCGCCCGTGAGCGTATACAGCGCCGCATGCCGCACAAGCGGCAGGCGGCGTCCTTCCGCCCAAAGCCCCACGGCATAGGGGCTGTAGCAGAGCAGCGCCATGGCGGCGGCCGTCGGCAGGGCGGATAACACGCTGGTCAACATGGCAGGCACCTCCTGTTTGGGATGCTCCCATGATACCAGCCGCTTTTGTACGCGCCATGAAAGAACTCTTAAGATCCGGCAAAGAATCTGTGACGAATTTGTCACCTGCCGTCGGGACTTGCGGCAGCGGTGCGGTTGGGCTAAAATAGGGGTACACCCCGCCGGGAGGCACGCCTCCCGCCCTGTTCGGAGGCGCCCGATGCTCATTGCAGACCTGCACATCCATTCCGCCTATTCCCGCGCGACCAGCCGCGCCTGCGACGCGCCCAACCTCGATCTGTGGGCCCGGCGCAAGGGCATCGGCCTCGTCGGTACGGGCGATTTTACGCATCCCGCCTGGCGGCAGGCGTTGCGCGAGGCGCTGGAACCGGCCGGCGACGGGCTGTACGCGCTCCGGCGCGAGCTGCGCCTGCCGGACGGTACCGCCGGGCCGGACGGGGCGGACGCGCCCGTTCGCTTTGTCGTGACCGGCGAAATCAGCAGCATCTACAAGCGGGACGGTCGCACGCGCAAGGTACACAACCTGATCCTGCTGCCCGGGCTCGACGAGGCGGACGCCCTTGCCGCCCGGCTGGAGCGCATCGGCAACATCCGCTCCGACGGGCGCCCGATCCTCGGCCTTGACAGCCGCGACCTGCTGGAGATCACGCTCGACACGTGCCCGGCGGCCGTCTTCATCCCCGCGCACATCTGGACGCCGCACTTTTCGCTCTTTGGCGCCTTTTCGGGCTTCGATACGATTGAGGCGTGTTTCGGCGACCTGGCCGGCGAGATCCACGCGCTCGAGACCGGCCTCTCGTCCGATCCGCCGATGAACTGGCGCGTCTCTGCGCTCGACCGCTTTACGCTCGTTTCCAACTCCGACGCCCATTCTCCCGCGCGCCTTGGCCGCGAAGCCAACCTGCTGGATGTGCCGCCCGCCTATCCGGCGCTCCGGGCGGCCCTGGAGACCGGCGACGGCTTTGCGGGCACCATCGAGTTTTTTCCCGAGGAGGGCAAGTACCATCTGGACGGGCACCGCGCCTGCGGCGTGCGGCTGACCCCGGCCGAAACGGAACGGCTCGGCGGCCGCTGCCCGGTCTGCGGCGGGCGCGTGACCGTCGGGGTGGAACACCGGGTAGAGGCGCTGGCCGACCGCCCGGCCGGCGCGCGGCCCGGGCGGGCAAAGCCGTTTGAGCGGCTCGTGCCGCTGCCGGAGGTCATCGCCGCTTCCATCGGCGCGTCGGTGACGGCCAGGGGCGTGCAGCAGCGGTATGAGCGGCTGCTCGGCACGCTCGGCAACGAGTTTTACATCTTGCGCGAAGCGGCCGTGGAGAACATTGCGCGCGCGGCCGGGCCGTGCGTGGCGGAGGGCGTGCGCCGCCTGCGGGAGGGGCGGGTGGAGCGGTTGGCCGGGTACGATGGGGAATACGGCGTGATCCGCCTGTTCGACGAGGCCGAGCGCGCGGCGCTAAGCGGCCAGGCGGCGCTGTTCGCCATGCCGGCGGCGCAACCGGCTGTAAAGCCTGCCCGGCCGGTGAAAGCCGCTGTCAAAGCGGCGCCGGAACCGTGTTTCCAGACGACGGCGCAGCGGCCGGCGTTTGTGCCGGATGATGCGCAGCTGCGCGCCGTGCGGGCGGAAGAGCCTGCCGTCGCCGTGCTCGCGGGTCCGGGCGCGGGCAAGACCGGTACGCTTGTGGCGCGCATCTCCTATCTGGTGGAGACGCGGGGGGTCGATCCGGGCCATATCACGGCGGTTACGTTTACGAACCTGGCGGCGGCGGAACTGCGGGAGCGTCTGCGGGCGCGCCTTGGCGCGGCGGCGGAGCGGATCACGGTGGGGACGTTCCACGCCGTCTGCCTGGAGCTGCTCGACCGGCGCCCTCTGCTTGCGGCGGAGGAAGCGGCGGCGCTCATGGCCAGCGCGGCGCGGGAAGCGGGCCTCCCGTTCGACGCGCAGCGTACCGCCGAAGCCGTCTCCCGCGTGCGGTGTGGCGGCGTTGCGGCCACGCCGGACGAGGCCGCGCTTGCAGCGGCGTATACGGCGGCGCTCGCCGCGTGCGGGGCGCGCGATCTGGATGGTTTGCTGCTCGACGCGCTGGCGCTGCCCGGCGCGCCGCCGGCGCGCTTTGCGCATCTGCTGGTGGACGAGTTTCAGGACGTGAACGAGGTGCAGCGCCGCCTTGTCCGCAAATGGAGCGCCGGCGGGGAGAGCCTGTTCGTCATCGGCGACCCCGATCAGTCGATCTACGGTTTTCGCGGCGCAAGCGCCCGCTGCTTTGCCGAGCTGGCGGAGGCCGTGCCGTTGACCACGCTTCCGCTTGGGCGCAGCTACCGCGCCACGCCGGAGATTCTTTCGGCGGCGCTTGCGGTAATCGCGCACAACCCCGGCGGCGCGCGCCGCCTGGAGGCGGCGCGTCAATCGGGCGCGCCGGCGCGCCTCGTCCGCATGGACGGGCCGCTCGGCGAGGGCGTCTGGATCGCAAAGGAGATTGCGCGCCTGGCCGGCGGCGTGGATATGAACAGCGCGGCGTCGACGGTCGCCCGCCCGTTTTCGGACATGGCGGTGCTGTGCCGCACGCGGCGGCAGTTGGCGCGCATCGAGGAATGCCTGCGCCATGACGGCATCCCGTGCGTGGTTTCCGGCCGTGACGACGCGCTTTGCGACGAGGCGGTGCAGCGCTCGCTTGCGCTGTTCCGCTGGCTGTTGTCGCCGGACGCGCCCGGGACGCTCGCCGCCTGCCTGACGCAGACCTATGGCGTGTCCCCGCCGGCGTCGGAGGCCCTGTGCCAATGCGTGACGGCCCGGATTGCGGCCGGCGTTGCGCCCGCCGACGCGCTCGCTGACGCGGCATGTCCGCCGGCGTTTGCGGCCGATGCGGCGCTGCTTGGCCCGCTTGTCGCGCGGGAGCCGCCCCGCCGCCTGCTCGAACGGTATGCCGCCGCGCCCGGCCGTGTGGCCGCCGCGCACCGCGATGCGTTCGACCGGTTGACCGGCATGGCCGCGTACCATGCGCGCATGGCGGACTTCCTGCGCATGCTGGCGCTCGGCGAGGAGGCCGACCTGCGGCGCGCCGCCGGCAAGGCGTACGCCTCCGGCGCGGTACGGCTGATGACGCTGCACGGCAGCAAGGGGCTGGAGTTTCCGGTCGTCTTTCTGGCCGGGTTGCAGCAGGAGCAGATGCCGTTGACGCGCGACGGCGTATGCGCGGATTGGGAGGAGGAGCGAAGGCTGCTCTATGTGGGCATGACGCGCGCGGTGGACGAGCTGATTCTCTGCGCGCCGGAGCCGCCGTCGCCGTTTCTTGCGGAGCTTCCGCCCTCCGTCGCCTGCGAGCGGGCGCATGTCCGCCTTGCCGACAGCCGGCAGTTGCGCCTGTTCTGAAACGGCGGGCGGCCGCGCCCGACAGGAACAAAAAAGCCCCCGATCGGGGGCTTTCCGTTTTTTGGTTTTGCGCGGGTGGGACGCTGCTCAGGCGAACGCATCGTAAATGGCGCGCACGGCGGCCTCAAAATCGCCGCTTTCGACCCCGACGATGATGTTCATTTCCGACGAACCCTGGTCGATCATGCGCACGTTGATGCCGGCCTCGTAGAGCGCGTTGAACAGTTTGGCGGCGGTACCGATGCTGCGCACCATGCCCTTGCCCACGGTGGCGATGAGCGCCATGTTCGATTGCAGTTCCACGGTCTTCGGGTTGCAGTCGCGCCGGATCTCGCGCAGGACGGTCTCAAGGTGCTCCTTGAGCTTGTTGTCCGCGATGACCAGCGACATGGTGTCGATGCCGGAGGGGACGTGTTCAAACGAGATGTTGTAGCGGTCGAGCACGCGCAGCAGGCGATAGCCAAAGCCGATCTCGTTGTGCATGTTGTCCTTGAACACGGTGATGACCGTGAACCCGGTGCGGCCGGCCACGCCCGTAAGCACGCCCTCGCGCCGGTAATATTGCAGGTAGCTGTCCGGCACAACCATGGTGCCGGGTTCGTCGGGTGCGTTGGTGTTGCGCACGTTGATGGGGATATGCGCCTTGCGCACGGGGAAGATGGAATCCTCATGCAGCACGGTCGCGCCCATGTAGGAGAGCTCGCGCAGCTCGGAATACGTGACGGTGCGGATGACCTTCGGGTCCTTGACGATGCGCGGGTCCGCCATCAGGAAGCCGGACACGTCCGTCCAGTTTTCGTACACGTCGGCGTGGACGGCGCGCGCGACGATTGCGCCGGTGATATCCGACCCGCCGCGCGAGAACGTCTTGATGCTGCCGTCGCGCTTGCGGCCGTAAAAGCCGGGGATGACCAGCCGCGTGCGCCCTTCGAGCCGTTGCGTCCATTTTTGCGTGGTCTCGTCGTCGTACGTGCCGTCGGAATGGAAGCAGATCAGCTCTGCCGCGTCCATGAATTCAAAGCCCAGGTAGTCGGCCAGCAGCAGCGCGTTGAGGTATTCGCCGCGGCTGGCGATGTAGTCCTCGCTCGCGCCGTTTTCAAGGTTCTTGCGCACGGCGTTGAGCTCCGCTTCGATGTGCGTGGACAGCCCGAGCGCCCGCTCGATCTCGACATATCGTTCGGCGATGGTGTCAAACGTGTCGTAAAACGGTACGCCCTCGGCCTGTTGCGCGTGGCACAGGTACAGCAGGTCCGTGATCTTGTCGTCGCCCGGGAACCGCTTGCCCGGCGCGGACGGCACCGCAAACTGACGCGCTTTGTCCGCTTCGATAATGGCGCGCACCTTGGCAAACTGTGTGGCGTCCGCCATGGAGCTGCCGCCGAATTTGGTCATCTTGATCGCCATATTGGTTTCTGTCTCTCCCGTCCCCTTGATATTGCCGTGCCGCTATCTTGCGATCTGTCGGCACTCCATGTAGTAGCGCTTTTCATTGGCCTCGCCCATGGAGAAGGTCTTGCGCGGCAGCGCGCCGTCGAACACGACGGTCGGGAACAGCTGCGATTTCTCCATGGCCGGCAACAGGAAGCCGACCGTGTTCTCGCGCGCGGCCAGCGAGCGCACCACGTCGTCGCCGTGGATATAATCGACCGACGCGCCCGACGTTTCCGCCAGCAACGCGTCGATGGCGTTCTGCAGCGTGCCCACGGCCAACTGCTGCGCCGGCTCGCGCACGAGGAACGCGCCCTGCCCGCCCCGGAAGAAGAACGGCAGCGCATGGCCCTGCTCTACGGCCATGGCGGCGGGGCCGTCGGCTTCAAACCAGCGCGTCTCTACGCCGCCGCCGTTCTGCTCGGCGAGCTTGGCGGCAAGGCGCTCCACGGCCTGCCGGCCGTCCATGCCGAAGAGGACGCGGTGGATGGGCTCGAATACGATGCCCTCGTCGTGGACGTTCTCCACCTCTACGAGAGCAAAGCGCGCCGCATGCGTGCGCCGGATTCCCGGCTTGAGCGTGGCCTTGATGCGCTCCCAGTTGGCCTTGGCGGTGGCAAAGCTGTGGTTGCCGTCGCCCATGGCGAACAGCAGCGGCGCCTGGTCGCCGTACTTTTCGCGGAAGGCGGCCGGATCGGTCAGCGCGGCCAGCGCCTGCAACACGCCGCGGATCATTTCGCTGTCGGAGACGAGGCGGCCCTCGATGTGCCCGCCGCCGAGCATGAGGTCGGTATCGTAGAGCAGCTCCATCTCGTCCGCCCGCGCCGCAAGTGGTTCGATGACTGTGCGGCCCGGATCGTCAATGAGCACGAGGATGTGCGGCAGTTCCAGCTTGGCGCCTTCGCGGATGCGCAGGCGGGGCGGGATGCGCGATTCGATCGTCCCCTCCGTGGCGCGGATGAGCGTGGTCGATCCCTTACGATAATCATATTGCTCGAGATCGAGCGCCATGACCAGCCCGCGGCGCGTCCGCCCGGCAACCGTGCGCCGGACCAGTACGAAGCCCTGCTCGTGCTTTTTGAGCACGCCGTGGCGCAGATAGCCCGCCATATTCGTGCGGATCGCATCAATGCGCTGCGCCTCGTCCGGCGCGCCGAGATACGCCTCCGGCAGGATCAGATCGAGCGTGGTGGGCGCGCCGTCCGTCAGGCGTCGCACCTCCTCCCAGTATTCGGGCTGGGACGTATACTGGTCGCATGCGACGACCGCCCACTTTTCAAAATCCGTCCCCTTCGGGGGGAGCATGATGTTCGGAACGAGTACGCCGACGTTGTTCTGATACCGATCCATGCGGTTAACCTCCCAAAACTCCCCGGCAGATGCCGGTGTATTTCCTTATTATATCCATGCGGCGGTTCCTCTGCAAGAAAAACATGCGGGGATTGTTCCGCCGGGCTATGGCAGCACGTATGGCAGCACGGCGACGGTCACGGCGCACACCGTGAGCGCCGCGCCCGCAATGCGCGAACTGTTGATGTACAGGTCCGACGGCTCGTCCGCATAGTAGGACTTCCATCGTTCGGCAAAGCGCCAGAACAGCGCCGGCCTGAGCGCGAGGAACAGCCCGACGCCCGCCAACACCACGGCCAGGACCCATGTAATGATCATTGCGGCAGCCCCCTTTCCGTGCGCAGAGGATGGTTTGAAGTTCATTTTACCATGCGCCGCCCGCCCTTGGCAACGCCGTGCGCGCAAATCGCCGCGCAGGATACGAAAATTCGTCTACCAAAGCACCGCAGGGGACAAAACTGTGGTATACTGCTATCATGAAGAAGCCGTGCCGCCGCCCAATCGTATCGATTTTGCTTGCGCTGCTGCTCCTTGCCCTCGCCGCCGGCTGCGCGCCGGCGCACGTGGGGCCGGAGGCAAACGGCGGGGAGACGGCCGTGCCAGTGCTGGTGCAGCCGCTCGCAACGCCGACGGCCACCCCAGCGCCGACGCCCACGCCCGCGCCCGACCCGCTGCGGCCGCCCGAGGGGGCGTATACCATCGCCTGGCTGTCCGACACGCAGCACTACAGCCGGAAGTATCCCGCCCTGTTCCGCGACCAGACGCGCTTTTTGCAGGAGAACGCCGAGCGGCTGTCCCTCGTCTATGTGGTCCACACCGGCGATCTGGTACACAACCGGGACGACGCGCGGCAGTGGGCCGTGGCGGACGAGGCGATGCGGACGCTTGACGAGATCCCGTACGGCGTCTGCGCGGGCAACCACGACGTGGGCACCAGCCTCCGCGATTGCGATTACACCGTTTACGGGACCTACTTTGGCGAGGCGCGCATGGCGGGCAAGCCGTGGTACGGCGGCAGCTATGAGAACAACCGCGGACACTTTGACCTGATCGATGTGGGGGATACCGGCTTCCTGTTCGTCTACATGGGCTATCATATCGATGAGGCCGCCGTTGACTGGCTCAACGCGACGTTTGCCGCCTACCCGGACCGCATCGGCGCGCTGTGCGTACACAGCTATTTCAACCACGACTGCACGCTGACCGATCAGGGCGAGCTGCTCTATGACGGCGTGGTGGCCCGCAACCCGAACCTGTACCTCGTGCTCTGCGGGCACCGGTACAACAGCGCCTGCGTGCCGGCGACCTTTGACGACGACGGCGACGGCGCGGCCGAGCGCACCGTGCTCCAGATGATTTGCAACTACCAGGCCGCCGGGCAGACCGGCGGGGACGGGTATCTGCGCCTGATGCAGGTGGACGAGGCCGCCGGGGTCATCCATATCCTTTCGTACTCTCCGTTGCGCGACGATTTTGTCTATTACGACACGCCGGAACACCGCGAGGAGAACCATTCGTTCGATCCCGCCGGCGAGCAGGGGGACGTGCCCATCCCGTGGCTGTAGGGGGAACGCCGGCTGATCTTGGCTGATCTTGCAGGCGTTTCGCGTATTCCGTCTCTCCCGCGGCTGTGGGGCGGCGCCGCGGCGCCGCCCATGGAGCGGATCGAACCGGCGCCCATCCCGTGGCTGTGGGGCGGGGATGCCGGTTGATCTTGCAGGCGTTTCGCGTATTCCGTCTCTCCCGCGGCTGTGGGGCGCAAAGCCCCGCGCATTCGCATGGAAATCGCCCCGTACAAAAAAATCCATATAAAATATATGATTTTTGCTTGACAAACCCCGTCAATGATGGTAGATTATCTGCATTATCAGGGTTTGGCGTCGAGCCGACCCGGTTTGCAGAAAGGAGACGCACGGAAATGGCGCAGCCGAACGGGAATGCAAAGACCTGTGAACGGGCGTTCGCTTTCTGCGGCGCGGCCTGTTGCGCCGCCGCTTCCGTTGCTTTTGTCGCGCCCGGCAGCCGTCTGTTGGGCGTTTCCCTTATTTTGGGCGTATTTGCCGGCCTGGTCCGCCGTGTCGCGGTACTGTCGGGCATCCGCATTATTCCGGCGCTTGTGCGCCGAACGCCCGCTTTTTGAACCGGCCTGCCGGATGGCAATCACATCGGCGCCGTTCAAGAGCGGAGCCGATGTTTTTGTATAAATGAGGAAATCGAATCATGGAGGAAACGAAAATGAAGAAGATCATCAGTCTGATCGTTGCCGCCCTGCTGGCGGCAAGCTGCTTCGCGTTTGCCGCCTGCTCGCAGGAGCCTGCCGGCGACGCCGACCAGCCGGGCGACGCCAATGCGTCCGGCGACGGCGAAGCGCTCAAGATCGGCCTTCTGGCGCCGCTCACCGGCGAGGTTGCCGAGTATGGCGTGGCCGTGGCCAACGGCGTGCGCCTCTATGTGGAGGAGTACAATGCTGCCGGCGGCATGAACGGCAAGCAGATCGAGCTGGTCGAGTATGACGAAGAGGGCGATTCCGCCAAGGCCGTCACCGGCTACAACTCGCTTGTGGATCAGGGCGTCGCCGCCATCATCGGCGACGTGACCACCGGCCCCACCATCGCGGTCGTTGTGGAATCGCAGGCGGACAACATGCCCATGATCACCGCTTCCGCCACGGCGGCTGCCGTTACGGTCGATCCGGATTCCGGCGCGGTGTATGAGAACATGTTCCGCTCCTGCTTCATCGATCCGTTCCAGGGCGAGAAGATGGCGACGTTCGCCTATGACGAGCTGGGCGCCAAGACCGCTGCCATCCTCTTTAATACCGGCATCGACTACTCCGTCGGTCTGACCGACTCGTTCAAGGAGAAGGCGGCCGAGCTGGGTCTCGAGATCGTTGCGGAAGAGAGCTATGCCGACGGTGCGGTGGACTTCATGAGCCAGCTCACGACCATCGCGTCCAAGAACCCCGACGTGCTGTTCGTCCCTGACTATTACAGCGTCGTCGCGCTCGTCGCCACGCAGGCCAACGCTGCCGGCGTGACCGCCACGATGCTCGGCGCCGACGGCTGGGATACGGTTCTCTCGGTTGTCGAGGATGCTTCGCTGCTCGAGGGTGCGTACTACTGCGCCGGCTACTCGAAGAACGACACGACCGAGGCCGTGCAGACGTTCATCGCCGCGTACGAGGCCAAGTATGACAGCGCGCCGAACATGTTCGCCGCGCAGGCGTACGACGCCGCCGCGATCCTGTTTGCCGCGCTGGAGAAGGTTGACAGCAGCCTGACCGTCGGCAGCGACGAATACAAGCAGGCCGTCATCGACGCGCTCAACGCCACCGACATGGAGTGCGTGACCGGCCACGTGACCTACGACGAGTTCAACAATCCGGAGAAGAGCGCCGCGATCATCCAGATCAAGGACGGCGCAGAGGCCTTCTGGGGCAAGTACTGAGCAACGCGCCGCCCGCCCGGCCGAGCGCCGGGCGGACGGCGGATCGGAACGACCGCCGCGACAGCGCGGGCCGGGCTATGCCCGTCCCGCGCCGCGGCATATCCGAAATGACCACACCGGTTTTGCGCTCTGCCTGCTGCGGCGGGGCGCGCAGGGAAAGGATGGGAGTCCCCGCATGCTGATTCTATCGCAGTTCATCAACGGGTTACAGCTCGGCAGCATCTACGCGCTTGTGGCGCTCGGGTACAGCATGGTATACGGCATCATCATGCTGCTCAACTTTGCGCACGGCGACGTCATCATGATCGGCGGCTACATCGCGCTGCTGACCATTGCCGCCGGCATACACCCGGCGTTGGCCGTGCTGCTGACGATCATCGGTTGCGTGGCGCTGTCGGTCGTCATCGAGGAGGTGGCGTACCGGCCGCTCCGCTCTGCGCCGCGCATCTCGCTGCTGATCACGGCCATCGGCGTTTCGCTGCTGCTGCAAAATCTCGCCCAGCTCATCTGGACGGCCAACACGCGCTCGTTCCCGGCGACGAAGATCATCCCGTCGGTCACGTATCAGCTGGGCTCGCTGTCCATCAGCCTGAGCGCGATCGTCACGATCGTGGTGTCGGTCGTCTCGATGGTGGCGCTCACGTTCCTCGTGCAGAAGACCCGCATGGGCAAGGCCATGCGCGCCGTCTCCGAGGACACCGGCGCCGCGCAGCTCATGGGCATCAACATCAACAATACCATCACCTTTACGTTCGCCATCGGTTCGGCGCTGGCGGGCATCGGCGCGGTGCTGTACTGCTGCCGGTATCCGATCGTGAACCCGACCATCGGCTCCCTGCTGGGCCTCAAGGCATTCGTGGCGGCGGTGCTCGGCGGCATCGGCTCCATCCCCGGCGCGATGATCGGGGGACTGGCCATCGGCTTTGCGGAGGTCATCGTGACGGCGATCGGCCTTTCGGACTGGACGGACGCGGTGGTGTTCGCCGTACTCATCGTCGTGCTGCTGGTGCGGCCCACGGGCTTCCTTGGCCGCAGCATGACGGAAAAGGTTTGAGGGAGGTGCGCGCATGAACGAAAAGTATCGCCGCATCCCCATGCCGGTCCGCTATGCAATCAACACGGTGCTGCTCGTCGGGCTGCTGTTCGTCGGCAACGCGATCATGTCCTCGGGGCTGACCAGCCGCGCGCAGAATTCCGTGATCCTGCAGGTAGGCATCTATGTCATCCTCGCCGTGTCGCTCAACATTGCGACCGGCTATCTCGGCCAGCTCCCGCTCGGGCACGCCGGGTTCATGGCCGTGGGCGCGTACGCGGGCGCAATCTTCTGGAAAGGTCCCGGCGCGGCGATGCCGGACGGGCTTTCGCTCGTGCTCGGGCTGCTGTTCGCCGGGGCGGCCGCCGCCATCACCGGCGTGGTGATCGGCATTCCTGCGCTGCGCCTCAAGGGCGACTACCTCGCCATCATCACGCTCGGCTTTGGCGAGATCATCCGCGTGTGCATCATCAATTTGCCGGACCTGACCGGCGGCACGCCCGGCCTCATGAGCATTCCGAAGTATTCGACCTTCCCGGTCGTCTACATTACGATGGTGCTCTCGTGCCTGCTCATCCACATGATGATGAAATCGCGGCACGGCCGTGCGATCCTCTCCATCCGGGAGAACGAGATTGCCGCCGAGGCGTGCGGCATTCACGTGACGTACTACAAGGTGCTCGCCTTTGCGGTGTCGGCGTTCTTCGCCGGGGTCGCGGGGGCGCTGTATGCGGGCTATCAGGGCCTGCTCGTGCCCGGCAGCTTCAACTTCATGGCGTCGATCAACATTCTCGTCATGGTCGTGCTGGGCGGCATGGGCTCCATGATCGGCTCCATTTTCGCCGCCGCGGTGCTCACGGCGCTGCCGCTGGCGCTGCAGGCGTTCAACACGTACCGCATGGTGGTCTATTCGGTGCTGCTCATCGTGGTGATGATCTTCAAGCCGTCGGGCCTGTTCGGGCAGTACGATTTCTCGTTTACGGGGTTGCTCGAAAAGCTCCTCAATCTGCGCACGGTGCTTGCAAAGCGCAGGGCGGAAAAGGCGGGTGACGCATAATGGATAATCTGATTCCCGTTCCGAGCCGGGGCATGGTGCCGGCGCGCGACGTCGACAAGGTCCCGATCCTCGACATCCACCATCTCGGCATCGACTTTGGCGGCCTGCACGCGGTGGAGGACTTTACGCTTGTCGTCGGCCGCACGGAGATCGCCGGGCTCATCGGCCCGAACGGCGCCGGTAAGACGACCGTGTTCAATCTCATCACCAACGTGTACCAGCCTTCGCGCGGCGTGATCCTGCTCGACGGCGTGGATACCAAGGGCAAGTCCACCTACCAGATCAACCGCATGGGCATCGCCCGCACGTTCCAGAACATCCGCCTGTTCAAGGGGCTGAGCGTGGAGGACAATGTGAAGGTGGGGCTGCACAACGCCATGAGCTACAGCCTGGGCAGCGCGCTCACCCGCCTGCCCTCCTACTGGAAGGCCGAGAAGCGCGCGCACGAGCGGGCGCTTGAACTGCTCTCCATCTTCGAAATGCAGGACCTGGCGGACCTGAAGGCCGGCGCGCTCCCCTACGGCGCGCAGCGGCGGCTGGAGATCGTCCGCGCGCTGGCGACGGGGCCGAAACTCCTGCTGCTCGACGAGCCGGCCGCCGGCATGAATCCTTCCGAAACGGCGGAGCTGATGGCCAACATCTGCCGCATCCGCGACCTGTTCCAGATCGCCGTCATGCTCATCGAGCACGATATGTCGCTCGTCATGGGCATCTGCGAGGGCATCGCGGTGCTCAACTACGGCAAGATCATCGCCAAGGGCACCCCCGCGCAGATCAAGAACGATCCGCTCGTGATCGAAGCGTACCTCGGCAAACGGGAGGAGGCGACGACATGCTGAACGTGCAGGGGATCAACGTATATTACGGCAACATCCACGCGATCAAGGACGTGTCGTTCCACGTGGAGGCCGGGGAGATCGTCACGCTCATCGGCGCCAACGGCGCGGGCAAGAGCACCACGCTCAAGACCATCTCGGGCCTGTTGCGCACGCGGACCGGCGAGATCACGTTCGACGGCCAGGATATCCGCACCACGGCCCCGCACCGCATCGTCGGGATGGGGTTGGCGCACGTGCCGGAGGGCCGCCGCGTGTTTCTCAGCATGACGGTGGAGGAGAACCTGGAGATGGGCGCGTTTACGCGTCCGGTGTTGGGGGTATCGGCCTCGCTTGCGGATGTGTATCAACGGTTCCCCCGCCTGCAGGAGCGCCGGCGCCAGGTGGCCGGCACGCTCTCCGGCGGCGAGCAACAGATGCTGGCCATGGGGCGCGCGCTCATGTCGCGCCCGCGGCTGCTCATGCTCGACGAACCGTCGATGGGGCTTGCGCCCATCCTTGTGGAACAGGTGTTCGACATCATCCGCGAGCTGCACGAGGCGGGCACCACCATCCTGCTGGTGGAGCAGAACGCGCGCATGGCGCTCTCCATTGCGGATCGCGGCTACGTGCTCGAAACGGGCAGCGTCGTGCTCGAGGGGACCGGCGCGGAGCTCATGCAGAGCGACGCGGTCAAGAAGGCATATCTTGGCGGTTGACCGGTCCGGCCGGGCGCGCGGCGCCCTGTGGGACATCCCTTTGCAGGATGCGCCGTCCACACGTCTTGTGGGCGGCGTTTTTGTTGCGCTTTGCCGTGCGGCGCCGCCTGAATCGGCACGGCAAAATATTTTTTCCGATCTGACGAAACCAAAATCGTTCCCAAACGGTCTATATTGGTGCAAGGCCTTGCATCCTGAAAGCGAAGGGAGGCGCACCCCATGCCTGCGGACGATCCATACTTTGATCGCGTGTACGCGGACAGCTATCCGTTGCTGCTGCGCTACGCCCTGCTGCGGCTGTCAAACCCGTTCGATGCTGAGGACGCGCTGCAAAACGTCTATCTGCGCTTTCTCAAACGCCTCGCCCGCCGTGGGCATGCGGATATCGGCGAACCGGGCGCGTTTCTGTTGCGGATGCTGCGCAACGAGATCGCCGCACATTACGCATCCCGTGCCGCCCGACAGGCGCACGAGAGCGCGCTTGACGAAGCGTATCTGCCCGTCGACGAGCCGGACTTTGCGCTGCGCGCGGCCACAAGGGAGGAGGCGGAGGCGGTCTATGCCGCCGCAAGGGCGCTCCCGGGGGAGTGCTATCGCGTCTTTGTGCTCTACTATGGGTTTGAGATGTCCGTGGAGGAGATCGCCGCCGCGCTGCACATCGGCCGCGAGGCGGTGAAGGGCAGGCTGTTCCGCGCCCGCCGCAGCATCCGCGCCCAACTGACACAGGGACCAGTCCCACCAACGGACCGGAAAGGAGAGATCACCCGATGAAGGAACGGGAGTATTATCATGATGTCCTGCAGCAGACGCTGCTCAGCGGCGACGCGCTTCGGCAGCGCCTGCGCGCCGACGCCCTCGATGCCGAAAGGGCGTTGCCGCGACAAAGGCGCGGCCGTGGCCGCCCGCGCATCGCGCGGCTGGCCGGTTACGCCGCCGCCGCGCTGGTGCTGTGCTTCGGCACGGCGATGAGCATCCCCACCGCGCGCGCCGCCATTTTACAGGTGTTGCATCCGGCGGTGGATACGGGCGAATACCTGTCCACCCCCGCGCAGGAGCGGGCGGAGGGGACCGCGATCGAGGAGGCGGTCGAACCGATCGAAGCGGGCAGCTACACCGTCGTGGTCGCACAGGCGGCGGACGATGGTTGGCGGGCCTGGGCAGAGCGGTTGACGCTCACGCTTGGAGAACTGCTTTATGACGGCGAAACGCTCCACCTTTCGGGCACGCTCGCGGGCAATACTGCGGATTTCATCCGCCCCGAAAGCGAATATCTGCGCGCGGAGGCCGATGAGGGCACGGTGCTGGCCCCGCTGGACGATATGATCGTGGGCGATTGCAGCTTTTCGGCCGGCGGCGCGCCGGCAAAGCGGCTCGGCCTCAGCATTCTGGATGCCGAATATGCCGTGGCGCTTGACCGGACGGACTATGACGGGGCCGTTGCGGCGGGATCGCTTCCCGTCCTGATGAGTCTGCCGGTCGGACCGGGGCTGACCGGGGAGCAGACGCTCTCGCTCGAAATCCTGTTCTTCGATATGCGCTCGCTTCGGCAGTCCGGCGAGGAAGCGGCGCCGCTGGCCACGCTGCGCGTCGAGGGGTTGACGTTCGACGCCACCGCCGGCTCGGCCGCCGTCGAAGCGTTGCCGCTGCCCGCGCCGGTGGCGATGACCGGCAGCGCGGTGGTCTTTATGGGCGCGGAGCAGGTCGAGGGCGATACGGCGCTCGTCGGGAACGAGCTGTTGCCGCTCGAAGGCGCCACGCTTTCGCTGATCTCCCTGCGGCAGACGCTTGCGGGGCTGGAGATGGAGGTCTGCCTGCGGTTGCCGGCCGGTTGGACGCACGAACAGTGCGTGCGGTTTTCCCGCCAGGTGGATGCGGAGTTCCTGCTGGACGGCGAGAACGCGGGACAGGGGTACGACCGCATCACCTTCTCGCCGGTGGAGGGGAACGAGGTCCGCTTCGCGCTGGCGATCGGGCTGACGGCGCAGGAATGGGATGCGCTCCATTCCCTCGACCTGCTGCTCGTGTATCGGGAGGCGTGCGCCTACGGCGGCGTGGAACTGCCGCAAAACGGCTGGGCGCGCGTGCCGTACCGCGACGGCAGCGTGGATGCTGCGTATGAGGCGCGCCGCTTTGCGGATTGTCCGCTGTCCCTCCTGGGATAGGCCCCGCCGACGCAAAGAAAGCCGGCGTTCCAAACGGAACGCCGGCTTCGTCCTTTTGGAGATGGCGGCGCGGACGCCTTTTACAGCACGACCTCCAGCAGCTCCTCCGGGTCGTCGATGAGGCAGGTCGCCCCCGCGGCGATCAGCTCCGCGCGCGGCCGGAATCCCCATGTGACCGATATGCACGGCAGCCCGGCGTTTTTGGCAAACGCCACGTCCACCTCGGAATCGCCCGCATAGATCGCGTCCCGGGGCGCTACGCCCAGATAGTCGAGCACAAAGTTGAGCGGGTCGGGGGCAGGCTTCTTTTCAAATTTCTCCATCATGCCGAGCACCATGGAGAACGTATCCCGCGGGAACAGCGCGTTCACCACGTGCATGGCGTGGCGATGCGGCTTGTTCGTTACCACCGCGAGCGTTACGCCAGCCGCCCGCAGGCGCGACAGCGTGCGCAGGATGCCCTCGTATGGGCGGGAGGTGTCGCAGCAGTGCTGCGCATAGTAGGCGTCGCAATCGGCATAGACCTGCTGCCAGCGCGCCTCGCGCACCGCTTCCGGCACGGCCATGCGGCACATCCAGGCCACGCTGTGGCCCACCAGATACAGCACGTCGTGCACGGCGAGCGTGGGAAGGCCGTTTTTGTCGAGTGCGTAGTTCAAACTCCCGGCCAGATCGCCGATGGTGTCCACCAGCGTGCCGTCCAGGTCGAAGGCGCAGAGCTTGTACATTCCAATTCCTCCTTGCGGGTGCGGGGCCGGCCCCGCGGCGATCAAACGTTCAGCAGCAGCCCGAACATGCCCGCCACCGCGAGCACCAGCCCGAGCGCGGCAGCTGCGGGCAGCTTTTCCTTATGGAAGAGCCGGGCAAAGAGCATCATCAGCGGGAAAGCGCAGCAGGCGATGGGCAACAGATAGGTGCTGTCGCCATGCAGCGCCGTCGCCGCGTCGCACAGCCAGGCCAGCCCGGTCGCCAGGCCGGAGAGCAGCAGATAGAGATAGTCCTCGAACTGCAGCTTTTTGAGGCCTTTAAGCGTGCCGCCGGCCGCTGCCAGCACAAGCAGCAGCACCGCCGCCACGAGCGATTCAAGGAGCGCCTGCACGCTGTCGGTCACATCGCCGAGCAGCCGCGCATCGACCAGTTGCAGCGCCGTCGCGGCCATGAGCGCGAAAAAGGCGAACAGCAGCCAACGGTAGCCCCGGCCCCTCTGCTGGCGGCTCTCCATCAACACGGTACCCAGCAGCAGCAGCACGAGACAGCAAAGCCGCCAGATGCCGATGCTGCCGCCAAAGAACAGCGCCGTCGCACCCACGGCGGCGGCCGCCGCAAGGTTATGGATGGGCATGACGCGATTGACCCCGCCGGTGGACAGCGCCGTGAACAGGCACAGCCAGAGCAGCGCGCGAAGCATCCCCGCCAGCAGCAGCCAGAGCAGCGTCGCGTTGCCGATGTCGCGCACCTGTTCCAGCGTGCCGACGATGGCGGCCGTCGCAAGCGCAAACAGGAACGCCATCGCCGCGTACAGCGCCGCAGCGACGGCCGGGGCGGCGCGGCGCACGCCGGTCTTCATGAGGCTTGGCAGCATGCCGCCGAGCACCGCGGAGGCGCAGGCGTATAAAATCCATTCGCTCATCGCGTTTCCCCCGTTTCGACGGAATACATTCAGTATATCACAGCTTTTGCGGGCCGGAAAGTCCGCTGTGCGATTTTCCCGGCGCGCGGGTGTTTTTTGCGGAAAACGGCAGGAACCCGCTTTACAATCGCCAACCGCTCTGATACAATGTGCCACGGAAATACGCATCCCTCCGACGCGATGAAAAAATTTTTTCCAACCCTGCGATAAATCGCGCCGCCCGTGCGTGTATTGGATGAAAAGGAGAGCGGAAGGTATGGAACTGACCCCACAGTACGACCGGCAGAGTGAAATCGAATCCCTGCTGATGCGCCTTGCAGAAGGAGACGGCGGCGCCATGGAGCCGCTGTACACGGCCATTCGGCCGGGTGTTTACGCATATGCGCTGACGATCACGCGCAGCGTGCAGGACGCGGAGGACGTGCTGCAGGACACGTTCCTGCGCATCTGTGAGGCCGTCGGCCGCTATCGCCCCAACGGGCGGCCCATGCCGTGGGTGCTCACGATCACGAAGAATCTCGCTCTGACGAAGCTGCGCGAGCACGGCAGGGCCGACATGCTCCCCTATGAGGACTGGGAGCAGCTCACGGCGCACCTGCCGCGCGTCACCGCCGAGGACCGTCTCGTGCTGTACGGGGCGCTGTACCGGCTGACCGCAGCGGAGCGGCAGATCATCGCGCTGCACGTCGTCAGCGGGTTTCTGCACCGCGAATGCGCGGCCATGCTGCGATTGCCGCTTTCCACGGTCCTCTCCAAGTACAACCGGGCAATCAGGAAGCTCAAACAGGCATTAGAGGAGGCATAACCCCATGAAACAGGAACGCAACCAGAAACAAGTTGAAGAAAAGATCCGCACGGCCGTCGATCATGCGGCGCCGGTCTATTCCGAGGAGCTGCGCGAGCGTGCGGCACGCCTGACCGCCACGCCGCAGAAGCCGCAGCGCCGCCGCAGGCCGCATGCGCTTGTCGCCGCCGTGGCCGCCATCGCCGCCTGTGCGGTGCTGGCCGTCGGCGTGCTGGGCATCGTTCGTGCCAACGCCGCCCCGCAGGGCACGGCGGTCGTCGTGTTCGACGTGAACCCGAGCATTCAGCTCACCATCGATCAGGACGAGCGCGTCATCAGCGTTGCGGCTCGCAATGAGGATGCGGCGCGCCTGCTCGACGGCATGGACCTCTCCGGCGTGCAGCTCAACGTCGCCGTCAACGCGCTGATCGGCTCGCTGCTCAAGAACGGCTACATCAACGAGTTGGCCAACTCCATCCTCATCTCCGTGGAGGGGGACGACCAGCAGAGCGCGGCAGCGCTGCAGCAACGGCTCTCTGCTGAGATCGACGCGCTGCTGGCCGGGTTCGGCATCGAGGGCGCGATCCTCTCGCAGACGCTCGCGGCCGACGACAGCATCGATACGCTGGCGGCCACCTACGACATCTCGCGCGGCAAGGCGGCGCTGATCCAGGAGTTGCTTGCCCAGAACACGACGCTGCGCGCCGAGGATCTTGCCGGCCTGACGATCAATGCGCTGAGCCTGCTGCTGGCTGAACCGCAGACGGACAATATCTCCCGCACCGGCACCGCCAGCGACGGCAGCTACATCGGTACGGAAGCGGCCACCACCGCGGCGCTGGCCCACGCGGGCGTTTCGCAGGCGGATGCGCAGCGGCTGACCGTCGAGATGGACGTGGAGGACGGGCGCATGGTCTATGAGGTCGAGTTCTATGCCAGCGACCTCGAGTACGAATACGACGTGGACGCCGTGAGCGGCGAGATCGTCAAGTTCTCGAGCGAGGGCCGGTATAACGCGGCGCAGGGCGGAACGGCAACCGGCACGGATATCGGCCGGGATGCGGCGCTCGCGGCGGCGCTGGCCCATGCGGGGCTGAAGGAAGCGGATGTGACGGGCGTGCGCGTGGAGAGCGACCGCGAGGATGGGCGCACCATCTATGAGATCGACTTCTACGCCGGCAACGTCGAATACGACTACGATATCGACGCGGCAACCGGCAAGGTGATCGAATACTCCAAGGAGACCAAGGGCGGCACGACCGGCAATACGACCGGCAGTACGACTGGCACGGACATCGGGGCGAGCAAGGCGAAAAGCACCGCACTGAGCCATGCGGGCGTGTCCTCCAGCGATGCGTACGACATGAAGGCCGAGCGCGACCGCGACAACGGCGTGACGGTCTATGAGGTGGAATTCAAGGCGGGCGGCTATGAGTACGAATACGAGATCAACGCCTCCACGGGCGAGATCCTCGGCCACAGCCGCGAATACGACGACTGAGCGGTTCCCTCCGCAGCGGAAGGCCGTCCCCTTTGGGGGACGGCCTTCCGTTTTTGGGCGGTTTTCGGCGCTGCGGGCGCCCCTGAAACGGCGGTCGCCCGTATGCGGGGGAGAAACGGGCGGGGCGCCGGGATCATCCCGGCGCCCCGCCCGTCGCAGCGCGCCTGCAGGCGCGCTTACCGCACGATCAGTTGATTCCCGTCGTAATCGACCGTCAGGCGCGTGTCGGGCGCCGGGTCGTTTTGCAGGATGTAGCGCGCCAGGAGCGATTCCACATGCGACTGCAAAAACCGCTTGAGCGGACGCGCGCCGTACACCGGGTCGCTGCCGGCCTCGATGATGTACGCCTTGGCGGCCTCCGTGACCGTGATGGAGAGTTGCCTTGCGGCAAGGCGCTTCTGCAGTTCCTTCACGAGCAGGTCCACGATGGCGGAAAGGTTTTCGCGCGTGAGCGGCCTGTAGAACACGATCTCGTCGAGCCGGTTCAGGAACTCCGGCCGGAACTGCGTCTTGAGCAGCTGCTGCACGGCGCTGCGCGCCTGCTCGCTGATCTCGCCGTTTTCGCCGATGCCGCCGAGGATCACGTCGGAGCCGAGGTTGCTCGTGAGGATGATGATGCTGTTCTTGAAATCCACCGTGCGGCCCTGCCCGTCGGTGATGCGGCCGTCGTCGAGCACCTGCAGCAGCACGTTGAGCACGTCCGGATGCGCTTTCTCCACCTCATCGAACAGGATGACCGCATATGGCTTGCGGCGCACGGCTTCGGTCAACTGGCCGCCCTCGTCGTAGCCGACATAACCCGGCGGGGCGCCGATGAGGCGGGACACGGCATATTTCTCCATGTACTCCGACATATCGATGCGCACCATCGCGCGCTCGTCGTCGAACAGCGCCTGCGCCAGCGCCTTGGCCAGCTCCGTCTTGCCCACGCCCGTGGGGCCGAGGAACAGGAACGAGCCGATGGGCCGGTTGGGGTCCTGGATGCCTGCGCGCGAGCGCAGGATGGCGTCGCACACGCGCTCGACCGCCTCGTCCTGCCCGACTACGCGCTCGTGCAGGATGCTGTCCAGCCGCAGCAGTTTTTCGCGCTCGCCCTCCATGAGCCGCGCCACCGGGATTCCCGTCCAGCGGGCGACGATGCGGGCGATCTCCTCCTCCGTCACGCGGTCGCGCAGGTACCGGCTGCCGTGCAGCTTTTCCTCGGCCTTCTTCTCCTCCTCCTCCAGCTCCTTCTGCAGCTGGGGCAGGCGGCCGTATTTGAGCTCTGCGGCACGGTTGAGGTCATAGGCGCTCTGCGCGCGCTCGATCTCCGCGCTTGTGCGCTCGATCTCCTCGCGCAGGTTCTGCACGCGGCCGATGTCCTGTTTTTCGTTCTCCCATTTGGCCTTCATTTCGCCGAATTCGGCGCGCAGGTCGGCCAACTCCTTCTGGAGCTCCTCCAGGTGTTCGCGCGAGAGCTTGTCGGTCTCCTTCTTGAGCGCCGCCTCCTCGATCTCCAGCTGCATGATCTTTCTCGAAATATCGTCCAGCTCGGTGGGCATGGAGTCCATCTCGGTCTTGATCAGCGCGCACGCCTCATCCACAAGGTCAATCGCCTTGTCCGGCAGAAACCGGTCGGAGATATAGCGATTCGACAGCGTGGCTGCCGCGATGAGCGCCTGATCCTGGATCTTAACGCCGTGAAACACCTCGTAGCGCTCCTTGAGGCCGCGCAGGATGGAAACCGTATCCTCCACCGTCGGTTCGGCCACCATCACCGGCTGGAAGCGGCGCTCGAGCGCCGCGTCCTTCTCGATGTACTGGCGGTACTCGTTCAGCGTGGTCGCGCCGATGCAGTGCAGCTCGCCGCGGGCAAGCATCGGTTTGAGCAGGTTGCCGGCGTCCATGGCGCCCTCGGTCTTGCCGGCGCCGACGATGGTGTGCAGCTCGTCGATGAACAGGATGATCCGGCCATCCGACGCCTTGATTTCGTTGAGCACGGCCTTCAGCCGCTCCTCAAACTCCCCGCGGAACTTCGCGCCTGCGACCAGTGCGCCCATGTCGAGCGCAAAGAGCTGCCGGTCCTTCAGGTTATCCGGCACGTCGCCGCGCACGATGCGCAGCGCCAGCCCCTCCGCGATGGCCGTCTTGCCGACGCCCGGCTCACCGATGAGGCAGGGGTTGTTCTTCGTCTTGCGCGAAAGGATGCGGATGACGTTGCGGATCTCGTCGTCGCGGCCGATGACCGGATCGAGCTTCTGGTTGCGCGCCAGCTCCACAAGGTCCTGCCCATACTTTTTGAGCACGTCGTAGGTGCTTTCCGGATTATCGGATTGCACGCGCGCATTGCCGCGCACGCGCTGCAACTGCTCGAGGAAGGCCTTTTCCGTCACGCCGAACGTCTGAAACAGCTTTTTCGTCTCGGCCGACGGCTTTTCCAGCAGCCCCAGGAACAGATGCTCCACGGAAACGTAGGCGTCGTCCATCTTCTCGGCGCGCTTTTCGGCGGCGGTCAGCGCCGCATCCAGCTCGCGCGAGAGGTAGACGTTCTCCGCGGCAGCGCCGCTCACGACCGGCAGGCGCGATACGGCCTGTTCGCATGCGGCGGTCATCGCCCGCACGTCCAGGCCCATGCCGCCAAGCAGGCTGCCGATCAGCCCGTCGGGCTGGGCGAGCAGGGCGTGCAGCAGATGCTCCTGCCGCACCTCTGCGTTGCCGTGTTCCACGGACAGGCCGTGCGCCGCCTGTACCGCTTCGATGCTTTTTTGCGTCAGTTTCTGTACGTTCATGGTCTCCAACCCCCTTGTGTTGCGTCAAACGACGAACCGCCGACCGCCGAGGTATTCGGCGTACAGCCGCCGGATGAGTGTCACGGCGCGTTGCGGGTCGTCCAGGTTTGCAAAATAGGTCTTGAGCGAGCGGTCGAACAGGTCGATGTACGCGGCGATCGCTTCGCCGACGGCCTCGTTGTCCGCATCGCCCGTGCCGCCGCGCAACACGAGCGTGCGCAGGAATCGCCCGTCCTCCACGGTGCTTTCGGTGCGCCCGAGATATGCCTCCTCCACGCGCACCCAGAGCTTGAAGAACTGCAGCAGATACAGCAGCAGCGTGCTGTTCTGGCTGCGCAGCGAGACGCGCAGCTCGCCCAGCAACGGCTTGCGGTTGCGGTACAGCTCCACGCTGTACCGGATCGTCGGGTTGTACTTGTATGCAAGCGCGCTGCGGAACGAGAACATCGATTCCGACGGCTGCAGCAGCACCTGGAACGTATTGCTCCCGGCGAGCTGCTGCTCCACGGCGGAAAAGATCTCGCGCATGCGCTTCTCCGGCGTCGTATAGGATACGTACTCCGCCAGGATCTGGTTGATCATGTTGGACCGGCTGGTGTTCATTTCATAGGCCACGCGGTCGATCTGCTCCACCACATCGTCGAGCAACACCAGCGAGTACACGCTCTTGTTCATGCCGTTCTCCCCTCGCTTCCTGCCAATATTTTAGCATATGGAGCATAATTTGCAAGCGAAATTATATAACAGTAACATCAATTTTGCAAAAAGGACAAAATTGCGCTATGGTAAAGGGGGCCAGAGAGCTTCCGCCCATAGCATGACGCACGAAAGGGGACGCTATGCACTGCGATTTTGACGAGATCATCGACCGCGCCGGCACCAATTCCATCAAGTTTGAGGCGTTTCGAGAGGGGCGTCCCGGCCTGCCGGCGGATACGATCCCCATGTGGATTGCGGATATGGATTTTGCCTGTCCGCCGCCGGTTCTCGACGCCATGCGGAGGCGGCTCGAGCGGCGCATCCTCGGCTACAGCGCGATCCTGGACCCGGCCTATGGCCGTGCGGTCGCCGGCTGGATGGAGCGCCGCTTCGGCTGGCGGGCGGACCCTGCGCAGTTGGTGACCAGCAGCGGCATCGTCACCGCCGTGGAGCAGAGCGTCGCGCGGCTGACAAAGCCGGGCGACGGCGTGCTGATGTTCACGCCGACCTATCGGCCGTTCCTGACCGCCGCGGCGGAGCAGGGGCGACGGCCGGTGTTCTGCCGCCTGCGGAAGGACGGCGGGCGGTATACCGTGGATTTTGAGGCGCTTGAGCGCCTTGCGGCGGCGCCCGACGTCACGTTGCTGCTGCTTTGCAGCCCGCACAATCCGACCGGCCGCGTTTGGACGGAAGCGGAGCTGCGGCGTATCGGCGAGATCTGCTTTTCAAACGGCGTGTTCGTCGTGAGCGATGAAATCCACGCCGACTTGACGCGCATCGGCGTGCGCCACATCCCGTTGCAGATGCTCTTCCCGCTGGAGAAGCGGCTGATCACCTGTACGGCCCCGAGCAAGACCTTCAACATGGCGGGCAACCAGCTTGCCAACCTGTTTCTCCCGGACCCGGCCATCCGCGACGAATGGCGGCGCACGGCCTGCTGCGGGCATCCCACGCCGCTGGCCATCGACGCGGTGATCGCCGCCTACGACGAGTGCGAGGACTGGTTGGAGCAGTTGCGCGCCTATCTGGATGAGAATTTCCGCCTGGCGGAGCGGACGCTGGCGCAGCGGCTGCCCGGCGCGCGTTACGCCGCGCCCGAGGGCACGTATCTGATGTGGTTCGACGCCTCCTTTACCGGCCTGGACGAGGCGGCTCTGCGCGCGCGCATGGAGGCCGCCGGGCTGTGCGTGGAGTATGCATCGGATTTTGCGGATAACGCGGACGGGTGCATGCGCATCAACATCGCCTGCCCGCGCAGCGTGCTGCGCGATGCGCTCGGACGCCTCGTGCATGCGCTTGCATGAGCGGGCCGGTCTATGCGCCGCTGCTCTCGGCCGTCGGCGCGACGTTTGTCCGCGAACCGCTCCGGCGCGGGGTCGGCACGGTGCTCTACGGCAGCGGGGGCAGCGTGCTGCTGCGCTACCGGCCGGATGCGCTGATGCTCTATACCGTCGATGCGGCGGATGCGCGGCGCGCGCTTGACGGCGTAGCCGCCTGCGCGCTGCTCACGACCAACGACCGCACCGTGGCGGAATACGCCCGGACGCGGTTTTCCCTTGCGGGGTATGGCGACTGCCATTTTGTCGTGTATGAGCGGCGCACGCCGCCGGCCGTCCCGCAGCGGCTGGAGATCCGGCCGCCGGATGTGGCGGCCATGCGGCTGATTCGGGAGAACTATGCGCTGGCCTCCGACGGGGAGCTCGCGGCGGTCCGGGCGCGGGGCGACCTGTTGTGCGGATACTGGAAAAACGAGATGGCCGGCTTTGTCGGCCGCCATCTCGAGGGAAGCCTGGGCATGCTGTTCGTGTTTCCCGCCTTCCGGCGGCAGGGGTTTGCGGAGGAGCTGGAGGCGCGCGCCGTCGCGCGCTGCCTTGCGGCGGGCGATACGCCCTATGCGGATATCTTTTCCGACAACGCCGCCTCGCTCGCGCTTCAGAAAAAGCTCGGCTTCACGGTACGGGAGGACATGCGGAGCTACTGGGTACACTGAGCGGGGGCGCGTTCCGGGACGAGCGCCGTGACGCCGACGGGCCGGATGCTTACGCGATGGCAGCAGCCCCGGCCGAACGTCTGCGCCATGTACGCGCAGTAATCCTCCGCCTGCGCAACGGGAAGGAGCGTCTGGATCGTGCCGGCAAAGCCGCCGCCGTGGACGCGCGTCGCCCAGCGACCGTCCCCGACCCCGGCGGAGACAAAGAAGCGGTCCGTGAGCGCGAGGGCGAGGGCAAGGCTCCGTTCGCCCGGGTCTGTCGGGCAGACGTTTTGCAGCAGTTCAAATGACGAGCGGCCCGAAGCGCGCGCAAGCGCGAGTACTTGCGCCGCATCCCCGCCGCACAGCGCCGCCGCCATGGCGTCCACACGGGCGTTTTCATCGAAAAAGTGCAGCGCGCGCAGCAGCGCCAGATCCGGCACACGGCCGCGCAGCGCAGGCAGCGCGGCAGAAAAGGCCGCCGGGTCCACCTCGCCCAACACCTCCGCGCCCAGCGCATGCGCTACAAGGCGCATGTCGCGCGGGATTGCCGCATAGGAAGCCGTCAGGCCGGCATGGCTTCCGCCGGTCTCCACGAGGATGACCGCAAGGCCGCAGCGCGCAAAATCCGCATCGAGGCGTTCCACCTGCGGCGCCTGCGCCTGCGCAAAATCGATCTTCACCAACCCGCCCACTGCGCTGGACAGCTGGTCCATCAGGCCGCTCGGCTTGCCGAAGTATTCGTTCTCCGCGGATTGCGCCGCCCGTGCCAGCGCAAGGGGCGGCACGGGACGGCCGGCGCACGCCGCCAGGCAGGCGCCGAACAGCACGCCGCACGCAGCCGAGGACGAGAGCCCGGCCCCGCCCGGCACGTCGGAACACATTACGGCGTTGAACCCCGCCACCGGGCCGCTGCGCGCCAGCCAGGCCGCCGTGCCGCGCAGCAGCGCGGCGGGGCTGTTTTTTTCCTCCGGCGCCGGGCCGAGCTGCGCAAGCGACAGCGCGACGGGCGCATATCCTTCCGACTCGAGCGCAACGCGCATCGTTCCGTTCGGCGCGGCAACGGCCACACAGTCAGCCGCCACCGCCGCCGCGAGCACACGCCCGCGCTGATGGTCGGTATGATTGCCGCACAACTCCGTGCGGCCGGGCGCGGACAGGAGGAACGCCTTTTGCGCGCCGTCAAAGCGCGCGGCAAAGCGGTCGAGCAGCGCCGCATAGCGCGCGCGCTGCCGCTCCGTATCCGCAGCGCCATACAGCCGCGCGAGCGCGCCGTCGAGCGCGCCGCCGTCGAGCAGCGCCCTCCATTCCTTCACGGTTGGCAACACGCGCATCCCCCTCTCCGCCGGCGATGCCGGCCCTGCCCAGAGTATACCATACGCCCGGCAGGAAAGAAACCTTTGTGTTTTGACCGTCGTTCGTGTATACTGAATACCCGTAGGCGTTATGCCGCAGGAAAGGAGAGCCTTCCATGCGAAAGGACGGTAAGCGCGTGCGCGGTGCGGACGCGATGTATACGCTGATCCCCTATATCATGAAGCACCGCTATGATGCGATGAACATGATCGAGGTGGATATCCCCATCGCCGCCATGCAGGCCTATCTCAACCGCAAGCGCAACGAGGGCGTTACCATGTCGCATCTGGGCGTCGTGCTGGCCGGTTACCTGCGCACCGTGGCGGAATTTCCCCTGCTCAATCGTTTTGTGGTGAACAAGCGCATCTATGCGCGCAACGAGTTTCCCGTCGCCATGGTGGTCCTCAAACCGGGCGAGACGGAGGGCACCATGTCCAAAATGCGCTTTGAGCCGGGCGACGATATCTTTACCGTGCACCGGAAAATGAACGAATATATCGAAAAAAACCGGCAGGCGGGCGACACCAACGCCACGGACGACCTCATGCGCCGGCTGCTCAGCGTACCGGGGCTGGCCAATGTGGGCGCCGGGCTGTTCAAACTGCTCGACCGCTACGGCCTGCTGCCCAAGAGCCTGATCGACGCGAGCCCGTTCCATGCGAGCCTCGTCATTACAAACCTGGCGAGCATCCGCACCAACCATATCTTCCACCACCTGTACGAGTTCGGCACCTCCAGCGTGTTCATCGCCCTCGGCAACATGCGCGAGGTCGCGCGCCGCACGCGCGACGGCATTTCGTTTGAGCGTTGCCTGCCCATGGGCGTCGTGACCGACGAGCGCATCTGTTCCGGCAGCTATTTTGCACGCGCTTTCCGTCGGTTTCGCCAGTACCTGCTCGACCCGTCGTTGCTCGAGGGTCCGCCCGCCTTGGTCAACTCCGACGGCTGACAGACGGGACGTTCGTCCTTTTTCAAGGAGGGGCGTCTTTTTTCTTTGGACGGCCAAGGGGCGCGCCGGAAGCGGGGAATCGTGCCGGAAAGACAGGGGAAGCGGGCGTGCGCGCCCGCTCCTTCTTTCCTCCGTGGACTTTCTTTTGGTTCTTTTCTTTCCGGAAAGAAAAGAACGGGAAAGAAAAAACAAGGCGCGTCCCCTTTGGCAGCCCCTTCACCGGATGACGCGCGCACGCCGCAGCGCGCGGCAGAGCAGCCATGCGCCCGCAGCGCTGGCAGCATCCTTTATGAGATATGGGGCGCTGACCGCGAGGAACGCGGCGCCCGGCCCCATGTGTCCGACCACGCAAAACCAGGCCGTGCCAAGCGCATGGCAGGCGGCGATGGCCGAAAGCGAGAGCAGTACGCAGCGCAACCGCCCGGGGCGCGCCGCTGCCAGCGCAAACAGCGCGCACATGGGTACAAATCCGACCAGAAAGCCGCCGGTGGGCCCGGCCAGCGTCCCCACGCCGGCGCCGAACCCGGCATAGACCGGCGCGCCGGCCAGGCCGAGCAACAGGTATGCGGCGGCGCTGAGCAGCGCAAAGCGGGGCCGCTGGCAATAGCCCGCCAGCGCGAACGCGAAGGTTTGCAACGTCACCGGCACGCCGGTCGGCATGGGCACGGCGATCTGCGAGAGCGCCGCCATGAGCGCCGTACAGAGCGCCGCGCGCAGCAGCGCGGCGGAGCCGTCGCGCAGGCCGTCGGCCCCGCCATGGGGCGACCGATCCGGACGGGCGTTCACTGCAAACCCCGCACGCTTACCTCGCCGGAGGAGAGCGTCTCCCGCGTGCCGTCGGCGTATTGTACGACGAGACCTGCGTGGTCGTCGATGGAAAGCGCGCGCGCCGGTTGCGGGCCAGCCTGGCGCAGCACCTCGATTTCGCGCCCGACGAGGAACGAGCGACGCCGGTATCCGTCCAGAAAGCCGGTATCCGGCAGGCGGCGATACGCTTCGAAAAACCGGTTCCATACGTCCGCCGCAAACCGTCCCATCGCATCGCCCGGCGGCGGAGCATCGAACAGCGCGCCGGCAACGTCCCGGAGCTCGACCGGGAACCCGCCCGCAGGCGGCGCCAGATTGACGCCGATGCCTACGATTGCGTACGACAACGCGCCCGATTCGCAGTCAAGGGCCGCTTCAGTCAGGATGCCGGAGACCTTTTTCCCATCCAGATACACGTCGTTGACCCACTTGATACCGGCCGGGCGGTCGCAGACGGCCTCAACGGCCTCCGCCACCGACACGGCGGCCAGCGAGGTCATCAACGCCGCATCCTGCGCCGACAGGCGCGGCCGGAGCAGAGCGCTCATGTACAGACCGCCGCCCGGCGGCGAAAAGAAACGGCGCCCACGCCTGCCGCGGCCGGCCGTCTGCGCCGTGGCAACGATCAGCAAGCCCTCGGCCTCGCCCGCCTCCGCCGCCTGCCGCGCCAGCGTATTGGTGGAGTCCACCTCGCCGCACATGCGCACGCGCATCCCCGGCGTGCGCAGATGTTGCTCGATGCTCGGCGCCGACAGCAGCCGGCATTCGCTGGAGAGCGCGTAGCCGCAGTTGGATCTTGCTTCAATCGCATAGCCGGCCTGTCGCAGCGCGCCGATTGCTTTCCATACCGCGCTGCGGCTGACCGACAGCCGCGCTGCGAGCGCCGCGCCGGAGACGTATGCGCCCCGGTGCTGTTCCAATGCCCGCAGCACCGCATCGCGCACGTTGCTTCGTTCCGGTTCCATCGCTTTTCCTCCTTCCGGTCCCGTACCCTTCCGCCGGCCGCCCGCACGCGCAGGCGGCCGTATGACGTTTTGGCGCGTTCACGCAGCTTTTGCCCGCACGTGGCGCCTGACGGCTTTGCGCTTCCGCGCGTGAACGAATCGCCGCCGGCGGTTTTGCGCCCGGCGAGACCATGTCCGCCGCGTCATGCCCACCCTGTCCGGGCCGGTGCGCCTGGCAGCCCCCGCCATGTTTCTGCGGCGTGCGGGGAAATCCGGTCCATTCGCAAAGGATGTTTTTACTATTGTAGCATGGCGACCGGGCAAACGTCAACCAAATACAATAATATGGTTGACAATCCGCCGAAACGACGGCCGGAACGCAGGAAAAACGGCGACCGGAAAGCGGGCTGCGGCGCGAAGGATCGAGGTCGCAACGATTGTACTGGAAAAACGGCGACCGGAAAGCGGGCTGCGACGCGAAGGATCGAGGTCGCAACGATTGTACTGGGAAAACGGCGACCGGAAAGCGGGGCAGCGGCGCGCGCGACCGGAACGGCGTCCCCGGACGTCTGCCGTTCGGCCCATACTCGTTTCGATCCCGGCTTTCACCGGGGCGTATGTCGCAAACGAGCGGGGAAGTAGCCGGACGTCCACCACGGGAGCGCGACGATCCCGACGGGAGGGGGCAGCCCTTGAGACAGGACCTCCCCTTCGGGAGCGCGATGCGGCCGTGGAAGGACAAAATGCCGCCGGGGACGGTTGGCCGGAACGGCGCTTCCGCTCGGGAGGATACAGGCGCCAAGGGGCGCGCCATGCCCCGCACGGGTGGCTTGGGCAAAACCGCAGGCGACAGGCGGCGCGGACTGTCCCGGGCGGCGACCTTGACAGCGCCAGGAATTTTGATTATGCTCATTTGTATCGCCATTTTGCAGCGGGCCCGCCGTTCGACGCGGGTGCTGCCGAAGGGATGTGAGCGCGCCATGCGCATCAAGCTGGCCCATCGCCGACTGCCGGATTATACGCGGGGCGAGGAGCTGTTCAACATGATCTCCCATATCGTAGGCGGCGCGTTTGCCATCCTTTCGCTCGCGCTGTGCGTGGTGCGCGGCGTGCAGCGGGGCAGCGCGGTGACGATCGTATCCGGCGCGGTGTACGGGTTCTGTATGCTGTTGATGTACAGCATGTCCAGCATCTATCACGGCCTGCGACCGCCGCTGGCCAAAAAGGTGCTGCAGGTGCTGGATCACTGCGCCATTTATTTCATGATCGCCGGCACGTATGCGCCGATCCTGCTCGTGGCGGTGCGCCCGCTGTACCCGGCGCTGGCGTGGTCGGCGTTCGGCGTGGAGTGGGGCCTGACCGCGCTGGCGGTGACGCTGACGGCGATCGACCTGCGGCAATACCGCGTGTTCTCGATGGTATGCTATATCGTGATGGGCTGGGGCGTTGCCGCCTTTTTCCCGCAGGCGGCGCGGGCGATGACGGAGACGGGCTTTTACCTGCTGCTGGCGGGCGGCGTCTGCTATACGGCGGGCGCCGTGCTGTACGGCGTCGGTTCCAAGCGCCGGTACTTTCATTGTGCGTTCCATGTGTTTGTGCTGGCGGGCAGCGTGCTGCATTTTCTGGCCGTTTATCTGTATGCGCTGTGAGAAACGGTTTTGGAAAAACGGTGGATAACTCTTGACATGACGGCGCACGTTTAGCATAATATGCACTGTGCAAGCCCGGGCAGGCGCTGCCGGCGGCGAACCGGCGCACGCAATCCCATATCCGTTCGCCTTGCAGGGCGTTGCCCGGCGGGCGGACACACCGCATGACTTGAGGGAGACTGGTTGCTATGGCATTGAGAAAGTGCCCCAAATGTGAATTGAACTATATCCGCGACGGCGAAGAATACTGCAACGTGTGCCTGCGCGCGATGAAGAACGGCCGCATTCAGACGGAGACGGTCGTCGAGGAGGAGACGCTCTGCAGCGAATGCGGAGAGGCGCCGGCCGTCCGCGGCTACGACCTGTGCGAGGCCTGCCTGCGCGAACAGAAGCGGCAGGCGGAGCTGGAGAGCGCGGGCGCACTCGACGATGAATTCGAGGACGTCGACGAGGAGGAAGAGGATTAACCGGAAACGGGGGAGGCGGCATGCGCGTTTTTGCCATCGGCGATCTGCATTTGTCCTTTGGCGCGGATAAGCCCATGGACATCTTCGGCGAGGCATGGCGCGACCACGCGCCGCGGCTGGCCGCCGCATGGCGCGCCGCCGTCGGCGGGGACGACCTCGTCCTGATCCCCGGGGACATCAGCTGGGCCCTCCATCTGGAGGAGGCGGCGCCGGACTTGGCGTTCATCGGCGGGTTGCCCGGCCGCAAGCTCCTGCTGCGGGGAAACCACGACTACTGGTGGAGTTCGCTGACGAAGGTGCGCAGCGCGCTGCCGCCGTCGGTGCGGGCGTTGCAGAACGACGCGCTCGCCGTGGGCGGGGTTGTCGTGGGGGGGACGCGTGGCTGGTCGCTGCCGGGGGCGGACGGCGCACAGAGCGAGACGGACGCGCGCATCTACCGCCGGGAGCTGGTGCGGCTGGAGCTGTCGCTCTCGCGCATGGGGGATGGCCGCCGCATCGTCATGCTGCACTACCCGCCGCTCGATCCACAGCGCATGGATACGGAGGTGACGGCGCTGCTGGAACGCTATGGCGTGGAGATTGCCGTCTACGCGCATCTGCACGGGCGCGCGCATCGCGGCGCGTTCGTGGGGATGCACAACGGCGTCCGGTATGCGCTCGCTTCGGCGGATTATCTGGATTTTGCGCCCTTGCTGCTGTGCGAAAGCGCGGCATAGAAACAACGGCGGGCGGCTGAAAAGCCGCCCGCCGTTTCCGTTTTACCGGTTGTTTCAGAGGGATTTGAGCAGGCCCGTGGCCTCGTTGAACTCGTCGATGAGCACGTCGATGTCCTTGGCCTGGTCGTGCATATCGGTCCAGTAATGCTCGTCGTACCACTGCCGGTTGATCTCCTCGTAGGTCTTGCCCTGCTGCTCGACCCAGGTGTAGTACTTGAGGTTGTGGACGCGCTTGCGTGCCTGATAGGTCAGCTCTTCCATCACGTCGGTGCGCACGCCGCGCAGATGCTCGGCGTAGTCGGCGGCGGCCATGCATGCGGTGTAAGCGCCGTCGGCCTCCTCGAGCTCGGCGATGCGGCTCTGATACATGACGGCGGAATCCGTGCCGACGGTGGCGATCACGTCGTGCTCGGTAAGCTCGTAATATTTGGCCATCTTGATGCAGCACAGCAGGTTTGCAATGCCCGAGATGCCCAGCAGCGGGAGCTTCTGCACGAAGTCGCCCGGGACGCCCACCTCGTCGGTGAGGTACTGCCAGCCCACCGGGTCGTTGAACAGGCGCAGCAGTTTCTGGCTGTCCTCGTCGTCGATGTCGATGACCATGTCGGTGTTCTTGATGTTATGGATCCACGGCACATGCTTGTCGCCGATGCCCTCGATGCGGTGGCCGCCAAAGCCGTTCTCCAGCAGCGTGGGGCACTGGAGCGCCTCGCCCACGGCGAGCTTGGCGTGCGGATACTGCTCCTTGAGGTAGTCGCCCGCGCTCATGGTGCCGGCCGAACCGGAGGTGAAGCAGGCGCCGGCGAACCGGTCGCCCTCGCCACGGACGGCCTCGAACGCATCCTGGATGGCCTTGCCCGTGACCTGATAGTGCCAGAGGGCGTTGCCCATCTCTTCAAACTGGTTGAAGATAACCACGTCCTTGCGCGTGCGGCGCAGCTCCCACGTCTTGTCGAAGATCTCCTTGACGTTGGATTCGCAGCCGGGCGTGGCGATGACTTCGCCGGCAATGTTGGAAAGCCACTCGAAGCGTTCGCGGCTCATCTCGGCCGGCAGGATGGCGATGGAATCGCAGGCAAGCAGCTTGGAGTTGAAGGCGCCGCCGCGGCAGTAGTTGCCGGTGGAGGGCCAGACGGCCTTGTGATAGGTCGGGTCAAACTGCCCGGTGACCAGGCGCGGCACGAGGCAGCCGAACGAAGCGCCGACCTTGTGGCAGCCGGTGGGGAACCATTTGCCGGTGAGCAGGATGATGCGCGCCTTGACGCCGGTGAGTTCGTGCGGGATCTCGATGAAGTTGACGCCGCCGAAGACGCCGCCGCTTTCCTTGGGCTCGTTGCGCCAGGTGATGCGGAACAGGTTGAGGGGATTGAGGTCCCAAAGCCCCACATCGCGGAGCCGGGCCTTGATCTTATCCGGAATCAGGTCGGGATTGCGCATTTGCGCGAACGTCGGGATGATGATGCCCTTTGCACGCGCGCGCTCCACGCTGCGCTGCAGGCTGTCACGGTGGATGGTCAGATCGATCATTTGCTCAGCTCCCCTTCACGGTATTATCGATTTGGAATCCAAATGGAATCCAGTTAAGCATACACTGTTTTTGACGATTTGTAAACAGGAAAAATAAAAATATTTTTTGCTTTCTAAAAAATTTTTAGCTAACCGAAAAGTTTTGCGGGAACAGCGCCTTTTCGCCGCCCGACGCATACAGCGCGAGCAGCATGTCGATCGACTCGCCATAGCTTTTGACGCCGCTAACCTGGGCATTGTGCTTGAGGTAGCCGTCATTCATGTCGGTGGCGATTTCCTGTGCCGGGCCCTCAAACGCGTCCCAGTAGGCGTTGTAATCGGCGAGGTCGCGCCGCATCCCGTCGGAGTAACGCGCGTCCACGATGGCATAGTATCGTTCCGCATCCGCGCCGTGCAGCGCGTTGCCGCAGCGGATGAGCGCGAGCATGACGGCGGAATAGCGGATGGCCGGTTCCGGCGCGCGCATGCAGGCGAGGAAGGCGGTAAACTCCGCCTCGTCCTCGGAGGCAAGGCCGAGCTGGTGCGCCATCTCGTGCGCGGCGGCGTGTAACAGCAGCAGCGGCGGCTGGTCGACGTTCACATTCGCTTCGGCCGTCAGGCCGATGTAGATGCCGCTGATCCCGAGGCGGCTGAGCCCGGTCGACCAGGTCACGCGCTTGACGCGCGTGACGGTGCCGGCAAACGTATCGTCTGCGGCGGCCAGCGCGGCATAGGCTGCCGGGAGCTGGGCGAACTGCGCCTCCGTATCCGCGGTGAACACGCCGTCGCCGTCCTCTTCGACTTCTTCGCGCAGCGCGACGGCGTGCGCAGCCAGCAGGTCGGTGAGCGCGGCCAGCTCGTCCACGCTGCGCGCTTCGACCGGCAGGCCCATGCGCGTGGAGAGCGGCTCGCGGAAGTACAGCAGCCCCCACGTGGCGTAGAACAGGTTCCACAGCGCGCCGGCGGTGATGCCGAGCGACAGCAGGAGCGACAAAAACCGGTGCAACGGCAGGCGGCGCAGCAGCGCGCGCACGCCCTGCACCACGAGCAGAAGCGGCACGCCGAGCACGAGCGCATACAGCAGCCATTCTGCAAGGGAGAATCGGAACCAGCCCGTGAGCGTGGCGAGCGCGTCCCGGATGACGGGGTAGACGGCGGCGGCGTACCACTCCACCCAGGCCGTCCTTCCGGCGAACAGTTGGGGCACCAGCAGCCCGAGCGGCAGGAGCAGCAGCAGCGGCAGGCGCAGCAGCAGGGAGCGGTAGGGTTTTGACAGGCGGCGGCGTTCCATCATAAAAACAGGATACCACAAAACCGGCGGATGTGGTATGATGGTTGCAGTTTTGGGAGGGGGTTTTTTCGTGGAGGTCGGCGTTTCCACCGCGAGCTACTTCAACCGCATGCTCATCGAGGACACGGTGCGCGATATCGGCGCGCACGGCGTGCCCCTTGCGGAGCTGTTCCTCAACACCTTTTCCGAGTATGACCCGGCGTTTACGGAGCTGCTGGCGGCGCGCCTTGCGGAATCGGGCGTGACCGCATACAGCGTCCACCCGATGAGCACGCAGTTCGAACCGCAACTCTTTTCGATCCATCCGCGCCAGCGTGCCGACGCGATGCGGCTGTTCGAGCGCGTGTTGCAGGCGGGCAGGCGGCTGGGCGCGCGATGCTATGTGATGCATGGGGCGGCGACGCTCTCCGGCGCGGCGAAAAACCTGGAGATCGAGCGTATCGCGCCCGTATTCGCAGACCTGAGCGACATGGCGGCGGACTATGGGCTGGCGCTGGCGCTGGAGAACGTCAGCTACTGCGTGTTCTGCTCGCCGGAGTACGGCCTGCTGCTGCGCGAGCGCACGGGCGACCGGCTGCACTACACGCTCGACGTCAAGCAGGCCGTGCGCAGCGGGCATGACCCGCTCCGCTATATCGAGGCGGTGGGCGACCGGCTTGTGAACGTCCATCTGTGCGACTATGAGAAAGTGGGGGAGGGTCGGTTCCGGTGGCGGATGCCGGGGCAGGGCGCGTGCGATTTTGCCGCCCTCAGGCAGGCGCTTTGCGCGCACGGATATGCCGGCCCCGCCTTTTTGGAGGTATACAGCGACATGTATGCCGGCATCGACGACCTGTACGCCTGCCTGGCGTTCTGCGCCGCGCAGCTGGAGGAGCCTACTGCGGGCGGTACTGCTCGATGAGCGCGCCCGCCCAGTCCGCGGGCGGCGATTCGATGAGCACGAACGGCGTGCCCTCCATGCTCCCGTCGTCCGGGAACAGGTAGACCCGCGGCCCGTTGCGCGCCTGGCCGGGGTACAGCGCCACATGGAATAGCGCATAGGCGTAATATCCCTCGCAATAGGCGATCACCGTGACCTCCCGCCAGGGCGCATCCTCCGCCCCGATCCGCACCCGCGTCGCCTGCGGCACATCGATCCGACCGGTGCGGCCGTCCGTCCCGGTGGGGAAGCCTTCTCCCAGCTCCGCGATGACGACCGTCGCGCCGGCAAGGGGCGTTTCGGTACGGCCGTCGACAACCTGTACGTCGAGCGCGCAGGCTCCACCCGCCCCGGCGCGCAGGACGAGCAGCACGGCGGCGAGCGCGCAGGCGGGCAGCAGCCCAAGGATCGCTTTGCGCATGAACATCACCCGATTCAGTCTATGCCTGTTCTTCTCCCGGTTTGCGTGGTATAATGGCGGTGTCTGGCAGGAGTTGACAGGATTACGACCCGATAACAGGAGGTTTTCCGGATGAAACGATACGAGGAGGCGGCCTGGCGCGACGCGATGCGCCTCGATGTGGATTACAACAACATGATGGAAGCGCGTCTGGGCGCGCGCGGCATTGCCGACGCGGAGCTGGAGGCGCTGGCGCCCCGGCTGGAACGGGCGGCGGATGCGCTCGCCGGCAGCCGGGCGGCCATGCCGTGGCGGGATCTGCCGTACAGCCAGGAGGATGTGGTGGCTCGCATCGAGGCCGTGGCGGCACAGGTGCGCGCACGGTTCGACGCGTTCGTCGTGCTCGGCATCGGCGGCAGCGCGCTCGGGCCCATTGCGGTGCATCAGGCGCTCTGCCACCTGCGCTACAACGAGCTGCCGAAGGCGAAGCGCGGCGGCCCGCGGCTGTATGTGGAGGACAACGTGGACCCGGAGCGCATGGCCGCGCTGCTCGACGTGATCGATGTGGAGAGGACGATGTTCAACGTCGTCACCAAGTCCGGCGGCACGTCGGAAACCATGTCGCAACTGCTGATCGTGACGGAGCTGCTGCGCGAGCGGCTGGGCGGCGACCTGGCCTCGCACGTCATCGCCACGACCGACGAGCGCAGGGGAAACCTCATCAGGATCGCAAAGCGCGAGGGGCTGACGACGTTCTTCGTGCCGGACGGCGTGGGCGGCCGCTTTTCGGAGCTGTGCCCGGTCGGGCTGCTGGCGGCGGCGGTGTGCGGCGTGGACGTGCGCGAGCTGCTCGCCGGCGCGGCCTATATGGATGAACGCTGCAGCGGGCGCGACGTGCGGCGCAATCCCGCCGCCATGCTTGCGGGGCTCAAGTACCTCGCCATGGGGCGCGGTTGCAACGTCAGCGTGCTCATGCCGTACGCCGATTCGCTCAAATATATGGCCGACTGGTACGCCCAGCTCTGGGCGGAATCCCTCGGCAAGCGGTTCGGGCGCGACGGCAGCGTCGTGCATGCGGGGCAGACGCCCGTAAAGGCGCTCGGCGTGACGGATCAGCATTCGCAGGTGCAGTTGTATACCGAGGGCCCGTTCGACAAGGTCATCGGGTTCCTGGGCGTGAAGCAATACCGGGCGTCCGTCCCCATCGGGCGCGGGTATGCGGATATCCCGGACGTATCGTTCCTCTCCGGCCATACGCTGGAGGAGCTGATCCATGCCGAGCAGTCGGCCACGGCCTACGCCGTGATGAAGAGCGGGCATCTTTCGTATACGATCACGCTGCCGGAGGTCAACGCCTTTACGGTGGGCGAGCTGCTGTATCTGCTCGAGGTGACCACAGCCTTTGCCGGCGAGCTGCTGGATATCAACGCGTTTGACCAGCCCGGGGTGGAGGAGGGCAAGAACGCCACCTACGCGCTGCTGGGCAAGCCCGGGTATGCGGAGAAGCGCGCCGAGCTGCAGGCCCAGCCCAAGCCGGACCCGCGCTATCTGGTATGATCACGGCGACCGTCCGCGCGCTGACCGAAATGGACCGGCCTGCCGCGCTTGCCCTGTGGCAGGCGCGGTTTTTCGACAGCGCGCCGTTCTGCGCCTGGTATTTTTCGGAACGGTTTGACCCGGCGCTCTCGGCCGGCGCGTTTTCGGGGGAGGGCCGCCTTTTGAGCATGGCGCTCGGCCGGCGGGTGCGGCTGGAGGCCGGTACGGAACGGGCCGATGCGGTTCTCGTCGCCGGCGTATCCACCCGCGAGGGGTTTGAGCGGCAGGGCCTCATGCGCCGTACCATGGCGCAGGTCGGGGTGCTTGCGGCCCGGGCGGGTGCGTCGCTGCTGGTGCTGCGCCCGGTCGATCCGGCGATCTATCTGCCGCTGGGGTTTCAGCCCTATTCGGCGGCGCGCCTTGCGCCCGGCACGGGCCGGGCCGTGCGCGCGCCGCTGCCCGCCGGGCGGACCGATCCGGCGGCGCTGGCGGATTGCTATGCGGCCGCCACGGGGCGGCTTTCCGCCCGCCAGCGCCGGACGGCGGCGGACATGGCCGCGCGCCTGCGGGAGGTGGAAAGCGACGGCGGGGGCTGCGTCGCGCTCACGGACGGGGCCTGCGTGCGCGCCTATGCGCTGCTCGAATCGCCGGGCGGGGACGCCGTCGAAGCGGCGGCGCGCACGGCGGCGGACTATGCGGCGCTGCTCGACGCGCTGGAAAAGGATTGCCTTGCGCTGCTGCCGCCCGACGCCCCGACGGGCGCCGTGGTGCCGCATGCGATGGCCAGGGCGCTCGCCCCTGCCGCCGCGTTCGACCGCGGGGCGGCCGCCGCGCGTTTTTTGCCGGAGGAATACTGAACCGCCGCACAAACCCGGGCGGCGTCACAAACAAACGACCATACGGCGGGCGCTGCGCCCGCGAGGAAAGGAGATCCCCATGGCGCTCGATACCTCAAAACAGCTTCGCAACCTGACGATGTACTCCATCTTTGTGCGCAATTACAGCGAGGAGGGCACCTTTGATGCCGTCCGCCGCGACCTCGAGCGCATCCGGGCGCTGGGGGTCGATCTGCTGTGGTTTCTGCCGATCCATCCCATTGGGCGCGCTGGCCGCAAGGGGACGCTCGGCTCCCCCTATGCCATCGCGGATTATCGTGCCGTGGACCCGGCCTACGGCACGCTGGCCGACTTTGAGCGGCTCGTGGAGGAGGCGCACCGGCTGGGCATGAAGTGCCTCATCGACGTGGTGTACAACCATACCGCGCCGGATTCCTGGCTGGCGCAACACCACCCGGAGTGGTTCTACCGCCGGCCCGACGGCGCGTTTGGCAACCGCATTGGGGATTGGACGGATGTGATCGACCTCGACTATGCAAACGAAGGGCTCTGGGCGTACCAGATCGAAACGCTCCGGCAATGGGCGGCGATCGTGGACGGTTTCCGCTGCGATGTGGCGCCGCTCGTGCCGCTTTCCTTCTGGCTGCGGGCCCGCGAAGCGGTGGAGGCCGTGCGGCCGGGCTGTCTGTGGCTGGCGGAAACGGTCGAGCCGCCGTTTATTACGGCCAATCGCGCGGCGGGCATCCCCGCGTTTTCGGATGGCGAGGCCTATCGCGCGTTCGACCTGTGCTATGAGTACGACGTGTATCAGGACATGGTGCGCTACCTGCTTGGCGAAGGCAGCCTTGCGGCCTATGCGGAGGCGCTCAACCGGCAGGAGAGCCTCTATCCCGATAACTATGTGAAGCTCCGCTTTCTTGAGAATCACGACCGCCCGCGCGCCCATTTTCTGATCCCGGATGAGCGTGCATTGCGCAACTGGACGGCGTTCCTGTACCTGCAAAAGGGGCTGACGCTTCTTTACGCGGGACAGGAATTCGCGTGTACGCACCGGCCGGATCTGTTTGAAAAGGACGTCGTATCCCGCGCGGGCGGCGAGGCGCTCTGCGGGTTGATGCAGAGGCTTGCCCGCATCAGGAAGGACCCGCGCATGACCGACAGCAGCTATACGGTGCGCGCATTGCCGGGCGACGCGCTGGTCTGCGCGCATCGCGGCGCGGCCGGCGCGCTGGTCGGGGTGTTCAGCCTGCGCGGGGCGCCCGTCGTAGCCGAGACCGGCCTGCCGGACGGGTTCTACGAAAACCGCATCGACGGCAGCACGGTGGAGGTCTATGAGGGGCGGCTGCGCTGCGCGGGCGAACCCGTGATCGTCGGCTGTTGAACCGGCCGGGACAGGAACGGCGCGGGGCTGCCGGCGGTCGGCCGGCGGCCCTTTTGTACGCTGCGGGCATGGCAAAGGCGCGCCCGGCAGGGCGCGCCTTTGGCCGCCGACTGGCGGAAGCGTTATGCCTCCTCGGAAAACTGGTCCTTGCCGACGCCGCAGAGCGGGCAGACGTAATCCTCCGGCAGGTCCGCAAAGCGCGTGCCGGGCGCAATCCCATTGTCAGGGTCGCCCTGCGCCTCGTCGTACACGTAACCGCAAACATCGCAGACGTATCTTTTCATGGCCTTTCTCCTTTCGTCGATTCTCGCCGTTCTCAGGGCAGCGGTTCAAAGTCCTCCGCCCCGTGCTTGCAGATCGGGCAGATGAAGTCCGGCGGCAGCGTGTCGCCCTCGTAGACGTAACCGCAGATCTTGCAGACGAAGCCCTTCTTCTTTTCCGGGGCCGGTTTGGGCTGGGGCTTGATGTGCGCGTGATAATAGGCGTAGGTCACCGGTTCGGCGGGCGAAAGCACGGCCGCCTCGGTGAGTTCCGCGGTGAACACGGTGTGCGTCTCGTACTCCTGCTCCGCGATGACGCGCGCCGAGAGGAACGCGCAGGCATACCGGTCCAGATAGAGCAGGCCGTTGGCGCTGCGCGCCGCGTGCGGGAAGTCCGCAAACTTGTCCACGTCCCGACCGCTCTGGAAGCCGAAGTGCCGGAACAGCTTGAACGGCGCTTCCGTCGAGAGGATGGACACGTTGAACGTTCCGGAACACCGGATCAGGTCGTGCGTGTAATTCGCGCGGTTGACCGCGATGGTGATGCGCTGCGGGTTGCTCGTGATCTGCGTGACGGTGTTGATGATGCAGCCGTTGTCCCGGTTCCCGGCCCCGTCGCGCGCGGTCAGCACAAACAGGCCGTACTGCAGGCGGAACAGCGCGCTCGCGTCGATCTTCTGTGCGCTTGCGGGGGCGGGGCGCGGCATGTCGGCCGCGATGGCGTCGGCCAGCGCGTCGAGCGCGCCGGCCTGCTCCGCCTTGAGCCGGGAGCGGATCGTGAGCGGCTCGCCGATCAGGCGCATGTTCTTCATGCCGTCGATGAGCCCGCGCATCAGACCGCCGGCCGTCGGCGCCCACGAGCCGTTCTCGATCAACGCCACGCTTCGGTTCTGCAGGTTGTGGGCCGCCAGATCGTGCAGCACGGTCTCCATGTTGCAGAAAATGCCGGCGTTGTACGTCGTGGATGCGAACACGAGATGGCTGCAGCGAAACGCCTCCGCGACGATCACCGACGGGTGCGTGACGGACACGTCGTACATCGCAACCTTCTTCACGCCGCGCTCGGTCAGGCGGCAGGCCAGCGCATTGGCGGCGGCCTCCGTGCCGCCGTATACGGAGGCGTAGGCGATCAGCACCGCGTTCTCCTCCGGCGTATAGGTGCTCCACCGGTCGTACTTTTCGACGATGCCGTCGATGCCGCAGCGCCATACCGGCCCGTGCAGCGGGCAGATCATGTCGATGTCGAGCGCCGCCGCTTTTTTGAGGAGCGCTTGCACCTGCGCGCCGTACTTGCCGACGATGTTCGTATAGTAGCGCCGCGCATCCTCCATCCAGTCGCGCGCAAACGCCACCTCGTCGGCAAAGACGCAGCCGGGCATGGCGCCGAACGTGCCGAACGCATCCGCCGAGAACAGCGTATGCGAAACCGTGTCGTATGTGACCATGGCCTCGGGCCAGTGTACCATCGGCGCCATGGCGAACGCGAGGGTGTGGCGGCCGGTGCAGAGCGTGTCGCCTTCGCGCACGAGCAATGCGCCCTCGGCCAGCGCGGGGTGGAAGAACTGGCCGATCATCGTCGCCGCCTTGGCGTTGCATACGAGCCTGGCGCCGGGATAGCGGCGGAGCGTTTCCTCCAGCGTGGCGCAATGGTCCGGCTCCATGTGGTTGACCACAAGATAGTCGAGCGGCCGGCCGTCGAGCGCATGGGCGAGGTTTTCAAAGAACTGCCCGCCCACGGCTGCGTCCACCGTATCGAGCAGCACGGTTTTTTCGTCCAGCAGCACGTACGCGTTGTACGAAACGCCGCGGGGGATGGGGAATACGTTTTCGAACAGGGCGAGCCGGCGGTCGTTGCCGCCAACCCAGATCAGATCGTCTTGCAGCTTGCGGGTGCAGTGCATGTGTTGGATCTCCTTCCTTACAGATACTGGTTTCGGATGCCGGCTCGCAGCGTTGCAGGAGGGCGGGATGCGCCGGGTTGCCAACGCGGCGGCGGAAAGCTATAATGACGGCGAAGGGGGGATGCGCTTCAGTTGCACCAGCCGCCGTCGCAGCGGAGCACCTGCCCGGTGATGAACCGGCTTTCCTCCAGCGCGAGGAACGCGACCGCCGCAGCCACGTCCTCCGGCGCGCCCGGCACGCCGAGCGGCGTCTCCTGCCGGATGGCGGCCCGATCGGCTTCGGACAGGGCGGCGTTCATCTCCGTTTCGATGTAGCCGGGCGCGACGCAGTTGACGCGAACGCCCGATGGGGCGACCTCCTTGGCAAGCGCGCGGGTGAGGCCGATCAACGCCGCCTTGGAGGCGGAGTACGGCGTTTCGCACGAGCCGCCGACGACGCCCCAGACCGAGGAAATGTTGACGATGCTGCCGCGCTGCCGGCGCACCATATCCGGCAACGCCGCCCGGCAGCACAGGAACGCGCCCCGCACGTTGACCGCGAACAGGCGGTCCCAGTCGGCCGTGGAGCAGTCGGTCAGAAGCTGCTGCGGTAGCGCGACGCCCGCGTTGTTCACGAGCACGTCCACCGGCCCGAACCGCTCGCGCACGGCGGCGAACAGGCGGGCAACCGCCGCCTCGTCCGCGACGTCGCCCTGCGCCGCCATGACGGAGCAACCCTCCGCCGCGAGCGCGGCGCACAGCGCCTCCGTTTCGGCCCGGCGGGTCAGGCAGTGCAGCGCCACGCGGTGCCCCGCGCGGGCAAACCGCTCCGCGATGGCGCGACCGATGCCGCGGGACGAGCCGGTGACCAGTACCGTCTGTTTCATGCGCTGCCTCCCCGGGGAAAGTATCCTTCTTTTTTAGTATAACACGCCTGCGCGGCGCTGGAAAGGAGAACCTTGTCCATCATGCACATCGGCTGCCATCTGTCCCCCTCGAACGGCTATCTTGCCATGGGGCGCGACGCGCTCTCCATCGGCGCGGATACGTTCCAGTTCTTTACGCGCAACCCGCGCGGCAGCCGCGCAAAGGCCATTGACCCGGCGGATGCGGCGGCGCTTGACGCGCTGCAGCGCGAACACGGCTTTGCGCCCACGGTGGCGCATGCGCCATATACGCTCAACCCCTGTTCGGCGGATGCGCGCGTGCGCGAGTTTGCGCAGATGACCATGGCGGATGACCTTGCGCGCCTGTCGGCGCTGCCCTGCGGGCTGTACAACCTCCATCCGGGCAGCCATACCGGGCAGGGAGCCGCAACGGGCATGCGTCTGAGCGGGACACTGCTCCGGCAGGCGCTCTCCGCCTCCGCAACGACGGATGTCGCGCTGCTTGTGGAAACCATGGCCGGGCAGGGCAGCGAGATCGGCAGCACGTTCGAGCAGATCGCCGCGATCCTGGATGCGGCGGGCGGCGACGCGCGGCTCGGCGTATGCCTCGATACGTGCCACGTCTTTGCCGCCGGATACGATATCGCAAACGATCTGGACGGCGTGCTCGCCCGGTTTGACCGGGTCGTGGGCCTCGGCCGCCTGCGCGCCGTCCATCTCAACGACAGCCTGCAACCGCTCGGCAGCCGCCGCGACCGGCACGCCCGCATCGGCGAGGGGCATATCGGCCTTGCGGCGCTGCTGGCCGTGACGCGGCATCCGGCGCTCTGCTGCCTGCCGTTCATTCTGGAAACGCCGCAGGAGGGGATTGCCGGTTATGCAAACGAGATCGCGCTGCTGCGCGGGGCGGGGGAGGATCGAGGATGAGCGGCTGGCAGGACTGCCTGCGCCGGCAGGCGGCGGCGCACCCGGCGATGGCGCCGCAGGATGCGGCCAAGCTCTGCCATCAGGCGGCGTTCGGCCCGGCGCACCTGCTGGATGATCCGGCGCGCGCCCGGCAGGCGCTCGGGGAGGAGTTTTCGCGTTGCACCGGCGCGCCCGGCGCGCCCGTGTTTGAACCGCTGTCCGACGCGTACTGCCGCTGCGATATCGCCGCGTGGAAGGGACGCGGCCTGCCGGCGGACTGGTTGTGGGGCATGTTCGCCCATACGGCGGCGGAGGGTCCCCCCGCCGGCGGCACGGCGGTCCACGCCGCCTGCCTTGCGGCGGTGGAGACGCTGGCCGAAGCCGGAGAACTGCCCTTTTCCGCGGCGGCATGGCGCGCCTTCCGCCGGGAAACGCCGCCGGCCGGCGTACCGCGGCACAGCGAAACGTATCGCCTGCGCGAGCGGCCGGCCTATCGCGTCGTCGATGCGCTCTATGCGCCGCTGTTGCCCGTTCTGGAGACGCTTGCCGCGCTGCCGTCCCATTCCGGCGCGCGCGTCATCGCCATCGACGGCCGGGCGGCGGCGGGCAAGAGCACGGCGGCCGGACTGCTGGCGGCGGCGCTCGGCGCGGGCGTGGCGCATATGGATGACTTTTTTCTGCCGCCGGCGTTGCGCACGCCCGAACGGCTGGCCGAGCCGGGCGGAAACGTACACTATGAGCGCTTTGCCGCCGAGGTGCTGCCGCATCTCGCAGGCGGCGGCGGATTCCGCTACCGCCGCTTCGACTGCACTGCCATGGCGTTTGGCGCGCTGCGGGACGTGCCCGCCGGCGCGTGGCGCATCGTCGAGGGCGCGTACAGCCACCATCCGCGCCTGGGGGCGTACGCGGATCTGCGCGCGTTTTTCGACGTTTCGCCCGATGAACAGCGGCGGCGCATCCTTGCGCGCGACGGCGCAGCCGCGTGGGAATCGTTTGCGGCGCGCTGGATTCCGATGGAGGAACGGTATCTCGCGGCGTTTGCCGTGCGCGAACACGCGCACGTTGTGGTTGCTGCGGGCGGCTGAGACCAGGCGCCACGTCGCTTTGCCCACGTTCCCTTTCGCTCCGCTCTCGGTTTCGACGCTTTTTTCGGGGAATTTGCAGGGACGGAGCGACAAACAGAGGGGCGGCCATGCATGCCGCTTCTCCTGCTTTCCGGATTTCTTTTGAATGAAGCGACGGAACAGGATTGGACGATTTCCGAGGCTTTTGCGTCGGGAAATTTGCAGGGCCGGAACGACAGCAAAGGGGCGGCCGCGTATGTCGCTCCTCTTATTTTCTGAATTTCCCTGAATGATCTCGGCGGAAAACGCGCAACAACGGGCGCGATCCCCCTATCGCCGCAGCAGGGCGCGGCGCGCGCGATGATCCGGCAGCATGGCGGCGACGCATGCGTGAAACGCCGGACCGTGGTTTTTGTGGAGGATGTGGGCAAGCTCGTGCACCACCACATAGTCCACGGCCTCCCGCGGGTACTGCATCAGATAGAGGGAGAAGCACAGCCCATTTTGCGGGCTGCAGCTGCCAAAGCGCGTGCGCGCGGCGGTGATGCGCACCGAGGCGGGAGAAACGCCCATCCTTGCGGCGAAGCGGCGCACCCGTTCCGGCAGGATGCGCGCGGCCTCCTCCCGCAGGGCCCGTACCTGTTCGGGCGAAGGCTCCGGATGCAGCGCCAGCCGCTGCGCCTGGCGTGCCTGCGCGCGTTCGATCCATTCGCGTTTTTGCGATACAAACCGCTCGATCTGCGCGTCGGTTGCCGGCAGCGGCGCGCGCACGAGCACGGTTCCGTCGCGCAACACCTCTACGGCGATGGTCTTGCGCCCCGTTCGGCGCACGGCGTACGACATCGCTGCGATGGACATGGGTCAGAGCGCGCTGCCGCCGAGATATACGCGGCGCAGGGAAAGATCCGGCGCGCACACCACGAAATCCGCCTTGCGGCCGACGGCGATGGCCCCGGCCTCGCACTCGGCATGCACGGCGCGCGCCGGGTTAAAGGTGGCGGCGCGCACGGCGTCCTCGACGGGAATGCCGAAGCGGACGAGGTTCTGCACGTTCTGCAACAGGTTGGAGGCGGCGCCCGCGATGGTGCCGTTTGAGAGGCGGGCGATGCCGCCGGAGAGGAACACGGGCTGATCGCCGAGGTGATAGGCGCCGTCCGGCATGCCGCACACGGAGAGCGCGTCGCTGATGAGACAGATGCGCGAGGCGCCGAACAGCCGGAAGGCGGCGCGCACGGCGCTCTCGTGCACGTGCAGGCCGTCGCCAATCAGTTCCGCACAGACGGCCGGGTTTTCGGCGGCCGCGCCGATCACGCCCGGCTCGCGGTGCAGCAGGGGCGGCATGGCGTTGAACAGGTGCGTCACATGCGTCGCGCCGGCGTCGAAGGCGGCGCGCGCCTGCTCGTACCCGGCGGCGGTGTGCGCCACCGAGACCGTGCCGATCGCCTTAGCTTCCCCGATGAAGGACAGCGCGCCGGGCAACTCCGGCGCCACGTCGATCAGCCGCACCAGATCCCCGCAACCGTCGCACAACCGGCGCAGCAGCGCGATGTCCGGCTCGCGCAGGTGCGCCGGATTCTGCGCGCCGCATTTGGCGGCGGAGAAAAACGGCCCCTCCATGTGGATGCCCAGCAACCGCGCCGTGCCGGGCGGCGGCGCCTGTACAAACCGCCGCGCCGTTGCAAACGCGGCCTGCAGCGCCGGCTCCGGCAGCGTCATGGACGTGGGGCAGAACGAGGTAACGCCGTTTTTCGCCAGATAGGCAGCCATCCGGCGCAGCCCGTCGTCGTTCGCGTCGGAGAAATCCACGCCGGAATTGCCGTGCGTATGGATATCCACAAGGCCGGGCAGCACATACGCTCCGGCCAGGTCCACCGCGTCGCCAGCCGGGTCGCCGATGGCGGCAAACCGGCCGTTTTCCACGCAAAACCCGGTGTAATGGAAACGAAAATCATCCAGATAGACGAGCGCGTTGCGATACAGCGTCATGATTCGCCTCCCAAGATTCGAATGGTTGTCTCATTATACCATAAGCCGCTGCGGCGCACTACTCCCGGCCGCACGCTGCGGGCGTGGAGCGGCGCCATCCCGTTGTGGCGGGACGGCGTGGAGGGCCGCACACTGCGGCCGCCCCCGTGGCGGAGGACGCGCGGCCGGGGGCGGAAAACGGCCGGGGGGCGTTGCCCAACCCGGCCGGCGGCAGCGCCGCAGGGATCATTGCAGGTTCAGTTTTTTGCGCATCAGATATTCCGCCGTCAGGAAGAACACGGTGGCAAAAGCGGCATAGATGGCGGTCTGCCACCAGAGCGCCCCGCTGAACGAGTTGACCAGAGCCGTCTCCATCGCGGCCGCTTGCGGATACAGCGAGAAGGAGAAGACGTTGGCGATCAGCACCGGGATGCTGAACACGGCGTTGACGATGCCGATGACGAAGGCGATGACAATGTAAAAACCGATCGCAATGGCGACCCGGTGCCTGCGACCGATGGCGCAGCCAATGGTCAGCGCAAGGTAGAGCTGCAGCAGCGCCGACAGCACGGCGAAGAGCGCATACAGCACAAACGGCGCCACAAGCCTCCACGCTTCCTGCGGGAACTCCAGCGAGAGGATTTCACCGATGACCCGGTATGGCTCCGGGTTGAACAGCGTGTCCGGCGACGTGCCGCACGTCAGGAAGAACAGGACGGACAGCAGCACGACGAAAAAGCTGATCAGTTCCCATACGAAACCGGCGAGCACCTTGGACCAGAGCAGCGAGGCCGGCGAGACCGGCAGCGTGTGCGTCAGGTACCCTTCGTCGCAAAACAGGTTGCGGTAGAAATGGCGGCAGATGAAGAACAGCACAAGCAGGAAGGACGCGCCGATCCCGAGGACGGTCAGAATCTGCATCATGCTGAACACGGCGAACAGAGCCGGGTTGCTCAAGGCGCTTTCGTACGACGCCCGGCCGATGCGGATCTCGATGGCTGTCACCATGGTCGCCAGGACGGAGAGACCGACCACCCCGAGCTGCACCCAGGCCAGCGACTTGGCGAGGGCGCGCATATCGTGTTTGAACAGCTTGCCTAACATCTGAACACCTCCCGGAACAGCTCGTCGATGGACTTGCCCTGCTCCTGCCGAATGTTGTCCACCGAGTTGTACATTACGATCTGCCCGTTTTGCAGGAAGATCACTTCGTCGAGCACCTTTTCCACATCATAGATCAGATGCGTGGAGATGAGCACCGTCGCATCCTCGTGGAAGTTGCCGACGATCGTGCTGAGGATGAAGTCGCGCGCGGCCGGGTCTACGCCGCCGATCGGCTCGTCGAGCAGGTACAGCGCGGCGCGCCGGGCCATGACCAGCACGAGCTGCACCTTTTCGCGCGTGCCCTTGGACAGGGTGCGCATGCGCGCGTCGGGCGACACCTGCAGCGCCGCCAGCATCTGTTCGGCGCGCGGGCGGTCAAAATCGGCATAAAAGTCGCAGAAATAGTCCAGGCACTCCGCTACCCGCATCCCCATCGAAAGATAGGTGCGCTCCGGCAGGAACGAAACGAGCGCCTTGGTCTGCTGCCCCACGGGCATCCCCGCGATGCGGATGATGCCGTCGGTGGGCTCGAGCAGCCCCGCCAGCAGCTTGAGCAGCGTGGTCTTGCCGCTGCCGTTGGGGCCGAGCAACCCCACGATTTTGCCGCGCGGCAGGCCGAGATTTACGTCGTGCAGCGCGCGCGTATACCCGTACGCTTTGCTCAAATGGTCACAGGTCATTATGGTTTCCAATGGCTTCCCCTCCCTCTTTGTCTTCGTGTTCCAATGTTCGCTTCAGCAGTGCGGCCGCCTGCTCTGCGGTAAAGCCAAGGCGCCGCATATCCGAAAGAAACCGCTGGACGCAATCGCCCGCCTCGCGTGCGCGCGCCAGCTCGATCTGCGCGGATTCCTGCGTGACGTACCAGCCGCTGCCGCGCGTGGCGGATACCAGTCCCTGCGCTTCCAGTTCGCACAGCGAGCGCTGGACCGTGTTCGGGTTGACCGTGTATTGTTCGGCAAACTCCCGCACGCTCGGCAGCCGCTCGCCCGGCGCATACAGGCCGGACAGGATTCCTTCGGCAACATGCTGCGCAAACTGCAGATAAATCGGTCGGTCCGACGCAAACCGTATCGCCATGCCATCGCTCCTTTCCGTATCAAATTGTTAATACAATTTTAGCGCCCCGGCCAGGTTCTGTCAAGGTGTATTTATAATTTAATACAATTTTAAGAAATGCTTTAGGAAATGTACCGCCCGCCGCCCGCCCGGCCCGCGCTTTGGCGGGCGCGGGCGTTGCGCTTTTGGCCCTTATTTCACGGAGAAAGCGGGAACCCGCCCTGCCGTCAGTCCAGCGGCGTGAGCGAGCCGCCGCCGGGCAGGGCGTGCGTCTCTCCGCCGAGCCAGGCGTTGGTCGCGATGGCGGCGTCGTAGTACACGGTGAAGCCGTTGCTTTCGATGTTTTGCAGCGCCGCATCCGTGTCGGCAAGCGCCATGAGGAAGGAATCGCCCGTGACGAACCAGTGGCTCGTTGCGTCAAGGGTGAACGTGACCGGCAGGCGCGACTCGACGGGCAGGCTGCCGGTGTAGGAGCTGTTGTTCTGCAGCGTAAGCGTGAGCGCCGCATCCGCGCCGCACAGCAGCGTGCCGGAGAGCGACTGGTAATCGCACAGCAGCGCGAGCGTGCCCCCGTCGACGCGCAGCAGGGCGCCGCCGGACGGGAGTTCGAGCGCCACGCCGACGAGGGAGAGCGAGGCGTCGCTTACGGCGCGCAGCAGCGCATCGCCGGAGGCGGCGGCCAGCGAACCGCCCTCCATCCGGAGGGTGGCGCCGCCGCCGAGCGTCAGGCCGGCGCCGATCATCGTGCAGTTGGTCAGCGTGGCGCTGGCGCCGTCAAGCGACAGGCACGCATCCGAAGACGCCTTGCAGCGCGTGCCGGCGGCCGTGAGCGAAGCGCCGCCGCGTACCAGCAGGCCCGGCGAGCCCGCGCCGTCGGCGAGCACCTCGGCGCTTTCGAGCGCGACCGAGGCGCCGTCCGAGGCCACGACGCCGGGCGAATCGTCGCCGGCGGTGGACAGCAGGCCGCCGGTGAGCGTGGCCGAGGAGCCTTCGCCGGAAACGAACACGCCGGCGGCGCCCAGCCCGTTGGTGACGAGCAGCGCGTCCTCCAGCGCGGCGCTGCCAAGGCTGCACACGGTTATGGCGGCGTTGTACCCGTAGGCGAGCGCATCGGCCGCATCGCCGGTATCGCCGGTCTTGTCGATCTGTATGGAGGTGCCTGTGAGCGTGCCGCCGCACACGAGGACGGCGGCTTCATCGGCGAGGGAACTGTCATAGCTGCCGCTTTCGAGCGTTTCCGCCCCACCCTCTATCAGGTACGCGCCGGTGAGCAGGGACAGCGGATCTGCCTCCTGCCGGGCCGTGGGCGACGGGGTTGGCGACGGGGTGGCGACGGGCGCCGGATTGCGGACGCAGCCGCACAGCGACAGCAGCAGAGCGGCTGCGGCGGCAAGCATTCTTCTCATGCGGCAAAGCACTTCCTTTCATGCAGAAGGATGGACATGATATCAGTATGGCGGGTGGATGTGACAGGGGCATGACAAGGCTTTGAATGTTTCATGAACCCTTGCGCGCCACCGGCCGTTTTTCGCGGCGGGTGACGGCCCGGCCGCAAAATGTCAAAATAATGCCGCAAGAAAAACACGAATTGGCAACGTTCACCGTTTGCACAAACGGGTGACAGCCATTATACTATATACAGGGATGCGGCTGCCGATATGGCCGCGTCTCGAAGGAGTGATACACATGACGTTGGAAAAATCGAGGGTTCCGGTCGTGCCGCTGCGCGGGCTTGCCGTGCTGCCGGGCGAGGTAATCCATTGCGACATAGGAAGAAAGAAAACGCTCAGCGCCATCGAACAGGCGCTCTCGTCCGACGGGCTGGCCATGTTCTGCGCGCAGGCGGACCCCAAGCTGGTGGACGTACAGCCGGCGGACTTTGCGTCCGTCGGCACGGTATGCCGTATCCGGCAGGTGTTCCGCATCCAGGGCGATACGATCCGGCTGCTCGTGACGGGCGTGGCGCGCGCGCGCATCGAGGAGATGGTGCAGTCGTCCCCGTGTTTCCTTGCGGAGGTTTCGTATCCGGCCGAGCATGAGCCGGAGGACGCGATGGCCGAGGCGCTGCGCCGCAGCCTGGGGGCGGCGTTCAGCGCGTTTGCGGAGATGCAGAACCGCCTGACCACCGAACAGCGCGACAACGTGCTGCAAACGCAGGGCTTCGGCGCGTTTACCGACGCGATCGGCCGGAATGTCGCCGTGCGGCTGGAGGACAAACAGGCGCTGCTGGAGGAGCCGGACGCGGAGGTGCGGGCGTTGTCGCTGCTCACGCTCATCCGTAAGGAAATGGAGATCATGCAGATGGAGCGCCGCATCGCCGGCAAGGTCAAGGAAGCGGTGGAGCAGAACCAGCGCGAGTTCGTGCTGCGCGAGCAGTTGCGGGCCGTGCAGGAGGAGCTTGGCGGCGAGGAGGACGATGCGGCGGAGTATCGTGCCCGCATGGAGCAGAAGGCGCTGCCGGAGACGGTGCGCGCCAAACTGGAGAAGGAGATCGACCGGCTGGCCGCCCTGCCGCGCGGGTCGCACGAACAGCCGATGGCGCAGGCGTATATCGAGTGCATTCTCGATCTGCCGTGGACCGAGCGTACGGAGGACAATCTCGACCTTGCCAACGCGCGCGCCGTGCTCGACGCAGATCATTACGGCATGGAGCCGATCAAGAAGCGGATTCTTGAGATGCTGGCCGTCCAGAAGCTGACGGGCAACCCGCAGGGGCAGATCCTGTGCCTGGTCGGCCCGCCGGGCGTCGGCAAGACATCCATTGCATCTGCCATTGCAAAGGCCATGGGGCGGCGGTTCGTGCGCATGAGCCTTGGCGGCGTGCGCGACGAGGCGGAGATTCGCGGCCACCGGCGCACGTACATCGGCGCGCAGCCGGGGCGGGTGATCGCGGCCATGCGGCAGGCGGGAACGGTCAACCCGTTGCTGCTGTTCGACGAGATCGACAAGCTCGCCTATGACATCCACGGCGATCCGTCGGCAGCCATGCTCGAAGTGCTCGACAGCGCGCAGAACAACACCTTTACCGACCATTTCCTGGAATTGCCGTACGACCTGTCGCAGTGCCTGCTCATGACCACGGCCAACGACGCGGATCACATTCCCGGGCCGTTGCGCGACCGCATGGAGATGATCGAGGTGCCGAGCTACCTGTTCGACGAGAAGATGGAGATTGCCAGAAGGCATCTGCTGCCGCGGCAGATGGAGAAAAACGGGCTCAAGCGCAGCAATCTGCGCGTGGACGACCGGTGCCTGGCGCGGCTGATCGAGGGGTATACCCGCGAGGCCGGCGTGCGCCAGCTCGAGCGCGTGCTCGGCAGCGTGTGCCGCAAGGCCGCCTGCGAGGTGGTCGACGGGCGGCAGCGCGTGCAGCTTTCGCTCTCGCGCATCACCGAGTGGCTGGGGCCGGTCAAGTACCGGCGCGAGCCGGCTGCGGCGGGGGCGCGCATTGGCGCGGTGACGGGACTGGCCTGGACGCCCGTTGGCGGCGAGACGCTGGAGATCGAGGTCAGCGTCATGCCCGGCAAGGGGAACCTGCAGCTCACCGGGCAGCTCGGCGACGTGATGCAGGAGAGCGCCAGGGCGGCGCTGACCTATGTGCGCGCCCATGCGGCGGCGCTCGGCATCGAGCCGGACTGCTTTGACAAGATCGATGTGCACATCCATGTGCCGGAGGGAGCGGTGCCAAAGGACGGCCCCTCCGCCGGCATTGCGATGATGACGGCGCTTGCGTCCGCGCTTTCGGGCGTGCCGGTGCGCGCCGGCGTGGCCATGACCGGCGAGATCACCCTGCGCGGCCATGTGCTGCCCATCGGCGGCCTGCGTGAAAAGCTATTGGCGGCCGTACGCGCGGACATTCCGACCGTGCTGCTGCCCGCCAAAAACCGCGAAAGCCTGCACGATGTGCCGCAGACGGTGCTCGACGCGCTGGAGATCGTGTTTGTGGACGAAGCGAGCGACGTGCTGGCGCACGCGCTGGCGCAGCCGCCGGTGCAGGAGGGCGCCGCCGTGCTGCAGGGCGAGGAGGCCGGGCATGCAGCCGTTTGCCATTAAACAGGCGACGTTTCTGACAAGCGTGGGGGCGGGTACGCCGTATCCGCCCCCCGCCTGCTGCGAGATCGCCGTGGTGGGCAAGAGCAATGTCGGCAAATCGAGCCTCATCAACAGCCTCTGCAACAACCATAAACTCGCCCGGACGTCGCAAACGCCGGGCAAAACGCGGTTGATCAACTTCTTCCTGCTCAACCGCTCGTTTCATCTCGTCGATCTGCCGGGCTATGGCTTTGCCCGCGCGAGCCGGGAGGAGCGGCGCAGCTGGGGCGAGCTGATCGAGACGTATCTGGGCAGCGGCCGGGTCACGCACCTGTTTTTGCTGCTCGACATCCGCCATGCGCCCACGGAGGAGGACCGGCAGATGTTCCGGTGGCTGCTCTATTATGGCGTACCGTTCACGCTTGTGGCGACCAAGTCGGACAAGCTCGCCAGATCCCACCGCCAGCAGGCGGCCAACGCAGCGGCCAAGGCGCTGGGCGCGCCGCCGTATGCCGTGCCGTTTTCCGCGGAGACGGGGGAGGGCCGGGCCGCGCTGACGGAGCGCATCGGCCAGATCCTCGCGGATTGCCGGGCCGACCCGTAACGCATCGTTGCCCGGCTGCAGGGGGCGACCCGTCCCGCCCGGCCCGGCCGCGCGGGCACGCCGCACAGCCCCTGAGGGTAAACACGTTCCCCTCGACCGCCATTTCCTGCGGGAGAGCCGCCCGGCCGCGCGGGAGCGGCCGTTGCGTGCGGGTACGCCGTGTCCGCCTGTGCGGCATGCCGCCGGCACACGGGATGGCAGTCACCATCCGAATCGGTTTCACCGCGTCCGGAGGGATGCGCCGCCGCCCGGGGCTGGCAGGACCCCTTCGGGCAGGCCGGGCACGCCGCACAGCCCCTGAGGGTAAACACGCTCCCCTCGACCGCCATTTTTTTGCGGAGAGCCGCCCGGCTGCGGGGGGCGCTGCCCCGGCCATGCGACGTCCGGCGTTTTGGAGCGGTGGCAACAGGGCGGGAAAGCAGGCGCCCCTGTTCGCCGCGTCTTCAAGCCAAATGATACGACCGAAAAAGCAGGGATTGGGGCCTATCGCCGTGCATGGCGGAATTTTTCTTGACATATGCTATGGAAGCATGCTATAATACCCTTTGCACATCCGTTCTGGGTGTCTGCGTCGCGGGGTAGAGCAGTCGGTAGCTCGTCGGGCTCATAACCCGGAGGTCGGAGGTTCAAGTCCTCCCCCCGCAACCAAAAATCCCGGATGCGTCAGCGTCCGGGATTTCACTTATTCCCTCTTACCTCTTCACTATTCACTCAAAACAGTTCCCATCCGGGATTTTTGGAGGGAATAAGTTATAGTGAATAGGGAAGAGGTATTTTTGTCTAACCCTCTGCCCAATGCGCTTGACCCAAACGCTGACCCATACGGGAGTTTGGAGCGGTTAGGGGCGGAGAGTTTCGGAAAGTTCCCTCCCGGCATCAATCTCAATGATACTTTCTGCACTACTATTTACTCCGGGGGTATAGCCATTTTTCTTTCTCTGT